>OBAH01000305.1_pt1 | contig 45193 bp, 55 predicted proteins | sample 1517491 | NCBI WGS metagenome assembly OBAH01 (sample SAMN04571697, study PRJEB22368) | human gut metagenome | biome: human gut; material: stool | host: Homo sapiens | place: Luxembourg | collected 2012-08-03
ATTCATTGATTTCAACCTCGCCCCATAGACCTTTGTCATCAACTTTTAAAGCCAATGTTCCTGATTTGGTGCGTCCTAAAACCAAACGTGTATCATGGTCAATCAAACAACGGATATCACTATCCAGTGCGCCATCAAACGCATGCGGATCAACACTTTCAGTAGCCCCATCCCATAACTGGTAATTGGAATTGAATACCACAAAGTATCCACTGATATACTTTTTCCCATCTGCATCTCTAGTTTTGAATTTAGATAAAGAACTTCTCATCTGATATTTTTTATCCATTATTCTCACCACCTTTTTCCAATTTTTTTTGGTCTCCTATCATTCCTTGTGGAATATAGTTTTCAAGTATGATCAATTCATCTAGTCCATCCATCGGAGAATATCCTAGTGAATCTCTTACTTCATTGCCTGTCACGATTCCTCGTGTATACAAATCACATCCCACCGTCGAGAGTGTTTGTATGTCATAGGCATAAAGCGACCTATAATTGAACCTAAAATACCATTCAGGCTTGATAAGCAAACTTCGAGTAAGTGCCTGTTGGATGCACTCACAAATTCCTTTAATTCTTGTATTGATCCAGTTGTTCCATTCATCCTTATTGAATTCTCCTGCACCTAGTACGAATGTTGGAACATCTAAAATGGAAGCAACTGTCTTCTTATCCATTTCTACTGAATCTTTGATGGCCAAATCATTCAGTGATAACGGCTTTACTGTAACCACATCAAAACCATCTGCAGGAATTAGCCAAGGCTCTCCTGTCTGATTCGATTTAATATATTTATCCAACAGCTTTTGTCTTCCGTCTGAATTAGAAAACTCATCAACCATTCCATCAACTTTAACAATCAATGATGGCTGCCATTTCGATTCCATGAAGCCTTTCTTAGTGACGTTCGCTTGATCCAAAGTTTCGGCCACACTTCGCAAAGATTTACGGTATCCCACACCTTTCCACGGATAGTTTGGATCCGGATTAATTACGATATGAATTAAATCTTCCGGAAAATATTCCTTTCCGTTATAAAGAATGGAATATCCAAAATCGCCATTTGGAACGAATGAAACACTTCCAGGATTCAAAGGGTAGATACCTTCAATCAATCCAGATACTGTTCTTGGATACAGAACACAGTTTCCGTCGCCTTCCAACAATAAAGAACGAACGATAGAAGACATCCATGTCATTCTTGTCATGTATTTGTTTGGATGAATATCTACTAAGTTGGATAACGCATTACTAATCCTTTGATCACCATTCTTAGAATTCTCCATTAAATGGATTGTCATACTTCCAATTAGATTGGCAATCTTATTAACTGCACTAATAATTTCAGGATTCTGTGATAATGGTGTATAACCTGCTGACAATAAAGATTCCCAATTTACTGGCATTACCGCAGCATAATTCGACCTTTTCTGTGGATCTGGTCTAATATTCTTCTTTTTGTTTCTCCTTGACAAAATAAGCCTCCTAATCTAAAAACATCGAAGCAGACGAATTCTTTTCTTCTGCAATCAATAATTGTTTACAAGCGATAACCGAACAATCAAATAAATCTATACGTTGGTTTGGCATTACTTTTTGGAATCGAACAAAATCATCGCTATCTTCTGTAGCTTTGACATTTCCAACACAATACTCATACGCAAGATTATGCACGTAATAAAATTCTTGAAGGTTGAACTTCTTCTCGATTTCACGAAAAGCTTCCGTTTTCTCAACATAAAGCTGTTTCTGATCACGAATTTTAAAACCGGCTTTTTTCATTTTTAGAATGAATTCACGCGAATACCTTCTGTCGTATCCAATCCATCGAATTCTAAAACCTCTGTCTCGAACTTTTATGAACCATCGAATTACATCTTCATATTCAATAACGTTCGAGTTACAACATGTTAGCCATCCTTCTTCTTCCCACCAGAATACCGGAATGTTATCTTCATCCGATTTCTGATATGCCGTACTCCGTGGAATAAACGCATGGCTAATGCAAATATCCACTCCTTTATATCGGCCATAAATACAAACTCCGGTTAAATCGTGCAGTTTGGATAAATCCGCACCACCATACCATTTGATAGGAAGTTTGGCCAATTCATCAATCGTCCAATTATACTTGGCATCGGATGTCTTCACGACATTCATATCAAAATATGTATCAATTTGATTTGTAAAAACATTCAATGATTTCGCAAAGAAATCTTTTCTTTGTTGAGGGTCGTTCTGCGCCTGGATTGCATCGTTCATTAAGTCTTCGGCACGAACAGATTGACCAATACCAGGATTGGCCATCGCCTGAACATCTGGATTCATGTAATCCAAAAACTTTGCGCCTTCCTCATTTTCCGTTAGATCGGCTTCGCAAATAAAAACGAAGTATTGCTCATCGTCTACTTCGCCATCTAGAATCTTTTTACAATACCGCACTCTTTGCGCTAGAAAGCTGTTTGGATCATCTCCTGCAGTTGAAATACCAATCATTAATTTGTTTGCGTAAGCCTTCATAGCTTCTTTAAACAAATTGTATTGTTTCGGTTTTTTAAATGCGTGAACCTCGTCGGCAATCGCAAAGTTACAGTTAAATGAATCTTGCGCATCTGGATTTGTGGCCAACGTATTTAATTCGAACATTCCATCAGACATTTCTGCTTTTATAGAATGTTCGTTGTTGTTGTCGATTATATGAAACAATCCACCATCCTCATCAGATTCACCCATGTTTCTTACGTTGTATTTCAAAAAATTGAATGTTTCCAATGTTTGCTTTAAGGCTGCAGCCACAACATAAATCTTTGATCCGGATTTTCGATAAAGTAATCCAACCGCATACGCTAATGCTGCGGAAAATGATGTTTTAACATTTTTTCTAGGAATAAATATTAAAGCCTCATGATATTTCTTTATCTTTGTACCTTTTCGATAGATTCCAAACAGGTTGTAGATAATAAATTTATGAAAAGGCATCAAAATAAAAGGAGTGCCTCGTAAAGGTTCTCCGTCTTGTGTTTCGCCTTGCATGTGGCAAATGGTTTTTTGAATGATTGAAATAATAAAGTCTGCATCCTTTGGATTGAATTCATATCTTTCATCTTCCAAATCTCTGTAAAATCTATCAATTGCTTTTATACGATAAATATTTGCTTTGATTTTTCCACTCTTACAATCTTCACAATATTTCTGTACTTCTGAAAAATACTTTCCATTATACACTACTTAACACCTGCGCCAATCTACTTTGTTTTGCGGATTCAAGTCCGTTTGATTTAATTGCTTTTAATCCTTTTGGAGTCAATCCTAAAGTTGTTTCGATTGTAAGAAGATTCTTTTGAAGAGCTTCGATGGCCAAATATTCTGCAGTCTTACGAATATTCTCATTTCCGGATTTATTTTTAAAAGTCTCTGTCACTTTGCACCCCTCTTCGAACCACTTTTGATACAACAAATCGTACTGAAATCGCATCTCTGCATACCTGCGAATCGTTACATCGAACTCTTTCTTGTAAGTTCCGATTTCTTGCATATATAAAACTGTTTCTTTAAAAATTCGATTCGTTTTTCTGCTGACAGTTGCTCTGTTCATTTTGGCCATCACCCCCTTTTTTCAAAAATTGCTCAGAGTTGGAAAGATGGATACTCCCCCAGGGAACCAATTTTCATGTCAAAAAAATTTAGGTGGGGGGGATCTCTTTCAGAGCAATCTTTTTGAGGCTATCTCATCTAAATCCACACCCAACTCTTTGGCCACATCACGTTTATCATATGCTCCAATCAAATAAAGTAAATAGATTCGTATCAGCCTACATAGTTCATCATTAGATTGCATAATCTTTTTTCTTCTTTCTCCAATCAACTCCTGGAATCGTATGTCTTTTCAATTCTTCACCAAGCTCAGTCAATGCACCAGTACTTCTGTTCTCCAACTTATTGTGCTCGCCTACGCTTACACTAATTAGATTCCAGTCGCAGAACCGATATTCCGGATATTCATCTGCTGGATAGATGTGATGCACAACTTCTGCTTCTACTCTTCTGCCATATCGCTTTGAGATCTGACAAAGATATCCATCTTTTCTAAGAATTGATTCTCTTTTCTTTTTCCATCTCTTAGTCTTATAATCCATGCTTTTTACCTCGTGAAGACAGTCTAGCAAGGAAACTGCCTACACCAAATAAAAAAAAGCACATGTGCGTGCTTTCGTGTGTGAAAAATCCAACACTTGGCTTATCGAATTTTTTACGGTACTAATATATCACGGAAAACCGGTAGACAATGTAGACTCTTTTAAATAATGCTCTTGATAACTGCGCGAATGTGCTTCATCAAACCACTGCGACTGAATCCATATTTGTCTGCTACATCATATTGTGACATACGGAAAAAATATAAATCATACATGATATTCATATCTGTGTAGCCAAGTAGTTCAAACGCTTTGCATTCATTGATTCTCTTTTGATAATAAGCAATTTCACGCTCGCGTTCTTCAATTGTTTCTAACAAAGCCAATTTAGAAGTAAATGTTCTTTGATATGTCGGCATAGGCAAACTAGATTTCATTTGTTCTTTAGACAGTTCTTCAACCGAATGTGATAAACCTAACATTTTATGATTCAACTCTTCCAACTCTTGATTCAATTCAATAATTCTATGGCAACAATAGTCCAATGATTTAAAATCACCAATAAATTGTGCAACTGTTTTTGAAACCTCAATCATGCGAAACCTTTTCAATACCCGAGCAACGTGTCCATTGTGTTCCAGACGAATATTTACTTTCTACACGCTTTCTCAAATTGAAGACTGTTTGATTTAAACCACAGTTTTCTCTTTCCAATTTTGAATATTCTTGTCTGATATATTCAAGCTGTTTTAATCCTGCTTCACGCATTCCACCATTTTCAACATCATATGTCATGATCTTAATTAATTCAGTTAAACAATCAAATGCATTCTCTGCAGTTTGATTATGCAATACAACTTTTTCCATTCTTTTCCCCTTAATACAACGAAAACAAAAAACAAACAAATTTAACAATACTTGAGATAATCCATACAGTTCCGCCTACAATAGCCGTAAACATCCATATGTATAAAACCCCAAACAGAATAATAAATACTAATCTCCAATTAATCTTCATATGCTGCACTCATTGCTTTTTTAAGCTCCATGTATTTACACATATACCAATCAGATTTTTCCATGTCCTCTTTCCCATTTTTATTCAATGCTCTATATCTGTATTTCCAAACATTGCACAAGCAAAAATTTGCGACTACTGACATTCCAAATACTGCAACCATTTCATCGATGCATTCATATGATCCACTCTCATAATGTTCTGGATGATTGACTGCGTCTTTTTCTTTTACCATTGTGGATATCCTCCTTCACTGTATGACATTTCTCTTTCCTGGTTAACATCATTATTTTGTGTTTCTTCTTTCTTGTCTAAGAATTGTAAACTTTCAACCATCACATCACACGTGTAGATTGTTTCACCATTATTATTTGTGAATTTTCCTGTCTGCAATCTTCCGTCGATTCCAATCAAAGAGCCTTTCTTCAGATACTGGTACATTAAATCTGCTGTTTTGTTCCAGGCAACACAACTAATGAAATCTGCATCCGGTTGTCCTTGTGTTTTCACTTTTCTGCTTACTGCCAATGTGAATTTACAGATGCTTGCTCCATTTGGTGTTTTCCTAATCTCAGGATTCTTGGTCAATCTTCCTACTAAAATAACTCTGTTTATCACTCTTTCTCCTCCTTTTTTCTTTGTCAAATAACCTTAAATTATTTTCCAAAATCAATTCTGCACTGAGAGCCCTAGAATAAAGGCTCTCTGCACGTTTTTTTGAATTAAAAACTTTTTGTGTTTTTTAATGCTTATTTTGCCCGTAATACAATCCATTTTCTATTAGATAACTTAGTGAAGAAAACACTGATTCAACATCTGTAAACCTTCGATTTAATTCACGCATTGATTCTTTAAGCGATATTGATGGTTCAGGTTCTAGAGCACCAAGTGCCACAAATCTTATTTGATCCTCATCTAGACAAAATATAGCTCCATCATCGAACTGGACATCATAAAGTGTGGGCTTCACGTAATTGCCCTTGCTGATGACGCACGTATGGATTACTTTACCAATCTGACCAACGTATTCTTTTTTTAGCTTTCCTGTGCTGCTTACCAATTTATGCTCATATCCATCAGTTAAGCTTAATAGTTTTACTTTGGTTTCCATTCATTGACACCAATCATCGTTCCTTTTAGCGTTTCAATAGCTCTATTTTGACAAATACATTCATTGACTATTTTCTTATAGGCATCAAAATACCATTCGTCTTTGTCTCCGTTGTATGTCAGTTCATAATACATACCATCAGGAAGATTGGTGCTAATAAGATACTTCCAGTTCTGCAATGCTTTGCATTTCCAAACAACATAAACTTCTAATTCAGATACATACTTTTCATAGTCTTTATCAGACTTATCTAAGCTGTTAATCGCATATTGTTTAGCAATACTGATTGCAATCATATCCTCATAACTTGTCACTAAATTCCCTTGAAATAATTCATCTAAAACTACATTACTAATCATTTTCATTCTCCTTTAATTTCTGCTATTTCTTCCTCTAGAATTTGGGCCTCATTAAGGCACTTATCCAACTTATACTCAAGATATTCTATAATTGCTTTTTCAATTTCTGCCTTTGCTTCTTTAACTGAATTAACCCTGAGCGGTTTCATACAATCTGGATTAAACACACACATGCAATCGTAAGTATATCGTTCTCGATGACCTTTTGGATGCACGTCCAATACTGCGACAGGTCTTCTTTCCTCGTATTGCCATTCTCTAGGAAATGCATTGCAATATAGGTAATAAGCATTGCATTTTTTATCGTATTCCCAACGCATACTCTTTTCATTCACCTAATTTACTGATTGCTAAATATTCAACATCTTGTTGGCCTTCCCACCAATCATCTAGCCAACAAACTCTTCCATCACATTCGCATCCCCATGATGCAGCTTCTATGGAATATTGCCATTCTTGTTTGAATACATCAGTGTTATATCTATATCTTAGATAAACAAGGAAATTTGAATCATTGTTTTTCCACATGTAGTCATTCAATTCACCATCAGTTATCCCTTTTTTTAAAGGAACAAATCTAATTGAAGGGGCTTTGACTTCATCCAGCTTTTCTTCTTCTGTGAATCTATCTACAAGTTCTTTCAATGTATCCAATTGCTTTCTGTAATTATCATTCGCAATTAATGCTTCTCTTTGCTTGTGCTCATCTCCTGGATGAATAAAATCAAACAAATAAAACGAATTCAAATTATGCAATGCATATTGATATTTATTCATTGGTACTTTCCTTTTTTTCTAAACATACTTTTGCTATTTTCAACATCTAATTCAAACTGTTTAATTTCTTCGCTTTCCATAAATCTCTTATGAATATTTTTTATTGAATATCCCAATTCCTCTGTTAACTGAATTAAGTATCTCATTTTGGCTCTAGCATCGAAATTTACTATATATGTTGCTTTTTTATATAATTCCACATCATTAGAGTTGTTAACCCAGTCCATTGTTGAATGATTCCCCATTATCCATTTTTGTACATCGTACGTTTTTCTTAGTCTCGTAGTTCTCAGAACAAGTCTCCACAATTCAACAAGTTTTCCAAAACCCATCCAATCTTTATGATGATCATCCAATTCTTGGTATGGACATCTACACATTGTCGAAAATAATTCGCCGATTTTAATTAGTATAAATTCATTGTTCCTTATTCTACCAGGGACATCTTTTCCGTGTTCTTTGTACATAATGCCATCAAGATATTCTTGAACATCTGCCATCTCCTGAATTAGCTTAAAATCACTTCTATCCATCTCTATACCTCCCTCAATTGTTATTTATTCAAGATTCTCATCATCGGTAGATTTAAACTTATGAATCCAACTTTGCAAATATTCAATTTGTTCTTTCGTAAGACCAACGATGTTTCCTTCCACTTCGGCTTTAGCCTCTTCAATTGTTTCTGCATTCAAAGGATCGTCGTCACCGTTATACACATTATCCAACGAATAATACGCATAGAATGAACCTTCATATGGGAGAATTGTGGCGATCACTTCATATTCGTAAAATCTTCTAAAATGAAGTTTGTAATTCTTTTCTTTTTCATCGTATTCCCAATACTTATCTTCATCACTGTAAAAACACTCATTTTTTTCAGACATTGCTTTGCCCTCCTATTTATATTTCATGCTCTCCAACATATTCTTCTTAGCTTTGTTTGTCGTTCTAGTATACAAAGATGTTGTCTGTATAGAATTATGGCCAAGAATATCCATAAGATCCGTTACCTGTCCTCCAGCATCCAAATAGTTAATCGCAAACATATGTCTGAACGCATGAGGATGGATCTTATCCAGGCTTATGCCCCTACACTTTCCTGCAATCTTCTTCAACTGGTAGTAAATCTGCTTATAGGTTAAAAAAAAGATTTTTCCTGACTTTATCTTTTCCACTCTGCAATACTTCAATATCTCACGCTTTAAGTCATTTCTCAAAATCACATCACGGATCTTACCTTTGTTTTTGACTGTAATATAATTTGCCTTTACATTCTCAACTGTGAAATAACTTAGCTCACTCACTCTGATGCCTGTGTATGCGAATATCTTCATGATCAGATAAATATCAAATCGATTACATTGTTTGGCCATTCTGCACATTCGCTTAAAATCAGATGGTTCAATCACATCATCCAATGATGCAGCTTGTTGAATCTTGATATTTTTTAATGTCATTTTAGAATGATGAGTACGCAACAATTCGTCTGGATCCAAATCCTTTTCGACCAATTCGCAATACTTTATAAACCTATTTGCGATAGTGATATAGTTCTTTACTGTGGCCGGAGCATACTCTTCTTCTAATTTTCTTTTGAAGCCGATAACATCCAATTTACATATATCATCGACCTCAAAAGAATTCACAAACAGTTCAACAACCTGTCGATAATGAACCAATGAATTTTTAGACTTTTCATTTTCCATTTCGAATGCGATGAACTCATCAACTTTGCTAACTAGAAACTCTTTATTCATTACTTAGCCTTGAAGAAATATCCTGGTAGTTCTTGAAGACTCATCGTCTACAATCTCAACAATTTGTCTTTTGCCAAAGTAATTCTTGGCTTTGCTTAAACATGGAAATCTATGAATTCCATTCACTGAAAACATAATTTCCTGATAATCTTTCACAACACTGATTTCCACAGGTCTAAATGTTGTATTCTTTAAATCTCTTAAAATCACGATATCAACTCCTTATTTATCTTAAATTTATCCGCCCATTCCCTGACAAAGCTAAATGCATCGTCTGGAGGAACTGCATTATGATTTGCTCTAAATTGTCGAATAACCTTATGTTTGAGTTCCAACGTATACAAAGGAACATCCGGTTTATCACTTAAACGAACAAACATGATTTCCGTATGTCCTTTGGACACATCGTCTGCATAGGTTCTAACACAATGGTTCAATACTTCAGATTCCTTCTTCAATTCAGCATTACTCTTAGCAGGACGAATCAAATACTTTCCGTTTGAGTAACATAACTCAACATGCTTTTCATAGTTCTCAATAATCCCTTGTTCAAACCTGGCACCTTCTGTAGCACGCATAGCCTTATATGCTGCACTATGTGCTTCTACTAAATTCGATGGTGTTAGAACTCTATAAGACTTCATGTCCGCTCCAATCGTTTCCGCAAACTTCAAATAATCTTCGTAAATATTTATGTTCCAATCATCTATCTTCGATGCGTACTCCAATACTCGTGGACACATATACTTACGTATATGCTTGAAATTCAAATGTCTAATTTTCAATAATTCTTTTTCATTTGCCCATGAATATTTTCTGCATAACATCAAATGTGTGTAATCCATCTTTGGAAGAAGCGGAACGAACTTACGATCAACTTTAAATATCTTATCCAGGCTCTTTTGACTTAGATCAAGAACCCGAAGACTTGAAATGAACTGACTCAAATCTGCCTTCACAAGATATTCAATTTTAGGCTCTTTACGATAAGCACATACATAATCAAAGAAATCCAATCCGGATTGATTTAATTCAGACTGATACTGGCAATACGGAATGTTCAACAGCTTGATCCAGTCTTCAACTGAATACATCCTCAACGGATAGAAATTCAATTTACTGTCACTGATCCAAAACTTCAAAGGATAATCGAAATCAACCCTTTTACCAAACATTCCGCAATACAGATTGCCAACCAGAAACCTCTTTTCGCCTTCTATGTATCGAGCTACTTCCTGGATTTTCAGTTCTACTGAATGATTCGGATTCTTGAACAATTGAAATCCAAATATTCGTTTTAATAGCTTACCGTAATACATTTCCAGCGTTTCGACAAAATAAGTTCGGTTATAAGCCTCTTTTGCGAGCCATAAATCCATTTTTGAAAAAATAAACTCTTCAATGCCTTTTGGCCATGTGAGCTTCCTTGTTTGCAATCTCTCTAAAATAGACTTTCCTGTGTCCATTCCGATTCTTCTTTCTTAGGCTTTTTCTTTTGATCAACACTCTTTTTAACGATTGCCTTTGCAGATTCAAGATTCAAGCGTGAAGGCTGTTCTTCATCACCGCCAACATCTTCTTCATCGTAGTAATGAACGGCCAAGCCGAACACTTCTTCATCAGTGATGATTGCACAGTTTTTAACTGCCTTCTTTTTAGCTTCAGAAACAATGTAATTCCACATTCCGTCGATAGACTTCTTAGAATTATCCAACTTCGAAACCATGTCATTACGTGACATCAAATATTCGCAGATTATTTTCAATCCTTGATTCTGCTTGATTGCCTTATATTCCTCTTCAAACTTAGACATACAAACCTCCTAGTATGTCTTTACAGGCACAAGCACACTCATCAACTTTAAAACGTCACACGAACCACGAACAATCAATGGCTTTCCGATTCCTGGAGTCGTAATCTGAACTTTTTCAGAATTAATAACATCAAGTGCATCTCTTAAATACTTTCCATTTAAATTGAATTCGATTGGATCCGACATCAATTCAACTGTTTCAAGTTCTTCATATGTTTCTCCAATCATCTCAGATTTTGAATCGACATGAGATTCATCTGTGCCAAACGACAAATGTACAATTTGTTTCCCATCAGATTTCACAAAATCGCAACGTTTGATTGCTTCTAACAATTCATCCTTATCCATTTCGACACAATATGAACAAGATTTTGGAATGATTCTAGAAACATCTGGGTACGTTCCATTTAAAAGCTGTGACTGGTACATCATATCGTTTGTTTTAAATTGAATTTTTTTCTCGTCATAGAAAACAGAAACCTCATCATTGAACGTTTTCAAAAATTCCACACAAGCCTGTCTAGGAATTGTAATACTTGTATCCTTGCAATCCATATCAATAAATGCATATCGATTCATTCGATACGAATCAGAACCGACGATTGTAACCTGGCCATCGTCAACACTTAAATTTACTCCTGTTAATACAGGACGTCGCTGAGCTTCTTTTCCGTTACTTGCAACACATACAAGAGCTTTTTCAAAAGCAATACGCAGCGTTTCCATTGGACAGTTCAGTCTATTTTCAGGTGTCTCTAAATCAATCCCTGGATACTCAGATACGTCTGTGCAAGTAAGTTTGAATCTAGCTTTCCCACACTTGATGTGCATTAAATTATCCGTGCAATCAACATCAATTGATTGACCAGATACTTTTCGAATGATTTCACTAAAGTATTTAGCATCCACCAAACATTGGCCACTTTCTTCAATACCAGTATCCGTTGGCAATGTCTGCTGCATTGAAGCAGTTCCATTGGATCCAGTAATCACAATTGACTTTTCTTCTATACAAATCTTTAGGTTTGCTAATGCAGGCAATGGAGACACTTTATCGATTACCTTCGACACATTATTCACTGCATTTAGCAATGTCTTTGTTTCTATATTGAATTTCATTTTATTTTTCCTTTCCTGATACGATTTCACATAGTCCCATTTCTTTTAACTCATCAGAACTATATGCTTTACTAAATACCTTTTTAGGTTTAACCAGAATCCAATCCTTAGCCATGAGATCGTCTGTCATTGGATTCCAAAATCTTAAATATTCATTCCGTTCTGGAAGATAAACTGCGATTTTGTAAATGGTTACGTTTGTTGGATATAAATAAGCGCCTTTTTTGTGATCACGACTATTTTTTCTTACAAATCCCATTTTCCTCTTTTTAGCTAATTTGATTGCTTTAACAATATTCATTCACGACACCTCACTCGTTCAGATATTCATCAAACTTATTTCCAAACAAAATGCTTGGCTTTAAATATGATTTCATCACTGGATCAGACTTCCATGCATCACATTTCTTTTCAATGACGCATTTGAAATCCGCTAAACTATATCCAGCGTTCAATTTATCCTGAATCAACTTTCTGGTTAATTTGGCATCAGGAGAAAATTCTTTCTCCGTTTCAATATTCAGAATTTCAACAATGGTTCTAATAATTTGATTCATTTCTAGTTCTTCGTCAGAAGAACAATATAAATTATTATTATTATTCTTATCATTCTTTATATTCTTTACATTATTGTTTGTTGTTGTCCGTTTGTTGTCCGTTTGTTGCTCGTTTGTTTTCTGCATGTTGTCCTCGTGTTGTTCGTTTGTTGTTTGCTTGTTGTCGACATTGGCAAAACACTGATAATCATCGTATTTTGTAACGATTATGAGCGTGTTTTGGTTTGTTGAGATTTTTTTAATCTCGCCTGTTTTCATTAAATTTTTGAGTGCTCTTTTTATTTGTTCGACGCTCAATTTTGTTTCAGTGCTTAAACTCGCAAAACTTGTAATGCACGAACCCCTTTCTATTTTTTTGCCTTGCCAGTTACGATCGGCATGATTTACTTTTAATAGCAAGTGTATAAATAGCCGACAAGTGGGAATGTCGTCATACCATTCCCAGTCGACAATCTGCCGAAACAGCTTAATGTAGCCTCCACGATTTTCCATTCCGTCTCCCCCTTAGGTGTGGATCTAATGGATACAGTGCCTATTTTCCGCACTGTCTTTTTCTTTATACTCCTTTAGATATTTTTGGAATTCCCTTCCAAAGGCTTTTGTACATTCCAATAAGCATTCGGTAATTTCATCTGAATCCATATCCTCGAAAAATTTAAAAAAGTAGCGCCTGCTTTTGCTTCACTAGCAATAATTGGCCCATCCACTGTAGCAAACACTTTCAATTCAAAAGCAGCGCCGAAACTTCCAACGAATTCATTGAACCTTTGCACGAGTTCATCTTTTTCTTTGTTTGATTTTGCTTTCCGACACTCCTTTTGGAACTGCTTAATTCCTTCATGTATCTCATCGATTTTTTTACTTTCTTCGATAAAATCATCTTTATCTCTATTAACATGTAATGTTCCCATCTTATTTTTCTCCTTACTAAATCTCGAACTCTGCAACCTAGATACCACAATCCGCGTAAACATTGTTTTAAAGGAGAATAAGTTACAGAAACAATCCATTAATTTTTTTGACGTGCTAGAGCAAAAAATACATTATGTAGAAAGCGAGTGCGGATCACGTCAATTTGTGGTGATACCCAGGTTGCAGAACCCGAGAAAATAATTTATAATTTAGTTGTTATTTTTTGATTGGCCACTTTCCTTTGAAGTGGTCTTTTTTATGCTCTGCATGACTTGCGCAGCTTGATCAGGTTGTCCAAATAAGGTTGCAAGCCAAGAACATTAATTACCTTAATTGTTGGCCATCCGAAGCAATTAGATTCAACACCCAACTTGTTCAACTCGGTTTTCACAGTCGCACTGCTACAGCCAATGATTTCTGCCAGGTCTTTTTGCGTGATATATGCATACTTTGTCATTTTTTGGATTTTACCTTCAATTTCTTCGTCATATTCCTGACGAGATACAACTTTAATACCTCTCATAACAATCTCCTTTCTAGACTCCAATAGACTGGATAGTTCTACAAACGAATGCAGTACCAATGACACATCCGATTACTAATACAACACTCACAAACAACATCCAGTTTGCGAAACATTGTTTTCTACGCACCGCCTTCTCTCTTTTATCTAGATCAGCATAACGATGCATCATCTTTGTGTACTCTGTAGCATGTCCGTTGTTTGCGAATGGAGACAATTCAAGCTCTTTTTCTTTAGTTTTAGTTTTTGTGGTAGCCATACTTTTTATCCTTTCTGTGGTAGTAATTTTTAAATCTAAGAAGGTTAAATAAGGCCTTCTTTTTTTAATGCCAAACAAATTGCCTTGCTTCTACAAACTTCAATCACACGTTTTAAATACTCAATATCATTGCAATCACTAAGCTTCTCTAGAAATGATTCTCTTTCAATTGGATTAAGTGATTCACAATAGTTTTTGTTTTCCATGATGTATTCTCCTTTCTGTGGTAGTTATTGGTAGTACTTAATCAATTCGTAAATTGCATTTATGCAACTTCTGTGCTAAAAAAAATAAGTCCTGCTTTTTTAGACGGAATATCCAATGCTTGTACTACAGCTTGAGCTGTAGCAATCGAACACGCTCTTTGTTCGTTTAATAATCTACTTATAGTAGATTTATCAACGTTGCTCATTCTTGCCAATTCCGATACAGATACATGCTTTTTATCCATTTCTTCTTCTAATAACTTAACGTTCACTTTCATAATACTCCTTCCTTTCTTGTTGCGTTCTTGCAACTTCATTAATATTATATACCCGTGTTGCATTATGTCAACGATTTTTGTTGCTTTTTTGCAATTTTCTTTTTATACTTAGATTAGAAATGAGAAGGTTTGTAAACATGAAGACAATACAAGAACGAATTAAATCAAGAAGACAACAATTAAAACTGACATTGGAAGATGTTGCAAATGCGTTAGGAGTTAACAAAACTACTGTGATGAGGTATGAATCGGAAAGTATAAAAAAATTACCTACCGATATTGTTCCACCATTAGCCAAGGTTTTGAAATGTACCCCTCAATATCTTATGGGATGGGAAGAACTAGAAAATGATTCTTACATCCTTACCGATCACGAGCGTGAACACTTAGATATATATAGAGGCCTGGACGACAAAGGCCAGCACACAGTGGACACAGTAGCTCAGATGGAATATGAAAGAGTTAAAAAGGATAATAAGTAATTATATCTAGATTTTGATTATAAAATTAAGGGAGAGGGTTAAAAATTATGACACAAAAGAAAAAAGAAACAATTGGATCAGTATTAATGTATATTGCGTTAGCGTTGACTGCTATTTATCTGATATTCGCAATTATTAGTTTATTTGGAATTGTTGGCATGAAAAATGATTTTGCAAAGTTAGGTACAATGTTGGCATTGAGATATTTATTGCCATTTACAATTTGTATGGTAATTAACTTCTTTTTAACTGGAGTTAGTGCTATATCGAAGAACTGGATCGTAACTTTAATTTCGTGCATCTTATATTTTGTAGCAATTATAGTTGTTCCAGAAAGATTTTATTGTTCAACGGTGCAAGGTGTTTTATCGTTTATTTCTATATTCTTATTTTTCAATCGTGGCTTTGAAAAAGAAAATGTTGAAGAAGATGAGAGAGCTAACTTACCTGATCTACCAATTCAGGAAGAGAAAGAGTTAAAATGATAAATGATTTGAGCATAGAAAAACAGTACGCTCAAATCTAAGCGTACTGTTTATTCTGTTCTCCTCGAACAATTTACATCTGTATTTTAAATGACATTTTGTTTATTGTCAAAACAACATTTATATTACAAAATCAATTAATGAATTAGATCCAATTGGTAAAATACAGTTATCCAATGAAACAATGGATAGAATTGACACTGAAATCGTAAAAGCTATAACCAACATTGCCTTGTAGATCACTTGATTTTAAATAAATTCATGTTATTATAAAGATGAATTTCAGTGATGATACATTATATCAGGCACTGCTGGTATTTATTTCGGTAACACATTTGTGGGTGCCGCAGATACGGAAAAGCTATTCGGTTTCGGATAGCTTTTTCTTTTTTGTAAAATTAACAAAATTCTGAATTGATAGATTCAGAAAGAAAGGAAATCTATTATGACTAATCATGAAATTGCAATGGAAGCATATTACTATTCAATCAACAATGAGTTGATTGGTGGCATTTCTAAAAAAAATGCAGTCAAATGCTTTGAACAGATTATTGCGATGCTGGATTCAGATGAAAGACTTAATCTTCCATTCATTACTGTAAATGGAAAATGCTTTGTAGCAACTAAAAAGCGCCTGATAAAATGTTCTAAAAACATGTTTGGATATAAGTTTAAAGAGTGGAAATGGAGTCAGATCAGGAACGTATTCTACAAAAAAGCATTAACAACTGGTACTTTAATACTGAATACAGTGGATGGAGAAGTTAAAATCTCAATCAATCGAGATGGTGCTAAGTTTGCTGGAGAAATATTGAGAAAACTGAAAAACGAAGCAAAATAAAAAATCCTGGATGCTACCAACATCCAGGACGATTAAGAGTACTACCAATACTCTCACATAAAAAGATGACTACCACATCAAACTTTTTATGTGCTCATTTTAGCATAGAACGGAGGAAATTTAAATGCCTATTTATGAGCGCAAGCACAATGGAAAGAAACAATGGTGTTACCGTTGTTACTATACTGATTTTAATGGAGATCGTGTTCAAAAACATTCCAAATGGTTTAACACCAGGAAAGAAGCGGTAGCTGCTGAATCTGCATTCATGCAAATCAAGGTTGTTGGAGACCAGAACGTAACCTTCTATGAAGTTACTTTAAAATGGTATGAATTTAAATCTAGAACATTGAAGCCATCCACACTGGATACGAAAAGAGTGTATCTGAATATGTTATCTCCGCTTAACGATAAGAAGATAGCCAAGATTACATATCTTGATATTGATAACTTTTTCGAATTGCCACAAATTAAATCTTATAAGTATTCGACCAAAAAGACTTTATTAACCAATCTTAGAAATATCTTTAGATTCGCAAAGAAACACTATGGTATTATCAATGATCCATTTTATAAAATGGCACCTTTGGTTAAGCCTGTAGCCACTGAGGCTAAGAGGCTTGAAATCGTGCCTAAAAGTGATTTTAAGACACTTTTTGAATACGCAGTAACATGTAGAGATGGAGCATGGAAAGATACGGCATACGCAATTTGGACGATGTATATGACAGGCATGCGTGTATCTGAATGTTTATCATTAACCTTTGAGGATTTTGATGGTAAATACATCCATATTCGTAGACAATATATTCGAGGTAAGTGGCAGACACCTAAGACCAAAAATTCAATTCGTAAGATTGCGGTTGATGAAAAGACAAAATCGTTTATTTATGAATTGAAGAAATACTATTCTTCATTTGATGAATTTGAAAAGTCGTGGTTCATCTTTGGTGGATATAGACATATGGATCCTGAAATATTGAGATTAAGAAAAAACAAATTGTGTGCAGAAGCTGGAATACCTGAATTCAATATTCATGCGTTAAGGCACTCACATGCTTCAAATTTGATTGAGGCAGGTGTTAATATGTACAAGATATCGAAACGTCTAGGCCACTCTTCTATACGTACTACAATGGATATTTATGGCCATCTTATTGATACTGAAGAAGATGAGGTTTTGAATGCAATTTCGAACTTCTAAAAACTCAAAAAAGCTAGAGAAAATCTAGCTTTTTATTTTTTTGAGATATAAATAAGATATAAGCGCTTTTCAATGCGCTATTTATGCTTTATATAAAGCACATTTTGCTTAATTCGTAAATTTTTCATAAAACACATCATCCGGAAAACATATACGAAAAAATTGACTGTACACAGATTCTTTTGGATAATGATTGATTTCTTGTATTAATGAGCTCATAATTCTCCTTTTAATTCATATTTTTTGGCAACAACGAGTAAATTTTTTGTCCGTAACTATAATCTTCAAATGCCTTTGAAACAAGTTCTTGGCTAAGCTGCATATCGGCCGTTGAAATAAAACCATCATAGATGATCATCCCATTAAATGGCATAATAGCAGTTTGAATCAACATAGGTGTTTTTTCGGCCGGAATAAATTTATCTAAGTTTTCATTTAGACCCTTGACCATATAGTTGATACCTTCATCATTTAATACTGTATAGTTCTTTTCATAGACAGCCAATAAAAAGTTTTTGCGCATGCCATATTTAAAATCTTTTATAATATTCAAATTACGATATGTTAGATTTAAAGGATTCTTTTGAACATAGCCATCAATAAAACGATCTTTTTCTTTCCAGAACACCTCGATTAGATTGACCAATTCATCGGGTTCAATATAATTATTGGGATCAATTTTCTTATTTGGGATAATTTGTTCCAAAGCATTCACATAATCTAAGACGCTAAAATATAACTTATAGAATAGGCGTGTATCTTTTTGATCTAAATAAGCATACGTTTGTTTCTCATTTAGAGCACGAAGCTTATCATTAAAAGATACATGTTCATGTGCTTGGTTGTAGCCTTTCATACTTAGTCCATAATAATTTGGTAATGAAATTTGTACAACAGCTTTGCGATAGCGCTTTGTCAAAGAATCTGAGAATCCATTAAAGAATGGAATTAAATCGATCTTTTCTTCATTCACAGTACCACGAAGCAAATTATTGAACAATTCATCTTTAAACTTTGTGATGTCCGGCACTTCTTTTTTAACAGCTGTAAAGAATTTTTTAATATCTGGATTTGTCGCATCAAAACCATGATAAAAGATAGAAATGTAGCTGTCTCGATCTAAGAATTTTGGTTCGAATCTTTCGCGTTCAACACGACAATTGCGAATGTTATACAATAGATCTTTATAATCCCAATATACATATTCATTGGCTAAACTATGATCAATTAATTCATAGTCTTCTTTTAAATACGCCCAGAAATTGAAGAGTTCCCCATCAATAATGGCTTTATAATCATAGGCACAAGCACTACATACAGCTTGAATCAAAGATGGTTCAATGATGCCAAAGGCACGTATAATTCCAAGAATGACTAAGCTTGGTTCATCTTTTTCTGCCTTCTGATCTAAATCAATATCTTTAACCGCTAATTTGACATTCTTTTTGAATTCTTCAGGTAATTCTTTATCAAAATATAAAAACTTAGAGCTTAATGCATGTTTTTCAAAACGATAACGATCGTCTTCTAAGTCTTGGTTACGTAATAATCTTCTTAATGCCTTTAATTCCCATGTTGTGCAAATAGAAACTAAATACTCAGGGGTATAGGTTTCAATCATGCGTTCTAACATTTCTTTTCTTGTCATGGAATCATAGTCCCAATAATCGTTTTGACATGTTCTTTTATAACAATCAAAAACCTTTTCTTTACTATAACGATTTGCGTGTTCCAATAAGCGCACCAAAAAAACTCCTCCTTTATATATCTTCAAAGGGATTTATCGCACCCTTTTTTCAATCCAATGAGAAGCCAAAGCGAATGCTTCGGCAATATGTTTATTTCTCCTTAAGATTGTTATAATTATTATAGTATGATATCGAAAAAATTTGAACCTATGTGTTAGAATTATACCTAAGAGGAAAAAGTATGCGAATCATAGAATTTTTTAAGCGATTATTTCATCGTGAAAAACCAATTGAGATCAAACAAAAGAAATATTTAAATCCACCAAAAAAGATGAAACAAAAGAAGGATTTAAATCCGCCAAAAAAGATGAAACAAACGTATGTCGCAAAATCTACCAATTATTTGGATGAACAATACGAATTATTTCAAACCATTCAGCCTGGATATCTTGTCTTTTGTCGTATGCCAGTGTGCGAAGACAATTTAGTGGATATCAATCACCCCCATCGTATTCGACCCTATTTGATCATCAAAAAGGACAAAGACTATTTGTATGGGTATGCGGGAAGCACAAAGAAAAAGAATCCAAAGATTCAATATACTTTAAAAGATGGACATAAAGATAAGAAAACAGGTGCTTTTAGCGATTCCTATCTATATTTAAACAATGTGTATCGAATTCCCATCCAGAATATCAAAGGAATTTTAAAACAAGTCTCAAGCAAAGATTTGATTCAAATCCAAAGAAAGATTCAATTATTGAAAAATAGTGATGTTCATCATATTGTTTTATTTGAAAACATTGATTTCGAGTTTGAAGTTGGAGATATCGTAACATATAACACTTCCCTTTACTTTGTATCTAAAGTTGAAGACAATAAGATTTTTGGATATGTATGTTCAAACACAAATGGTGATATCGAATTAAAAGGTTTAAATCTATTTATCAATACAGATATAGAAAGAAAAATCGAGCCGAATCCACATAGTTTAAAATATATTTTTAACACGAATGTGAATCGTTATGTGAATAAACAGTTAAAGAAAGAAAACAAAGAAGTGTTGAAACTAAAAGAAGATGTTTACGTTTCTAGAAATGTACAATACTACAATTATTATCCACTAGGAACCATATTAAGGGATATCAACACAGATGAAGAAATTGTATATTTATTTAATTATCGCAAGCACTCCTATTGTGCAAGGCTAGAAGAAATGTATAATGATAATTATTCAATTTGGCAATATTCTCCAAAATATTATTGTGTAGAAGATGAATTGACACTACTAGGTATAAAAGATATGTTGGAGGGTTTCTTAAGCAAGAAATCACGGAATAAAGAGGTCAATAAGACATTTATTCCTATTTTAGAGATGGAATACAAGAAATTAAAGAAAGAAATAAAGAAGGTTTAGATAGTATGACATTCACAATCGAAAGTGCAAAACAAGTTCTAGATGATTATTATGATTTGGTGCATCCCCAATACGAAGATGATATCCAATTTATAAATGCCCTAGAATTTTTAATTCAAGAAACAAACAATCCAGAATATATGGTGGAACTGGGTGGCTGGTATTATGGACAAAAACAGTTTGATCTTGCGGAAGACTATTATTTAATGGCCGCTAAATTAAACTATGTAGATGCCTATGAATGTTTAGGCTACATTTACTATTATGGACGTGTGGGACAACCCGATTATGAGAAGGCCTTTCACTACTATAAACTTGCGAGTGATCAAGGAAATATTGTGGCAGCCTATAAATTGGCGGATATGTATAAGAATGGCTATTATGTACAAAAAGATTATCCAAAGTATGTACAAATCATTAAGAGTTTATATCCTTTACTTCAAGGAGCAACGAATACGTTTGATCCTGTTCCCGAAATCTATTCTAGGCTTGCAAAGATCTATGTAGAAGAAGGCAACGAAGATCAAGCCATTCAATTATTATTGATTGCGAAGGAATTCCAGTCGCAAAGATTGATCTATTCGGACTTCTTTGGTGATCTAACAATCATTAAACATATCGTACTCGACTTATATTCTTTGATTCAATTTGATTCAGACTATATGGATCTATTTGATCTATATTATGTTTTACAAAAGCCTTGTAAACTCGCCTTAGAAATCAATGGAGAAGATTATATTATCGAAGCCAAATATGAGGATGATTTATTCTATATATCGATGGATGATAAAAACTATGAAGATGTCGATCAATTCTTTCAAAATGCCATGATCCATGATGAGCCATTATATAGTCAATATGTAAATGTGAACTATCTAGAAATGTTAGACTAAAAAAAAGTGGTAATTACTCAAACAAAATGAGTTTTACCACTTTATTGTTTTTTGAGAGATTGAAACAATAATTGTTTTAATATCTCATACATAATTAGGCTGTTTTCACCTCTAACTTACATTTTATGTTAGTATAAGGTGAAATCCAACAACTTTAAAAGAGCTGTTACTTCAATTTAATCTTGAAGATAAAGTCTTCTCCTTCAATCGTTTCATATTTCATTTTATAATTATCTAATAGATTACGAACAATATATAAACCTAGACCATTTCCTTTAGGTTGGGTTGGATCTTGTTTGTTTTGAATAAAGAAATAGCCTTGTTCGATTCCAATATGAACAGTATCCTTTTCATGCGTATAGTTGATCGCATTACTAATAAGATTAGACAAAATGATATTTAGAGCTGTCTTGCCAATATACATTGTTTCATCTTTTAAATCATTTTGAATTCTTAATTCCTTTTGGTGAATCAATACATCATATTTTTCAAGTACACTAGACAAGATATCTTTGATTTGAACCACTTCTTCATCGTCTTTTAGATTTTCTATGGAATATACAGATAAGATTTGTTGGATATTCTTCGTTAAATGATCGACTAAATCAATACAGTCATCAATATAAACATCTCTATTTTTATATTTTCCCACATTGTATTTCATATTTTCTAAGATAATTTTAAGACTTGCCAAAGGCGTTTTTAATTCGTGGCTGGCCCCTTTAAAGAAATCGTATTTTATTTTCTCTAATCTTAGAATCTCTTTATTTTTAAATTCAAGATTGGAAATCGAATCAAGAAGTGTTTCATACAAATCATTGATTTGCGCCTTCAACTGCCCAATTTCATCACTCGAATCAATTTCTAGACGAGCCTTCTTATCTAATGCCATCATTTGATCGGTTACACTTTTGATTTCAACTACATGATTTTTAATGGATTTGGCATACACCAAAGAGACAATGGCTGAAAAGCATAAGGATATAATTAAGGAGTAAGGAAGAAATTGTAGACTTAGATTTTTAGCTTGGCTTTGCATGTCAGCTGTTGAAACAAATTGGAGGTGAATGGTCTTTCCTGTATCCAGCTTTAATTGTCTTTCTTCAATAATCAAAGAGTTATTAGAACTCTTTAAGTCGACATTTAAATCTTTCTTGATTTCAACTTCATTCGATGTAGTATTCTTTTTAATAAACGCTTTGATTTCATTGGTGTTGGAATAGAAATCTAAAGCTTGTTCAATATAGTCTTCAGATTTGCCACTTAAGTTTTCTGTAATTTCATTAGCCTTAGTATAAATTTCTTCTTTTCTTACATCCAAATAGGTTCTAGGAAAAATCAAATATACAAAGAGATGGATAAACAAGACAATAATTGCGATGACGCTGAATGTTTGTATGCATATTTTAGGAAATATCTTTATGTTTTTCATGATTTCTCCAATTTGTAGCCCACATTACGAATGGTCGTAATACAATCTAAACCTAGTTTCTTACGTAATTCTTTAATATATACATCAATAACACGATCATAAGGAACGTCTTCACTTCCCTTCCAAACATGATCTAGAATTTGTGCTCTAGATAATGCGATACCTGCATTATCTAAAAGGTATTTTAATATTTCTAGTTCTTTGGCATTGATATCAATCATTTTACCATCTATTTTAGCCGTGTAGCTTTTGAAATTCACACAAACATTTTTATATTCAAAAATATCTTGTTTCTGAAGAAGCGCATCAATACGAGCTTTTAATACGGGTAGTGAAAATGGTTTTTCAATATAGCCATCCGCTAAGTTTGTATAGGCATCAATTTTAAATTCTTCATTGCTGAAAGCCGTTAAGATTAAAACAGGCAAATTACTTTCTTTACGGATTTCTTTTAATACATCCAATCCATTGATATATGGAATTTGAATGTCCAATATTACCAAATGAATATCTGTATTAAACTTTTCCAATGCCTCTTTCCCATCTTTTGCCTGAACCATTGTATATCCAGACTCCGATAAGAATTCACTTAATCCTTCGCGAATCATTGTATCATCTTCCACTACCAATATTTTCATTATTCCTCCTCATTCATTAATTCTTTACAATTCTTATTTAACAAGTGCGTTGTTGAAACAACAAGTGCAATAAGCATTACAATTGACATGAATATAATAACATACATCATATATTTTGGTTCAACAGTTGCATCAATATGTGTCAACATTTTATTAAAGCCATCCACTTCAGCTCCACCACCAAGTTGATTTGAAGCGGATTCTTTTGCGATTTCTTTGGCAACACCCGTACTTACATTGTTCAATACTTTTGTACCTAGACTTGATGCTGTTTTACCAGCGATAAAGTACGCAAGGATATAGGCAGGAATGGTTACCATACATAGTTCTAAAACAAATTGAATAAAGATCTTCGCTTTAGAAATACCTAAAGCCATTAAGATTGCGATTTCTTTTCTTCTTGCGTTCATCCACATGAACAACAATAAAGTAACAACGATACCCGCAAAGATCAAAGATCCAATAAACATTTTATTTGCGACACTATACATACCACGTATTGATTTTTGTAGAGCCGGATAATTGGATGTACTTTTTACAAGCACATACTCATTCCAGTTAATATCTAATTTTCTTAAATTTTTAATAACTTGATCCAAATCTTTATTTCCTTTCACAAAGAATGTGGCATCTTGATATACAGCTGTTTTTTCTGTATTGCCATAGACTTTGGCAGCCGTATCCAAATCTGTGATTAGATTGTTTTCATATAATTCTTGTGCTGCTGTAACACCACCTTGATTATGGCCATCAAATAAACCCTTAATGGTTACTTCTACTGTTTCATCCGCACCCTTTTCATTATCTGCATCATAGATATTTGAACGGAGTAATAGTTTATCTCCCACTTTTAAATGATTCTTTTTAGCTAAATCTTTATGCATTAAGATTTGATGTTTATCATTGCTATTTAAATGTTTGCCCTCAACTAATTTATAGGCTTGCGATACAAACTTTGTTTCTTTTTTTGATTCATTTACTCCAGTAAGCATCACGGTCGATTTAAATTTAGTAAGACGCTCCTTATTTTCATTTGAAGTTAAAACAATATCATGATCGACTAAGTCAGCTACACTATTGATTCTTTTCACGTACGAGTCAATATCTTTAGAAGCACAAATCTTTTCGATGTCCTTCCCCTTAACATTACCCGCACCTCTAGGTGTTCCAAAATTAACTTGACGATTAATTTCCATTGTAAAACTATTGGTAATCGAGCCTAATGATGTATTGGACGCTTTGTTTGTCGCATCCTTTATAGATAGTCCGACTAAACAAAGGCTTGACATAATTAGAACAACAAGAAATAGAATCACTGACTTCGCACTTTTTCGAGTTACATATTTAAATGCATTCTTAAACATTCTATTTCCCCCTCTTCTTTAATTTTTTATCTTTTAATTCATATACAACATCAGCGGCATCCGCTACCTCTTTACTATGTGTCACAACAATCACACACTTATTTCTTTCTTTAGCACGAGCCTTTAAGATATCAATAATTTCACTAGCCGTATCGCTATCTAGATTTCCCGTTGGTTCATCCGCTAAAATAATCGGTGCGCTACTTACAAGGGCACGGGCAATCGCAACTCTTTGTTGCTGCCCTCCCGATAGTTTCATTACACTACGATTGATTTGGGATTGTTCAAGTCCTAAATCTAAAAGAATGGAAGGCGAAGCTTTAGAATTGACTAAGCGTACATTTTCTAATGGTGTTAAATAATCAATTAAATTGTAATTTTGAAACACAAGACAAATATGATTCTTACGATGATTTGTATATCCAGTTTTTGAAATATCTTCTCCTTCAAATAAAATTTCACCAGAGTCTGGCTCATCAAGTCCAGCTAATAAAGATAATAAGGTTGATTTACCTGCTCCTGATTTTCCAATAATCGCATAGAACTTTCCGCACTCAAAGTTTTGATTCACTTCAAATAAAATATGCTCTAATTTTGTGTAACCATACGTTACATCTTTTATTTCTAATATACTCATTATTTTCCTCCTAACTCAATTTCGATAATATTTCTCTTGGCTTTTTGATCATGATCATAAGACTCGCCATTAGTACAGAAACGATAATAATACTCATCAACAAGCCATAACTTAATATGAAGCATAACGTATTATGTTTAATTACACTAAAAGCACATAGAATGATTCCTGATGGAATAGATATAAATACAAGTTCAAATACAAATTGGATGATGATTTCCACCTTACTTTTACCTATAGACAACAAGATACCAATTTCATGAATACGATCTCTTAGCCATAGAACTAAGACTAAAGATAAGACAACAAGTCCACACACAATGATAGAACAAGATAGAATCTGAATCATGTGATTCATACTTTGTATAGATTCTAAAGACGATTGATAGGCATTTTTATCTTTAGACACAACATATTCACTTGATGGATATAAGGATCGAACTTGTTTTAAACGATTTGATTCTATAGTCAATTTAGTAACCATCTTAGTATCCAGAGAATTATAATCCACAAACATAGTATTCTCACTTAAATCGGAAGATAAACCTGTATAGGTTTCATGTTTCTTACCTACAAAGATGCCTTTAATGGTATAAGTATGAGAATTCAAAACTATTGTATCCCCTACTTTTAAATGATTCTTCTTAGCTAAATCCGAATGAATAAGAATAGAGTTTCTATCCTTAGAATCAATATTTTTTCCTGAAATTAAAGTAAATACGCCACTACGAAATAAAACATTTTTTGAAGTGTTATTTGTTCCAACTACTGAAACTACATTCTTATATTCTTCAGGTAAAGAATCCAGTTTTACACCCTGCTTAATAGAAACTGTCTTAGCATCTTCTAACTTAGAGACAAAATCATATTCATATACAGAATTATTAAAATACTGGTTTTCAAATTCAGAACCATCCTTTTTTTGTACTACAATCGAACTCAGACTCACCTCATTTAAAGATTTTTCCATTCGTAAATTGGATGAAAGAATACTCAAACATCCATAAAGACTCAGAAGAATAACCATAAGTATCAAAAACAAGATACTCGTCCTTACTTTCTTTCTTGTGATATATGCATAGGCATTATGTATCAAAAAAACCAACTCCTTATCCAAAACCATTCTATCAATCATTTATGAAATGTTTATGAAATAAAGTCACGAATTTAAAAAAATATATTCTTGCATAAAGCCAAATAGAAAAACCACTGGATACAGTGTCCACTCTGAATTATTCTAATGTAAAGACACTAGTTTAATCCTTTGCGTTTAGTGAACTAGTGTCTTTTACATTATGTAATCTTTAGTTATTCAACTAAAACTATTGTACGGATAAATATACACTATTTGATAATTCAAGATATCATCATTTTTATTTCAAGGATAAACACCACTACATAAAGTCGTAAGTTAATGTTTAAATATTGTGGATTACAATAGTTCCTATTTGATCTAAATTGCCTTGTTTTCGTTATATTAGATAAGGTTAGACTTGACTTTTATAAATATCAATTGTTTAATAATCATACAGAAAGACTACTGGATACAGTGGTTCCTCTGAATTATTTAATGTCGAAAGACACTAGTTTAATCCTTGGAGTTGGTGAACTAGTGTCTTTTACATTTTTCTATAATCAATGTGATTTTTAACAATTCAACTAAGGCCATTAAACACGAAAGCAACATCAATGTACAGATAAATATACATAAACACGTCCTCCTATAAAATGGGAATCTTTAAGAACTCAAGATGTTATCCTTTTTATTCCAAGGGTAGCCGTTACAACATACGGTTACAATTTCTATTGTTCCTATTTTATCTAAAACGACTAATTTCAGATAAAGTTAGCCTTGACTTTTATATATATCAATTGTTTAATAATCATACAGAAAGACTACTGGATACAGTGGTTCCTCTGAATTATTTTAGTGTAAAGACACTAGTTTAATCCTTGGATCGGGTGAACTAGTGTCTTTTACATTTTTCTATAATAATCAATGCAATTTTTAGTAATTCAACTAAAGCCAAGATAGTCATGGCAACATCAATGTACAGATAAATATACATAAACACGTCCTCCTACAAAATCGGAATCTTTAAGAACTCAAGATATCATCCTTTTTATTCAGAGGGTTCACCGTTACTACATCCAGTAGCCAACCCCTATTATGAATCAATTACGATTGTTTCTATTTCAGTGAATTAGACAAGATTAGTCTTGACTTTTATATATATCAATTGTTTAATATTCGTACAGAAAGACTACTGGATACAGTGGTTCCTCTGAATTATTTTATGTCAAAGACACTAGTTTAATCCTTGGATCGGGTGAACTAGTGTCTTTTACATTTTTCTATAATAATCAATGCAATTTTTAGTAATTCAACTAAAGCCAAGATAGTCATGGCAACATCAATGTACAGATAAATATACATAAACACGTCCTCCTACAAAATCGGAATCTTTAAGAACTCAAGATATCATCCTTTTAATTCAGAGGGTTCACCGTTACTACATCCAGTAGCCAATTCCTATTATAAAGAGTCAATGTGAAAACATTATTAACTCCAAGCATGTTGTTGCGAATGATCCTATCTTGTCTAAATCGCCTTATTTTCATCAAATTAGATAGATTCGTCTTGACTTTTTCAAATTACATTTTATAAAGCCACGAAAGCCATTCACATTATGATAAAATATATGCAACTAAGGGAGAAATAAGAATGAATGAAACGAGTCGTAGAATTCTTGATCACTTTCAGGTTCGAAAAACAAAAAAACAAAAAGAGGAATTTCGTAAATATATAATTCATGAACTTAATCAATATGGGTATTGCCCCAGTATTCAACATAAAGGGATAAATAATAATATAATTATCGGTAATATAGAAAAAGCTAAGATATTTTGTACAGCTCACTATGATACACAGGCGGTCTTACCATTTCCCAATTTAATTGTGCCTAATAATTTGTTTGGTCTGATTTTATCACAATTAGTCATTATTATTTGTATATTAATTCTTATATTCTTTATGAACATCGTTCTTATTCAATCATTTGTTTGGATAGGTCTATTTAAGAATATTGAGCTTAATATTGCTTCTTCTATTTCATGGTTAATTATAATGATTTGGATGTTGTTTGGAAAAGCAAATAAACATACTGCAAATGATAATACGAGTGGTATTATTACAATCATTGAATCAGCCATCAAATTACCAGAAGATTTAAGAGATGAAGTATGTTTTGTGTTATTTGACAACGAAGAACTAGGCTTATTAGGCTCTTCTGCTTTTGCGAAAGAATATAAAGAATATGTAAAGAATAAACTTATCATTAATTTTGATTGTGTATCCGACGGCAATGATATATTTTTCTTTCCAACGAAACAAACTAAAAAAAATCAATCAAAACATGAAAATATTATAAATGCATTTGCATCAACAGATTATATAAGAGTTCACATCAACAAAGGATTTGGATTCTATCCATCCGATAACTTTAACTTTAAATATGCATATGGAGTTTGCAGCCTTAAGAAAGGTTTGTTCTATTATCTTGATCGAATACATACTTCTAGAGATATAATTTTCAATGAAGAAAATATCGAACTATTAAGTGATGGTGTATGCAAGCTTATCAAAACAACCCATACATCCAGATGATTATTCCAACATAATCCATTCATTTGCATAAAATCAATTTAACAACTATAATACAAATACAGAAAGACTACTGGATACAGTGGTTCCTCTGAATTATTTTAGTATAAAGACACTAGTAATCCATTGGAGAGGGTGAACTAGTGTCTTTTACATTTTTCTATAATAATCAATGCGATTTTTAACAATTCAACTAAAGCCATTAAACACAAAAGCAACATCAATGTACAGATAAATATACATAAAACACGTCCTTGTACAAAATCGGAATCATCGAGAATTCAAGATGTTATCCTTTTTATTCCAAGGGTAGCCGTTACTACATACGGTTACAATTTCTATTGTTCCTATTTTATCTAAAACGACTAATTTTAGATAAAGTTAACCTTGACTTTTATATATATCAATTGTTTAATATTCATACAGAAAAACTACTGGATACAGTGGTTCCTCTGAATTATTTTAGTGAAAAGACACTAGTTTAATCCTTTGGACGGGTGAACTAGTGTCTTTTACATTTTTCTATAATCAATAATGTAATTTTTAGTAATTCAACTAAAGCCAAGATAGTCATGGCAACATCAATGTACAGATAAATATACATAAACACGTCCTCCTACAAAATCGGAATCTTTAAGAACTCAAGATATCATCCTTTTAATTCAGAGGGTTCACCGTTACTACATCCAGTAGCCAATTCTTATTATAAATGTCCAATGTGAAAACATTATTAACTCCAAGCATGTTGTTGCGAATAATCCTATCTTGTCTAAATCGCATTATTTTCGTTGAATTAGATACGGTTTTAACATCTAAACTAACACAAAATCAATCATTTACACAACATAAGATAAAAGAATCCTCAACTAAGAGGATCCTTCTTACTCAATATATGTTTTAATACTTCTTCCATCTTTTGAAAGTCAATTGGCTTCGTTATATAATCATTCATCTTTACATCAAATGCTTTTTTCTTATCTTCCTCAAACGCATTGGCTGACATAGCTATAATTGGTATATTGGCCTTTTCAGGTTGTGAAAGATGTCGAATACAATCAGTTGCCTTATAGCCATCCATATTTGGCATTTGAATATCCATTAAAATCAAATCATATGTATTAGCTGATTGATGTTGCATTTCATTCACACATAGAATTCCGTCTTCTACAGCTTTAACTTCAAAACCCATTTCACTAAGAATTGTAGTTGTGATTTCAGCATTTAATTCATTATCTTCGGCCAATAAAATTATTTTACCCTTAAAATCAATATCAAACTCATTGGAAGATTCAATATTTCTATTAGTATAATCTTTATTCGCAATCTTATGTGGAATGGTAATCGTAAAAGTACTACCCTTACCAAGTTCACTCTCTACTTCAATACTGCCATTCATTAAGTCCACAAGGTTTTTGACAATAGCCATACCAAGTCCAGTACCTGGAATTTTAGATAGAGTCGTATTTCTTTCACGTGTAAATAATTCAAATAAGGATGGTAAGAATTCTTCACTCATTCCAATACCTGTATCCGATACTTTTGTTTGAATTAAAGTATAGCCTTCTTTATTATAAGGAAGTTCTCTTGTATCGATTGTTACCTTACCACCAGCAGATGTATATTTGATCGCATTACTGATTAGATTGGATAGAATTTCCTGCATCTTTGTAGAATCGACAATAATATGTTTGTGTTCGACATTCACAATTATGTTTAATTCAATATTCTTTTTTGAAGCTTCCGCCGCAAATGCACCACAAACAAGTTGAGTAATATTGCCCACTACTTCATAATTTTCATCCAATTCCATCTTACCACTTTCAACACGTGCCATATCCAATACATTATTAATAATTGAAAGTAATAATTGACTCGATTGTTCAATCATTTCTTGATAATGAACGAGTTTAGGATTTGTTAATTCTTTCTTCATTAATTGTGAATATCCCAAAATCGCATTCATCGGTGTACGAATATCATGTGACATATTAAATAAGAATATGGACTTGGCCTCATTGGCCTTTTCAGCCTTGATCTTTTCTTGGCGTAAAGCCTCTTCCTGTTCTAACTCACGCTTCTTTTCTTCCGTAAAATCACGATTGGCAAGTAATACACTCACAACACGACCATTCTCATCATATTTTTGAGGTACAATCATCGAAAGGATCCAAGTTCCATCTGCCCTTTCACAAGTATGGAATAAGGAATTCTTTCCTTCAAGACGTTTTGCGATGGTCGTACTATCATAAAACTCAACACTACTCTGCCTAAATGGTTCGGTAATCAAACGATTTACTTGCTCTAATAATATATTATGATCTATCTGAGTATAGCGCCCGTTTAAGCCGGGAATATTATTTCCTTTAATCAATTCCACATCACCTGTCTCTAGATTAATCAAACAAATATAGGAATACCCAGCCGATAATGCCTCAACTTCATGTCGAGCCTGTTGCACCTGCTTACCTAAAGTAATTGGAAACTCTTCATCTTCCAATTGTTCTTTATCTGGAATCGAATGATGAATATGAAGCACCTTCCATTTTCCATCCCTAACACCATAAACAACAGTAAAGCGAGAATCCAAATGCATAATTGGAACTTCTTTATCATAAAGACCATAAATTTGAACAGATCCATACACAAAGACACATTGATCATCCACAATATTTTCTTCTATTTCTAAATCTTTAAATTCAAAATGAATATTCTTTCTTTTCTCCACATCAAATTTGAAAGAATTTAAAAAGTTCTCAATATTTTTAAAAAATTCTTGTTTTCCCGTACCAATAATACTCGCATTGGAATCCAAAAAATCCTGAATTTCAACTTTGCTCAACGTATCCGATCCTAGATATGTTTCTAACAATTGTCTAGTAAGTAACTTAAAATCCTGCATAACCCAACCCCACAAAATAAAAGGCATCATCACAAATCAGACAATGCCACATTATATTATTAATTCTAACTGATTTGAAAAAAGATATATCATTGCCTATATCATACCATTAATTTCAACCAATGTTATCATTAATTTTAAAATCTATAGTAACTTTTAAAGCTGTGCATCAGTTAATCTATCTGCTTCTGCTTCTCGTGATTTTTCATTTTTTATAGGTAACATCCAAATATATAAAATACCATAGATTCCAAGAAAAAATACGAGTAACCATTCTTTAATTCCGTAGTAACCTTTTAGTTCAGCAATATGTTTAAACACGCATGCTAAAATCGCTCTTTCAAAAATAAATAAAGCTAATCCAATCATTATAATTCCATAATAATAATCTAACATAATAATTTCCTATTCCTTACTTTCTAAAACTCAATTTCATAAATTAATGAACTATTTGATTCCTTTTTAAACTGCTGAGACATGGATGTTTCCAATTTAAATTTAAATTTAGATAAAACCTCATCAATTTTTGTTGATAATTCCTTATTTAAGCCAGAAGAATCACTTAATTTAATTTCAAGATTCTGTTTTTGAAAATCTCCTTCTTCTGCCATTCTCATTGATATTAAACTATTGATAGCTGGGTCATTATTCAAATATTGTAATACAGGTTGAAATGGTTGATGTCCACTAAAATACATTTCACTTTCAATATTCATCTTATAACGAGATTTTGTATCTACGGTTTGTTTTGCTTCCGCCTGAACACCATTCCCTTTTCCTTTTAGTACGCCCTTTTTATTAATGTACGACTCTGTTTGTTCTTTATAACTTACTTTAAAATGCTTAGCACCAAGTGATTGTGCAACACTTTGTAATTCACTAACACGTGCAATTTTTAAGTAGTCATAATAGTTATCTAAAGCAATATACAATCTCTCATTACTTGGATCCACATAATAAAAACGATTATGTTCAGTTGGATAAAATGATAATTTGTAATCTTGAATACTATCCGAGAATACATTTAACAATGGCATGGTTTTATTATCAGACATAAACCCTATCGAACCTTTACACAAACTATTTTCATCATAGTTTTTATCTCTAGCTACAATCTGTACTAGTTTAGGCAAAGTTGTTTTTTCTAAATCTGAAGAATAGAACGGATTCAAAGATTTTACTTTCTGCGCATTCATTTTTTCTTGTGCTAAATCTACAATCTTCTTAGTTTCATGTTTAACTTGTTCACCGACTAATTTGACATCTTCTAAATCTAGTTTTCCATCACCATTTTGATCAACAGCTTGCACAACTACATCTTTTGCCTTACTCATGGCATCACCAGCTTTAATTCCAGCGTGTTTCACAATTTTTCCAATTTTCTTTTCCATATAACCCTCTGTTTAGTAGTAATCTCTACTTTTATTATTTCAAAGTATAATCATTCGCAGCCGCAATAAATTGTCTCAAATAATTCTGAAGATTTTTATTGCATGCATATACATAACAACCCTTAATACCTCTTGCCAAGATTGTTGTATATGTATTTATAATCAATTTTTTTAACTCATCCTCATCCATTCCTGCTTTAACTTTTTTATCTCTATATTCATTTAAATCTATGACAATTGAATTACTTGATGGATCATAATCTATTTCTTTTCCAAAAATTACACCTACATAGTTCATATCATATCCTTGTGTAGTATGAATACATCCAATTGTATAGTGTGAATCTTCTCGAGTTATCCAATCTTCATTCCAAAGATTCCATATATAATGTTGCTCGCCAAAGGAAATATCATATTCATCTTTTTCTACAAGAGATAAATAAGTATCTAAATTATCTTTAGGCTTTTTACTTGGCTTTGTTTTCCAATCCCATGAAAAACCAGCCACTGTTTTACATAACGTATATTGATCATCTTTTTTTCTAATTTCTTCAATTAGTTTATTCGGATCATCAAATAATAAGAAATCATAATTTTCAATTGTTTTAAAAGCAGTATTTGTACAATTCATAATTGCCTTAATATATTCAATATAAGAAGCACCACCCTTACATCGCATCTGCGTTTTTAACTCATGATGATTTAGACAAACCGAATATTTATTTAAGGTATCTTGATATTCAGACGCTGTTAAATCCGATGATTTTACTGCCTGATATTGATCATAAAATAAAACAACATGTTTTGCACAATTAAGCACCCATTCTAACTGATTTGTTTTATTTGGATCTAAACCTAATTGTCTTGATGTATCATCAAAGGATTTATATCCAGTTAAATTTTTTCTTTTACTCAATCTATGTGATTCATCAACAAATAGTATGTCATAATCTTCCTTAACTACATCACATGGACCAATAACCATGTCTTTAACTAGTCCATTGCCACATTCTTTAAAAACATTTGAAATTGTTCTTCTAAAACCAGGCATTGGTAATACAAATCCAATTTTAAAAGGCTTACCATTTCTCTCTTTCAGAATATAATCCTTCAATTCTTTTAAAGCAGCTATTTTTTGTTTGTCAATATCATCATCAAATTCTCCTACACTATCCTCTTCAATATCCAAGGCATTCATAAGAGAATTAATGATACTAATTGCGACAACCGTTTTACCAGTCCCTGCACAACCATTCACTAAACTGACACCCATTTTATCGTTAGTAAATGTATCAATAATATCCATAATAATATCTGTTCCCACTTCATTTTGTTCACCAGTTAAGCAATTATAGGGAGAAAATTTAAAGATATTTTCATTTTCAATTTTATGCAACGTGTGATCAGCAAGACCCATACTTTTTAAACTATTCCATAATCTTTCAAAATCACTACGATACTCATCGCGATTATAATAATCATGTATGGCTTGTTGACCCTTATTTTTATTAAGAATATTTTGAAATCTATTATCTACAGAACAATATTTAATCAGTCTTTGTTCATAATCCAAAATAACAGATTTATTAAATTTATGATCAAATACAATTGCGATTTCTTCCAAATAATTCTTTTCATTATTACTTAGATGTTGACTCATTCGAACCTCAGCACTTGTTGTTTCTCCAATATATAAATCTTTGTTATTATGAATTAGATAAACTACTGGCCAATTTTTTCCATATTCAAAATTCTTTAATTCATTTAAACCATCATTATCAAATGAGTATGTACGTATTTCATCTGTCCCTTTCATGGTACACCTCCTAACGTTTTAACATATATTTACTAATTATTTATCAGAAACATTCTTTTCAACATTTATTTCTTCCATATATCCAGCAGTTATGATACCAGCAGGCAACGCGACAATGGCTATGCCAAACACCGCAGAAATCATTGTGATAATTTTACCAGCAGTCGATACTGCAAAAATATCTCCGTAACCAACTGTTGTTAATGATACAGTTGCCCAATATACCGCATCAAAAAATGAATTGAATGTTTCTGGTTCTACATTAAAAATAATTAAAGCACAAATCAAAATGTATCCACCCGCTAACAAACAGACAACAGTAAGAGCTTCTTTTTGTCTTTTAAAGACGTTCACAACCATCTGAATATTTTTAGAATATCTAAAAGATTTAAATATTCTAAATACACGTAGCGTTCTAATTAATCTAAAGATTTTAAAAAGTCGTAATCCATTATTCAATAAAGTAATTGAAGGTAGTATCGACAACAAATCAATAATTGCCATAAATGTAAAAGGATAAAGTACAAAAGAAATCTTGCCTTTATTCAATTTATAATCAGCAGTAATAAATCTCAGTACATAATCGACAATAAAAATTATTGTTGCTATTTTATCAATATTAAGAAATAAATCTGTTTGTATTTTAAATGCTAAAGGAAAAATACTAATTAGAATCACAATCATCATAAAACTATCATAGATGTGACTCCATTTATCATTTTCTTTTGCAACTTCAATTATTTCAAAAATTTTTTGCCTCATATTAACAAATAACCCCTAACATAAACTTAATACAATATTTTTTCGACTTTAATCTTTAATCAATTCCACTACATCATCAAATGTACAATCCAAACAATCACAAATACGAATCAACGTATCCATAGATACTGTTTCCTGTTTAGAAAGTTTTGCAAGTGTAGCCGGTGTTAACTTAGCTTCTTTAGCCAAATCTGTTTTTTTCATACCTTTATCAATTAATAATTTAAATAGCTTATTATAACTTATTTGCATAAATTGATCCTCACTTATGTTTCTATTATACGTGAAACGCTTACAGTATTAAATAAAAAATATTCACTTTTATGAATATTTTGTCAACAAAAGATAAGTTCGAAGTCATTATAAGGTTTTAATCATATAACTATTTCATTTTATAACCAAAGACAAAAAGAACTAGAAACTGAAATATCTAGTTCTTCTTATGAATGTCATAAAAATATTCATCCACTATATCATCTAACTGCTTACTTAATTCATTGAATGGTTTATTTAAATCCAATGTCTTAACCGATATTTGATTACCATGCATTTGATACGTTTGATCTGGTTGTATTTCTTCATTCGTTCTTGCATACAATAACATACCTGCAACTCTATGTTTTTCATCCTTGAATGTATATTCTTTATTTTTCACATAAGTAAATATTTGATACAAATTATTTGAATGAATCGTATTTTTATTAAATTGAGATTGTGTTGTATGACTATAATACTTAGCATCAATAATCAATACATCATTTTCTTTTTGTAAATGAATATCTGTCTGCATGACTGGAAGCATTTTAGTAAAATCATCATCTACTGCCCAAGGAATTTGAGAAGCTGATACATTTAATTTTGGATAATGCTTTCTATAGTATTCTAAAATGAACTTTTCATACAATCTACACATATGTTTTTCATCAATAAATGTAGCTAGTTTATATTCACCAGACTCAGTAGTCATCAACATTCCATCAATAATCAGCCTACAAATATGTATCAACATATAATAGGTTTGATTATTTCTATGAAAACGAACGTTTGACCAACGAACTTGTTTAGGATCAATTAAATCCACATTTGAAAAATACAATAATTCCTTTTTTAAAGACTGTTTATATTCTCTTTTTACCTTACCACTTCTAAGCAACAATGTTGCCGTTGATTTAATAATTTGATTCAATAAAACATTCTCACTCAATTCATCATACTCACAAGTTAAAACCTGCCTATGCATAGAAGCATTTCTCATACTTTGTTGAATATCAATTTTTCCACGAAGCACTTTTAAATCATCTTTTCGATCAATATATTCCTTATACAAGCCTTGTTTTAACTGAGTAGCAATCCCTTTAGAAAGAATCATCGCAAACAAATCATAGATTTCGTCAAAAGATTCAACTGATACATTTCTATAACCATCCTGTCTCAAGCTTTGAAAAGCATAAGACAACATATAATAAATATTATAAATAAAGATGTTTTTATCTTGCGTCATTGAAATACTCCATGAAGATTATTTTTCCAACGCTCTACTTTACTAGGTTCATCAAACCAATATTCGTTCAACATTGGAAGAATATCAAAATCGACAATATCCAATAAAATTTCATTCGTACAAGTATCTAGTTTACAGAAATAGCTATGACCAATACAGAAGCCACTGCCCAAAGAATCATCCTTAAGAATTTCGTCATTCAATTCTTTAACTCTATCAATTAATTTATCAAATACAGGACTATTCAATTTCTGTTGATACTTCTTAAATCCATCCGTATCAAAACCTGGTTCCATAGTAAAGAAACTAAAACGTCTTCTTAACGCATAATCAATCAAAGCCAAACTTCGATCTGCAGTATTCATCATTCCAATAATATGAAGGTTTTGTGGTACTGAAAAATCCAATCCATTATATGCCAACTTAATTTTATTATCACGATAATCCGGCTCAATTAGCATTAATAATTCCCCAAAAATCTTACTCATATTACCACGATTGATTTCATCAATAATAAAGAAGTAATCTTTGTCAGGATGATTTGAAGCTTTCTGACAAAATTGATAAAAAATACCATACTTCATTTCAAAACCATTCTCACAAGGTTTATATCCAAGCATGAAATCTTCATAGGAATAATTCTGATGAAATTGCACAAATTCAATACGATCATCATCCTTTTCTTCCATGATAGAATAAGCCAATCGCTTAGCCGCAAACGTCTTACCAACACCTGGAGGTCCCTGTAATATAATATTCTTTTTCTTCTTAAGCACAGACACAAAACGATCATACTTAGTATCCGTTACATAAACATCATTCAAGAAATCTTCTTTTGTATATTTATTTACAACCTTATTTGTCTGAACCGGATTCTCTTCACGAATCAAATCAAGAATTTGTTCATATTCATTCTTAGTCAATTTAAACAAACTACCTTGAGAACAAACAAAGAATTCCATATTTCCTAATCCAGGACATGCTTTTAACAGGGCAAAATCAACAGGTGAAGATAAAGACTCTACCTTTTTAAAATAAATTCTTTCTTCATCCTGCTCTTTAGTTACCTCTAAAATCGCAACCACTTGTTTAATTGGAGTCGATTCATAACCAATAATTTTATCTCCAACTTTTGCATCTAAAAAGTTTTGGAACACACGACGCTTATTTCCATTGTCGTTATATAAAGTATAGTTTTGTTCTTTACCAACAGGCATACTCGACATACTCCAAATCTTTGGATTCGCACTTAAAAACCAATAATGTGATTCAGTTGAAGAATAATTTTCAGTTTCTTCTTTAACACTCAAAGATACTTTTTCCTCTTCATTCTTAGCAGCTTTTTGTCTTTGATTTACAAAATAACCAAAATCAATTGCTAATGTCTTACATTTAGGATCATCATAACAATCATCTTCTAGTTTGTATAAATGATAATCTAAATATGTACATAAATGATCATTTAAGAATGTACACTTCTGATTACGCTTTGATATAATCCTTGAGGTTTACAAGGAGGTATATAAGTGTTAATCAACATAGAAGTAAACAACAATGTAGAAATACGTTCCTTAAATGATCTTTTTATATTGGGACGATTACAGGAGGTAGGCAGTATTAAAGTGAATAAATCAGAAATCGCAAGAGAACTTGGTGTCGATCGTAGAACTGTCAGTAAATATATTGATGATTATTCGAAATGTGATACTCGAAAAAGAGGTAGTAAAATAGATGAATATTATGATGTTATTGATTACTTGCTCAATCAACAAGATGTTCAGGTGTTTTTCTATAAACGTGTGTTATGGCAGTACTTAGTCGACAACCATGACTTAAATTGCGCTCAATCTTCTTTTAGAAGATGGATATCACAAAGAAATGAATTTCAATCGTATTTTGATGGCAAGACAAACAGAACCGTAAATGGAGTAAAGAGAGATTGTAAAAGCAAAGCACATATAATCACATATCAAACGGGAATGGGTGAAGAAGCGCAGCTCGATTGGAAAGAAGAACTAACTATTACATTAAAGACTGGTGAGCTAGTAACATTGAATGTTTTTGCCTTAGTTTATTCATTTTCTAGATTTAAGATATATTTCTTATCCATGAGCAAAACTCAGACAGTCTTGTTTCATCATCTGGATACAGCTTTTGAAATGGCTGGTGGTGTTCCTAAAACGTTAAGAACCGACAATATGAAAACTGTCATGGATGATCCAAGGACTGAATATTCTAAGGGTAAGATCAACAACAAATTCGCACAATTCGCAAAAGATTATGGTTTTGAAGTGAAGCCATGTATCGCAGGTGAACCTGAAGTTAAAGCTAAGGTGGAAGCTCCGATGAAATTACTTGATGAATTATACGCATACAATGGTTTATTGGATTTAGTTGGATTACGAAATCAGGTCACTAAGATATGTGACAGAGAAAACAATAAACTTCATTCCGAAACTGGTAAGATACCGATCTTACACTTACAAAAAGAAAAAGGCTTCTTATTACCTTTACCACAAGACAATATAAGAAGCCTTTATAAAATCAAAGAATTGTCACTTAAAGCCGACTCGCAAGGATTTGTGAGTTATAGTGGCAAGAAGTATTCTACTCCAATCAAATATAGGGGCAGAGTACTTAATGCCCAGGCTTTCGATGACTATCTTTACGTGTATAATAACACAGAACTTATCGTAATACATCAAATAAGCAAAGATAACGTAAAGAAAATAGAACTAGCAGAACATGCGCTTGAGAAGGCTGAATACTCTTTAATGAGAAGTGGTCAAAGCATCAAGGAATTTGCGGAAAACAATTTAAAAGAACTGGGAGAGATGTATAAATGATTAGTACGTATCAAAGATTAAAAGATAATCTAGAATATCTAAAATTAAATAAAGCAAGTGAAAGCTTGGATGAAGTAATAGATTTTATAACAGCTAATGAATTAAGTTTTACGGAAGGATTATTAAGACTTACAGATGTTGAAATGGATCATCGTAAAACGAATCTAATCAAAGCAATGGTCAAAGTTGGAGCATTTCCTTTTATTAAAGAAGTTAAAGATTTTGACTTTGATTTCCAACCATCAATAAATAAAGCACAAATATTAGAGTTTGAATCATTGGGATTTATAGATAAAAAGGAAAATATTGTGTTTCTTGGAACGTCTGGTGTAGGCAAAACACATTTGGCGACAGCTATAGGCATTGCCGCTGCCAAGAAAAGAAATTCGACGTATTTTATTAAATGTCACGATTTGATTATGCAGCTAAAAAAAGCAAAATTAGAAAACAGATTAGACGATCGATTAAAACATTTCAATAAATATAAATTATTTATTATTGACGAACTTGGTTATCTCCCAATTGATAAAGAAGACTCTAAGCTATTTTTTCAATTGATTGATAGAAGATATGAGAAGAAAAGTACTATCATCACAACGAACATAAACTTTGGTGAATGGGATGATATATTTGGTGATCCAATTATCGCAAATGCGATTTTAGATAGAATCTTACATCACGCCAAGGTAATCTCAATCAGTGGCAAATCTTACAGATTAAAAGACCATTTAATAAAAAAGGAGAGCAATGATTAATGAACGGTAAACTAATTAAATATTTGAATAAAACAAGAAACAGCAAAAAAGATAATATTAGAGCAATTCTTTTCAGCGAAGATACATTTACTTATTATTATCTATTCGACATCAATATGGAAAACAAAAAATGTGTTATGATGTGCGAACCAATAAATGCATCAAGACCATATTGTGAATTATATTCTGTTTATCTAGAGGAAATACAATATTATATCGGTCCATATCAAATAGTTGATGGACGAAGTCTAGGAATGCCCTATAAACAGGTTTTAAAAAGGCTAAAAAAAGTAGAAGAAAGATTACTTACAATGTCTTATTAAACAAAAGGCCACATCTTTACCGTCTACTACAAAAGGTATTGATGTGGTCAATATTGTACATTCTTAAATGATCAAAACTGTACATTTTTAAGTTGACATTTATAAGTTTGCTTTGCACAATTTGTTTTAATTCCAAATCCTTACATAATTCCTGACTAAGTTCATCATATAATTTAATAAAATTTTCTACGTTATTTTTATAATCACCAGCCTTGAAGACATAGTTTGTCTTTAATTCATTTACCAATGACTTTGCCTCTTCAAATTTATAAATATAATACTTATCCGGATAACGTAACCATAAATATGTTGTCAGTGTATTTTCTGTTTGGAAATCACTCTTACCAGGATCCCAATGTTTATTCACTAATTGTTTTGATTGAGCTTTAAAAGAAACCATCCGACCATATAAATCTTTACTTTCATCAAACAAATCCATAAACATTTGTCTCACAGTTTCAGACTCTTTCTCAGAAAATTCTTGAATCATTTTTTTAGGAAAATAATGTGATGAAGCCAATAAATTAAAGGTTTTATCCAAAGAATTCTTTAACATAGTACAAAAATCTATAGCTTCAATATCCCAATTATCTTGGAACCCTTTGACTGCTTGCCACTTGAACTTTTCATCATCCCATCGAGGACCTTTTAACTCATTCTTATATTCTTTAAGCAATTCTTGAAATCTAATGTTATCAATCATGATTTTAACTCCTTTTATCACAATCCATTAATGCCTTATGATACTCTTCTACACTACTGTAGTCACAAGGATCAATATTTGTATGTTCATTATTTGGATCATACTTATTCTTCCATGCCTTTCTTAAATCAAGAATATGCTGATACTGAAACATATTGTCATACTTAGATGGATCTATCTTATTATAAACTCCATCTGGATCACACTTCTTTATCCAATCTAACCGATCATTTAATTCAATCAAATAATCATCAACTGTTGTAAATCTTTCAAATTGAAAGCCATTGAACCTATGTTGTGGATCATACGTTTCTTGCCAATCGTTTACTAAAGATTCTTTATAGTCTTCTTCCGTATTATAATCATCTACACATACATTTGTCTTTGTATTCGGATCATATTTATCTTGCCAACAAACCCTTAAATCATCCAAATAATCTTCTTCACAATCATAATCACCTGGATCTAGCTTATATGCATTATTCTTATCATACTTATTCATCCAATTCTTTTTGTTTTCTATTGCTTTCAAATAATCTGATTCATTAGAATAATTCCTTGGATTTACAGAATTAAACTCATTAAAATAATCATGCTTTTCTTTCCATAACTTTCTTAATGCATCCAAATATTCATCTTCATCCTCATATTCACTTGGATCTAGATTATAATCTCCATACGTATCGATCCACTCTCTATACGTCTCAACCTGCTCCTTATACTCATTCACATCATCAATTAATTCTAAATCAATACTTTGAAACTCATCATAAGGATCCAATTCTTTTTTCCAAGCCCTCTTTAAGGCATTCACATAATATTCTCTATATTCAAAATCACATGGATTTACATCAAACTCACAATCAAAATCCATTTCATCACGCCACTCTAATCGAGTTCTATATACATCTACATCATAAGCATAATCCTCAAAATTTGAATATTTAGATACATCCACATACCCTTCAAATTCACATTCCGGATCCTCATATTCTTGCCACTTCTCTTTAAGCGCAGCCAAATATTCTTTACAACTCAAATAATCATATTGATTTACATGAAACTGATTCTTAGGATTATACTTCTCAGCCCAACCATCCTGACGCAACATTTTACCAATTGCAAAACCCAATATTCTTCTTCTAACCATATACCTAATTCCTTTTCTTTGATTATACACCAAAAAAGCCGCCATATTATAGGCGACTCAGTTATCATCTTCACTTTTTCAAATTTCTAGAATATGACTATTTCAACAACTCCATAATTTCATCTTCACTCTTCGACAATGACTTAGAAATAAGCTCTAAACTCATCCCATTTGTTAGCATCGCTTTAATCCCTAGTTTCATTAATTGATTCATCTGATCCATTTTCTCATCCGATTCATCTGCACGTTTATTTGCTTCTTCGGCACGTTTATTTGCTACTTCTGCACGTTTATTTGCTTCTTCTACTTGTTTATTTGCTTCTTCAATTTCAAGTTGTAATTCCATTCGTTCTTCATTTTCATGCAGTTTTTGAAAATCTTCTATTATTTTTTTCCAACCATCATCCGATATCGTTTCTACACGCTTCTCTAACATTTGAATCACCCCATCACTTTCTATCATTACCTTAATTTTACTATCATCCATTCCCTTGTGGCAATTCAAAAAGTAATAAATCATTTTCTCCTGTTCATTCATGTCTTCAAGCGGCTTATTTACATCCAACTTTGCCATCTCAATTGTACGTAACTTCATACGATCTTCTGTTTCTTTCACAAAAGATAAGCCATCCTCATTTTTCAATGTGAATGTGTTACACATTCTATGATTATCAATTAAATTCACATTAAAGAACACTAAGACGATTGTTTCCTTTAACTCTCCATAATATTTTCCTTCCAACTCTTGTGAACCATGAAGTCTAGCCAAATAATAACTAAAGCGAATTGGCAAATTATCTTTCGTTTGTCTTAATTGCATCTCTAAATCCACCATCGTTCGATCATCAAATTCAACTAATAAGTCTAACCTTGGACTTTTCATTTTACTATAGTCTTTTACTATTTCTGAATTCTTAACAACAACCTTATTTACCTTCCTTTCTAAAAATACCGTGAGTAATGATTTTAAGGCATCATTGGCCTCTTTACAATCTTCGCCAAACACATACTTAAAGGCGAAATCATTTAATAAATTTGCACTCCTCATGAGCACCTCATTTCTAGTAGGCATCTAACTGTCATCTAGATAAATAAGTATCGTAATGTGTATTTTGTATATTTTTGAAGCTTGCCCGCTTTAATAAACAAGTGAACCCACAATTGCACTTTTGTTTTTTTACCACAAAGAATGATTTGACTATCTAATCAACTAGGTACAATAGATACTAAATTTGAGATTGCCTACATACTCTTATACGTAAAAAAATAAGGCTTTTCTAAAAAATTTAACTTTTTTGCATAAAAAAACTAGAATCCATAGACTCTAGCTTTTGTGTTTATTTATAATACATTAGAAAATTAATACATCAATGTTGATAAAAAACACCAATCGAAGCACATTATTGTACAACATTGGTGTTTTAATTTTATTGAACTAACACATCTCTATATGGATAAAAGTATAATTGCTCAT
>OBAH01000317.1_pt1 | contig 44047 bp, 30 predicted proteins | sample 1517491 | NCBI WGS metagenome assembly OBAH01 (sample SAMN04571697, study PRJEB22368) | human gut metagenome | biome: human gut; material: stool | host: Homo sapiens | place: Luxembourg | collected 2012-08-03
AACGTATCTCGCTGAGCCATATACGGAACGTCGTGTTCTGGCATTGGCTGAAGAATTGGCTCAGTTCGTTTTTGTTGATGTCCAGCGAATGTGACAAAGTAAGCATATTGACCGAACTGTCCTTATAGCCCATGTCTGCACACCACTTGTCGAGCGCCGCCTGGATGAAGGCGCTGCGTTCGGCTGAGAGGCGCTGCGCGGACTGCTCACAATCAGCCGCCGACTGCGAGGCGCAGTTCTCTGCCGTCGTCTGTTCGTCGTCGTCGGTTTCGCCGTTGCCTCTTTCCCTATCCAGCAGCTCCTCGGTAGGTACGTAACAGTTGCCGAACGCCACAAAGTTCACGATGAAGAAAAGCAGTACGAGGAGACCGACCGGACCTATTATGTACAACGACTTGGTGGAGAGGATGGCGAACGGCATGGATATGGCTATGAGGGAAAGCATCGCGATGCTCGCGCGGGCATATCTTATAAAAGGCAGCATATCCGTGGCTGTCATCGTCTCAAGGAGTTTCTTCCGCTTGTTCATCTCTATTATTATCATGTATATGCAGTAGACAATATTGCCAAAAAAGAGAGCAAGCATCACATAAAGCCATGCGCCAATGTTCAGGGAGCCGCTAAAGCTGTAGCCCACAGCAAAGGCGGCAAGCATGGCGGCGTATACGGCGGCGCAGATAAGGTTCATCTTACGGCGCTTGGTGTGGGTAGCCTCAATGTTGTAGATAGCCATCGAGAAAAGCGTGAAGCAAGGCAGGTAGACCAGCACATTGATGACGGCTCCCACATCTTCGTCCGTGGCGCGGAAGCCGAAGTACATCTGCAGGAAGAAGTGTACCGCCATAAAAAGCAGGGCTGCGAATATCATCCAGCGCGACCACTCATACCGCCGGTTTATCCATCTCACGTGAAGACGCGTGACGGCAATGAAGAATGCGCTGATAAACATGAATATCAGACATGCAAACTGTAACAAATATAACATAACTCTTCTGGTATATATTAATCGTATCTTTCTCTGCGGATGCGCATCCGCTTATGTTAAGATACGCAAAGTTAAGCAAAAAACGGAAAAACATAAAGAATAAAGAAAAGAAGTTGAGCGTTTTTAATTAAATATTAATAACAATCCCGTACCTACACAAACAAATATTCAGCATTTCTTTCATTTTCCTTACTTTTTATTTGTGTTTACCGATTTAAATGTATACTTTTGTATCGCCATACACAAAAGTATGACACAATAACAATTCTAACACATAAAAAAACACATGATTCTATGAAGAAAAACATCATTACTCCAATGCGCCGCGCAATACGTTGCGGCATCGCTTTCATATTGCTCATCTGCGGCCTGTGCCAGCCGGCGCTTGCTGAGGAGCAGAGTCTGCTCACGCTGCTGTTCAACGACGGCCACAAGCAGAGCTACGTCCTTGCCTCACGCCCCAAGGTTACATTCGATTCGAGTACGCTTTATGTAGCCTCTGACGACGTAAAGGACGAGTATGTGCTCGCCGATGTCAGTCAGTTTGTCTTCGACAAGGGCGACGTCACAGCCATTGCAGCAGTTAAGGACGGCGAGTGTCGCCTGACTTTCGTAGACGGAACAACAGTGAAAATGGAGGGTATAGGTGCCGCTACAGCCGTGCGTCTCTATGACGCATCCGGCAAGAGCATCGCTGCCACCAAGGCAGACGCCAACGGCAAGGCGGTCGTAAGCCTCGCATCATGCCAGAACGGCATGTACGTAGTAAGCGTAGACGGCGGCAAGTCGTACAAGGTTATCAAGAACAAGTAAGCCGAAAACATACACCAAAGTAACATTATTATAATTATATACCATATGAAGAAGATTTACACCATCATAGCCGCACTCGCTATAGCAACGGGAGCCACGGCACAATCGTTCACAGTACATACAAAGGCAGGCAAGGACATCAAGTATCATTGCTCTGAAGTGGATAGCATCACCTTCGACAATGAAGCAGAACCAGAGGTGGTAGCACCTCGCATCGGCGACATCTATTACAGCGATGGAACATGGAGCACAAAGCTCAAGGAAGACGCCACACCTATAGGCATTGTCTTCCGCGTCGGCATAGCAGATGACATGAACGACCGCGAGGAATTCTACACAAAGAAGGACGGCGTGACACCGTTTGACGAGTTCCACGGATACGTAGTGGCTCTTCGTGACGCCACAGCGAAGGACGACACCAACGAAGGTGTATGGTGGAGCGCTTTCGACTCAAATTTCACCGGTACCGGTGCTTCCACAAACACAGCTGACTTCCTCGGCTACACCAACACACAGTCTATCGTTGAGACTGCCATCCGCGACAAGGGAGAACTCAACGGCTCCACTAACAACTATCCTGCCACCTACTACGCCACCACCGTATACGAGCAGGCATGCCCCGCGCCCGAAAGCAGCTCAGGATGGTTCCTGCCGGCAGCAGGACAGATGGAGTATCTCTTCGACCGTGTCTACTTTGACGAAGACGGATCGGAACGTGCTTGTGTTTCAGCAACTTTTGACCTGCTTACCGAGGACCGCGCCACACCATTGTATGCCCCCGACTCAGAATACTGGACCAGTACGGAGAAGGTTGACTCTTACGGCACTTCCACATGGGCTTATTATTTCAGCTTCGACTCTTCACAGTTCAAGCCCGGCTTCGTGGCTGACTACCGCAAGAACAACGGAATGCGTGTCCGCTCAATGTTGGCATTCTAAGATGAATGCTTAAAACACATCATTTTCAACTTAAAACGATTAAGAACATAAGCAGTTTTTTTCCTGAAATATGAAAACCAACAAGTTTCTTATCCTGACTGTCATGCTCATATCTGCATTGACGAGCATTAATGCCCAGTCGTTCCACGTCTATCGCAACAATGGCAATGTCTCTGACTTCACCATAGCCGACGTAGACAGCGTCGTGTTTGACGTTCCCAAGGACGAAGGCACGCACTTTCACCTCGAATATTCGGGGCTGACATCCACTTCCGTCACTCTCTCCGTCACACCGGAGGACAACTCTGTAGCCTATTATTACGACTGCGTTACGAAGGAACAGCTCGAGGAATCGAACGGTTCAATCGCTTCTGTCGTTGAGGGTTACCTCTCTTACTTGCAGCAGAGCTACCCCACTCTCTCTATGGAGAACATCCTTGAGGCAATCCTTTCAAAGGGTCCTGCCACTGACGACGTAAAGGGTCTGCCCGCCGGCACCGACTTCGTCTTCTACGCCATCCCCGTCAACAAGGAGGGAAAGTGCTACGGCAAGCCGACAACGAAGAACTTCAGCACGCTGCCTGGAGGCAATCCAGCTGAATGCACGTTCGATATCTCATACACAGACCTTACTGCAGACGGATGCAACGTCATCATCAAGCCGTCTGATCCGTCAGTACGCTATTGGATGGGCATCACTCCGTTCGAGAATTATCAAGGCGACAAGGCTCTCGCCTTGGACGTAAAGGAGAACATCGAATCGTATGCACAGTCTAAGGGCATGACCGTAGCTCAGGTTGTCAAGGGTGTTACGTTCACCGACAATATCGAGTCGCAGGAGTCAGGACTTGACCTCAACACCTCTTACTATATCTATGCATACGCCATGAACGAAGACGCTTCGGCAGCAGGAAAGATATACAAACTCAAGTTCACAACTCGCGCTTCCGACCATTCGGACGCCGACATCAGCATCAAGTATCGCTATTACGATGGCGACGACCTCTACAACATGGACCCGACCAAATATGCCAACATGAAGGGACGCGTATATATGCAGAGCGTGGTCACTCCTAACGACGACGCTGCTTACTGGGCAGTGGCTCTCGCCAAGGGCGACTTCACCGACGAGACAATGTTCCCGGACGAACCTACAAAGAACGCTGTGCTACAGGGTGGATATCTCAGCGCCACACAAAAGAACTTCGTGGCAGACTGGACCACATGTACGCTGCTCTATTTCGCTACTGACGCTGCCGGTGTGGACGGCGCACTCCACCGTCTGCTCGTCGACTTCAATAAGGAAGGTGCAAGCCCCATCTCTACATTCACTGAGACAGTGGAGGCTCCAGCACGGGTTTCGCGTCTGCTCGTTCCGCGCCGCCAGGTTAACCCCGTTGCACGCAGAATGATGAAGAACGGCAACGCTGCCATCCATCGCACACTGGTGAAGTGAAAGAACTGAGATTAAAGAATATAACACATTAAATAAAGCGTTTGGAGAATAAAGAGATTAGTCCTGATTCTCCAAACGCTTTTTTTTATACTGTTACAACAGCGTGGTAACGGTGTTACAGCATCGCGGTAACGGTGTTACAGCACTGCGGTAATGGCGTTACAGCACCGCGGTAATGGGCTGCAGCTCCACAAGGTTTGCTTTTTTTGCATAAATAATTCATCATTTTTCCCATTCGTGTTGTTTTATTTCATATATTTGCAAAATCTTTCATAGAAATAACAATCGTAAAGCAAACCGACAACTACTATTATCTATTATCAACCTAATAAACAAGACGTTATGAACAACATTCCATTAGTATTTTGGCTTATCCCGATAGCCAGTGTTGTAGCATTGGGAATGGCATGGTTCTTCTTCCGCTCGATGATGAACGAAGACGAAGGCACAGACAGAATGAAAGAGATAGCAGAGCACGTGCGCAAAGGCGCAATGGCTTACCTCAAGCAGCAGTACAAGGTGGTGACAATCGTGTTCGTGGTGCTCGCCATCGTGTTTGCGTTCATGGCTTATGTGCTTAAGGTGCAGAATCCGTGGGTGCCGTTCGCATTCCTCACCGGCGGTCTGTTCTCGGGTCTTGCAGGCTTCTTCGGCATGAAGACCGCAACCTACGCTTCGGCACGCACCGCAAACGGAGCACGCACAAGTCTGGACAAAGGTCTGAAGATAGCATTCCGCAGCGGCGCCGTCATGGGTCTCGTCGTTGTGGGCCTCGGACTGCTCGACATCGCCATCTGGTTTGTTATTCTTAACGCCGTTTACGACGGAGAGGCTACCGCCCTCGTCACCATCACCACCACTATGCTCACCTTCGGTATGGGTGCTTCTACGCAGGCTCTCTTCGCCCGCGTCGGCGGAGGCATCTACACCAAGGCCGCCGACGTAGGAGCCGACCTCGTGGGCAAGGTGGAGGCTAACATACCCGAGGACGACCCGCGCAACCCCGCCACCATCGCCGACAACGTGGGCGACAACGTGGGCGACGTGGCTGGTATGGGCGCCGACCTCTACGAGAGCTACTGCGGATCTATCCTGTCGACGGCTGCGCTCGGCGCAACGGCGTTCGCCATGAACGCAGACATGCAGCTGCGCGCCGTGATTGCGCCAATGGTGATTGCGGCTATCGGCATCTTCCTCTCGCTCATCGGCATCTTCCTCGTGCGCACCAAGGAGGGCGCAACGATGAAGGAACTGCTCCACTCGCTCGGTCTCGGCACCAACGTGAGTGCGGCGCTCATAGCCGTTGCCACCTTTATTATATTATACCTGCTGGGCATTGAGAACTGGCTCGGACTCTCGTTCTCGGTGATTAGCGGACTCGTGGCAGGCGTCGTAATCGGTCAGGCTACCGAATACTACACCTCGCACAGCTACACTCCGACGCAGAAGATTGCGGAGGCTTCGCAGACCGGTCCCGCAACGGTTATTATAAAAGGTATAGGAACGGGCATGATATCGACGATGATACCCGTAGTGACCATCTCGGTAGCCATCATGCTCAGCTATCTCTGCGCCAACGGCTTCGATATGTCGCTCTCGGCTAAGTCGATAAGCACAGGTCTCTACGGCATCGGCATCGCTGCCGTGGGCATGCTCTCGACGCTCGGCATCACTCTCGCCACCGACGCCTACGGACCTATCGCCGACAACGCCGGCGGCAACGCAGAGATGAGCGGACTGGGCAAGGAAGTGCGCGAGCGCACCGACGCTCTCGACGCTCTCGGCAACACCACAGCGGCTACGGGCAAGGGCTTCGCCATCGGTTCGGCGGCACTCACGGCGCTGGCTCTGCTGGCTTCGTACATAGAGGAGATAAAGATAGCGATGATACGCGCCGTGGACAACGGCAAGCAGTATCTCGACGCAGCGGGCAACGTGTTCGACCCGACCAACGCAAGCACGATAGACTTCATAGAGTTCTTCCAGGTGAACCTCATCAACCCGAAGGTGCTCGTCGGAGCATTCCTCGGAGCCATGGCAGCCTTCCTGTTCTGCGGTCTCACGATGGGCGCAGTAGGTCGCGCTGCGGAGTCGATGGTGCAGGAGGTGCGCCGTCAGTTCCGCGAGATTAAGGGCATACTCGAAGGCAAGGCAACGCCCGACTACGGCCGTTGCGTGGAGATAAGCACACGCAGCGCACAGCGCGAGATGATTGTGCCGTCGCTCCTCGCCATCGTCATACCTATCGTCGTAGGCTTGGTGCTCGGCGTAGCCGGTGTGCTCGGTCTGCTGACGGGCGGCTTGGCGGCAGGCTTCACGCTCGCCGTATTCATGTCCAACTCGGGCGGCGCATGGGACAACGCGAAGAAGATGATTGAGGAAGGCCACTTCGAAGGCAAGGGCAGCGACAACCACAAGGCCACCATCGTAGGCGACACCGTGGGCGATCCGTTCAAGGACACCTCAGGACCGTCGCTCAACATCCTCATCAAGCTCATGTCTATGGTGAGCATCGTGATGGCTGGTCTTACCATCGCCTTCTTGTAACGTAAGGGATTATTGGGCTAAAAACAGAAAGCCCCAGCAAATAAAAACGTTTGCCGGGGCTTTCTTTTTAACTAATAATGGGCATGAAACAAAATATTAATGCTTTTTTATTAACTTTCTCATTTATTTAGTTTAATTTTGCAAAACGAAAGGAAATAACAACCATCTAACTAAATTTTTGTGTAATATGAAAAAGTTCCTCCTTACTTTTGCTATGCTGATAGCAGCTGTCAGCTCGGCATTGGCACAGGTTACGACCTCTGCGTTATCAGGAAAAGTTTCGCTTCAGAGCAACGGCGAGTCGCTTATCGGCGCTGTTGTGCAGGCTGTGCATGAGCCTTCGGGCACACGCTACGCCACAGCGACTAACATCGACGGACGCTATACCATCCAGGGTATGCGTGTCGGCGGTCCGTACAAGGTGACTGTTAGCTACATCGGCTACACCAAGAAGAACATTACGGGCATCACGCTGCAGCTCGGTGAGACCTACAACCTCAACGTGAACATGAGCGAAGACCAGAACGAGCTGGGCGAGGTAGTAGTAAGCGCAAAAGGTTCGAAGTTTGCAGGCGAGAAGACCGGTGCAACAACCAACATCTCGCAGACACAGATGCAGAACATTCCGACCATCAACCGCAGCATCTCTGACATCGCACGCCTCTCGCCGTACGCTAACGACATGAGCTTCGCAGGCGGTGACGGACGTTCTACAAACTTCACACTCGACGGTGCGAACCTCAACAACAACTTCGGTCTGACATCTAAGCTCCCTGGCGGCGGCAATCCTATCTCTATGGACGCCATCGACGAGGTGCAGGTAGTGGTTTCGCCGTACGACGTGCGCCAGACCAACTTCATCGGCGGCGGCATCAACGCCGTTACAAAGTCGGGTACGAACACCTTCAAGGGTTCGGCATACATCTACTACAACAACGAGAACATGCACGGCAACCGCGTTGACGACGCCGACCTCGGCGAGCGCGGCAAGAACCGCACAACGACCTACGGCTTCACCCTCGGCGGCCCGATCGTGAAGGACAAGCTCTTCTTCTTCGCCAACGCCGAATATACAAAGGTGCCGGGCGTAGCTAACCGCTGGGCTCCGTCTGAGGACGGCAAGGCTGACATCGACAAGTACATCTCTCGTACAAAGAAGAGCGACCTCGACCGCGTCGCTCAGTTCCTTAAGGAGAAGTACGGCTACAACCCGGGTTCTTACACCAACTGGGGCGCCGACGAGCACAACCTCAAGTTGCTCGGCCGCATCGACTGGAACATCACCAACGACCACCATCTTGCAGTACGCTTCAACCACACAGCCAACAAGATGTGGAACGCGCCTAACGGCAACTCGTCTGACACGGGCTACCGTCTGCGCAACATGGACCGCCTCTCGCAGTACTCGATGTCGTTCTCAAACTCTATGTACTCTATGGATAACAATGTGACATCTGTAACTGCCGACCTCAACAGCCGCTTCGGCGACAAGTTCGCCAATCAGTTGCTCTTCACATATACAGACATGAAGGACGGACGCGGTTCTGACTCTTCTATCTTCCCGTTCGTCGACATCATGAACGGCTACGAGACTCTCGCCGACGGTACCGTCAAGCAGGACCTCTCGCCGTATATGAGCTTCGGCTACGAGCTCTTCTCTTACAACAACCAGGTGAAGAACAAGGTGCTCAGCCTTACCGACAACTTCACATGGTATGCTGGCAACCACAAGGTGACAGCGGGCTTCAACTTCGAGCATCAGCTTGCTAACAACGCATACATGCGCGGCGGCACAGGCTACTACCGCTACCGCTCGCTCGACGACTTCCTCACTGGCGCTGCGCCTGAGACCGTGGGCCTCGCTTACGGCTACAACGGAGCTACAAGCCCTACATCAGAGGTTAAGTTCAACCAGTATGGCATCTACCTGCAGGACGAGTGGAACGTGAACGACCGCCTGAAGCTCACCGGCGGTATCCGCTTCGACAACATCGCCTTCGACGACGACGACATCATGACCAACAACGCTATCAAGGCACTCGACTTCGGCGGAAAGCATATCGACACCGGTATGTGGCCGAAGAGCAACATTCAGATTTCGCCGCGCGTAGGCTTCGTATGGGACGTGCTGGGCAACAAGAGCCTCAAGGTGCGTGGCGGTACTGGTCTGTTCGCAGGCCGTCTGCCGTTGGTATTCTTCACCAACATGCCGAGCAACTCGGGTATGATTCAGCAGAACCCGTTCAACGCTGTTACAAAGTACAACAGCGACGGCACAGTGAAGTCGTCTGACCCGCTGCTCAACAACTTCAAGGGCGGACTCGTAACCGACCGCGACAAGATTCGCGAACTGCTCGGTGCGCCGGCAAACATCACTCCTGACGACGGCACTCTGGCAAGAACAATCGGCGGCGTAGACCGCAACTTCAAGATGCCGCAGGTATGGAAGTCGTCACTCGCTGTAGACTATCAGGTGCCGGTTAGCTTCCCGATGACGCTCACAGCCGAGTTCATCTACACTAAGAAGATCACCGACGTGATGCTGAAGAACTACAACATCAAGGACGACACTTCTGAGTGGGAACACCTCAACGGAGCTGACAACCGCCTCGTTTATCCGAAGAACTTCACATACTACTCGAACATCAACGATGCGTGCGTGCTCACCAACACTCACAAGGGATACGGCTACACCTTCAACATCACAGCTACAGCCGAGCCGCTGAAGAACCTCAACGTGATGGCTGCCTACACACACACCGTGATGAAGGAGGTATCGGGTATGCCGGGTAGCAACGCTTCTTCTGCATGGTCGGGTCTGTACACCATCAACGGTCCTAACTTCTCTAAGGTGCAGAACTCACAGTATGTCATCCCAGACCGCATCATCGCTAACGTAAGCTACAAGTATGCCAAGGATCACTTCAGCCTCTTCTACACAGGCTACTCTCCGTCGGGCTACAGCTTCCTCTACAACGGCGATATCAACGGCGACGGCATCAAGAACGACTTGATGTACATACCGAGAAACGACTCTGAAATCAACTTCGTAAGCGACGCCGACCGCCAGGCATTCTGGAAGTTCGTAGAGCAGGACAAGTATCTGAAGAACCACAAGGGCGAGTACGCAGAGGCTTATAGCGCTCGTGCTCCGTTCATACACCGCTTCGACTTCCGTTGGGCACACGACTTCGACGTGAAGATAGGCAACACACGCAACCGCCTGCAGCTCAGCCTCGACATCATGAACGTAGGCAACCTCTTCAACTCGAAATGGGGCGTAGCCAAGAACATGGGCAGCTGCAACAACGGCCAGGTTCTGAAGGTGAACAAGGTGGAGAACAACACACCGGTGTTCAGCATGATGAAGGTGAACGGCGAGTATGCTACCAAGACCTGGAACTTCAACCACAACTACGACCAGTGCTGGAAGATGCAGATCGGTATCAAGTACACATTCAACTAATTCATAAAAGACAGATATGAGAAGGATAATCGTTGTCCTTTCGCTATTACTTTGTTCGCTGGCAAGCTCGCTTGCCAGCGAACATCGTATTGTGATAGTCTCTCTCGACGGTTGCCGCTGGGACTATCCGCAGATGTACCACACGCCGTTCCTCGACAAGCTCGGACACGACGGCGTGCAGGCTGTGATGCAGCCCTCGTTCCCCTCGTCTACCTTCCCCAACCACTACACGCTCGCCACCGGCCTCGTGCCCGACCACCACGGCATCATCGCCAACGTGTTCTACCACAAGGCTACCAACACCACCTTCGCTCTGGGCAAGAACCAAAACGACCCTGCCTACTGGGGCGGCGACCCGATATGGCTCACCGCAAAACGTCAGGGCAAACGCGTGGGCGTGGTCTACTGGCCTGGCTCCGACGTGGCTATCAAGGGCGAATATCCCGACTACTGGCACAGCTACGCCAAGAAGCCGCTGCTGACGTATGTGGAGCGCGTGGCGAAGATTGAGGAGATGCTGAAGATGCCTGCCGACAAGCGTCCGCAGCTCATCATGGCTTACTTCGACGAGCCAGACCACAGCGGACACGCCTACGGACCGGAGAGTCCTGAGACGCGCAAGCAGGTGGAGGCGCTCGACGGTCTGCTCAGCCAGCTCTGGAACGACATACAGCACATGCCCGACGCTGCCGACATCGACCTTATCGTGACTGCCGATCACGGCATGGCGCGTCTCTCCAACGAGCGCATCATACGTCTCGACAAGGTGCTCGACAAGTCGTGGTACGAGCGCCTCGCGACGGGCTTCCCCACAATGGTGTTCGCCAAGAAGGGCTGCGAGGGCAAGATTCTGAAGGCGCTCAACGCCGTGCCTCACCTCAGGGCGTACCGCAAGGCTGAGGTGCCGGAATATCTGCACTTCGGCACGAACGAGAACATCGGCGACATCGTGGTGCTCAGCGACATCGGCTTCGTCACGAGCGAGCACGACCGCACCATAGCCGGCGCGCACGGCTTCGACCCTACGTACAGCGACATGCACGTGCTGTTCCGCGCCTGTGGTCCCGACTTCCGCAAGGGCTACACCCGCGAGTCTACCTTCCGCAACGTGAACGTCTACCCGCTCCTCGCCCATCTGCTCGGCATCACACCCTCGCCGTCGGACGGAAGTCTGGAGGAAGTGAAGGACCTGCTTGCGGAGTAAGAAGATCGCTAAAAACCATTCACATTACTATGAAACATATCATAACATCATGCTTGATTGCGATAAACGCAATGACCGCTTACGCTCAGCACACTCCAGTTTATCTGGACGAGACACAGCCAATGGAGCTGCGCATTGACGACGCCCTCTCGCGTATGACTCTTCAGGAAAAGATACGCGTCATACATGCACAGAGCAAATTCTCATCTGCCGGAATACCGCGATTGGGATTTCCCGACTTCTGGACAGACGACGGCCCTCACGGTGTGCGCCCTGACGTGTTGTGGGACGAATGGGAGCAGGCAGGACAGACCAACGACTCATGCGTGGCGTTCCCTGCGTTGACCTGTCTCGCTGCCACATGGAACCCAGACCTCGCCACGCTCTACGGCAAGAGTCTTGGCGAAGAAGCCCTCTATCGTGGCAAGGACATGATTCTCGGACCGGGCGTCAACATCTATCGCACCCCGCTCGGCGGACGCAACTTCGAGTATATGGGCGAAGACCCTTACCTGGCGGCTACGATGGTGGTGCCTTACATACAGGGTCTGCAGTCGAATGGCGTTTCGGCATGCGTGAAGCATTACTGTCTGAATAATGACGAGGAATATCGTAATCAGGTGAACGTCGTAGTAAGCGACCGCGCTCTGCATGAGATCTATCTGCCGGCGTTCAAGGCTGCCGTGGAGCAAGGCAAGGTTTGGGCCATTATGGGTGCATACAACCTTTACAATAACGAGCATAACTGCCACAACCAGTACACGCTCAACCGCATACTGAAGGGCGAATGGGCGTTTGACGGCGTGGTGGTGAGCGACTGGGGCGGATGTCACGACACCGACCAGGCGGTGAAGAATGGGCTGGACATTGAGTTCGGAACATGGACCAACGGCCTTTCAGCAGGAACAAGCAACGCTTATGACAACTATTATCTTGCCACACCATATATCAATGGTATAAAGAGCGGCAAATACACCACCCGAGAACTCGACGACAAGGTGCGCCGTGTGCTGCGACTCTTCTTCCGCACGACGATGAACCGTCAGCGTCCGCACGGCTTCCTCTGTTCAGAATCGCACTACGAGGCTGCCCGCCAGATTGCTGACGAGGGCATCGTGCTACTACAGAACCGCAACAACGTGCTGCCTATCGCCCGCAACAAGGCGAAGCGCATACTCGTTGTGGGCGAGAATGCCATCAAGATGATGACCGTCGGCGGCGGTTCGTCATCGCTGAAGGTGCAACGCGAGACACTTCCACTCGACGGACTGCGAGCAAAACTTGGAGGTACGGCAGAGATTGACTATGCACGCGGATACGTCGGAGACGTGACGGGCGAATACAACGGAGTGGAAACGGGACAAAACCTGAAGGACGACCGCTCCGCCGACCAACTCATTGCCGAGGCTGTGGAGAAAGCAAAGGATGCCGACTATGTCATTATGATGGGCGGACTGAACAAGTCGGACTATCAGGACTGCGAAGGACACGACCGCAAGCAGTATGAGTTGCCATACGCGCAGAACCGCCTCATCGAAGCACTTGCCAAGGTAACCGACCGCCTCATCTACGTAAACGTGTCGGGCAACGCCGTGGCAATGCCTTGGCGAAACAAGGTGGCAGCCATCGTACAGAGCTGGTTCATAGGTTCGAAAGCAGGCAACGCCATCGCCGACGTGCTGACAGGCGACGCCAATCCGAGCGGCAAGCTGCCGTTCACATGGTATGGAAGCCTCAACGACTGTGGCGCTCACGCTCTGAAAACATATCCTGGCACGTGGCGAACCACCGACGACAAGACAGTTGGTTTCGACAAGGTAATCGACGAAAAATATAAGGAAGGCATATATGTGGGCTACCGCTGGACGGAGAAGAAACACATCAAACCGACATTTGCTTTCGGACACGGACTGAGTTACACATCATTCAGCATCAGCGCCCTGCGACAGTCGGCAAAAGAAATGACTCGCGACGGCAAATTGACGTTCACCGTAACCGTCAAGAACACCGGCACGAAGCGTGGCGCAGAGACCGTACAGCTCTACATAAAGGACGTGAAAGCATCGGTAGACCGTCCTGTGAAGGAGCTGAAAGGCTTCAAGAAGGTATGGCTCAACCCCGGCGAACAGCAGGACGTAGACATCACCATCGACAATGCAGCTCTCTCTTTCTACGACGAAACGTCAAGTGCATGGAAATCGGAGAACGGCGTGTTTGAGGCTCTCATAGGAAACGCCTCTGACAACACACCATTAAAAGCACGCTTCACACTTAGATAAAACTGCGTGAGGCAGACAGATACGCCGCGCAACAAAGCATAATCGCACAAATTCAAAACAAAAAACATCATTTCACAAGAGGTATGACCACAATAGGCATACCTCTTTCTTTATTTTGCATAGTGTAAAACGACATCTGCAGAACGTAACGACTATCGAACAACACAGAATAACAATATATTTTAAGCTCTTAAACGATGAGAAACATGAACTGCTTCTTAAAACGACGGTCATGATTACCGTCAATGTATCTGTTAATTATACTCAACACTTTCAACTTTTCGGAAGAAAGTGTTGAGTATGCTTCACACTTTTATTATTTTTGCAAGAAACGTAAACACAAGAAATCTATATAATTATATAATAATGATAGAAAGCATCATAGTAGCAATAGTGGCAGCCATCATCATCGGCGTGGTGGCGTATTCTTACAGCAAGAGAATAGCAGACCTTAAGGATGTGCACAACAAGCAAATCGCCGAACTGAAAGAGGCGCACGAGAAGCAGATTGCTGAACTGAAAGAGGCGCAGACAACACAGCTCGAACAGCTGAAGGCGGCGCAGACGGCGCAACTCGAGCAGGTGAAGGAGGGTCAACAGAAGCAGATAGAAGCACTCAGAGAGATGAACCGCGAGCAGGTGGAGAGTCAGATGAAGCTCATACGCGAACAGATGCAGACCACGTCGGAGGAGATTCTGAAGCGACGTCAGGACGAGCTGGGCGAGCGCAACAAGGAGCAGGTGTCGAAGATAATCGACCCGCTCACACAAAGCCTGAAGAGCATGCGCGAGGCGTTCGACAAATCGAAGGAACAGCAGAACGAAGCGCTCACGCGTCTCGATGCCACGATAAAGGTGAACATGGAGAAGAGCGCGGCGCTGGGCGAGACTGCCGACCGGCTGACACGTGCGCTCACCGGAGAGGTGAAGGTGCAGGGCAACTTCGGCGAGCTGAAGCTGAAGCAGCTGCTCGAAGACCTCGAGCTGAAGGAGGGCGAGCAGTTTGACACGCAGGAGACGCTGCGCGACAAGGCGGGCAAGCAGGCGAAGGGAGACGACGGACGCGGACTCATACCCGACTTCATACTCCACTTCCCGAACAATCGCCACGTGGTGGTCGACTCGAAGATGTCGCTCACCGACTACGAGCGCTACATGAACGCTGAGGACGGCACGCCCGAGAAGTCGGAATATCTGAAGGCACACGTAGCAAGCGTGCGTGCGCAGGTGAAGCGACTGGCGCGCAAGGAGTATACGAAGTATCTGCCCGAGGGCTACAACCGCCTCAACTTCGCCATCATGTACGTACCTATAGAAGGCGCATTGAATCTTGCGCTGCTCAACGCCACCACGCTATGGCGCGAGGCTTACGACGAAGGCGTCATGATTCTCGGTCCGCAGACCATGTACATGAACCTTCGCGTGCTGGAGATGATGTGGACGCAGGTGCGCCAGCTGAAGAACCAGCAGGCGATGATAGACGCAGCGAACATCGTCGTGGAGCGTGTGCAGGACTTCGGCATGCGCTTCATCGACGTAGAGACGAGCATGAACAGCACGGTGGAGAAGATGGCTAAGCTGAAGGTGTCGACGGCGGAAAGCGGCAGAAGCATAATCACCGCTGCAAAGAGTCTGCTGAAGGCTGGAGCGAAGGAAAACAAGAAGAAGAAGTCGCTCGACGAAATGGACAGCACGGTCTTCATCGAAAGCAACGAATAAAAAAAAGTCCTCGAAAGTTGGCAACCAACTTTCGAGGACTTTTTTATAGTTGAGAGTTGAGATTGTAGAATTGAGAGTTGAGAATTGAGAGTTATGATTACACTTTTAATACTATACAAGCAAGCATGAGCTGCTATACATATCATAACTCTCAATTCTCAACTCTCAATTCTCAATTCTCAACTATATTTATTAGAGTGCGTCGATCACGCTGCAGATATCGCCGAAGATGCGTGGCAACTCGCCGAGTCCGTTGATGTGGTGGTGAATACCTTCGCCCTTGTACCACTCGATAAGCGGAGCTGTCTGGTTGTGATAAACGTCGAGGCGCTTCTTGATAGTCTCAGCGTTGTCGTCAGAGCGTCCGCTCTCCTGACCGCGCTTGATAAGACGAGTCATCAGCTCGTCCTCAGGAACGTCGAGCTCAATCATGGCAGCCACCTTGTGTCCGCGCTCTGCGAGCATCTTCTTCAGAGCCTCAGCCTGCGGGATTGTGCGCGGGAAGCCGTCGAAGATAACGCCCTTATGCTCTTTGCCGAAGCTGTCATACACACTTGCGAGGATGTTTACCATCAGCTCGTCTGGGATGAGCTGTCCGTTGTCGATAAAGCCTTTGGCAGTCTTGCCAAGTTCTGTTCCGTTCTTGATCTCGTTGCGAAGAACGTCGCCTGTAGAGATGTGGTTGAAACCATACTTCTCAATCATCAGGTCGCTCTGAGTGCCCTTGCCTGAACCAGGAGCACCAAAAATTACGATGTTTTTCATCTGAATTTTTTATTATGTAATGTTATTGTTTACTACTACTCCACCACTGTATAGATATCGCGCAGGTTGCGTCCTTGCTGGTCGTAGTCGAGTCCGTAGCCGAGGATGAAGTCGTTTGGTATCTCAATGGCTACATACTCTGTGTCGAGAGGCACCTTCAGACACTCCGGCTTGAGCAGCAGAGTACAGATGTGCACCGACTCCGGCTCCTTCTCCTTGAGTTGCTCGAGCAGAGTCTGCATAGTGAGTCCCGACTCGATGATGTCCTCAACGATGATCACGGTGCGGCCCTTGATATCATCGTTCAAACCGATGAGCTGCTTCACCTTTCCGGTAGACGCAGTGCCCTCGTACGACGACATCTTGACGAACGAAATCTCGCACGGCACGTTGATCATACGCATGAGGTCGGCAGCGAACACGAACGATCCGTTGAGCATGGCGAGCAACAACGGGTTCTTGCCTGCCATGTCCTTGTTGATACGATCGGCTACGACCTTTACTTTTTGAAGAATCTCAGCTTCGGGGATTGACACCTTGAAGGTCTTATCCTTTATTTTTATCACGCTCATAGGGTACAATATTTATAATTAGGTGCAAAGTTACTGAAAGTCTTGAACATAAAAAAACTGCTTGCAGATTTTTTTTGTAGAGACGCAACGTTAAGTGTCAGAAAGTTAGTGCAAGTAGCTTAGCTATGACAAAAATTTGCGAGCATATTTTGTATTGTCTTCGGTTTGCAGTAACTTTAAATAAGTTACGCTGCACCTCAACAATAAAAATATGCGAGCATATTTTGTATTGTCTTCGGTTTGCAGTAACTTTGCACGCATGAAACAAAATCAATCATCTTTGAGCAGCAAGCAGTATGCTGTGCCGTTCATCCTCATCACCTCACTCTTCTTCATGTGGGGCTTTGCGCGCGCCATCCTCGACGTGCTCAACAAGCATTTCCAGAATGCGCTCGACATCAGCATCACACAGTCGGCACTGATTCAGGTGACCACTTATCTCGGCTACTTCCTCATGGCGATACCCGCCGGTCTGTTCATCAACCGTCAGGGCTACCGCCGCGGCGTGGTAAGCGGACTCCTGCTGTTCGGCTTAGGCTCGCTGGCGTTCATTCCCTGCTCAATGCTGGGCACGTTCTACGCCTATCTCGTGGCGCTGTTCATCATCGGTTGCGGACTTGTGTTCCTCGAGACGTCAGCCAATCCGTACGTAACGGAGCTTGGTCCGAAGGAGACAGCAACGTCGCGCCTTAACTTCTCGCAGTCGTTCAACGGCGTAGGCTCTATGTTCGCCACACTCGTCGTGGGCAGCTTCCTCTTCCAGGGCGCCGACGGCAGCGCAGGCGGCGACGCCGTGATACCTTACACCATAATGGGCGCGTTCGTGCTACTCATAGCCGTGGTTTTCGCACGAGTGAAACTGCCAGAGATTGTTCACGACAACGACAACGACACAAAGCAAGGCGCACACAACCTGAAGATGCTCTTCCGCAACCGCTGGTTCGTGTTCGGACTGCTTGCGCTACTCGCATACGAGGTGGCGGAGATTTCGATAAACTCCTACTTCATCAACTTCGTGACGGGGCAGGGCTGGATGAAGGCAGCCACGGGCTCTACGATACTCACCATCGGTCTGGGCGTATTCATGCTGGCGCGCTTCATCGGTGCGGCTGTGATGAGCAACATTGCGGCAGAGAAGTATCTCGCCGTATGCGCTCTCGGCACCGTGATCTGCATCGCCGTTCTGCTGCTCGACTTCGGTCGCGACGTGTCTGTTCTGGCGCTCATAGCCAACTATTTCTTCGAGGCTATCATGTTCCCGACCATCTTCGCCCTAACGCTGCGCGGACTCGGCGGACTCACCAAGAGCGCTTCGTCGATACTGATGATGACACCGGTAGGCGGCTGCGGATTCCTTCTGATGGGTATCATCGCCGACTCTACAGACAACTTCACGCTGCCGTTCTTCATACCGCTCGCAGGCTTCGCCTTCGTGCTCGTATACGCTCTGCGCTATACCATGAAGCGTGCGGCTTAAGACATTCTGCAACTTGTCAGCTTGCCATTGATTCAAGCTGACAAGTTGCTACTATTTCGCCCACAAACTCATAAAAACTTCATTTACATGCAACCGTACCTGCAAAAACTTGGTGCAGGTATGCCTTATTCTGCGATATTTTCCGTAACTTTGCAAGTTGTCAATCTATTGATTGATTGATAGTTGTCCTTTTTATTCATCTATAAAGCATAAATACAGACAATGGCAGAATCTAATTTCGTAGACTATGTAAAGATATATTGTCGCTCAGGCAAGGGCGGCAGAGGCTCTATGCACCTCCGTCACGTGAAGTATAACCCCAACGGCGGACCCGACGGCGGCGACGGCGGACACGGCGGCAGCATCTACCTGCGCGGCAACCACAACTACTGGACGCTGCTCCACCTTAAGTTCCAGCGCCACGTCTTCGCCGAGCACGGAGGCAACGGCGGTCGCGACAAGTGTCACGGCAAGGACGGCCAGGACATATACATCGACGTGCCGTGCGGAACGGTGGTATACGACGCCGAGACGGGCAAGTACGTATGCGACGTGATGCACGACGGACAGGAAGTGCTGCTGCTCAAGGGCGGCAGAGGCGGACTCGGCAACTTCCAGTTCCGCTCAGCTACCAACCAGTGCCCGCGCTATGCTCAGCCGGGCGAACCGATGGAGGAGATGACCATCATCCTCGAGCTGAAGCTGCTCGCCGACGTAGGTCTTGTGGGCCTTCCGAACGCAGGCAAGTCGACACTGCTCTCAGCCGTGTCGAGCGCACGCCCGAAGATTGCCAACTACCCGTTCACCACGCTCGAACCGTCGCTCGGCATCGTCGACTACCGCGACCACAAGTCGTTCGTGATGGCAGACATCCCGGGAATCATCGAGGGAGCAAGCGAAGGCAAGGGACTCGGTCTGCGCTTCCTGCGCCACATCGAGCGCAACTCGCTTCTGCTCTTCATGGTGCCGGGCGACACCGACGACATCAAGCGCGAGTACGAACTGCTGAAGAACGAGCTTGAGAAGTTCAACCCCGAGATGCTCGACAAGCACCGCGTATTGGCCGTGACGAAGTGCGACCTGCTCGACGACGAACTCATGGACATGCTGCGCGAGACGCTGCCCGACGACCTCCCCGTAGTGTTCATCTCCTCTGTTACCGGACTCGGCATCCAGGAACTGAAGGACACGTTGTGGCAGGAGCTCAACTCGGAGAGCAACAAGCTGCAGAACATCACAGCCGAGGACACACTCGTACACCGCGACAAGGACATGACACGCTTCATGGCAGAAATGAAGGCGGAGGGCGAGGACGATATTATCTACATCGACGACGACGACATCGAGGACGTGGACGACGTGGAAGACCTCGACGACTTTGAATACGAAGAGGAGGCAGACAATGAGTAACACCGCGCTGCGCCTCACATATTATAATATAGCCGACGGCGTGTGCGCTTTCTCAACCACACGCCACGGCGGAACCAGCGAGGGCAACCACGCCTCGCTGAACATCAACCCCTACTGCGGCGACAAGCCCGAGCACGTGGCTGCCAACCGCGCGCTACTGGCTGAGGAGCTGGGCGTAGACGCCGACCGCATCATACTGCCCCACCAGACACACGGCACCGAGACACGCATCATAGGCAAGGAGTTCTGCACCCTGCCCGAGCAGATACGCCAGAAGCTGCTCGAAGGCGTCGACGCGCTGCTCACCGACGTAAAGGGCGTGTGCATCGGAGTGTCGACAGCCGACTGCATACCCGTACTGCTCTACGACGAGGAGCACCACGCCGCGGCAGCAGTTCACGCCGGATGGCGCGGTACGCTGGCACGCATCGTGGGCAAGGCGATAGCCGACATGAGCATCGCCTACAAGACCGACCCGAAGAAGCTGAAAGCCGTAATCGGACCGGGCATATCCAGGAAGAACTTCGAAGTGGGCGACGAGGTGTACGCCGCTTTCGAAGAGGCAGCCTTCGACATGCCGACGCTCGCACAGCAGGAGATAAAGCGCAACCCCGACGCCGCAAACCCGTCGAAGCTGTTCGAGAAGAAATGGCACATCGACCTGAAACTCGCCAACCGACAGCTGCTCGAGCACGCCGGCGTGGCTGATGAGAATATCCTCGAAAGCGACGTCTGCACATACGACAGCGTAGACGAATACTTCTCGGCACGACGCCTCGGCACCGAGTCGGGACGCATCTATTCGGGCATTATATTATAGTCCGCGCCGAACAATACGGACACGCGCGCCGAACGATACAGACATCCGCACCGGTCGGCGCACGCAACTTTTGAAGAAGACTAATCAAACAAACAATAATGCGAATAAAGAAACTACTATTAGCCATAGCCACACTCACCCTCGTGTCGGCAACACCCGTAAAGCATCAGTTCACTGCTGCCGAACAGCAGCAGATCAGCATATCAACACCCGGACTCTTCGACCGCTCCGATGCGTTCAGCATCGACCTCGGTCTGCTCAAACCCAACGAATACTCGTTCCCGCTGCCCGTGGGCAAAGCCACGATGCGCAAGAACGACGTAGTGCAGATAGACACCAAGGACGGCGACAACGTGAAGGCGATGTTCGACGGAACGGTGCGTCTCGCACGCAAACACCAGGACATGGGCTACGTGATAGTGATACGCCACCGCAACGGACTGGAGACAGTATACGCCAACAACGCCGAGAACATGGTTGAGGTGGGACAGCACGTACGCGCCGGACAGACCATCGCCATCGTCGGACACCGCGACGGCAAGTTCTGCTGCGACTTCTCTATCATGATCGACGGCAAGCGCATCAACCCAGCCGCCGTGTTCAGCATAAACAGCCACCGACTGCACCGCCACACACTGCTCTGCGAGAAGCACAGCTCGTACATCAACGTGTCAACCGTGGGCGAGAAGGTAGACCTCGACGAGAACCCCAACTTCACCACCGAGGACGTGTTCGAGAAGAAGCAGACCTACAAGTGGAACCTCGAGGAGATGAAGAAAGGCAGCTGGGCGTATCCGTTGCCCGGAGCCAAGGTGATAAGCCCATACGGAGGCAAGCGCCGACACAGCGGCGTAGACCTAAAGACGAAACCGAACGACGAGATAGTGGCAGCATTCGACGGCGTGGTGACACGCTCCAACTCTCACTACGGCTACGGACTCTGCATCGTCGTCAAGCACGCCAACGGACTGGAGACGCTCTACTCGCACCAGTCGAAAAACCTCGTGAAGGTGGGCGACAAGGTGAAAGCCGGTCAGGTGATAGGTCTCACCGGACGCACCGGACGCGCCACAACCGAACATCTCCACTTCGAGACCGTGTTCAAAGGACGCCGATTCAACCCGAATCTCATCTTCGACCATAACTCGCGACAGCTGCAGAAGTCGACGCTCACGCTCACCAAGAACGGCGGCATCACCTCGAAACGCAACTAAAAAGCGCCGATTTTAGTTACAGAACGTTAAAAACAAGCAATTTTCGACTAAAACCGAAAAAATCTCTACAAAACATTTTGCGGTTACAGAAAAATGCTATAACTTTGCACTCGCTTTCAAGAACAAAGCAATTGCTAAGCAAGGGCGTTTAGCTCAGCTGGTTTAGAGCATCTGCCTTACAAGCAGAGGGTCGGCGGTTCGAATCCGTCAACGCCCACATAAAGCGAACAAGTTTTCAACTTGTTCGCTTTTTTTGTATATACACAAAAATCGCATACACGCGAAAACAAAATCACATAATTTCACATAAAAACAACACACAAATAAAAACTTATTTGTAATTTTGCACCCGTAATTACACATAATTATATATAATAGCCAATTATGAAACTTGATTTGCTGACAGCCATCTCGCCGATTGACGGCCGTTATCGTGGCAAGACCGAGCGCCTTGCCGACTACTTCTCAGAGTATGCACTGATACGCTACCGCGTACGTGTGGAAATCGAATACTTCATCACGCTTTGTGAGTTGCCATTGCCGCAGCTCGCTTCGTTCGACCATCAGCTCTTCGACCATCTGCGCGGCATCTACCGCAACTTCGGCGAAGAGGAAGCACAGCGCGTGAAGGACATCGAGAAAGTAACTAACCACGACGTGAAGGCTGTGGAATACTTCATAAAGGAGGAGTTCGACCGCATCGGTGGACTCGACGCTTACAAGGAGTTCATCCACTTCGGACTCACTTCTCAGGACATCAACAATACATCAGTGCCCCTCTCTATCAAGGAGGCGCTCGAGCAGTTCTACTACCCGCTCTGCGAGGAGCTCATCGCACAGCTCCGCCAGTATGCAGAGGAGTGGGCAACAGTGCCTATGCTCGCAAAGACACACGGACAGCCCGCTTCGCCCACACGTTTGGGCAAGGAGGTGATGGTGTTCGTATATCGTCTTGAGGAGCAGCTGCGCCAGCTGAAGGAGTGCCGCCTCACCGCTAAGTTCGGCGGTGCTACCGGCAACTACAACGCTCACCACGTAGCCTACCCCGAGTACGACTGGAAGGCGTTCGGCAACCGCTTCGTGAGCGAGAAGCTCGGACTGGAGCGCGAGCAGTTCACTACACAGATCTCCAACTACGACTGCCTCGGTTCTGTGTTCGACGCAATGCGCCGCATCAACACAATCATCATCGACCTCGACCGCGACTTCTGGATGTACATATCTATGGAATACTTCAAGCAGAAGATCAAGGCAGGCGAAGTAGGCTCGTCGGCAATGCCGCACAAGGTGAACCCCATCGACTTCGAGAACTCTGAGGGCAACCTCGGCATGGCTAACGCCGTTCTGCAGTTCCTCGCACAGAAGCTCCCTGTGAGCCGTCTACAGCGCGACCTCACCGACTCTACCGTTCTGCGCAACGTAGGCGTACCGTTCGGCCACGGCGTAATCGCTATCGAGAGCACACTCAAGGGTCTGCGCAAGCTCATCCTCAACGAGGAGAAGCTCAAGGAAGACCTCAACAACACATGGGCAGTAGTGGCAGAAGCCATCCAGACCATCCTCCGTCGTGAGGCATACCCGCATCCGTACGAGGCTCTGAAGGCGCTCACACGCACCAACAAGCACATGACCGAGGAGACCATCCACGAGTTCATCCAGACTCTCAACGTGAGCGACGCTGTGAAGGCGGAACTGATGGCTATCACGCCGATGAACTACACCGGCATCTAAGCAAAATACAACAAGATATAATTAGACATTAGCCGTGAGGCTATATACATAAACAATAAAACCAAATAAGCAATTATGGATTCAGAAAACGTAAAGAATCAGGAACTAAGCACAGCGGATCAGACTACTGGCAATAGCGAGAGCTACGGCCGTGCCGCAGGAAACTATCAGAAAGAGTATCGCAGCGTGACGGGACGTCGCCCGCGTATTCACACACAGCACTCGGCTTCGGCTTCAACACAGAGCGAGGACGGCGGTTTCCGTCCGGAAGGCTTCGGATCTGGCCTCGGCTCTCAGCAGCAGGGTGGCTACCAGCCACGTCAGGGCGGCTACCAGCCACGTCAGCAGGGCGGCTACCAGCAGCGCGGTGGCTATCAGCCACGTCAGCAGGGCGGCTATCGTCCGCGCTACAACCAGGACGGCGAGCAGCAGCAAGGCGGCTACCAGCCACGTCAGCAGGGCGCCTATCGTCCGCGCTACAACCAGGACGGCGAGCAGCAGCAAGGCGGCTACCAGCCACGTCAGCAGGGCGGCTATCAGCCACGTCAGCAGGGCGGCTACCAGCCACGTCAGCAGGGCGGCTACCAGCAGCGCGGCGGCTACGGACAGCGCCAGCAGGGCGGCTATCAGCAGCGCAGCGGCTACGGACAGCAGGGCGGCTACCAGCAGCGCGGCGGTTACGGACAGCAGGGCGGCTACGGTCAGCAGCGCGGCGGCTACAACCGCGGCGGCTACGGACAGCAGGGCGGCTACAACCAGGGTGGCTACCAGCAGCGTCAGCGCACACCGGGCTACGACCCCAACGCAAAGTATAGCATGAAAAAGCGCATTGAGTACAAGGAGGAGAACTACGATCCGAACGAACCGCTTCGTCTGAACAAGTTCCTCGCCAACGCAGGTATCTGCTCGCGCCGTGAGGCTGACGAGTTCATCCAGGCAGGCGTGGTTAGTGTGAACGGAGAGGTAGTGACCGAGCTCGGCACCAAAATCAAGCGCACAGACGAGATAAAATTCCACGACCAGCCCGTAACACTCGAGAAGAAGGTGTACGTGCTGCTCAACAAACCGAAGGACTGCGTGACAACAAGCGACGACCCGCAGCAGCGTAAGACCGTGATGGACCTCGTGAAGAACGTGTGCCCGGAGCGCATCTACCCGGTAGGACGCCTCGACCGCAACACAACCGGCGTGCTTCTGCTCACCAACGACGGCGACCTCGCTTCTAAGCTCACACACCCGAAGTTCCTGAAGAAGAAGGTATACCACGTATTCCTCGACAAGAACGTAACGGCTCACGACATGCAGCAGATTGCTCAGGGCATCGAGCTTGATGACGGCGAGATACATGCAGACGCTATCGAGTATGCAAGCGACACAGACAAGAGCCAGGTAGGCATCGAGATTCACAGCGGCAAGAACCGCATCGTACGCCGCATCTTCGAGCACCTCGGCTACCGCGTCGTTAAGCTCGACCGCGTGCAGTTCGCAGGACTCACCAAGAAGAACCTCCGCCGCGGCGACTGGCGCTTCCTCACAGAGAAGGAAGTGGAGATGCTGCGCATGGGAGCATTCGAGTAAAACATAAACAGGTTGAAGTGGTGAGATGTTGAGATGGTGAGATGTTAAGTTGAGATGGTGAGATGTTGAGGTGTTGAGATTTCCAACACGCCAGTACATCACCGCAACAAATCCTCCACACAGCATCTCGCCATATCAACCCTTTTAACTTAAACAATATAATGGAAAGAACAAAAGTTATTGACGCTCTCCGTAGCACCGACTTCGGAAGCCAAATCAACGTAAAGGGTTGGGTGCGCACTCACCGCAGTTCAAAGGCTGTCGACTTCATCGCGCTCAACGACGGTTCTACAATCAAGAACATACAGATCGTGGTAGACCCCACCAAGTTCGACGCCGAGATGCTGAAGCAGATCACCACCGGCGCCTGCATCAGCGCAGTAGGTACGCTCGTAGAGAGCCAGGGTGCGGGTCAGACATCTGAGATACAGTGCGAGAGCATCGAAGTATATGGTCTCTGCGGCAGCGACTACCCGATGCAGAAGAAGGGACAGTCGTTCGAATACATGCGTCAGTTCGCTCATCTGCGTCTGCGCACCAACACATTCGGTGCAGTGATGCGCATACGCCACAACATGGCGATGGCTATCCACACCTACTTCCACGAGCACGGCTACTTCTACTTCAACACTCCGCTCATCACCGCAAGCGACTGCGAGGGTGCAGGTCAGATGTTCCAGGTTACGACAAAGAACCTCTACAACCTGAAGAAGACAGAGGACGGCAAGATCGACTACTCTGACGATTTCTTCGGCAAGCAGACTTCGCTCACCGTGTCTGGACAGCTCGAGGGCGAGCTCGGAGCCACAGCGCTCGGAGCCATCTATACCTTCGGTCCGACATTCCGCGCAGAGAACTCTAACACTCCGCGCCACTTGGCTGAGTTCTGGATGGTAGAGCCTGAGGTGGCATTCCTCGACCTTGCCGGACTCATGGACCTCGAGGAGGACTTCATCAAGTATTGCATCCGTTGGGCGCTCGACCACTGCAAGGACGACCTCGAGTTCCTCAACAAGATGATCGACAAGGGCCTCATCGCACGTCTTGAGGGCGTGCTCAACTCCGAGTTCGTTCGTCTGCCTTACACCGAGGGTATCCGCATCCTGCAGGAGGCTATACAGAACGGCAAGAAGTTCGAGTTCCCATGTGAGTGGGGCAACGACTTGGCTTCTGAGCACGAGCGTTTCCTCGTTGAGGAGCACTTCAAGAAGCCGGTTATCATGACCAACTACCCGAAGGCTATCAAGGCGTTCTACATGAAGATAGACGCTGAGGAGAGCGGCTTCGGCGGCAAGAGCGGTCAGACCGTTCAGGGCACCGACGTTCTCTTCCCGCAGATCGGCGAGATCATCGGCGGTTCTGTACGCGAGGAGAGCTACGACAAGCTGATGAACGAGATTGAGGAGCGCAACATCCCGATGAAGGATATGACATGGTACCTCGACACACGCAAGTACGGCTCATGCCCGCACGCAGGCTTCGGCCTCGGCTTCGAGCGCCTCATCCTCTTCGTAACAGGTATGCAGAACATCCGCGACGTTATCCCGTTCCCGCGTACTCCGAAGAGTGCTGAATTCTAAACCAATTTCCACATCCATAAACTTTATGGGGGTGTAGCAGACAATAGTTTGCTGCACCCTTTTTTGTTATTAATATAGCGTATGCGAAAAAATCTCCCGTATCTTCCAGCTATTACCGCATACGGGAAACATCATTACCGCATACTTGTAACACAGTTACCGCGCAACGGCTATATCGTTACCACGCCACGGTAACAACGGTTGTCTTTTATTTTAACATTATTTTAATTTGCATTGATAAGTGCACATCATACTATGTTTTTGCATGATGTACACCGATATTGCAGAACACGCCAAATATTTGCAGAACATTCCAAATTGTTCTAAAGTTCATCTAAATGCGCTGAAAGGAGAACGTTTGCACGATTCTTAACTTTTACATAACTTTGCATATAGTAAAAAGTATTAAGTATTTTTCTAACGTTTCAAAGGCGTTATGTCCCTGCAAAGTTAAAAATCAGTTAAAATACAAAAGACAATGAGAAAAGTTATCAAGACTGTAATGATGGCAGCCTTCACCGTCATTGCCATGTCTGCATCAGCAGCGTCTGTGCAGACCTACAGCGCATCGTCAGACTCTGTTCTGACCCAACCCGTAGACACTCTGAGCGAGAAGCTCGCACAGATGGAGAACCGCGTGAACACCCTTGAGAAGGAGCAGAACTACACTAAGGTTTGGAAGCGCAAGAAATACTGGAAGTTCGGTATCACTCAGCCTAACCTTGAGCGCACAGACGGCGAGGCGATGACATGGAAGACCAACGGATCGTTCTTCATACAGCAGGGTCGCACAGCCTATCTTCACGCCAAGCCAATCGCCGGACTCATCAAGATTGGTATCGACTACGGCTTCTTCGACTTCACCTATACCAAGCTGAAGCTCAACAATGTTGGCACCAACGACCAGACCGGTACACGCGCTTCTGACGGCTTCGACGACATAGTCAGCGGCAAGCCCGACGGCAATCCGTCTTTACTCCCTGGCAACATCAACCTCGGCATGCACAAGTTCGACTACAGCGTACACGTTGGTCCGAGCGTTAGCGTGAATCCTTGGAACAAGCTCATCGCAGCAGCCTACTTCCACGTGATGCCTACAGCGACGGGCGTACTGCAGAACGACACCTTCGCCTACGGTTTCGGTTGCATGATGGCAGCCGGTGTATCGGTGGCTTACAAGTGCATCTCGCTCGGTGTAGAGGGTCTTTGGGGCAAAGTTAAGTACAAGCAGGCAAGCTTCGACGGCGGCGACGACGAGGGCGACTACGACAGTGGCAGCGACTACGACGAGGGCGACAGCGAGAGCTACTTCTCAACCGAGAAGTTCACGCTGAAGCAGAGCGGCATCCGCGCATACGTAGCCATCCGCTTCTAAGCAACACAAAAAAATCAGAATAGAAAACCCTAAACGAAAACATATATGAAAAGAAACTTTCTTTATGCCTGCCTCATCGCACTTGCATCGGTAGGCTTCACAGCCTGCGAAAGCGACGAAAACGGCGAATATGGCGAAGAGAAGATACCCGAAGGCGCATTGCCTACCACTGAGTTCACACCCGGCAATTTCGAAGATGAGCCTTATGCTGAGGACGCGATAAAGGTCGAGGTTCAGGGTACATTGGAAGGCAATCCCGAATTCTCGTCTATCGAGCTTTTCGGCGACGGCCACTACCTCATGAGCGGAGCAAACTACAACCATGCGCCGCAGAAGACCGTGAAAGCGAAGCGCGAGGCTGACGGATCGGTTTCTGTCTTCAAGAAACGCGGCACAAAGCGCATGGCTACACGTGCCAACGAGGACGGCACAATAATCTTCGACAACGGTTCGTACACTTACGGCACATACACACGCGAGCAGAAGGGCGTGTACCGATTCAACAACGGCGCATTGCTCGACCTGCGCAAGCTGAAGGAAGGCAGTTCTACTGTGGTATACACCAACAGCAACGGCGTGAAGTCGACGGTATACGTGAATTATGCAGAAACAGAGAATACGGATTGGACTGGAAGCCTCTGCCGTGCATGGCGAATGAACAGCTTCGAGACATGGCACTACCTCAACGGTGCATACATAGCACACGGCAAGCAGTGGATTACAAACGGTGTTGTCTCGCACAATATTGATCTCTCGCCGGCTGCACAGAAGTGGGATTATGACAAGGAAGATGTTCTCGACGAGGACAGCGAGTTCTGCTACCGCGTAATATTCTCTACAAACAACACATACATCTGCTTCTACATGGACCACACAGCAGAGGTGGCAAAATGGGAATGGACGAACCCCTATAACGGCGTATTGCACTATTGGGACCCGTGGGACCCCGACAACAGCGACTGGGAGGGCGACACAACTGTGCGCTTCAAGGGCAAGCAGATGCGCATCTATGAAGACTATAGCGAGTCGGAAGACGGCTTTAGCTTCCGCATGATTTGCGTGAACACCCTGACCGCAGGCTATTAACACATAAAAAAACTCCGTATGCGCTGTGCATGCGGAGTTTTTTTATTAACACGGATTGAGCTGTTAGCGATTTTTTGTTTATCTTTGCAGGTAAAAAAACAATCAGTACATGACCAATCTTGCCAGCTATTTCCCGATAACCGACCCCACCCTGATATTCTTTGTGGTGATGCTCATCATTCTGTTTGCCCCAATCATCATGGGCAAGCTGCGCATCCCGCATATCATTGGCATGGTGCTCGCCGGAGTAGCAGTCGGCAAGTACGGCTTCAACATCCTTGCGCGCGACGACTCGTTCGAGCTGTTCGGCAAGGTCGGACTCTACTACATCATGTTTCTCGCCTCGCTGGAGATGGACATGGAGGGCGTGAAGCGCAACAAGGGCCGCTTCCTCGGATTCGGTCTGCTGACGTTCGCGCTGCCGCTCGTGCTGACATACTTCGCCAGCATATCCCTGCTGCATTACTCCGTGTTCGCGTCGCTGCTCTTGGGCTGCCTCATGGCGTCGAACACGCTCATCGCCTACCCCATCGTGGGCCGCTACGGTCTGCAGCGCAAGCCGGGCGTGACGCTCTCGGTCGGTTCGTCGATGATTTCGCTGCTCATGGCGCTCGTGGCGCTTACAGCCATCGTCGCCTCGTACGGCGGCGAGACGAGCGTGTGGTTCTGGCTGCTGTTCGTGGGCAAGTTCGTGGGCTACTGCGTCGCGATGTTCCTGCTCATTCCGCGCTTCACGCGCTGGTTCCTGCGCCGCTACAGCGACGCCGTCATGCAGTTCATCTTCGTGATGTCGATGCTCTTCATGAGTGCGGCGGCGAGCGAAGTCGTAGGTCTTGAAGGCATCATCGGCGCCTTCGTAGCCGGCATCATCCTCAACCGCTACATACCCCACGTGTCGCCGCTTATGAACCGCATCGAGTTCATCGGCAACGCGCTCTTCATACCCTACTTCCTCATCGGCGTGGGCATGCTCATCAACGTGCGACTGCTCTTCGAGGGCAGCACCATCATCATAGCGATGCTCGTCATTGCGGGCTTCGGAACGCTCGGCAAGGCGATAGCCGCATACACCGCAGCCTCCATGTTCCGACTGCCGAAGTCGTCGGGCAACATGATGTTCGGACTCACTTCGGCACACGCCGCCGGCGCCATCGCCATGCTCATGATCGGTATGCGCGTGGAGCTGGAGCCGGGCAAGCCGCTCGTCACCGACGACATGCTGAACAGCGTGGTGCTCATGATTCTCGTTACGTGCATCATCTCGACGATGATGACAGAGCGTGCGGCGCAACAGATCACGCTGCGCGACCGCGAGATGCCGAGCGACGACAAGCCGGCCACGGCTGAGGAGAAGATACTCATACCGCTGAAATACCCCGAGTATGCGCAGCGCCTCGTTAACCTCGCGATGCTCATGCGCAACCCGAAGAACACCACGCAGCTCGTGGGTCTGAACGTGGTGTATGACGACGACGACATGCAGCGCAACATGGAGAAAGGCAGCCAGCTGCTGGAGCGCATGGCGCAGTACAGCGCGTCGGCAGATATGACAATGCAGACGCAGGTGCGCGTTGCGGCGAACATCGCCAACGGCATACGACACGCCTTCAAGGAGTTCCGCGCAACGGACATCATCATCGGCATGCACATGCACCCTGAGGTGTCGCAGAAGTTCTGGGGAGCGTTCCACCAGAGCCTCTTCAACGGCCTCAACTCTCAAATAATAATGGCTCGCCTCAATCAGCCGCTGCCCACGATACGCCGCATAAAGGTGGCTGTGCCGTCGCGTGCGCAGTTCGAGCCGGGCTTCTACCGCTGGCTGGAGCGCCTCTCGCGCCTGGCATGCAACATGGAGTGCCACACGGAGTTTCACGGACGCGGCGACACGCTGCCGCTCATAGCCGACTACATACGCCACTACCACCCCACCATGCGCTGCTCGTTCACCGAGATGACCCACTGGAACGAGATGCCGCACATCGCCGAGAGCATACAAAATGACCATCTCTTCGTGGTTGTGACGGCAAGAAAGGGCACGGTGTCGTTCAAGAACGCGCTGGAGCATCTGCCCGAAGAGATAAAGCACCACTTCTCTGGCTCAAACATCATGATCATCTTCCCCGACCAGCACGGCGACGCTATGGACGAAATGACGTTCGCTCAGCCGCAGCACACCGAGGACCAGAGTGCATACGAGGCAATCGGAAAGTGGATTAAGAAGAAATTTTGAGTTTTGAGTTTTGAGTTTTGAATTGTCGGCTGCGCCGATTCTGAATTAAAGAATTTTGAATTGAAAAGCTAATCTCAACACCTCACCATCTCAACATCACACCATCTCAACACCTCACCATCTCAACACCTCAACACCTCAACACCTCACCATCACAACACCTCACCATCTCAACACCTCACCATCACAACACCTCACCATCTCAACATTACAACACCTCAACACCAACTATGATCGACATAAAAGGAATAACAAAGAGCTTCGGCTCGCTGCAAGTGCTCAAGGGCATCAACTTGCATATAGACAAAGGAGAAGTAGTGAGCATTGTAGGCCCGAGCGGTGCCGGCAAGACCACACTGCTGCAGATAATGGGCACGCTCGACAAGCCCGACAGCGGCTCGATAAGCGTTGACGGCGTAGACGTGATGAGCCTCTCGTCGAACAAGCTGAGCGACTTCCGCAATCAGCACATCGGCTTCGTCTTCCAGTTTCATCAGCTCCTGCCCGAGTTCACGGCACTCGAGAACATCATGATACCCGCTTACATCGGAGGCAAAGGCACATCCGAGGCAAAAAAACGCGCTCTCGAACTGCTCGACTTCATGGGACTCGCCGACCGCGCCAACCACAAACCCAACGAACTCTCGGGCGGCGAGAAGCAGCGTGTGGCTGTGGCGCGCGCCCTGGTGAACAACCCGGCTGTGGTGCTCGCCGACGAGCCGTCGGGCTCGCTCGACTCGAAGAACAAGGCAGAACTGCACCAGCTCTTCTTCGACCTGCGCGACAAGTTCGGCCAGACTTTCGTAATCGTCACCCACGACGAGCACCTCGCTTCTATCACCGACCGCACAATACACATCGAGGACGGACTGATAAAGCTGTAGCATTAGTGAACACCATTTACAAGGGTACGGCAGGAATGCACATACCCTCCTACAAATAAACAAACGAACAACAAAACAATATGATAAAACTCGGCGACTACAATAAAATGACTGTCGTTAAGGAGGTTGACTTCGGTATCTACCTCGACGGCGGCGACGAAGGAGAGATACTCATGCCTAAGCGCTATGTGCCCGAAGGCACGAAGCCCGGCGACGAGCTTAACGTGTTCGTCTACCTCGATCAGGACGAGCGCCCCGTAGCCACTACGGAGACGCCGCTGTGCAAGGTGGGCGACTTCGCCTACCTCGAAGTGTCGTGGGTGAACGAGTACGGCGCATTCCTCAACTGGGGCCTGATGAAAGACCTCTTCTGCCCGTTCCGCGAGCAGAAGAAGCGCATGCAGAAGGGCGAGAGCTACATCGTGCATGTACACATCGACGAGGAGAGCTACCGCATCTTGGCGTCGGCAAAGGTGGAGAAATACTTCGCAGAGCGCCACCCGTTCTACAACCACGGTCAGGAGGTAGACCTGCTGGTGTGGCAGAAGACGGAGATGGGCTTCAAGGTAATCATCGACAACTGCTACCCGGGACTGGTCTACGAGGATCAGGTGTTCCGCTATCTGCACACCGGCGACCGCGTGAAGGGCTACATCGGCACCGTGCGTCCCGACGGAAAGATTGACGTAACGCTGCAGCCTACCGGACGACAGCAGACACTCGACTTCGCCGACACGCTGCTGCAGTACCTCAAGGAGCACGGCGGCAAGTGCGACCTGGGCGACAAGAGCGACGCTGAGGACATCAAGCGACGCTTCCAGGTGAGCAAGAAGGTGTTCAAGAAAGCCGTGGGCGACCTCTATCGCCAGCGACTCATCAGCATCGCACCCGACGGACTGACGCTCAACTAACGGTCAGCCAGACTTAATACCAGAAACAATGAAACCAAACTATCTACTAATCGTCAGAGAAGCATACGCAAAACGCATCTCAACATTCGTCTGTAGGACATGCGCTACGCTTCTCGCCGCACTCGTCGTGTCTGTTCTGAGCGTAGGGTGCGGCGGGAGAAGCGCGTCCGCCACAGACGACACCGACTCGGCACGCATCAATCGCCTGCGACAGATTGACGACTCGGTGATGACCCTCGCGCCCTCCACACAACGAATCATCGACGAGGGCATACGCACAGCGCCCGACAGCATCACAGCCTACGAATACCGACTGAGCGAGGCACGCTTCTTATCGCTCAGCGACAGTCCGGAGCGCTCCAAGACCTGCATCGACAACATTCTGCGCTTCGCCAGCGAACAACGCAAGCAGAAACTTAGCCGAAAACAAACACTCCGACTCAACTCGCTCGTAGCTGGTGCGTACAATTGCCGCGCTGTCTACTACCACAACTTCCACCGCAACAAGGAACAGGCTATAGAGCTATACAGGTCGGCTTACGACCTGCTCGCCAACAGCGACGCTAAGCACAATATGCCCAACGTGTGCGCCAATCTCGCCGACGCCTACATTCAGAACAACGAGATTCCGAAGGCGGCGCAGTGGTACCGCCGCGCGCTCTTCCTCGTCGACTCGCTCTCGCTGCCCGAGAAGGAGAACATTACGCTCTACATGGGACTGGCGCAGATATACCTCTCGCTGCACGACTTCGACACCGCACTACATTATTATAAGGCTACGGAGAACTACTTCCAGATGATGTCGCCGTCAATGCAGGCTTACTTCCTAAACAACTTCGGCAACTACTACTATTTTCTGAAGGACTACCCGCAGGCGCTCAAGATGTTCCTGCGCATGAAGCGCACCATAGAGCGCCACGGCATGCAGAACAACTTCGACATGTACCAGTGCAAGGTGAACCTCGCTGACGTCTATCTAAACATGGACAGCATAAGTCGCTCGCAGCAGTGCCTCGACGAGGTTGAGCCTTACTTCCGCAAGAGGCACGACCTCACGGCGCTCCACTACTGCAAGACAATACGCATCGGCATAGCCACCCGAACGGGCAACACCGCCGCGGCTCAGCGCATAATAGACTCCAACGACGAGACGGAAAACCACCCCGTGCAATACTCGCTCGCCAACCTGCGCAACATCTATCTGCAACGCTACTACGAAAAGGTGGGCGACTACCGACGGGCTTACACGCTGATGAACGAAATCAGCGAATACAACGACTCGCTCGAACATAACCACTCGAACATGCGTTCTGCCGAAATCATGGCGCGATTCACAAGCGACACGCTAAAGCTGCACCACGACCTCACAATAGAGCACAAGAACGCCACAATCGAGAAGACACAGAAGCAGCTGCTGCTCAGCATTGCCATCGTACTGCTGCTCATGCTGCTCTTCGCGCTATGGATAATGCGCAGCAAACGCAAGCAGATGAAAGCGCAGATGGACATCATGAACCTGCGTCTGAACATCGTGCGCAACCGCATCTCGCCGCACTTCGTGTTCAACGTGCTCAACAACAAGATTGTTAACGCCGGACACGTGGACGACACCGAGCTGCTCGACCTCACGCGCCTCATCAGAACCAACCTCGACATGTCGCGACAACCCGCCGTGAAGCTCGCCGAGGAGCTCGACTTCGTGGAGAAGTACATACGCGTTGAGCGCTTCATGCTGGGCGACGACTTCGCTTGGCACATCAATGTGGCGGCAGACGTAGACCGTGAGAAGGTGCTCGTGCCGTCGATGTTCCTGCAGATTCTCACCGAGAACGCCATCATACACGGTCTGAAGGGATGGGACGGACACAAGGAGCTCACCATTGAAGTGCACCGCGAACAGCACACTACAGTCATCAACGTGATCGACAACGGACCCGGCTTCTCCACCTTCAACGGCACGTTCAAGAAGAAGACCGGACTGGGCATCATAGCGCAGACCGTAGCCATAAACAACGAGCATAACAAGAACAAGATACGCTTCGAGATAACGAACATAGAGCACGACGGAAACGTCTGCGGATGCCGTGCAACGGTGCGCGTGCCCGACGGAGTGAAGTTCCTGTAACAGTAAGCTGAATAGAAAACGCAACTAAAAGAAGAAAGACTTATGATGAGATTTGTAATTGTCGACGACGACAAAGCGGCTGCCAACGCCCTCGCAAAGAAGCTCGCAGCGTATGACGAGACCGAGTTGTGCGGCATAGCCCTGAACGGACTCGACGGACTGCGCATGATAAACGAGACACGACCCGACGTGCTGTTCCTCGACATCGAGCTGCCCGACATCTCGGGCATAGAGTTTCTGGAGCACGTCAACTGTCTGCCCCAATACAAATGCCGCACGGTGATGTACACCGCGCACGACCGCTTCATGCTCTCGGCGTTCCGCAACAAGGCGTTCGACTACCTGATGAAGCCTATCGACGACACCGAGCTGCGCAACATCGTGCGACGCGTCTGCATAGAGATGGCTGGTGCGCCAAACTCCGTCTATAACTACGCCGAGACGAGAGGCGAAGCCGAACTGGAGGAAGCCGCTGACGAAGCCTTCGACGACGAAACTACCATCGGCGACCCTGCCAACGGCATCGCCTGCCGCAACGACGGCAAGTTCATCGTCTACACCAACTCCGTCGACTTCCGTCTTGTGGACATCCGCGAGATTGGTGTGCTTGCCTACAACCACGATCTGCGCGTGTGGGAGCTGACCCTCGCCCACCAGAAGACGCCGATACGCCTGAAGCGCAACGTGAACAGCGACATGCTGCTCGCACTGAACAGCCAGCTGGTGCGCGTGAGCCAGAAACACATCATCAACATCGGCTATCTGATGGAGGTGACGAACAACACCTGCCGCTTCTATCCGCCGTTCGACAAGGTGGAGGACGTGAAGGTGGGACGCCTGTTCCGCAAGAAACTCATCGACCAGTTCTGCAATCTGTAGATAAGAAAGAGATATTACAATTCGAAAAAACAAAAAACCTATAAACAACAAAAGGCAGAAATACGCAATGTATTTCTGCCTTTGTTTTTCTTGTTGTCTGACGGGTGATTACTCAGCTGAAGGAGCAACAACGCGACGCTCAGAGATACGTGCCTTCTTACCAGTAAGGTTGCGGAGGTAGTAGAGCTTAGCGCGACGTACCTTACCGTGCTTGTTCACCTCGATGCTGTCGATGTTCGGCGACTCGATAGGGAAGATACGCTCTACACCTACTGTACCTGACATCTTACGAACGGTGAAACGCTTCTTGTCTCCATGACCAGAGATCTTGATAACTACACCACGGTAGAGCTGAATACGCTCCTTTGTACCCTCGATAATTTTGTAAGCGACTGTGATTGTGTCACCTGAACGGAACTCAGGGAACTTCTTGCCGGTTGCAAATGCTTCTTCAGCAACTTTAATTAAATCCATTTTCTTTTGATAATTAAATTTGTTTATCGTTCTCGCGCAACATAATCGGGCTACTCATCTTCCCGTCATCGGTTACGCCGAAAAGCGAGTGCAAAGTTACGACTTTTTATCCGTTCAGCAAAATTTTATCAGAAATAATGAGTATCTTTGCATTACGTTTATATAAAGTTTAACATAACACCATCAAAATCAAAACTTGCATATAATGAACAGATTACACACAATAAGTATCTCGGCAGCAGCCGCTCTGGCGCTTGCCTTTGCTTCGTGCTCTACAGCTCAGTATCGTGTTGCGTCGGTTGAACGCAGCCGCATACTTATCGACTCGCGTTACGACAACAGCACCGCCCCTGAAGTGGTAAGAACCAACAACGCCTTGCTCGAACGCAAGAAGCAGGTGGACGCAGAGATGAACTCCGTGCAGGGTCATGCTGCAGAAAATCTCTGGGTGAAGCGCCCCGAGAGTCCGCTCTCAAACCTTCTCGCCGACATACTCGTGTGGGGCGGCGCAAAGTTCAACGAGCAGCCCGACTTCGCCGTGTACAACATGGGCGGCATACGCGCTGCGCTGAGCAAGGGCACCGTGACGCGCGGCAACATTCTCGACGTAGCGCCGTTCGACAACAAGATTTGCTTCCTCACGCTCAGCGGTGCCGACGTGCTTGAGCTGTTCGGGCAGATAGCTATGCGTCACGGCGAGGGACTGAGCCACTCGCTGCGACTCACCGCAACAGCTGACGGCAAGCTCGTCTCTGCCACTATCAACGGAAAGCCGGTAGACCCCAACGCTAAGTATCGCGTGGCTACGCTCGACTATCTTGCGCAGGGCAACGACCACATGGAGGCGTTCCGCAAGAAGACCGACGTGGTGTCGCCTACGGGCGAGGAGAACAACGTGCGACACATCATTGAGCAGTATTTCAAGGCTGCCGACGCTAAGGGCGAGGCTGTGAGCTGCGCCGTGGAGGGACGCATGAAAATCGTTGAAAAGTAAAAAAGTAAAAGAGTAAAAAAGTAAAAAGGGCTTTTAAAAGTAAAAGAGTAAAAGAGTAAAAATTAGGAAACATATAAAAGAACCTATGAAACGATACATATATATTATAGCCATTGCGCTTGCCACATCGCTCAGCGCGGCAGCACAGAAAACCATAGAGATTCTGCACACCAACGACACGCACAGCTGCATCATGCCGCTCAACCCCAACCTCGCCGACACGCTCGTGGCTGGCAGAGGCGGATTCATACGCCGCATGGAGATGATACGCCAGGAGCGTCAAGCTAACCCCGACGTGCTCGTCTTCGACTCGGGCGACTTCTCGCAAGGCTCGCCCTACTACACTCTGTTCAAGGGTGAGGTGGAGACCGAACTGATGTCGGCAATGAAGTACGACGCCGTGACGATAGGCAACCACGAGTTCGACTTCGGCTTGGAGAACATGGCTAAAATCTTCCGCGCAGCAACCTTCCCCATCGTCTGCGCCAACTACGACTTCACGGGCACAGCCGTAGAAGGACTCACCAAACCGTACATCATACTGAAGCGAGGCGGCGTGCGCATCGGCGTGTTCGGCGTGTCGCCGAAACTCGACGGACTCGTTGACGCCACAAAGTGCGTAGGCGTGAAGTATCTCGACCCCGTAGCTACAGCCGACAAGGTGGCTCACGAGCTGCGCCACGACAAGAAGTGCGACGTCGTGATATGCCTCTCCCACCTCGGATGGAGCATGGAGAACGACGTTGACGACGAGGAGATGCTCGCCAAGAACCACGACATAGACATCGTGCTCGGCGGACACTCGCACAGCTACTTCACCGAACTGAAGTATGCGCCAAACGCCGACGGCAAACTCATACCCGACGACCAGAACGGCAAGCACGCCGTGTTCGTAGGCAAAATAAAACTCACGCTGGAGAGAAAATAAATGTTAAATGTAATACCTATTTGTAGGTATGTCGAAGAAAAACACTACCTTTGCAACTACTACAAAAGTAGGTATAAACAGAAACAATAAACATTTAACAATAACAATTTAAATATTAAAGATTATGGCTTACGTAATTGGTGACGACTGCATCGCATGCGGTACATGTATTGGCGAGTGCCCGGTAGAGGCTATCTCAGAAGGCGAAAAGTATTCAATCAACCCTGACCTCTGCACAGAGTGTGGCACATGCGCAAGCGTTTGTCCGCAGGAGGCTATCAGCCTTGGTGAGTAAGGATTTGATTTTCGATAAATCAGACATAATGGTCGGTTGGCTCAACGCTAACCGACCATTTTTTTTCGTTCTGCATTGTTACCGTGGCGTGGTAACGACATTACCGCATAGCTGTAACGCTGTTACCGCAGCGCGGTAATGATGTTACCGTAGTGCGGTAATCAATAACTTGAAGTGATAATAAAGCGTTACATTATCAGCTTTATTACGTTGCACACTTGTTTATGTGCCAACTAATGAGTAACTTTGCGTTACGATTCATCAATGACAAAATAAATCTAAAACAACTAATTATAAACAACTAAAAAACCAAAGCATTATGATTAAACATCTACGCTTTTTCATGCTCAACCTGCTCGTGCTCGTAAGCGCGGCGGTTATGGCGCAGACGACCATCGACTTTTCAAACGGTCTTCCAAGCGACTGGACGAAACTTGCAGGCACAGTTGCAAAACAAACTTACGAAGGAAAGACTGCCATACAGTTACAGAAAGGCGCTTCTATTTCAAGTCCGGCAATGGCAGAAGCGGCAACAGAACTTGTAGTAACAACAACAAGAAGTAGCAAAGGCACAACAATGACCGTTGCTTACAAAATTGGCGAAGCTGATGCAGTTGTCTTCAAGACATTCAACGCTACAGAAGTAGCAAAGGCTTCATGGGCAGAATACACAGTTGAAGTGCCAAAAGAAGCCCAGGTTGCTGGTTGCAAATACATCTTCACAACAAACACAGCTTCTTACTACATCTCTCAAATAGAGTTCGTAGCAACCGGCGCTTCTAAAAAGACTGAGACAACAACAACATTCGGCGAGGACATAGACGGAGCAACATTCACATTCTCTGGTGACGAAGCACCTGTAGGCAAGACTGCAAGTGTTACTCCTGCAGAAGCCCTCAACTCAAACAATGGTAAGCTCACATATAAGAGCGATCATACAGACATCGTAGCTGTTGACGAGACAACTGGCGCACTCACATGGGGCACGAACTACGGCACAGCAAAGATTACAGCCACATACACAGCTGCCGAAGGCGCTCTCTTCAAGGATAGCGAGGCTTTCTACTATGTAAAGCATAAGCGTGCTGCCGACCCTACAAAGGTGATCTTCGACGCCAACGAGGGCGCTTTCGACTGCTTCGGCAATGAGAACAAATACAAGGAGGGCGAGTTCGACTTCGTAGACATCAACGGCGACAGCTACACCTTCACCGTACACAACGCTATGCTCAACAACTACGGCGGCGGCTTGCAGCTGAAGAAAAACTCTACTTCGGACGCTACAGCGCAGGGCTACGCCATTTCGCCTGCGTTCGGCAAGTTCCCGAACGGCTACCGCGTAACAGTGAAGTACAAGGACCAGAATGCGCCCGAACTCGAATGTACAAACCATGCAGAAGATGTAGCCGTATTTGACGACGCCAACGGCACAATGTACATGGACGTGCCGTTCGCCGACGGCATGTTCAAGCTCTCAGGCGCAAGTCAGGTGGCTTACATACAGAGCATAGAGCTTACTCCGCTCGCAAAGAAGGAACCGCAGCCCGTAACGATGACATTCCCGCAGGACGTCTACACCTGCTACACCAACGAGGCTCCGCTCTTCGACGGCTTCACGCCGACCATCAAGAACGCGGCTGGCGAGGTGCTCAACCTCCCCGTTACATACACAAGCAGCAACACCGACTTCTGCATGGTAACCAGTAGCGGCACGGTGCAGCTCTCGCAGAACCCGGGCGAAGTGACCATCACAGCCAAGTTCGCCGGCAACGACGACTATCTGCCTGCCGAGGCTTCGTACCTTATCAAAGTGATAGAGAAGGAGAAGGCTGAGGCTGGCATCGCTTTCGAGGAGACAATGCAGCTGGTAGACCTCGCCAAGAAGACAATCACCGCTGAGGAGCTCGGCTTCAAGAACCCGAACAACCTCGCCGTTACATACTCTTCTAACAAAACCGATGTGGCAGAGGTAGACGCTGAGGGCAACGTGACGCTGAAGAAGGCAGGTCGCGTGAACATCGACGTTACGTTCGCAGGCAACGACGAGTACAAGGCCGCCACAGCATCGTGCACACTCATCGTGAACGACTACCGCAACACACCTGAGCTCGCGTTCGACCAGGAGGAGTACACAGCCAACATGCGTGAGGGCAACACCTTCAGCGGTGCTACACTCTACAACAAGTCGGAGGTGGCTCCGCTCACATACACCAGCTCTAACGAGGAGGTGGCTGAGGTGGCTGCCAACGGCGTTGTGATTCTGCGCAGCACGGGCGAGACAACAATCACCGTATGGTTCGCTGGCGACAACGACTTCAAGGCTACTTCGGCTTCATACAAGCTCACAGTTATCGACAATGTGGTTGACGGCATACAGAACATCACCATCGACAACATGCCTGAGGACGCAAAGGTCTACAACCTCAACGGACAGCGCATGAACGCAAAGGCTCTGAAGAGCGGCGTCTATGTAGTGAACGGCAAGAAGGTTGTGCTGAAGTAAACACACATATCAATAACACAAATTGAATATTATAACGAACACGAATAACACAAATCGCACGAATTTATAAAACCCTCGATTCGTGAAATTAGTGTTATTCGTGTTCGTTTTATATTAAGCGATATAACGCTGAAATGCGCACACGCTATTGACATATATCAAAAAATCGAGCGTTTCGGTAGCAAAAGCACAAGAAACACACGCAAAAATTTGGCAATATGCCTCAAAATCAATATCTTTGCAATGTTTTTCATGGTATTAGATTTAAGGTTAACAAAGGTTGGGACTCGGCGGAGCCCCTTTTTTTGTGCCCATACGTTACGTAAGCAACTTTTTTAGTATATATTTTGCAACATTACTTACAGGATAAATATCATTTTACTATATTTGCAGTCAGATATAAGCCATTTTAGTAACTAAACAAGGATATTTGCTTCTGGAAAAACTTTACTCGACGCTAATCTTAGCAGCAATGTTCGCCACTGGAGCAATGGCACAGAGCGAATCTGCACTCATAACAAAACCTGCAGAGGGCACGACAGTCACCTTCCCGCCGACATCATACATAGGCATCGACACCACAACGGCTTGCTACATGTACGCCTCGTCGGCTGTGATGGGCAAGGGAGTGGACGACGACCGCAGCACGAACATCTTCGACACCTACCGCTATGCGCTCATCAACGCATGGGACAAGCGCCCGGCTGCACCGCTGCCGCCGAAGCTCACCGCCTTCCAGGCGTACGACCCTAACCCGTGGGGAGGCCCCGGCGGCTTGCAGTTCACGCTAAGCTACTACTCTTCTGACTTCAACTATCTCGACCCGTCGCACCTCTACTATAACCTTTACATCGACGACGAGTTGGTTACGTTCTCGCCAGACGACTACCAGAACCTGGAGACGGAGATGACTGACGTGCCCTACTCGTTCAGCGACCAGTACGAGTTCTACAAGTACGACGAAAACCACCGCACCATCTACTTCTACAAGGACGTGAAGAAGAAGATTGGCATGGAGGCTGTCTACGTTGACGGCGACCTGCGCTTCGGTTCGGGCATCACCGAGTACTATCCGAACGGCGACCCGACTGGCGTGGATATGACCGAGGCTACGGTGAAGCAGATAAAGAGCGTCGACTTCTACGACCTCTCTGGTCGCAAGCTGAGCGCCCTGCAAAGGGCATCTGCATACGCACCATAACATACACCGACGGATCGAAGGCGTCAAGAAAGATTGTGAAGTAAAAGTTCTTCACAGCGACATAATTAGTAGCGGAGGTCTCCGGCCTCCGCTACGGCTTTTTACGCCGTAGCCTCCTACGATTTGCACTAACTTTTCACGACTTCGTCGGCATCACGGCAATAAAAACAAGCCAGCTTGCTTTGTATTGTCTCCAAATTACAGTATCTTTGTAGGTACGTAATGAAAAATCTATTTCATTGAACCCACGTTAATAAAGACCTATGCAATACCCTCTTATATCAGAATATCTCGCTGCAATTCGCGAGGCTAAGGACAATCTTGACAAACTCAGCCATTTGATGCCCGTGCTTGATAAATACGGTGAACCGTATCGTAGCAGCGGTGCGTTTGCCGCCGTGTTCAAGATGAAGGACGAGCAGACGGGGAAGTGCTATGCCTTGAAGTGCTTCACCGAGGAGCAGGAAGGGCGTGCTGAGGCTTACCGCCAGATAGCCGAGGAGTTGGAGTTTGTCGACTCGCCTTATATCACTTCCGTGAAGTATCTGGAGAAGGAAATATTCGTTGACAGCAACTGTGAGAACGAAGAGTTCCCAGTGTTGCTGATGGACTGGATTGAGGGCGAGACGATGGAGACATACATTGCTGCTAACTACACGGACACTCACGCTATGTCGATGCTTTGCTACCGTTTCTGCAAAATGGCGGCTTGGCTTCGCTCGCAGTCGTTCGCTCATGGCGACATCAAGCCCGACAATATAATGGTGCGCCCCGATGGTACGCTGACGCTCATCGACTACGACGGCATGTTCGTGCCGGCAATGAAAGGTCAGAAGTCGCCGACTATCGGCACCAAGGACTTCTCGCATCCACTTCGCACCATCGATGACTTCGACGAAACCATCGACGATTTCGCCTTGGTTTCCATTGCCCTCTCGCTAAAAGCCATCTCTCTAGATCCGTCTCTGCTCCAGACCTACGGAGCGTCCGACCGTCTCCTCTTCTCAGCCGCCGATTATCTCGATTTGAGCAAGAGCAATACCTTCACTGCCTTGCAAGGCTTGATGGCAGACGAGGAAGCAAGAACCCTTCTGGCAATGTTCCTATTAGCCAGCGCCAAAAAGAAATTGTCCATGTGCTCATTCAGATTGTTCGACGTGCAGAAGCCGAAGGATGAGGAAGTGTGGAGTACGGAGGTTACAAAAGAGGATCTTAAAAATGCTGTGGAGGATGAGTTTGGCGTAAAATATAGTAAGGATTGGAAGAGATTGCTTAGAAAGCCAAAGAGCTTGAGGGGTAAATATTCAATTAGGAAAGGAGTAAAAGTTATTGGGAACGGGGCTTTTTTCTGGTGCGAATATCTCACCAGCATAAATATCCCAAATAGTGTCACAACGATTGGAAACGGAGCTTTTAGCCGTTGCAGCTCTCTCATCAGCATAAATATTCCAAATAGTGTCACAACGATTGGAAGGGGTGCTTTTAATAATTGTAAATCACTCACTAGCGTCAATGTTTCAAAAAATATGAAAACTATTGGAGACTGACTTACAATAATTGTATTTATAACCATAGAACAACCAAAACTAATCAGAAATATCCGAGTG
>OBAH01000372.1_pt1 | contig 40206 bp, 37 predicted proteins | sample 1517491 | NCBI WGS metagenome assembly OBAH01 (sample SAMN04571697, study PRJEB22368) | human gut metagenome | biome: human gut; material: stool | host: Homo sapiens | place: Luxembourg | collected 2012-08-03
CAGCACGATGCTGGACGGGAATGTGCTACTTCGTCAAAAACGTGATGAAGTTCCTGAGGGAACTTTGTCTTGTCCTGACCGAAATCTGGCGGTTTTTCATCATTATCGTCACTATGAGGGCCTACGTCTGCTACCCTCTGTCTATGACTCGAAATTAATTCAGCAGACCCTAATTATAAAAAAGAGGGTGCGCCATAACTACATGACGCACCCTTTTCTTACAAATACTCTTATGGTTTCCCTTCTCTGCTCGGGTGTTTTTTTTCTCCTTGCCCACTTTTATTTTTCCGTGGGCAGGGGAAAATAAAAGTGGGTACAGGGACGGAAATTATGAAACCTGAATCCTCGAAAATTATAGACGGATGAAGAAGCTCTTTTTTAGTCACTTAATGAAGCGCTTTTTAGTCACCTAACGATGCGCTTTATTAATACCTAACGATGCGCTTCATTAGACCTTAATAAAGCGCTTCGTTAGAGCTTATAAATGTGCTCCCTTTGAGGAAATGCTTTATAATAGGAGGGTGCGCCATGGACTTATGACACACCCTCTCTTTTTTATATGATTTTTCTAATTTAGTTCTTGAAACTGTGGATAGGAGCAGGGATGCGTCCTACACGGTTGACAAATGCTTCACAACTGAAAGAGTTGACAGGCATGATAGGTGCATGACCCAGCAAACCGCCAAAGTCAATATTGTCGCCAACCTTCATTCCTACAACAGGAATAACGCGGACTGCAGTTGTCTTCTGATTGATCATACCGATAGCTGCCTCGTCAGCAATCACACCAGAAATGGTTGTTGCAGGAGTATCGCCAGGAATTGCAATCATATCAAGACCTACAGAGCAAACACAGGTCATAGCTTCCAATTTCTCGATAGTCAGAGCACCAGCCTCTACAGCATCAATCATACCCTGGTCTTCACTTACAGGAATGAAAGCACCACTCAGACCACCTACGTATGATGAAGCCATGATGCCACCCTTCTTTACCTGGTCATTCAACAAAGCCAAAGCAGCAGTAGTACCAGGAGCTCCAGGATGTTCCAAACCGATTTCCTTAAGAATATCAGCCACACTGTCGCCGATAGCAGGAGTAGGAGCCAGAGATAAGTCGATGATGCCAAATGGGATATTCAGACGAGCAGAAGCCTCTTTAGCAACCAACTGACCTACACGTGTAATCTTGAATGCTGTACGCTTGATAGTTTCACACAAAACCTCGAAACTCTCACTGCGAACACTTTCCAGTGCATATTTTACAACACCAGGACCGCTGACACCAACGCTGATGACAGCATCAGCTTCGCTAACACCATGGAAAGCACCAGCCATAAACGGATTATCGTCAGGTGCATTGCATAAAACAACCAACTTTGCACAACCTAATGAACCCTTGTCCTTGGTTGCTTCAGCAGTATCCTTGATGATTTGTCCCATCAGGCGGACAGCATCCATGTTGATGCCAGTCTTTGTAGAACCTACATTGATAGAACTGCAGATAAAATCAGTCTGCGCCAGAGCCTGCGGAATAGAACGAATCAGAAGTTCATCGCTCTTGCTCATACCCTTGCTTACGATAGCAGAGTAACCACCCAGGAAGTTTACACCGAGTTCCTTGGCACATTTGTCAAGTATCTTGGCAATCTTCACATAGTCGTCTGTAGTCTTGCATGCAGAACCGCCTACGAGTGAAATTGGAGTAATGGAGATTCTCTTGTTGACGATAGGAATACCAAATTCCTTAGAGATATCTTCGCCGGTTTTTACCAGATTTTTGGCCAGGCGAGTTATTTTATTGTATATGTTCTGACAGAGCACGTCTACATCTGTTGCAGCACAATCCAACAGGTTGATACCCATTGTGATAGTACGAACGTCGAGATTTTCCTGCTCAATCATCTTGTTGGTTTCGATAACCTCAGATATGTTGATCATAATTGTATTTTTATCTATATATATAATAATGTGTCAAACTGATACCCTGAATGAATATCAGAATTGATTAGATACGGTGCATCATATCAAAAATTTCCTCACGCTGGGTTTTAATCTGTACACCCATGCCTTTACCAATCTCAGCAAGTTCATCAGCCACATTCTCAAAAGACTTCTTCATCTTACCCATGTCAACAATCATCATCATGTTGAAATACTCCTGAACGATGGTCTGTGAGATATCAAGAATGTTGATGTCATTCTCTGCCAAATAGGTACAAACCTTTGCAATGATACCCACAGTATCTTTGCCCACTACTGTAATAATTGTTCTGTTCATGATCAAATCTATTTGTTTTTGGTAATTATTTTGTCTGCAAAATTAACACTTTATTATCGAACTGCCAAATAAATATTCAAAAAGTTATTGTTTTTAATGGAAAGAATATTCTTTTTGCAGTAATTTCCCTGTTTCTTATTTAGTTCCGAAATACAGGAAAAGCATACCTAAGAGCACCAAAAGCAGGTCGACAAACTTTGCTTTGAGGTTCTTTTCGTGGAAAATGGCGGCTCCAAAGAGGAAGCTGACGATGACACTTCCGCGTCTCACCATACTCACGATACTGATCATGGCTCCTGGCAAACTCAATGCATAGAAATAGACAAAGTCTGCTGCGCTCAAGAAGATACTGATGAATACGATAGACCAGTGCCAGTGGAATGGGGTGGTACTGTTCTTCTTAGGCCACCAAATCATGAGCATCATCGCTCCCATGAGGAAGAATTGGTAGATATTGTACCAGCTCTGTACAATCATTCTGTCCAGTCCTACGCCACCATTCTCTGGAGGAGCCATGAGATATTTGTCATAAAGACCGCTGATAGCTCCCAATATGGCAGCCAAGACGATGAAGTAGATCCACTTGTCATGCTTGAAGTCGATTCCTTCTTTCTTTCCGCTTTTGCTGAGCATGGCGAAAGAGACGATGGCTAAAATCACACCGATCCACTGATATAAGTTCAATACCTCCCCATATACAATCAGTGCACCTACAAGTGTCATCACCGGTCTTGTGGCGTTGATAGGTCCTACAATGGTAAGAGGCAGGTGCTTCATGCCGAAATAGCCGAAAGTCCAACTGCTCAGTACAATCATACTCTTTAGTACGATATATTTATGAACCTCCCATCCACCTTCAGCTACATGAAAAATCGTTCCGTCTAATTGAGTTCCTGTATAGCTCATTATGATGAACGGAATAAAGATGAGCGATGAAAAGAGGGTGTTCAGAAAGAGCACCGGAATCACCGCATTACCTGAAAGTGCCTTTTTCTTGAAGGCATCATAGAATCCCAGCAAAGTGGCTGAGAGAAATGCTAATACTAACCACATAAATTTTAATCTTATTACCTTTTATTTACCTATTGTTTTTTCTAATATTTTAATTTACTTTTTCGGAAGTCCAGAATTTCAATAGTCCTGGATTCCTGAAGTACTTGGTTTCCCAGTTCCAGATTCCTTCACTTCTTGATTTTTCCAGTTCTTGAATCCTCCAGTTCTGATTTTCTTCAAGTGCTTATTTCTCCTCCAGTTCCTTCTGCAGTCTCAGAATTTCATCTCTGTATTGTGCAGCTTGCATGAAATCGAGTTCCTTGGCAGCTTGTTTCATCAGGGCAGTTGTGTTTTCAATACTCTTGACGAGTTCCTCCTTGCTCATACTACGTACGATAGGGTCGGCGGCAAAGGCACCTCCTTCCGGTTCGATATATACCCGTTTAATTTCTTTCTTGCCGTCACCGATGCGATAGTTATCTTCCTTGTCGGCAGATGTTGGGAGTGCAGAGGTAATTGCCTTCTCTATCTGTTTAGGTGTGATACCATGATCTGCATTGTACTGCAACTGGATACTTCTTCTGCGGGCAGTCTCATCTATGGTACGCTGCATGCTTTCTGTGATGTTGTCTGCATACATGATAACCTTTCCGTTGACGTTTCTGGCAGCTCTACCAGCCGTCTGAGTGAGTGAACGGTGACTTCTCAGGAAACCTTCCTTGTCGGCATCAAGAATCGCTACCAATGAAACCTCTGGCAGGTCAAGTCCTTCACGTAAGAGGTTGACGCCCACCAGTACGTCGTAAATGCCAGCTCGCAGGTCGTTCATGATTTTTACACGGTCAAGCGTAGCCACATCACTGTGGATATAGGCAGCTTTCACATTATGATTCAGCAAGAACTCAGTCAATTCCTCTGCCATTCTCTTGGTCAGGGTCGTAATCAGTACTCGCTCGTTTCTGTGCGTTCTGGTCAATATCTCATCCAGCAGATCGTCTATCTGATTTTCACTTGGTCTTACTTCTATTTCTGGATCCAACAGTCCGGTCGGTCTAATCAACTGTTCTACCACAATGCCCTCAGCCTCCTTGAGTTCATAGTCGGCAGGTGTGGCACTTACATAGATAGCCTGGTGAATCATACTGTGGAATTCTTCGAAAGTCAGTGGTCTGTTGTCAAAAGCAGCAGGAAGTCTGAAACCGTATTCCACGAGGTTCTTCTTTCTGGCTCTATCACCTCCGTACATCGCACCTATCTGTGGGATGCTGACATGACTTTCATCCACTACCAGTAAAAAGTCTTTCGGAAAGAAGTCCAGCAGACAGTATGGTCGTTCTCCGGCCTGTCGTCCATCGAAATATCTGGAGTAGTTTTCGATACCCGAACAGTGACCTAATTCCTTGATCATTTCCATATCGTATTCCACTCTTTCCTTGATTCGCTGTGCCTTGATACCGTCTCCGATACTCTTGAAGAACTCTTCCTGCTTCACCAGATCGTCCTGTATCATGCGGATAGCCTGTTCTGTCTGTTCCTTGGTTGTTACAAACAGATTGGCAGGATATATCTCATACTGGTCGAACGATTCTATGCGATGGTAGGTGAGCGAATCGACTTCCTCGATACTGTCGATTTCATCGTCCCACCAGGTAACTCTCAGTACATTGTCACTGTAGGCCATGAAGATATCAACAGTTTCTCCTTTCACCCTAAAGTTGCCTCGCTGAAGTTCAATGTCGTTTCTTACATACAGCGCATCAACCAGCTGGCGCAGGAATATATTGCGGTCCAGTATCTGTCCCTTCTTTATCTTGATGATATTTTCCTGCATGGCTGTAGGACCCCCCATACCATAAATACAGGAAACAGAGGAGACCACGATAACATCCTTTCTACCTGATAATAGAGCAGAAACGGCTCCGAGTCGCAACTTGTCTATCTCTTCGTTGATGGCAAGATCCTTCTCTATGTAGGTGTCCGTAGTAGGAAGATAAGCTTCTGGCTGATAATAGTCGTAGTAGGAAACATAGTATTCCACTGCGTTTTCAGGGAAGAAGCCCTTCATTTCCTGATACAACTGTGCAGCCAGAGTCTTGTTGTGACTCAGGATGAGGGTCGGCTTTCCCACGTTGGCAATGACATTGGCCACGGTGAAGGTTTTTCCCGAACCGGTGACACCTAAGAGAACCTGTGCAGGATCTCCTTGCTCCACCCCCTCGGTGAGTTGCCTGATTGCCTGTGGCTGATCGCCAGTTGGCTGGTATTTAGAAGTTATCTTGAATTCCATATCTGTTGATTTCAAAAATCAGTTTATAGGCAAGTATTGAGACACAAAGTCTTAATAAAATTAAATTATCGGTTGCAAAATTACAAAAAAAATCGCATAATTAGTTATAAAGAATGATAAAATGCGAAAAAGTGTATTTTTTTCTTTGTAGATAGCTATTTTATAGTTAACTTTGCATCACAAAACGTGATTATAATGAAAAAAACAATTCTTATATCAGCTTGTTTTGCGCTTCTGATGTCAAGTTGTGCAAATCAGTTTAACCAGGTTTATAAGTCTCAGGATTATAACTTGAAATATGAGTATGCCAAGCAGTATTTTGCTTTTGGCAAGTATTCTCGTGCAGCTACTCTTCTGAATGACTTGATTACTATCAAGAAGGGATCTACAGAGGCAGAGGAGAGCCTTTACATGCTCGCCATGTGTGAGTTTGAGATGAAAGACTATGAGACTGCAGCAGAATATTTCCGCAAATATGTTTCCAGTTATCCTAAGGGCATCTATGCAGAGCAAGCAAAGTTCTTTGTAGGCGAAAGTCTGTATATGAATGCTCCAGAACCACGTCTCGACCAGAGTACTACGATTACAGCGATCAGTGCATTTCAGGAGTATCTTGACGTATATCCTGATGCCCGTCTGAAGAATTTGGCTACCAGTCGTCTTTTCGCTTTGCAGGATCTTCTGGTGGAGAAGGAATATAAGAATGCGAAGCTTTATTATGATTTGGGCAGTTATTTTGGCAACTGTCTGGGCGAGGGTAACAACTATCAGGCATGTATCGTAACAGCTCAGAATGCGTTGAAGGATTATCCTTATAGCAATAAGCGTGAAGCATTTGCCACACTGATTATGAAAGGCAAGTTTGAACTGGCCAAGATGAGTGTGGAGGAGAAGCAGCTGGAGCGTTATCAGGATGCTGAGGATGAGTGCTACGGCTTCATCAATGAGTATCCAGATTCAAAAGAACGTGCCAATGCTGAAAAGATGATTGCGAAATGCAAGGAATTCGAAAAAGAACATCCTGAGGATGCACTGGAAAAATTGAGTTCCAATAATTCCAATCAGTAAAGTTTCTTTTGGGATTTAGCTGTTGCAAGAATCTATCTGAAGGGAATTGAAGAGGCTGCTGAAGGGATTTGAATAATTTTTCTGAAGGGATTTAGAGAACATTATAAAATAGTTTGAAGAATCTGTAGATTTATAGAATCTTCCAGAATAAGTATAATTTATAGAATTTCTCAAAAATAAGAATAATAAGAATCAATCAAAATAGATATTAAATAAAGGTATTATTATGGATTACAAAAAAACAAAAGCTCCAACAAACACCGTGACTCGTAATATCATGGATCTCTGTGATGACACAAACAATATCTACGAGAGTGTAGCAATCATCGCTAAGCGTGCGAATCAGATTTCTCTTGATATTAAGCAGGAATTGAACAAGAAGCTTCAGGAGTTTGCTTCTTATAACGACTCTTTGGAAGAGGTATTTGAGAATCGTGAGCAGATTGAAATCTCTCGCTATTATGAGAAGCTCCCTAAGCCATCTCTCTTGGCTACTCAGGAGTTTGTAGATAAGAATATCTACTGGCGTGACCCAACCAGGGAGCACGCTCCTGTTGACAGATATTAATCTGATTACTGACTCTATATCATATATAATGCAGATTCTGCAAATATATAATTCAATGTTATATAGTAAGGTATTCTGCTTCTTTATGTGGTGTTTCTCCTTTTAATGAGGTGCTTCCCTTTTTTATGAGGAGTTCTGCCTTTTAATGTGGAGTTCCGTCTCTATTATGTAATTTTAGGAATATAATTATAATTTAGGGATCTCAATTATATAGAAATGTAGGGTAGTGATTATATAATCATGTAGGAATATAACAAGATTATGATACAGCGTAAACAAACATTGTTTCTTCTGATCGCAGTCATAGCCTGTGTGATTTGCTTGTTTGTACCAGTGGCTTCAGTGATGCCACAGGGAATGGGAAATCCGATGTCAGTACACTGCCTGGGCATTAGCAGCGACGAGGGAATCCGTTTTGATGCAAGCTGTTTGCCACTGTTTCTTCTTTGCTCCGTTTCAGCATTGATGTCTCTGGTAACAGTATTCCAGTTCAAGAACCGTAAGTTGCAGATCAATCTCTGTTCTATCAACCTGCTTTTCAATGTACTCTGGTACGTAGATTATGCAGTGATCTTCTTCGGACTTGTAGGATTAGAAAAAGTATCCGGCGATTTGACATTCCATTGGGGTGCAGTAATGCCTCTTATATCACTTGTCTTTGTGCTTTTAGCACGCAAAGGAGTCAGTGATGATGAGAAATTGGTACGTGCAGCCAATAGAATACGTTAATGCAACCCCTAGAATACGTTAAAAATAATTATAAAATTAACTTGAAATTTGTGGGAATCAAATAAAAGTTGTAATTTTGCACCCGCTGTCACGAGATGGCAGCATAAAATTCAAACCTCAAATTAAAAAATTAGATTAAAAAATGGCAACAAAAATCAGATTGCAGCGCGGCGGTCGTAAGAGCTATGCTTTCTACAGCATCGTAATCGCTGACGTTAGAGCACCACGTGATGGTAAATTTACTGAGAAGATTGGTACTTACAATCCTAACACCAATCCTGCTACTGTAGATTTGAATTTCGATCGCGCCCTCTACTGGGTAGAGACAGGTGCACAGCCAACAGACACAGTACGTAACATCCTCAAGGGTGAGGGCGTTTACTTGATGAAGCACCTCCGTGGTGGCGTTAAGAAGGGCGCATTCGACGAGGCTGAGGCTCAGAAGCGTTTCGACGCTTGGAAGAACGGCGCAGACCAGAAGGTTTCTGCAGTTCGTGACGCTGAGGCAAAGGCTAAGAAGGAAGCTGCTGCTAAGGAACTCGAGGCTGAGAAGAAGATGAATGAAGCAATCGCAAAGAAGGTAGCTGACAAGAAGGCTGCTCAGGCAGAGGCTGAGGCTGCTGCAACTGCTGAGGAAACTCCAGCAGAGGATGCTCCTGCAGAGGCTTAATCTTCTTGAAGATTTAAAGTATAAAGGTCGGTTTCTCTTTTTGAGGTCCGACCTTTTTTATTAAACTTACCCCATTGGGGATTTTTTGGAAATAATAGATTCTGGATGATAGATTCTCAAAAAGAATAATAAATTCTTCATAATAAGGATATTTACATTTTCAAAAGAATGAATTCTTTAAAAGTAGATTCTGTAATCAAGATTCTGTAATATATAGATTCTGTAATGATCTCGGTTGAAAATCTTAAAGTTGAATTTGGCGTTAAACCTCTTTTTCATGATGTCAGTTTTGTCATCAATGATAGAGATCGCATAGCGCTCGTCGGCAAAAACGGTGCTGGAAAATCTACCATGCTCAAAATCCTGTGTGGTTTGCAGAAACCTACTGACGGTGTTGTGGCGATTCCAAACGATACCACTATCGGATATCTGCCTCAGGTCATGAAACTTCAGGACGATACGACGGTCAAGGAAGAAACCCGCAAGGCCTTTGCTCATAATACGGAGATGAAGGCGCGTCTTGATAAGATGCAACAGGAGATGGCTGACCGTACCGACTACGAGAGTGATGAATATGCGCAACTCGTGGAGAAGTTCTCTCAGGAACATGAACGCTACATGATGATGGGGGGTGAAAACTATGAGGCTGAAATCGAACGCACCCTGACAGGTCTCGGATTTGTGCGAGAGGATTTTGAACGTCCTACCAGAGAGTTTTCCGGTGGATGGCGTATGCGTATTGAATTGGCGAAAATCCTGTTGCTGAAACCTGATGTCCTCTTGCTCGATGAGCCTACCAACCATCTTGATATCGAAAGTATCCAGTGGTTGGAACAGTTTCTTGCTCAAAGTGCCAAGGCGGTAGTACTCGTGAGCCACGACCGTGCGTTTATCAATAATGTTACCAATCGTACGTTGGAGATTACCTGCGGAAGGGTAGAGGACTACAAAGTAAAATACGATGAGTATATCGTCCTTCGTCAGGAACGTCGTGAACAGCAGTTGAGGGCTTACGAGAACCAACAGAAGGAAATCGCTGATATTAAGGACTTTATAGAGCGATTCCGATATAAACCTACCAAGGCAGTACAGGTGCAGAGTCGCATCAAGCAGTTGGAGAAAATTGTGCCGATCGAGGTGGATGAGGTGGATAACAAACAGATGCATCTCAAGTTCCCTCCTTGTCTGCGAAGCGGTGATTATCCGGTTATCTGCGATGAGGTACGCAAGGATTATGGAGAGCATACGGTTTTTGATCACGTCACCCTTACTATTAAAAGAGGTGAGAAGGTCGCGTTCGTGGGAAAGAATGGTGAAGGTAAATCAACGCTTGTCAAATGTATCATGGGCGAGATTCCTTTTACGGGCAACCTCAAGATTGGACACAATGTACAGATAGGATATTTCGCACAGAACCAGGCGCAGCTCCTTGATGAGAACCTCACGATATTCGATACCATCGATCGTGTAGCCACTGGTGAGATGCGATTGAAAATCAACGATCTCCTAGGTTCATTCATGTTCGGTGGTGAGACTTCAGAAAAGTATGTGAAGGTACTCAGTGGAGGTGAAAGAAGTAGATTGGCCATGATCAAACTGCTGCTCGAACCAGTGAACCTGCTGATACTCGATGAGCCTACCAACCATCTTGATATGCAGTCAAAGGATGTGCTCAAGGAAGCTATCAAGGCTTTTGATGGTACAGCTATCATCGTGAGCCATGACCGTGAATTCCTTGATGGATTGGTAGATAAAGTCTATGAGTTCGGTGGTGGTAAGGTACGTGAGCATTTAGGTGGTATCTATGACTATCTTCGTGCGCACAATGCAGATTCCATCAATGCCGCATTGACAAGTGCTCAGTCTGCTCCTGTAGCAGCAACTGTAGAGTCAACTCCTTCTGCCGGTAAACAGAATTATGCAGAGCATAAGGAACAGCAGAAGAAAATCCGCAAGGCAGAGAAGGCTGTCAAGGAGTGTGAAGATCGCATTGCCAAACTCGAAAAACGCAAGAAGGAGATCGATGACCTCCTGATGAAGCCGGAGAATGCTACCAACATGGAACTTGTCACAGAATATACTTCGCTGATGCAGAAACTTGATGAGGAAAATGACAACTGGCTGCTTCTTTCTGAAAAGCTCGAAGAAGTCAGCAATTCATAATCATTCTGCAAAAGATCTTCTTTCAGCAGATGCTTATCTTTCTGAGATTTAATAATAAAAAATATAACTAACATGAACATTAAAATGATTCTTCCGATGATGATGCTGGCAGCTATGCCTCTCGGCGCAGATGCACAGAACAAGTCGGGTCTTGTCATGGAAAACCTTGATAAGACAGTCAGTCCTGCTAATGATTTCTACAAGTTTGCTACAGGTGGATGGCAGAAGAACCACCCACTCCCAGCAGCTTACAGCTGCTTCGGCAGCTTCAATCTCTTGGCAGAGGACAACAACAAGCGTATCAATACCATTCTTTCTGAACTTCAGAAGAAGACTTATAAGAAGGGTACTATCGAGCAGAAATTGTCTGACTTCTATAAGTTGGCTCTTAATGTAGATGCTCGCAACAAGGCTGGTATCTCACCAGTTAAGCCACTTCTCGATGAGATGGAAGCAGCCAAGACAAAGGCTGACTTGCAGAAGATCCAGTTGAAGTATGCAGCACAAGGTTATGGTGTAAGCTTCGGTGGTGGCTTCGGTGCTGATGAGAAGAATGTCAAGATGAATATCTTCAATCTCGGTCAGGGCGGTCTCACCCTCGGTCAGAAAGACTATTATGTCAACAATGATGCAGCTACTGTAGCTATCCGTGAGGCATTCAAGAAGTATGTTCAGAAGATGTTCCAGCTCTACGGTTTCTCAGCAGAGGAAGCAGCTCAGAAGGAGCAGGCTATCTTCCAGCACGAAACCATGTTGGCGCTCATCTCAAAGAGTATGACAGAACTTCGCGATCCTCAGGCTAACTATAATAAGATGACTCTCAAGGAGTTCCAGGAGAAATATCCTAACCTCAACTTCGAGGCAATGTGTAATGCAGAGGGTATCAAGAGCGAGTATATCCAGGAGATGATCGTAGGTCAGCCTGACTTCCTTGCTGGTCTCGACAAGATTACTGCAGCCGAGAATGACAATACGCTCAGAGCCTTGATGGAGTGGGATGTCATCCAGAGTTCATCTTCTTATCTTACAGATGAGATCCGTGAGGCTAACTTTGATTTCTTTGGTAAGACAATGAGTGGCCGTAAGGAGGATTATCCTCTCTGGAAACGTGCTACCAGTCAGGTAGAAGCTCAGTTGGGCGAACCTCTCGGTCGTATGTACTGCAAGCGCTACTTCCCAGAGTCTTCCAAGAAGATCATGTTGGAATTGGTAAAAAATCTTCAGGTAAGTCTCGGTCAGCGTATCGATGCACAGACCTGGATGAGCGATACTACCAAGGCAGCAGCTCACGAAAAGCTCGACAAGTTCTATGTGAAGATCGGTTACCCTAACAAGTGGACAGACTATAGCAGTCTTCAAATCGATCCATCTAAGAGTTTCTATGAGAACGTGATGGCATGCCGCAAGTTTGCTCACGACAAGCATATCAATGACAAGGCAGGAAAGCCAGTGGATCGTGACGAGTGGTACATGACTCCACAGACAGTCAATGCTTATTATAACCCAACAACCAATGAGATTACCTTCCCAGCAGGTATCCTCCAGTATCCATTCTTCGATCCGAAGGCTGATGCAGCATTCAACTATGGTGCTATCGGTGTGGTGATTGGACATGAGATGACTCACGGATTTGACGACCAGGGAAGACAGTATGATTCAGATGGTAATATGCATGACTGGTGGACAGCCAATGATGCAGAGGGCTTCAACAAGCGTGCTGATCAGTATGCTGCATTCTTCAGCAATATCAAGGTATTGCCTGATTTGAATGCCAATGGTCGATTCACTTTGGGTGAGAACTTGGCAGACCACGGAGGTCTGATGGTTTCTTACAATGCATTTAAGAATGCAACTGCAAAGAAAAAGCTCAAGGAGAAGGATGGTTTCACACCAGAACAGCGTTTCTTCCTTGCTTATGCTGGCGTATGGGGTCAGAACATCACAGAGCAGGAAATCCGCAACCGCGTAAAGAGCGACCCTCATTCATTGGGTGAATGGCGAGTAAATGGCGCTCTTCCTCACATCAATGCCTGGTATGAGGCATTTGGTGTCAAGAAGGGAGACAAAATGTATATCCCAGAGTCAGAGAGATTGGATCTCTGGTAAAGAAATGATGATCCATACCTCTATTTCAGCTTAAAATATTCTTAGGGGGTATGGGTCAGTTCTTTTTTAGATACAGCTATAGGAAAATGTGTTGAACAACTGTTCAACACATTTTTTGTTTTATAAAAAAAATCCTCTTTTTTTTCGCTAAGTCAGATTTTTACAGTAACTTTGCAGAAAAATACAAAGAAAGGATAAAAAATGCCATTAAGATTACCAGATAAATTGCCAGCCATCGAGTTGCTGAAGCATGAGAATATCTTTGTGATGGACGAGAGCCGGGCTCACAGCCAGGAAATCCGTCCACTTAAAATCGTGGTTCTCAACCTGATGCCGCTGAAGATAACAACAGAGACCGACCTCGTGCGACTGTTGTCCAATACGCCTTTGCAGCTTGAGGTCTATTTCATGAAACTCAAGAGTCATACCCCTAAGAATACTCCTATCGAGCACATGATGATGTTCTATAAGGATTTTTCCGAACTCTCCAAGCAGAAGTTTGATGGTATGATTGTTACGGGTGCTCCGATCGAGACGATGGCATACGAGGATGTTGAGTATTGGCCGGAAATCATGCAGATTTTCGATTGGGCACGTACTCATGTCACTTCTACGCTCTATATCTGCTGGGGCGCACAGGCAGGACTTTATCATTTCTATGGCGTGCCGAAATATCCGTTGGAGAAGAAGATGTTCGGTATCTTCCAGCAGAAACCGCTGGATATGTCACAGCCTATCTTCAGAGGCTTTGATGATGTCTTTGCCATGCCTCACAGCCGTCATACAGAAGTGAGACGAGAGGATATTGAGAAGGTACCAGGACTTGACATTATTGCAGAATCTCCTGAAAGCGGTGTGAGCATCGTGATGGCAAGAGGGGGCCGTGAGTTCTTTGTAACCGGTCATCTTGAATATGCGCCAAATACACTCGATAAAGAGTATAAGCGCGATATGGGCAAGCGCAATGATGTGGAATTGCCAAAGAATTATTATTATCACGACGATCCTAACGAGGCTCCATTGGTTACATGGCGTGCACATGCTAATCTCTTCTATAGCAACTGGATCAACTATTATGTTTACCAGGAGACTCCTTATAATATTGACGATATTCAGTAAGATATGAGAACATTGGAATTATTGGCTCCTGCCAAAAATTTAGAATGCGGTATAGCTGCCATTGATCATGGAGCAGACGCCGTCTATATCGGTGCTCCACGCTTCGGTGCACGAGCTGCTGCCGGCAACTCTATCGAGGATATCAAGCAACTCTGTGATTACGCCCATCAGTTTGGTGCCAAGGTTCACGTTACCGTCAATACCATCATCTATGATTCAGAATTGGAAGATACGCTTAAGATGATTTCCCAGTTGGATGAGATTGGTGTTGATGCACTCTTGCTGCAGGATATGGGACTCCTCTGGGAGGTAAGAGCTAAAGGTTTGTGGAAGAGGGAGTTACATAGCAGTACCCAATGCGATACTCGAACTCCAGAGAAAGCTTTGTGGTTGACTCAGATCGGTTTCAAGCGAGTGGTTCTTGCACGTGAACTGTCACTGGATGAAATCAAAGCCATCCACAATGCTATTCCAGACAGAGAGATTGAAGTCTTCGTGCATGGTGCTCTCTGCGTCAGTTATTCCGGAGTCTGCTATGCATCCGAAAAATGCTTCTCCCGTTCTGCCAACCGTGGTGAATGTGCCCAGTTCTGCCGTATGAAGTTTGACCTGGTTGATGCCGATAATCAGATGATAGAGAACCAGCGCTATCTCCTGTCGCTCAAGGATCTCTGTCAGTTAGATTATCTGAAGGACCTGGCTGATGCCGGAGCTTCTTCATTCAAGATAGAGGGCAGACTCAAGGATATCACTTATGTGAAAAACGTGGTGGCTGCCTATAACAAGAAATTGGATGAAATCGTAGCCAGATATCCACGCGAATACCGACGTGCTTCGCGAGGACATGTGGAATATAATTTTGTTCCGAATCTGAAGAAAACCTTCAACCGCGGTTTTACCAACTATTTCCTGCATGGCAGACAACCCGATATTTCCTCCTTCGACACACCGAAGGCTATCGGTGAATACGTAGGTAAGGTGAAGGAAATACGTGGAAATATATCATTCAATGTGGCTACAGTAGCCAGTTTTGCCAATGGCGACGGACTCTGTTTCATCAATGATGAGCGAGAGTTGGAGGGTTTCCGTGTCAACAAGGTAGAGGGCAACCGCCTTTTCCCTTTCCGCATGCCGGAAAACCTCAGACCGGGTATGGCTTTGTATCGCAACAACGACCAGGCTTTCGAACAGATTCTGGCTCGCAAGACAGCCGAACGCCGTATTCCGCTCTTTATCGAACTCCAGCCTGTGTTGGAAAAGGACGAGGATAATGATGAAGTAGTAGATGGATTCCTTGCAACTGCCAATATCTTCAAGAGTGTAGAACAGGGCTTGTACTATAAGGCTGCAGAGGTCTTCACACCTATGCAACTGCAGTGCGCCAAACGCTCTCAGCATGATAATATGATTGCGCAGATGAGCAAGTTCGGTGAATCTAAATATGAATGTAAGCATGTGGTACTCAAGAATGATATTGATACTGCGTTCATCCCTAACAGTGTGCTTTCAAATGTCCGTAGGGAATTGATCAAAAAACTTGATCAGAGAATAACAGATGAACTCAACCGTTCGCTGATTTCTGGTATGGACAGAAATTTCTTTGCCAGTCCTTACAGATTGGATCAGCCGGGAGAACGTGAAGCTAAGAGTCAGAAGGAATTAACCTGGCAACCGGAATATGAAAAATGGCGATATACTTATAATATTGCCAATGATGCAGCGGTTGATTTCTACAAGAAGCATGGACTTGAGAATATCCAACCTGCATTCGAACTGGGTGCTAACAAACGCAAGGATGAATCGCTCATCATGCAGTGCCGCCATTGCATCCGCTATTCCTTAGGATATTGCGTGAAGCGTGGGGGAAAGAAACCTACATGGAAAGAACCGCTTTCTCTGGTATTAGGCGATGGCAGAAGATTCCGTCTGGAGTTTGTCTGCAAGGAATGTCAGATGAATGTCTATGCTGAGTCAAACTGATCATCGTGAGCAGGTTCTATTCAGAAGAATCATATAATAAAATACAGATGAAGTTAAAGTTATCCGATATGAGAAAAGGCTGTCAGTATGTCCTTACGGGCATGCTGATGGTCTTTGTACTTTTCTTTGTAACCAGTTGTTATCACCGTCATATTACGAAGGGACAGCATGCAGCACTGGTGGAATACAGTGATCGCCAGCGCGATTCGATTTCTTTTTCTTCTACGCATCATTATACCTATCGCTACAATTTCGTGGTGGCAGCAGATTCTCTGATGCTCATCAAGCAGCAGCCTGAGGAATACGTCAACCATCTTACCATCGATTCTTTCGCAGTCATGAAGCACTGTCTTCTGGTTGTTTCTGATATCAGGATAATTCCGCAGGATCGTGTGGATTCAGTTTGGATCCAGTTGGCAACAGAGGATAATGTATTCGGTTGGATACATGAGTCTAATATGCTTTCTAAGGTAGTGCCTGATGATCCCATTTCCCAGTTTATCATGGTGTTCAGCAATACCCACCTGCTCATCTTCCTGATAGTCTTTGTGCTGATAGGAGTGAGTTATCTGGTGAAGAAGATCTTTACGCGAAATGCGCCTATCGTGCATTTCAATGATATCGACTCACCTTATCCAACAGCCCTTGTGCTGATGGTATCGCTGTCTGCTGCATTCTATGCCACGATTCAGACCTACATGCCTGAGGTATGGCGTCATTTCTATTTCCATCCTACGCTCAATCCTTTTGCAGTGCCTAAGGTGTTAGGCTTCTTCTTAGCATCCGTATGGGCGATACTCATACTTGCCATTGCCTGTGTGGATGAAGTAAAAAACCGTCTTACTTTGGGTGAAGGAATACTTTATTTGGGAGGTCTGATGGGTATGTGTGCATTAGATTATATCATATTCAGTATCAGTACGTTATATACTGTCGGTTATATTATTTTAGTAGCATATTTCTGGTATGCTATCCGGACTTATCTCAAGCGAAATTCCTGATATGTTCTCGTTTCCTGATATGCCGGATTCGTTCAGTTTTCCTGCTTTACCAGGTTCAGCCTGATTTCTATCTGATTTTTTGATTTTCACAGATTTCCTAATTTATAAGGATAATCCTTTCGGGATAATCTTTGTACCTTTGCAGCCGAAAAAAATCAGTTGAATTATGTATTTTAAAATTTTGATAGCCGCATCTTTAGCTGCAAATTTTCTGCCAGTAAATGCAGAAAATGAATATCTGGCTAAAGCGGAAAGTATGCATCCAGCCAGTGCCGTTAATGGTAATTCGGTCAGTAGAGAGAGCGTTTTTGCTGATAGCAGCAAGGTATTTGATATTGATGAGATTGTAGTTGTTTCCCAACCCAAGGAAACCCGTCGCCTCCGTCAGCAGGCTTTGAGCAGCAGTTCTCTCAGCAGTTTTCAGATTCATAAACTCGGTGTTCATGATTTGCGTGAACTCTCTCAGTATATCCCTAATTTTGTGATGCCTAATTACGGCAGCCGCTTGTCGTCTTCCGTCTATGTGCGTGGCATCGGCAGTCGTGTCAACAGTCCTTCTGTGGGCATCTATATGGATGATATCCCGGTGATGAGCAAGTCTGCCTTCAATCTCCACAATTACCAACTGAGTCGTGTGGATGTGCTCCGTGGACCGCAGGGCACTCTTTATGGACAGAATACAGAGGGCGGACTCGTCAGAATGTATTCCCGCAATCCTTTTAACTATCAGGGTACGGATGTGAAATTGGGCTATGGCAGTCGCAGCTATCGCAATTTTGAGGTAGCGCATTATAATAAGGTGAATGAGAAGACAGCCTTCTCTTTGGCTGGTTTTTATGATGGACAGAACGGTTTCTTCCGCAATTCCTTTACTGGGGAAAGGGCTGACAAGATGAATGAGGCGGGCGGAAAACTGCTTGTAAAAACCCGTCTGAATGCCGGTTGGGATGTTGATGTTCTCGCCAATTATCAGTATGTAGATCAGAATGGATTTCCTTATGGTCGTCTGGATCTTGCAACAGGCAATACCGACCGTCCAGCCTCCACCTTTGCAGGCATCTATCGCCGCAACAATCTGATTTCCGGTTTGCGACTCACCCGTCAGGGAAATCTTTTCGATTTCACTTCCGTTTCGAGTTATCAGTATGTGAAAGACCATATGCTGATGGATCAGGATTATCTTCCGGCTGACTATATGCGCATCCTTCAGCAGCAGTTGCAGAATTCCTTAACCCAGGAGTTTACCTTCAAGGGCAAGCAGGCTGTGGGCGGATTCTGGCATTGGACATTAGGTGCTTTCTTCTCCCAACAGTGGTTGAAGACCAACGGACCGGTGTTCTTTGATGAAGCGATGACGGCGCCTATCGGCAATGCCATCCAGAGCCAGATGTATAATGCGATGGTGCAGGCGATGGCAGACAGGATGATAGCACAGGGAATGCCTGCAGCTGCAGCCCAGGCTGCCGCTCAGCGAGCTATAGAACAAGCTGGTGGAGTAGGCATGGAGGTTTCCATGGGTGCGCCAGGATTGTATCATACGCCTCAGTCCAATCTCGGTTTCTATCACGAGAGCCTTTTCGATTTATCTTCTTCGCTTTCCCTTACCTTGGGTTTGCGATATGATTATATGCTTACCTCCATTCATTACGAGAGTTCTGCCTATATGAGTATGAAGGCGAACGTTATGGGCAGGGAGGCAACTTATACTTTGCGCAGTATGCTCGATGGTCGCACGCACGATCATTTCGAAGAGCTGTTGCCTAAGTTGGGACTCACTTGGCGATTGGATTCCCATGGCAGTAATGTGTATGCGGTAGTCAGCAAGGGTTATCGTGCCGGTGGTTATAACATCCAGATGTTCAGCGATATTCTTCAGACAGAATTGAATGCCAACCGTCAGGCTGCGATGCGTGGTGATTATGATGTTCCTCATTCTGCTGAGGATTATGAGAAGGTGAATAAGACGATCTCTTATGAACCGGAAGTGAGCTGGAACTACGAGTTGGGAACCCATCTCAATCTCTTTGAGAATGCGCTTCATCTGGATCTCAGTGCTTTCTATATGCAGGTAAAGAACCAACAGTTGTCTGTGATGGCAGGTAATTACGGTTTTGGCAGAATGATGGTCAATGCCGGCAAGAGTCACAGTTGCGGTATTGAGGCTGCGCTCAGAGGTCAGCTCTTCAATGGTCATTTCGACTGGATGGTGAACTATGGTTATACCCGTGCCGTATTTGATGAGTATCGGAGTGGGGAAGGAGCCGAGGCAGAGGATTTCAAGGATAAGTTTGTACCTTATGTTCCGCAGCATACGCTTTCTGCTACTGCAGATTATCGCATTGATACAGATTGCCGTTTGCTCCGTTCGCTTACTATAGGTGCCAATGTCAATGCACAGGGCAAGACCTATTGGGATCAGGCCAACAGTTACAGTCAGAATTTGTATGCAGTCTTAGGCGCTCATCTGGATGCCGATTTAGGCAAGGTCCTTATCAGTTTCTGGGCTCGTAATCTGACGAATACCCATTACAATACCTTTGCGGTAGATAATGCCGCCACAGGCAACAAGGAATACTTCGCCCAGCGTGGCAATCCTTTCCAGTGTGGCGTTGATCTCCGCTTCCACTTCTAATATTCCGTAAAAGGCGGGATTATATAAAAACCACCACATGCCAATAAATAAGCATGTGGTGGTTTTTATTTTGTTTATGTATGATTTAAGAATACTTACTCCTTTGCGACTTTCCAGTCGAGCAAGCCCTTTCCTTCATCGTCCAGTTCAATTCCCAAACCTATCACCTTTCGTGAATCAGCCTTGAAAGGCTCCATGTATTGATGTTCGATGATCTGTCGGACTGCAGCTTCCTTTCCGCCATTGTTTCTTAATTTCAATTCTATCACATAGATGTATTGTGAGGTGGAGGAAATGAGGTCAATCCTGCCCGTAGAAAGCATGTGCTCTATCTCTACCTTCATGCCTATGGCGTTGAGAATAGTACTGATAATCAGGCGATAACGTTCTTCCATATCCATAGAAGCCATTTTCTTGTTGCTATAAGGCACATCAGCAATCAGCGCCTTCAGTGATTTCATGGCTTCGGATATTTGACCTGTACCTAATTGCATATAGAGGTTTGCTTGCATTGACTGGATTTCACTCTCTTCCCTCATGGTCAAAGCAGGTAGTACCGTCTCGTATAGTGCCTGTCTTACTTCCTTGTTAGGGAATCCCAAGATATATCCGAATTCGTCGCTGTCCTTGATTGTGAGATACCCCGACTGATAGAGGAATAAGGAAACTCCACCCCCTGTAACATCAGATGTCTCTAAGACATTGCGGAGAATGCGGCAATTCTCAAAATCACCCAAGTGTAATTCAGCATTGGTTATAAACTTTGGCAATCTGGAAGTGGCACCTGAAGCAGCCCAGAAATTTGCAAGTTTGGATTGTGACAAGGCATTGACAAGACTGAAAGGATTATAGATGTCAACCATATTGTCTTCGCTGAAGTGATAGCCATCATAATATTCCTTCAGTTTGTCGTGAGTTTGCTGTAAAGTCCAATTGTTCATTTCTGCCATTTTCTCCAACTCTGGCTGGAAATTCTCGCTGATTTCTTCTTCAGTGATACCGCAGAGTGGTGCATATTGTGGAAGGAAACTGATATTGGTCAGATTGTTGAGCGCAGAGAAGAGTGAAATCTGCGTAAACTTGGTGATTCCTGTAATGAATACGAATCGTTCGAACTCATCATCAGCTTTCAGTATGGCAAACACATTGCGATATATATCTGTGCATGCTTCGTGCTCAGGAGTTTTCCAGGAGTGCTGGAGTGGGGAGTCATACTCATCTATGAGGACTACCACCTTCATGCCTGTCTGCTGATAGGCAGTAGTGATAATGGCATCAAAACGGTCTGCAAGTTGGGCTGTAGGATCCGGAGTGATATTATATTTCTGCTCATACGATTTAAAGCAGATATTGAGATACGACTGGATTCCTTGGGCACTGGCTCCGCCACGGCTCATGTCAAGTCTGATAACAGGATGCTGATTCCATTCCTCTTCCATCTCCATGATTTTGAGACCCTCGAAGAGTTCCTTCCTGCCTAAGAAATAGGATTCAAGGGTATCAACGAGCACAGACTTGCCGAATCGACGAGGACGACTGAGATAATTATACTGATCGCCGTTGTTCGTCAATTCCCAAACAATATCTGTCTTATCAACATAGAGGTATCCCTCTTCTCTGATTTTTCTGAAAGACTGAACGCCTACCGGCAGTTTCCTACGTTTGATTTTTGCCATATTCTTTATCCTCCAACTTATTTAACTGCAAATATACGAAAAGTTTCACTTATAAGAGATAAAACCTGCTTTTTTTTGATTTTTATAACGTATAAATGAAAAAATCAGTGCAACTACTAAGAGTAACACTGATTTTCTATTTTGTTTATTGAACGGCAACTTTCTTGATGCTGCCATCGCTATATACCACGATATTCACGCCCTTGGTAGGAGAGGTTACTCGCTGACCGTTGAGAGAATAGCGGGAGATTTCCTTCACATCGCTGCGGTTTGTCACCTTGTCAATGCCCGTAGCGTCATACTCAATGATGTTTCCAAAGTCTTTCCAGACGTCAGCATTTATCAAATATTTTTAAAGAGGGAGAACTTGATGAAAAAGTGGTTGTTCGGAAATTCCGACAGACCACTCAGCATGGTGCTATGGCAGGAAAAACCCAAAGCAAAGAAGTGAAGTTCTATAACCTTGATGTTATCATATCTGTGGGCTATCGTGTAAAATCTATTCAAGGCACTCGTTTCCGTCAATGGGCTACAGAGCGACTGAATGAGTCCATCGTAAAAGGGTTTACGATGGACGATGAACGACTCAAAAATCTTGGTGGTGGCAACTATTGGAAAGAGTTGCTCGACCGTACTCGTGATTGTCATGAAAAGATTAACAAGAAAAAAGAAAATATTTTCTTGTTCAGCACCGATACCTCACTCAAGTTCACCAAGGTCTTCGAATACTATCAAGTTCGTCGGACGGTGGTTATGTATCGTGAGTGGCAAACAGGATTATAAAAAAGTGTTATGCTTCCGGGAATTTACTCCGGAAGCGTGATTTCGCCAGCCAAAGACATTTCACAGCTTTACACGGATGTATTTTAAGGATAAAACTAAATCTGTGAAATTCTGTGAAATCTGTGGGACATTTATGGGTGTACAGGATATGACTTCCGATACACCCACTTCTTTATGATTTCCTTCTAAATGTGGAAATTGATTTCCTTGAGCCAGGCACGGGTGTCGAAGCAGGGACATTCCTTGTGGATGCCAGGCAAGTCGCGATGACCTAAAATCTCGGCATCAGGATAGTCAACGCAGAGGCTCTGGAGCAATTCCTCCATCGTTACCTTCTGGGCCAAGGTGCGGGTGTCCTTGCAGCGACCGTGCTCGTCCAGACCGCCCTCATAGCAGATGCCGATGCTGTGGGCATTGAAACCCTTGGCGTGGGCTCCCATCTGACTCTCCGGACGACCCGGATAGAGCGTGCCATCCTTCGTGATGTAGTAATGATAACCTACAGACTGGAAACCTCTTGCCTTATGGCACGCTTCCAACTGCTCTATCGTGAAGTTCTGATTCACTCGCGTTGCACTGCAATGAAGTACAATCAGCGAAATATTTCTCTTGTTTTTACTCATAATTTTATCGTTTTCTGTTTTAAATGTTAATACTCTTAAATTTTATAGGTTGAGAAGGAAAAGGAGATAAAGAAATGAAAGGAGGTGAAGGAGTTAAGACGGTTGCCTTTATTTCACTATAAGACTGTTGTCTTAACTCCTCTGTAATCCTTAGAAGCGATAACTCCTCAATTCCCTCCGTCTAAAAAATAGTGGTTAATCCTGTTTCGGTAAGTAGCAGAATAGGACCGCTATCCTCTGCAACTGGAAACGCAGAAAGCGCCGACAATTGCTGTCAAAACTGTAATGATGAAATTAATCACGTTCTTCAATGTTACATTCTTCATACTTTTCAAATTTTAAGTAGTTAATATTTTTGTGAATTCATTCTCAAGGCTCAGCGAGGACTATTTGAGTTCGTAGTCTCCATCGCCGTCAGTACCGCCGCCCTGTGAGTTGTCAGTGTTTCCACCGCCGCTCTGAGTGTTGTCCTTGTTGTCACCAGTCTGCGAAGAGTCTCCCTTGCTTGGGTCGTTGGTACCCGAACCGCTTCCGTCACCATCAGGACCAGATGGGGTAGTGGTCTTGCTTGAATCCTCGACGAGGAGGTTGGCAGCATTCTTCAGGGAAGCCTGGATATCGAGCTTGCTGCTGGTCAGATTACCGGTAGCACGGGCACGGAGCCTTACGCCCTCAATGTTCTTCGCCACAGAGAAATCATCCTCACTATCAGCACCCTTCTTGGTCTTCAGACCGATGGAGAAGATGGCCAGATCGTCGATTTTCACGGCAAGACCCTGGAGCACTAACTCCTTGATGCACTTCACCATGTCGGTGAGCAAACCCTTGGTGGCACCGGGCGAGAAACCCGTATTGTGTTCGGTCATGTGCTCAGCGAGTCCGTTGAGATCGACGGTTTGAGTTACTACTGGGCGGGCATAGTACTTGCCATACGCCTCCTTGATTTTCGGGTTCTTGTTTTTAGATAATTTAAATAGAATCATAATTACTGTTTATTGAAAGTGGTTAATAACTGTTAGCCTCCAATAAGGGCTGCGCGCTCGCCTTCGTTTTCAGCTAAGTCACTCTCTCTGAATGACAATGCAAAGATACAACATTCCGCTGACTCACTTATCCCTTTCTATCCCTTTTGATGCCTTTCTATCCCTTTCTATCCTTTTCTATCCCTTTCTGGAAGCCCTTTTTCTTCCTTCTGAGAGTCAATGTTCTGAGAATCTCCATCATGATTCTAAGGTTCGTCCAGATAATCCACTATCAGCTCTACCTGATGGCGACTGTAATACTTGGCAAACTTGCCCACCTTGCAGTCGTCGAGAGCCTCAGAGAGTTCGGGATTGTTTTTGATCCAGCGCTTCAGACGGTTGAGCGCCACCTTGGCTTCCGATCGTGGAAAGTAGAGTAAAGCCAATTCTGTCTTTTCATAAATACGTATTTCCATATCCGATTGATTTTTAGTATGATATAAGTTGATTACTATCTCTAAATAAGTCATTTGCTATCCCGAATCAAGTCATTTAGGAGTAGCAATCAAGTCATTTAGCACCCGTAAACAAGTCATTTACGATAGCCAAACAAGTCATTTGCAACTCCTAAATGAGTCATTTTCTCATCGTATTTCAGTCATTTCGCCGTCGTATCTGAGTCATTCCGGCTCTCTGCTATCGACAGTTTCGCCTCCTGATTGATATCATAGCCTTCCTTCTCGATTACGCTCCAACCTCTGCCTTGTTTTCTGCGTAATCTCCGGAATCCCATTTTTTCCATGACGTTCTGAATGTCTCCACTGGTCACGTTGTTTCGTATGGCAGGGTTGAATCCTATTTTTTCCATGATGTCGGCAGAGGTGGCAAATTTCATATTCGGATTCATCAGGTCGCCGTCTGTCGGCACCCTGAAATACTTGGCTATGAGCTCCTCCAGGAAGCTGTTGGCAAGGAACATCCTGTTGTGCTGTCTTTGCTTCTCCATGTCCTCGTAGGTGAGCCAAGGCACCCAGTCACCTTGCTTTAGTTTGCCCTCCTTGCGCTTTCTGATGAGTTCTTTCACGATATATATAGCCTGGGCATAGATATGATCGTGATCGATGGGATATTCGAAGGGGCTCTGGATTTTCTCCACCTCCCATACCAGGCAGCGGCGGTCTTCCTCTTCGCATATCACGTGGCGATTGTTGCTCGTGCCGCAGAGAGAGGCATGGCGCAGCAGCTGACTGGGATATTTGTCGTAGGGCACACGGATGGTTACGCTGCGCTTCGTCACACAACTCTTGAAGGAATTGAGATTCTTGCCATGTGGGGCATCAAACTCGTCGAGGCAGATGAGTGCCTTGCTGGTCGTTATCTGCAGGAAATCCTTGTTCTTGTAGTCGGCGGAAGAATCGTTGGCATAGTAACTTCTGAGGCACTTGGGCAGGAGATTTTCCAGGAATTTGGTCTTGAAGATACCGCCACGACCCACGAGCACCAGCACCAGCTCGTTTACCATCTCCTTGCTGCCCCAGCCATATACCATGCTCACAAACCATTTGCGAAAGGCATACTTGAAGTACTTCTTGGTGTGATAGTATTCGGGTGCCTCCTTCACCGTGATACGTTCGCAGAGCTGGTCGATGTAGTCGGGATCGCCTTCCTTCCATTCTGGCAGTCCCATGAGATAATCCTCGATGGGGTTGAACTTCTTCGTGAAATCCGACTTGATGGCGCTTTCCAGTCTTTTCTTGTTGGTGCGCAGTCCGTCCATATCCATCAGCGTATAGATGGTATTCTCCACGGTCTCGGTCACCTCCGTCCATTTGTAGTAGAATTCGCTCTGGGTATCGTAGGCCCTGATTTCCACCATGCCGGTCACGGTGTTCAGATGCATCTCATATCGGGTGTTAAGCCACTGCATCAGCACCTTCATGCTCGGGTTGGATCCGTATTTCTCGCCCTTCGAATAGAGATGCCAGCAGACCCAACCTTCCGTATGATTGAACACCCAGTCCACGATGCTTTTCACACCGTCATACTGGCTTCCATATTCCGCCGTCATCCAGTTGAGCAGTTCTTCCTTCCTGGCACCGTAGTTGAAGCAGAAGGTGGCAAATCGCATGCAGAACTCGTGATGGCTGCCAGGCTCAAATCGGCAGAACCAGCCCTCAGAGAGCTTTTTCACTTGCTCTATCACGTCCTCCGTACTCGCTTCCGTCTTCTTCTTGCCGTTTGCATTCCCTGAGGATGCGCAGCCCTGAGTCTTTTTGGCGCTTCTACTGCCTTTCGATGAAGTACCGTTGGCTCTATCCGTCTCCAACTTTTTCTCCCTTTCCATCTCCGGTTTCAGCACGGTCTGGTAGAATTTTGTCACCTCCTCAGGCGAAAGGGGTAGGGGTTCCGCATCCCAGTTGAAGTAGGCCTTCTCATCGTGCGCCAGACCGCAGAGACGGGTCATGTCGAGGCACTGTCTGTCGGCGTTGAGATTCAGCAGCTCATCGTAGATTTTGATGGCCTTTGTGATGGCGAGGCGGTGCAGTTCAGTCTCAGTGAGCGTGCAGCCGGGGGGACGCGCATATTTCAGGAGGATTCTGAATCCCCTGCCGCTGATAGTGCGGTAACAAACCATGGTAGTAGGCTTTTTGATAGCCTTTTCCACGGCATCTTCCAGGATGATGCTTGGCGTATGATCATAGTCGAGCATGGCCCAGTAGGTAGGTTTGCCGAAGTATTCGAGCGTTCTACCATCGGGTTTGAACTGGATAGATGGACAGATGGCAGCAGAGTTTCGCTTTTTGTTATCAGCAGCTTTTCTGTCGATATTTACCATTTGTCGGTAGTCATCCGTATGAATCTGGATGAATCTGTCTTGCATGATGAGCCATTCCAGTTCCTTCTTGCTCGACAGAGGTTTGTGGCTACTACTTCTGAGCGAAGTAAATAGCGAGGGCATGGTTTCTTCCATTAGCTTCCAAGTTAAATTGTTATTTTGGAAATTAGTTGAGGTCTGAAGACTGTTACTGTTTCAGATGAATGTCTCCATTTTGAATCAGGATGTTGATATTTTCGACGAAGTGTGTACTTTGAATGAACTTATCGGTCATTTTGAAAGCGTTTATTTTTTCTTCACGTTCTTCAATCGTTTGATTGATCTCCAAGGCCATATAGTCGGCATAAAAATCACTCTCTCTATGTCCTCTTTCATGCATATTTACTTGCTCTTGAAGGTCCTTTTCACGGAGGATAGCGCTAATCGTTACTTTCATTTCTATCAGCTTGATCAAAGAGATAACTCCTGTTTCAAATCTCTTAATTAACTTTTTGTCGAAATGACCAATTTCCTGCAGTTTTTTATCACTGATATCATGTTTCTGTATTTGCCGGATCAAGAATACTTGTCGGTTTCTTATCCAGTTAACAGCGGTCTCCAAAGCCTTCAGTTTTTCTTCAGAATAAACTGGGGGCACTTTTTTTGTTTCTCCCTTTTGTTTGCTTGATTTCTTCATTTTCTTGCAATTATTAATATCATGCTGCAAAGTTCATCAAAAAATGCCAGATAGGGTGGGGGGTTATATAGAACCCCAAAAGTGCGAAAAAAATAACCTAATATTTTGAATCTTTAACAGTTGGGGCTTTCCTGTGTATTTAAAATCTCCAGCCAAACCATCCTTTCGATAAAAGGAAAATAAAACTTTACAAAGGAGAGCCAAAGGTGTCGGTGACACTTACTTTTCATCTTTTTTTTATGCATTGGAGCCACTACCCTCCAATTTGGATGTCTCCCTCTGATTATCAATCTTTTATCTATTTTCGCGCGGTAAGTCATAAAAAAAAGAGTATATAAAAGTGTCACCTGTCACCGTTTTCTGTTGCGCCCTTTATTGGAGCCAGTTTGTTGGGTGACGCTGGTGACACGAGTTTTCAGTTTTTTGTGGAGGGGTCTGTCACCCCTGTCACCCATCGACATTGCGAAAAAAATGGAAAAATTGGGACAATTTATGGAGGTTAGAACTAAAAACTGTTGAAATGTTTGGCGTATTCAAATTAAATTCGTATTTTTGCAATGGTATAAAATATAGGCTTATGGTACATGTAAATGAAAACATATGCATACGTTTGCTGTCAAAAAACTCTTCTCTGCTGCAAAGGCACAATAACAATACGAAATAACAATCGCTATATTGGAATATTTTAATAAAATAGTTTAATTTATAATGATTATCGCAAAATTTAATGTATATTTGCAGCAAAATTCGGTGAATTTATGAAACTAAACAAGATACAAGATGTCTTAGATAGCAAGGGAATTTCAGCAAGTATGTTGTAGAACTTCTGATAATAAAATATTATTTGAATATGGGCATAAGCAAAGATTTAACAGAAGAGGACATCAAGTTCCGCTATATCAACGAAGCCATCACAAGTAAGGGATGGTCAAAGGATAGTATATTCATGGAACAGAAGGTTAAATTTACTGACGGTAAAATTAGCCTTCACGGTAATCTTGTGCATAGAGAGAAACCGAAGTTTGCCGACTATGTACTTTATGCAAATAAGACAACACCCATTGCTATTGTAGATATGGATGATGTTGATGATTTCGATTTTATCTGCCATATAGCCTACGGCAAGAAAACACTTACACGACATGAACGTGCCGAACAAGTGAAGAAACGAGAGATCATGAAATTGATAAGACATTGGCAAAGATACAGCGTATCTTGGGGATAAATGTGAATGTGGACGAATTGTAAAATGTGGGCAGGGTTCCACAAATCTAAAAGATTAGCATGGAGAATAAAGTTTTGACAAACATAAATGATGCTGCCTACCAGAAGTTGATAGACAACATAACCGCACTATGGAGTGAATCAAAAGCCAAAGCTATTACAGCGGTCAATACAGAATTGCTTGATGCCAACTGGCAGACAGGAAAGTACATTGTTGAATATGAGCAGGGAGGAAAGCAAAAGGCAGAATATGGAAAGAAGTTGATTATAAACCTTTCCAAAGATTTAACTGCAAGGAACGGTAAGGGCTTTAGCAGGTCTAACCTTATTTATATGCGTAAGTTTTATCTTACTTTCCCAAAAAGTGAGACAGTGTCTCACCAATTGACATGGAGCCACTATTTTGAATTGTTGAAGTGCGATAATACACTTGAACTACAATTCTATTTTAGGGAGAGCATAAAGGAAGGTTGGAAAGTTAGGGAACTGAAAAGACAGATGAAAAGTTGTCTGTTTCAGCGACTTGCACTAAGCACAGACAAGGCAGGAGTTCTTGCTTTGGCTAACGAGGGGCATCAAGTGCAAACTCCGCAAGACATCATCCGTGACCCTTTCGTGCTTGAATTTGCAGGACTTCCCAAACAGAAACGCTATAAGGAGAGTGACTTGGAAAAGGCTCTTAAAGACCACATGGAGCAGTTTCTTTTGGAAATGGGACGTGGTTTTGCATTTGTGGGCAGACAATACTCCATGCAGATAGGAAGCCGACAGTTCAAGGTGGATTTGGTATTCTACCATTGTATCTTGAAATGCTATGTGCTGATTGACCTGAAGCGAGCAGAGATAAAGCATGGTGACATCGGGCAGATGAACCTCTACCTTAGCTATTTCAAAACAGAAGTATGTCAACCTGACGATAATCCACCAATTGGCATAGTTTTGGGAGCAAGAAAAGACGAACTTCTGATGGAGTATGCCTTGGAGGGTATAACCAATCAATTGTTTGTGGCACGTTACCAACTCTATTTGCCAAAGCGTGAAGAACTGCAAGCGCAACTTGACAAGTTGTTGGACGAAGCAGAGTAACAACAATAAAATAAGGACATTACAATTTTATAGCATAATTATGAAAAGTAATATTGGAATACAAATCATTTTGTCTATTGTACTGACTATGTGCAGTATCAATATAAATGCACAAACGGTTGGATATACATATCGACCTTTGGCTGCCGAGGGATGCAACATGAAATATAGCGTTGCAAAGCAAGATACGGCATATTACATTATCGCAACCGTAAAGTCAGACCGACTGAATTTCTTGAAAGAATCAACCATGTTGTTGAAAACATTCGATGGTGAAGTTATTAAACTTTATGGCTCTCAGATAGGTAGTGGCTCTGAAACGGCAGGTATTGTCTCTGGCAATATAGTCCTTCCAGTGACAGAAATCAGTTCTACAGCACAATTCAAGATAAGTCCACAACAATTTGAGTTGTTGAAAAAAGGCGTGGCTAAGATAAGGTTATCTACCATACCTATTGAGCATGAGCGGACATTTGCCAAAGATAAAATAGGCAAGAAACTTTATCAGTTCTTCTTGAAGCAGAAGAATAAGGACAATGATTTCTAACGATAGAAAATTACAATGAACGGAAAGCAATTAAAGAATAGCATATTACAATGGGCGATACAGGGAAAACTTGTACCGCAAGACCCTAATGACGAACCTGCAAGCGTTTTGCTTGATAAGATTCGTCAAGAGAAAAAACGCTTGATCAAGGAGAAGAAAATCAAGCGTGACAAGAACGCATCTATTATTTACCGTGGTGAGGACAATTCCTATTATGAGAAGATGCTCGCTACAGGGGAGGTGAAATGTATTGACGAGGAGATTCCGTTTGAAATACCAGCAACATGGAATTGGGCAAGATTGGCAAACATAACCTCCATTTTGGATGTCTCCCTCTGATTATCAATCTTTTATCTATTTTCGCGCGGTAAGTCATAAAAAAAGAGTATATAAAAGTGTCACCTGTCATCGTTTTCTGCTGCGCCCTTTATTGGAGCCAGTTTGTTGGGTGACGCTGGTGACACGAGTTTTCAGTTTTTTGTGGAGGGGTCTGTCACCCCTGTCACCCATCGACATTGCGAAAAAAATGGAAAAATTGGGACAATTTATGGAGGTTAGAACTAAAAACTGTTGAAATGTTTGGCGTATTCAAATTAAATTCGTATTTTTGCAATGGTATAAAATATAGGCTTATGGTACATGTAAATGAAAACGATTGTAATGTTCCTTTATGTTCTATCGAAACATCAATCAAATACGAGACATTTAGCCTTATTTCCTCCAATATTCTCCATCATATTGATTTTTTTCCTTCAGATTTGCATTTTTCAAAAAATAATCGTACTTTTGCCCTCGAAGACACAATAGTGCGTTAACAACATACATCATACAAATATTATGGCGAAATACATCAACCCATTTACCGACTGGGGCTTTAAGCGATTGTTCGGTCAGGAGTTTAGCAAGGATTTGCTGATAAGTTTCTTAAACGATTTGTTCGAGGGGGAATTTCAAGTCAGGGATGTCACCTTCAAGGACAAAGAGCAGTTGGCAGATTCCAAGGATTTGCGAGGCTGTATATATGATGTCTATTGCGAGACAGATGAGGGCAAGCATTTCATTGTGGAGATGCAGAACAACTGGACGGTTAATTTCGTTAATCGCACATTGTGTTATGCCAGCAAGGCTATTACCAATCAGCGTGAGAAAGAAAAGTCCAAGGACAAGCCTTCATTTTATGAGCTGGTTCCTGTATATGTGATCAGTTTTATGAATTTCTCTCCTCATGTCGGAGAAGAGATCAGTCAGTTCAAATCTGATGTGATGTTGAGAGAGAAAAATAGCGAAGAACCTTTCACAGACAAGCTTCGCTTCATCTATTTGAATCTTCCGTATTTCACGAAGAAGGCGGAGGAATGTGTAACAGATTTTGAAAAGTGGATTTACGTATTGAAGCATATGACTACATTAGAAAGAATTCCATTTGAGACGCAGAAGAAAATCTTCAAGCGTTTGGCAGAAGTGGCTGACAGCCGCTGCCTGAGCAAGGAGGAAATGGAAAAATATGAAGAGAGCCAGCGTCAGGTTGATAATTACAACCTGGGGATGTATAGTGCCTGGCTGGAAGGAAATGAGAAGGGGATTAAGCAAGGAATAGAGCAAGGAATAGAGCAAGGAATAGAGCAAGGAATAGAGCAAGGAAAACTTTCTACTAATCTTGCTGTTGCAAAGAATCTCCTTGCATTAGGTATGCCAGTAAGTCAAATCATGCAAGTTACAGGCTTGACTAAAGAGCAAATAAGCAGTTTGCAGGCTAAATGATAATGATTTGGAGATTGTAGAGCTCAAATTCTATTGGAGTTTGGGCGAGGACATTTGTGAGAAGCAGAAGCAATATAAATGGGGTGCAAAGGTTATTGATAGACTTAGTCTTGATATGCGTTCGGAATTTCCTCAGAGTGAAGGTTTTTCCAGGACCAATTTGTATGACATCAAAAGATGGTTCGCATTCTATTCAAGCCAAATTGTAATTGTCCATCAGGCTGGTGGACAATTACAGGAAGTGGATGATGCCAATTTGCTTAGATGCGAAGGAGACATTCCGAGTATTGGTATTCTTCTTTGCAAGGACAAAGATTCGTCAGTGGTAGAATGGTCTCTGCGTGGCATCACTACTCCTTTGGGTGTCTATGGGAAGAATGGCTATTAAAATTTGAAATAAGCTCTACTTTCATTTGAATATATAATATTTCGTAAAAAACTTATTGTTTTTTGGACATATTAATAATATGTATTAATTTTGCAACCAATAAAAAACTATTGAGATGACAAACTTCGATAAACAGAAACTGACAGAGATTGTATTATATATCTTGAATAAAACAAAAGGGTTAGACTACTACCATGTATTCAAGGTTATATATTTTGCTAATATTTCATATTTAGCAAAATATGGCTTTCCTATGGTTTCTGACGAATTCTGTGCATTGCCAGATGGACCTGTACCTTCTGTCCTTTATAATTGTATAAAAGGCGATCCTCAGTGTGATAAAGAATTGCAAGCAATGATAGACAATTGCGTTTCTAAAGGAACTGATGACGCTTATTATATGCTTGAAGCCAAGCGACAGGCAGACGATGAATACCTGTCAAAAGCTGATATTGAAGCTTTGGATAAGTCTATCTTCGAGAATGTAAATCTTCCATACGGTGAGTTACGTGCAAAATCACATGGCGAAGAATGGAAGCGTGCTTATGCCCAACAAGGGCGTAAAGTCATGGATATTATTGGTATGGCAAAAGATGGTATGGCATCCGATGATATGATAGAATATATTAAGGATAATCTGTTGGTGGAGGCTGCATTGTCATGACGAAACTCGGAGAATTATTGGGGACTATGGCTGACAAGTTAGCCCAAGATAGTCTTAACATCGGTGATTACATTTTTGGAGCACAACTCGTTTATCAACTGCTCAAAAATTAATATAAGATACTGGCTTCTCCAGATGCTTTATATGAACATCTGGCGAAGTAAATATTGCTTTTGTTTTGACAAATGAATAGCATAAGCTTCTTGTACTTTTGCCAGTAGAATTTAAATCAATAGTATTTTATGATGTCATTCCTTACTCGCATATATCCATTCAAGCAGAGCAGACACTGGTTGAGAGATGGATTTTTCTATGGCCTTGTCATTTGGGCTATATTATATTTTCTGCAGCCTTTCGGGTTCTGTCTGTATCAGGGCAATAAATGTCTTGCTGCTGCCTTGTTTGGCATGGTCACTTTCGTGTGCTATGGTCTTTATATAGCTTTGGTATTGAAGTGTTTTCACCGGACTGTCAATCCCTGGCGCATCTGGCATGAAGGAATGGCAGTATTCGGGCTCATTGTCATGATTGCCTTTTGTAATTTTCTTTTATCCTCATTTCTCTTTCATTGTACAATCACTATCAGGCTTTTTCTGTTGTTTTTGAACTGGACGATTATTGTAGGTATCTTTCTGACTTTGCTGTCAGTCGGAATACAATACAACAGATATTTAAAAGACAGAATGGAAGATTTGTTGCACAAAACGACTCAGGAACAAAAGGAGGTGATTATTACAATCCACGATACGAGCAGCAGGGGAAATGATCTTGTGATGCCTATCAATGATCTGCTTTATATCGAAGCGCAGAAAAACAATATCTCGGTCTGTTTTGTAAAGGAGGATCATGTCGTTTCTGTTGATGTTCATAATACGCTGACGCGTACTCTGGAAGAACTGAAGGGATATGATAATATCTTCCAATGTCACCGCTCTTTTGCCGTCAATGTGAACAATATATCTTCGGCTAAAGGTAATTCTAACGGGTATCAGTTGAAACTGGATAAATGTGCTGATATCATCCCAGTTTCGCGGTCATTTGTGCCTCAGTTTAAGACATATCTTACTTAGTTATTCGTCCTTTTAATTAGTTGCTCGTCATCATAAGTTGTTGTCTGTCATAGGTTTTAGCTGTATATCCTGAGAATTTGGTTAGTTCAGTTTTGTGCTGTATCTTTGCAGCATGAAACAACGAATGATACATATCGCATTACTGCTATTTATAGTAGTTGATCTGACTGCTCAGACTCTGATTTCAGGAATGGTCATGAGTGGTCTGGAACCTCTTGTTGGTGCCAACGTTTTTATCGCTGGTACTATTGATGGATGCCTGACGGATTCTCTTGGAAGATTCTCTTTTTACATTTCCAAGACAGGAGAAATAACCCTGAAGGCAACCATGATAGGCTTTGAGGAATACACACAGGATTCTGATGTCAGCAAACTGAAGCATCTCACCATTTCAATGAAAGAAAAGGCTGCAACAATCCAAGAAGTTGTAGTATCTGCCAGCACTTACAGTTTTGGAAAAAGTGATCATTTCAAGACGATGGATGCACTGGACGTGGTGATGGCAGGTAATTCATGTGGAGACATTGTGGCAGCTTTGCAGTCATTGCCAGGAACGCAAAAGGTGGGAGAGAATGGCAAACTCTATGTAAGAGGTGGTGAAAGCGAAGAATGTCAGACTTTTATCAATGGAATGCACGTACTTGTTCCCTATAGTACCAATGCCGAAAATACAGCAGTGCGAGGCCGTTTTTTTCCTTTTCTGTTCAAGGGAATTAGCTTTTCTCTTGGAGGTTATGGCGGAGAATATGGGCAGGCTCTTTCTTCTGTTCTTCCGATGGAGACTACTGATGTGGCTACGAGCGACAAATATGGAGCCAGTGCATCACTGGTGGACTGGAATATCGGTGGAACTAAGGTGTTTGATACCAGCAGTCTGTCATTTAATGCGGCAATGACAAGCATGGGTATCTACAACCAGTTGTTTTCTGAAAGATTCGATTTCTACAAGCCATACCGGAAATTATCTGGTGAGGCCCAATATAAGATGGAGTTCAAGAATGCTGGAATTTTGAAGACATACGTTGGCTATGATTTTACTTCTGTAGGGCAACGTATTGATGGTAGAAACCTATTGCTGAAGGAGAACAATGTTTATACAAATGCTACCTATAAGGCAGCGATAGGGGCTGGTTATACCTTCTTTTGTGGTATGGCAAATTCATCGGTTTTCAATGATATAAAAGATGCCAAGGCTGCTGGTGACAGTTTTTATAATTTCAGGAATGAGATACATCTGAAGACAGAAATGCGCAAGGTTTGTTCTGATGTACTGAAATTGTCGGTTGGTGTGGAGGATTATCAGCGAAACAGTTTACTGGAGTATGATTCCTATTGCTACACCCTGGATTATAACATTCTGGCTGCCCATGCTGATGCCCAGTGGAGGATGCTGCCCGGTGTGTTTCTGAATCTTTCAGCCAGGACTGAATATATGTCGCATGCGCAGTGGCTGTTCATGCCACGAGCTACACTCTCTTATGTTCCCAACAAGATTTTCCAGATTTCGCTTGTTGCGGGACGGTATAGTCAGACTGCAAGTGATGATAATCTCGCCACCAGCAACTATTCTCTTGGGCAGTGTACTGCTGATCATGCTATCATCTCCATGCAATATAAATCGGCGGGTACACTTGTAAGGATAGAACCCTATTGGAAGAAATATCATCGGTTGCCTTTATGGGATAAGGGTGTTTATCTTCCGAAAGGATATGGGACGAGTAAGGGGTTTGATCTCTTTGTGGATGACCATTCTCTTTGCAGGCGTCTTTCCACCACCTTATCTTATTCATACAATGACTCCAGGCGTTTCTATCTGGATTATACGGAAGAACGAACACCTGCTTTTGCTTCCAGACATAATCTGAGACTGACTGCGAAATATTCGTTCGGAAAAGCTATTCTGAGTTTGGCTGAATCTTATGCCAGCGGTCGTCTCTTTCTGCATGGTAAGACTCCGCCGTATCACAGTGTAGATGTAAATCTGACTTATTTGCTGAGTCCCAAGGTGATTATTTATTCTTCGCTGAATAACATCCTTGGTCGCACGAATGTTTTCGGATATGATGCCAAGGGTCGCCCGATTGTCTCATCCCGCGATAGATTCTTTTATATAGGTATATTTGTTTCACTTAAAAATAAAAAAGCTTATGACATTTCAAATTTTTAAAAAGTTCATGTTGATGGGGATCTTCTTTTTGATCTCTACTGTAAGCATTCATGCTCAAGAGCCTAATATGCAGGCACTTATCGGACAGTCTCTTTCAAAACTCCAACAACCCACTCCTGAGAACTTCCTGAATTGTGTTGCTGAGATGAAACGTATTGATGATATGTTTCCGGATAGTATTCAACCTAAATTTCAGATGGTGTTGCAAAGCCTCAATTTTTCCGTTATGAATCCGCATGCTCCGGAAACGGAAAACCTGATGGCTGGAGCAGAAGAAACCATTGCTAAAATGGAAAAAATGAGGAATGCAAACCAGTCTGATATCTGTACCCTTCGAGTTTTTTTATGCATGGTACGTATCGTACAGAATCCTGTACAAAACGGCCAGCGCTATTATCTTGATGTCATGCAGAACTATGAGAAAGCGCTTAAACTCAATCCAGAGAACCAACTTGCCAAACAATTACAGCAAAAGTTTTTTGAGGGTATGAAGAAGCAAACTGGTTTATAAAAAAGTGATATGCTTCCGGGTATTTACTCCGGAAGCGTGATTTCTCCTGCCAGTGACTGTTTCAGTTTTTCGCGCACCATGCGGTTGTCTGGATATCTGCCCTGCAGGTACATCAGCTTGGTGACGGCTGCCTCTACGGTACTATCGTAGCCGCTCACCACATGAGCTACCTTGAGCTGGAATCCAGCACCGTATCTCTCCATATCCACACATCCCGTGATGCACTGGCTGATGTTGATGATGTTCACACCGCGATGGGCTGCCTGATCGAGCAGTCGTATGATCCAAGGGGCATGAGGGGCATTGCCTGAACCATAAGTTCTCATCACAATACCTCGCAGAGATGGGGATTCCAGGACGTGGCGGACAATGGTATCCTGAATGCCTGGGAAGAGACTGAAGACGATGACGTTCGGGTCCAGTTTCATGTGAGGTACCATCGGCTTGCGATAGTCTGGCTTCAGAATGTGGTGCGGATGGAAAGAGAAGTTGATACCTACATCACAGAGATGAGGATGGTTGAAGGAATCGAACGCATGAAATCCTTCTGCATTGATCTTCGTAGTACGGTTGCCGCGCAGCAACTTACCATTGAAGAAGATGCAGACCTCTGGTACTAACGGATGGCCTTCCAGATCTTTCATGGAGGCTATCTCGATTGCAGTCATCATGTTCTCCTTGCCGTCGGTACGCAATTCGCCGATAGGCAACTGGCTACCGGTGAGAATGACAGGCTTGGTCAGGTTTTCGAGCATGAACGATAGGGCAGAGGCGGTGTAGGCCATAGTGTCAGTGCCATGCAGAATAACAAAGCCATCATAGTCATTATAATTGTTGGCTATCATGCCCACCAGTTCAGCCCATCCCATTGGGTCCATATCGCTGGAGTCTATCGGTGGGTCGAACTTTCTCACATCAATATCAGCCTGAATCAGTTGGAATTCGGGCATTGATGAAACCAAATGGTTGAAATCGAGAGGTTCGAGAACGCCTGTATTTGCGTCCTTACCCATACCGATTGTACCGCCTGTATAAATAATGAGAATCTTTGGTGTACCTGTCATTTTTGAAATATTTAGCAATTTGTCAATTAATCGCCTGCAAAAATACGGAAAAACTTTGTAATGGCAAAGAAATTTATGATAAAAAATGACAAAGAAGTGTCTTTTTGTTAGTTGTAGGGGAAGGCGTATCCTCTATATTTTCCTGCAAACCTCCTTTTTTTTTCTTTTTTCCTTATCATCTTTTTATTTGTTTTCCCATATCTCATATTTCTTGTCTTTCATCTTTTTTTCATCTTCCTCTTTTTCCCACATTCCCAAATGTTTTTCCTCTTCCCTCAATCTCATCCCTCATTTCTCATTTGTAATATTATAAGGTATAAAGAGAGGGCATAATAGATTGAAAATGAAAAGTTATGAAAATTTAATGCAAAATATTCGCTTGTTACAAAAAGAAGTATTACTTTTGCATTTGATTTAATAAAAATACTAAGTTGTTATGGTAAAAATCACATTCCCAGACGGATCTGTTCGTGAGTATGAACAGGGCGTAACTGGCTTACAAATCGCCGAGAGCATCTCACCGGCTCTCGCTCGCAACGTTGTATCTTGCGGTGTTAATGGTGAGACAGTAGAGTTGAACCGTCCTATCAATGAGGATGCAAATGTAGAACTCTACAAGTTTGAGGATGAGCAGGGTAAGCACACATTCTGGCATACATCTGCCCACTTGTTGGCTGAGGCTCTTCAGGAGCTTTACCCAGGCATCCAGTTCGGTTTCGGTCCAGCCGTAGAGAGTGGTTTCTTCTACGACGTGATGCCAGCCGAGGGTCAGGTGATCTCAGAGAATGATTTCGCCAAGATTGAGGCTAAGATGATGGAACTTGCCAAGAAGAACGAACCTGTGGTTCGCAAGGAGGTGGCTAAGGCTGATGCTCTCGCTGAGTTCAAGGCTGACGGTCAGACTTACAAGTGCGAGCATATTGAGCAGGACTTGGAGGATGGTACCATCACCACATATACCCAGGGCAATTTCACCGACCTTTGCCGTGGTCCTCATTTGATGAACACTGGCCTTATCAAGGCAGTGAAGATTACAAGTGTGGCTGGTGCTTTCTGGCGCGGTGATGCCAAGCGCGAGCAGATGACCCGTATCTACGGTATCAGCTTCCCTAAGAAGAAGATGCTCGATGAGTACTTGGTAATTCTCGAAGAGGCTAAGAAGCGTGACCACCGTAAGATCGGTAAGGAGATGGAACTCTTCATGTTCTCAGAGCGTGTAGGTAAGGGTCTTCCTATCTGGTTGCCAAAGGGTACACAGCTCCGCCTGCGTCTGCAGGAGTTGCTTCGTTCTCTCCTGAAGCCTTACAACTACCAGGAGGTTATCTGCCCAGGTATCGGTGGCAAGAGTCTCTATGTAACATCTGGTCACTATGCTCACTATGGCAAGGATGCATTCCAGCCTATCCAGACTCCTGAGGAGGATGAGGAGTATATGCTCAAGCCAATGAACTGTCCTCACCACTGCGAGGTCTACGCTCGCAAGCCTCGTTCTTACAAGGATCTTCCTTTGCGTATTGCTGAGTTCGGTACCGTATTCCGCTATGAGAAGAGCGGTGAGCTCCACGGTTTGACTCGTGTTCGTACATTTACACAGGATGATGCCCACATTTTCGTTCGTCCAGAGCAGGTAAAGGCTGAGTTCGAGAATGTAATCGACGTAATCCTGAAGGTATTCAAGATCTTCGGTTTTGAGAACTACGAGGCACAGATTTCTCTCCGCGATCCTAAGGATACAGAGAAGTATATCGGTTCTGATGAGATTTGGGAAGAGAGCGAGAACGCTATCCGCGAGGCTTGCAAGGAGAAGGGCCTTGAAACACGCGAGGAGGTTGGCGAGGCTGCCTTCTATGGTCCTAAGCTCGACTTCATGGTAAAGGATGCCATCGGTCGTCGCTGGCAGTTGGGTACCATCCAGGTGGATTACAACTTGCCTGAGCGTTTCAAGCTGGAATATACAGCTGAGGATAACTCAAAGAAGACTCCTGTGATGATTCACCGTGCACCATTCGGTTCATTGGAGCGTTTCACAGCCGTTCTCATCGAGCATACAGCAGGTCACTTCCCATTGTGGTTGACTCCAGACCAGGTTGCTATTCTCCCTATCTCTGAGAAGTTCAACGATTATGCTCAGAAGGTACGTCAGTATCTTGACAAGCAGGGTGTTCGTGCTTTGGTTGATGATCGTAACGAGAAGATTGGTCGCAAGATTCGTGACAACGAGTTGAAGCGTGTTCCTTACATGGTTATTGTAGGTGAAAAGGAAAGTGCCGAGGGTCTCGTTTCTATGCGTAAACAGGGTGGTGGCGAGCAGGCTACCATGAGCATGGAAGAGTTTGCTCAGCGCATCAATGCTGAGGTAGCAGAGCAGTTGAAGGCAGCAGAGGAGTAATCCCGCAGATTGATATTTTGAATCTCCCACAGATTTCACAGATTTATACAGATTTTATTTTTAAGAATAATGATATCTGTAAAAACAGTGAAGTCCGTGGGAGATTTTTTCTAAAGATATTTAGTGTTTACTGAATAATTTATAACTCTCTGATATTTAAGTTTATATAACTTTATTTCTTCGTT
>OBAH01000380.1_pt1 | contig 39641 bp, 19 predicted proteins | sample 1517491 | NCBI WGS metagenome assembly OBAH01 (sample SAMN04571697, study PRJEB22368) | human gut metagenome | biome: human gut; material: stool | host: Homo sapiens | place: Luxembourg | collected 2012-08-03
TTTTTACGAATATTAAATACAGGAATATGTTTAGGAACTTGTAAAGTTTGAGCTTTTGTAACAAATCGTTTAGTACCATCAATGTCAGTATAATACCTATCTTTATGAATCATAGGAATACTAACAAATTGTTTAGCAGATTGACCTAATGTAGCTTGAGGAATGAAAGGCATTACCTCATCCCATCTACCATAATAGTTAATCCAGTTACCGTCATATTCACGAATAGTTCGTTGAATAAGATTACGAATAGTATTGAGTAATTTTTGTTCTTTATCACTTAAAGCTGCATATTCATCTGATACTGGGGTATTACCAAAATCAAGTTTATAAAGAACGTTTTCACGTTTACCACTAATATCAGTGATAAGACTAAGTTCAATAAGGTCATGAGTTTGTAAATAAACAAGTTTCTCACGATTACTTAATTCAGTAAGTTCAGCAAGATGTTTAGCTGCTTCAACATCACTTAATGAAACAATGTTCCAAGTATGATTTTCATTATATTTCTTTATAATATCATCAATGATTTCGAGAGTTTTTTCAGCAGTAGCTCTTGTAACAAATCCACTGTCAGTATAAAGATTCTTATAAATAGCATCACGAATATCTTTTCGTAAAGTACCGGTCGAATCTCCAAGACCTTCAGTTTTATAACTACCGATTAAATCTCCATATTCATTAATGAATTTGTGCATTAACTTTTCACGAGCACGAGCATTTTTAGAAAGTCCCGGTTGGAACTCTTCAAGTGCACTTTCAAGTTCATCATTAATGCGTTGAGCTGCTTTCTTAGCTTTATAATTAGCTTCATCCCATGCTTTACCAGTAATATCAATCAGAGTAATACCAGTTGTAAAAGCAGAATCAAGCCAAAGTTGTGTCTTATTAATATCTTTATCGAGTTCAAATAACAAATATTGAATTTCTAACCACTCATCTTCTGTTATTTCAACACTATTAACATCAAATCCTTCAAGGCTACCATTATGTGAAGCAAGATACTCTTTAATCTTACTAAACGCGGTAATATATTTAGGATTACGGCTTTTATCAATTACAGCCCAAGTTACTACATCTTTAATAGATTGAATAACATTAGACCGTATTCCAGCAACTTTTGTTGCAAGAGATTTAAGTCGAGCTATATTATTATTTAATTCACCAAATTCTTTAGTAAATAATTCTTTACCTTCTTCACTTTCAGCATCATAAACTGTATCTTGAATTTTTATTTCTTCAAGAGTAAGATATGGACTAAAATGAGAAGCAAGTTTTAACATCATTACAAGTCTATCTTTGTAATCAAGAGCCGCACCATAATTTGAACGAATCTCTTCGTAATTTAAATCCTTAGTAATAGCCCATAATTGCTTGATAGCATCATAAACAGAACTACTTAAATTAGCCAAACGACTATAAGTAGCTTTCATTGCAGCAATATCTCGTTCTTCAAGAGCACTTTGAATACCACCTTCAAAACTTTCATCATCGAAGGACTTTAAGATATTCATAAATTCCTCACGATTTCCAACATTGTTATTATTCAAAAATTTCTGGATTCTATCCATAATTTTCAAAGTTTCAATAGCAATATTAGAATCGACAACAAGAGAATTTCGTAAACCATCTCTTGTAGGAACGTCAGCATGAATAACACGAGAATATAATTTTTCATTATCACCATAAATATTAATATTCCTACGAGGAACATCAATATATGTTTCTGCAACTATTCGACCAACACCATCATTTAAGACAGTACTAACCGAAGTCATAATAGGATTAATTCTGTAAAGATTACTAATAAAAGTTTTTGTCCAATCATCCAAATAATTGAAATCTCTATTAGCATCAATCAGAACGTCACCGTTAATATAAAGATTACCATTCTTTAACATAGGAGCTACACGAAGAGCTTCTTCATAAGCAGACTTGTTATAATCTACTTGAATTGCAGATTTATGATAACCCTTATAAAAAGAATGAGTTGCTTGTGTAGTAATAAAAATAGATGAAGCAGAAGATTCTAATTCATTATAAATAACATCACTTGCAGAAGAATGTGTATGTTCAACATTGATGAATGTAGGAGTAGTAACTTCAATTGAATTTAATACTTCAAAATCTGTATCAGATACAGAAGCAACATCAGTATCAATTACATCTTCAGTTTCAACATCAATAGTGCTATCAACAGCATCTTCTGTTTCAATCATATTAGCATCATTGAAATCTGAATTTTCATCCATTTGGACTGATTCATTATCATCAATAGCTAACATGAATTTATGAATAGCATCAGAATCTATAATAACCGATAACCTATCAGTTATAATAGTTTCATCATCTTTTTGAACTTGTGCCATCATACCTTCTTGATAAGTAGGTATAATACTAATATCACCAGTCATTAAAGATGCTTCATTACGAAGTAAAGGATTAACAGGTAAGAATACATAAATCTGTTTCAACGGACTATTTGTATTTGTAGGAATTATATATCGTTTGTATACACGATTCTTACTACGAGTAATCCTTTCAGTTACATATTCTGCATTAGCATATTCAGAATTAATTAATCGAGCTTCAGTTTCAATATAGAAATTCTGAGTATTACCGTTTTCATCAATATAAGAACCAGTACCAACATTTTCGCCGTTAGCATTTTGAACATAACCAATAGTGGCTTTATTCTTATTTGCTTCCCAACGATAACGTTTTTGTATATCACTTAATAATACTGGATTCATATCTGATTTCATACGAGATATTAAACTCATAACAGGTGTAATATCTACATTTCCATCAAATACAGCTTTTTCAGCATTTCTTAAGTTCTCTGCGTAATTACCAAGATTAACAGAAGGGTCAGGATAATGAACTTCACGGCATAAGGCATCATATTCTGCGTTAGGTCTATTAGTACTTATAAGTTCAATCGGAATATATTTTGAAACATTATAAGCATAATTAAAACCTTCTGTAACATAAGTATAAACTAATAACTGACGTATCGTATGAGCAATATAAGGAATCTTACTATCCCACATACGAAGTATACTATCAGTCATATTAGACCAAGAATTGACATCATTATCATCACGTTGGATTCTAATAACATCATAAGGTACAGAACGATTATTCTTACGAATTGTTAAATACTTAAATATGTTATCGCCTCTAAATTCAGGTGATTTCTCAATATAATCTCTTAATGTACTATCTTTTTGAATAAATTGAATCTGTTGAGCAAGTGAAAGTTTGGTATATTGAGTAAAACTTTCAGGTATATAACCGTCTTTAACAGTATTTAAAAGAGTCTTGAAGATAAGTTTTTGTTCTTTAAGTTGTTCTTCTGTATGAATACCTAATGTAGTAAGAACTTCCGGAGTATTATCAGGTGTTAAAATAGGAAGAACTTTAACAAGTCCATTATCTAATCCACCATTAATACTTACAAGATAGTTCATAATACTATCAGTAACATATTTATAAGTAGATTCATCAATTGAATTTTTACGTTGAAGTATCTGACCTAAAATCGTATTAGCAATATGATGATTTCGAGTAATGAAAACATCACCGAAACCATTAGCCATTAACCAATGTGCATACTGATAACGAGCTTGAATTACTCCGTAAGCACTTTGATTTTCAGTATCATTAAATTTGTTGCCATCAAGATAACCTTCAAATGAGCCAACAAATATACTTTCAATAATGTCTTTACCATTATCAAGAATTACCTTATTAGGAGTTTCATATCCAACAGCTAAATCCTCAATAAGTTCACGACGTGTCATAATATCATTTCGTTTCGGAAGTTCCGAACGAAACAGTTTCATATCAGAATAAGTAATCGCAGCAAGAGGATTACCTTTAACATCTTTTGGTTTATAATGCCGTCTAAAAGCATCAGAACTTTCACGAGTAAAAGCAGCTTTAATCGCATCTATTGCTTTAGGATTACCAGCATTTTCTTCGATATATTCATCAATAAATCGAAGTGTTTGATTATATTTATCATTTACAAGTTCTTTTAAGGTTTTTACTGGATAATAATATTCAGCAAGTTTACGTTCTTTTTGGTCAGCCTTAAAGAAACTATCAACCCTACTTTCACTTTTAAGCATAAAGTTAAGGTCAATCAAATTAGTAGCAATTTCATTGTATTCAACAAAATTACCAAGAACGCTAATCTGACGTAATAACCAATCTGCTGTACGATTATCACGATTTTTAATATTATCTAATAACTCTTCAGTAGTTTGATAACCATATTTACCACTGATTTCATTAATAGTTATATTCGGTAATTTATCTTTCAGTTCGTTAAGCTGTCCAACAGTAAGAGTTTTAGTTTTACTTTTACCACTTGCGACAGTCATTATGGCATCATGAGATTCAACAGGAGTAATTTCTTTTTTAACAATTAAATCAGCATAAATCTTAGCAAGTTCTACACTATAATCAGAACGAATTGCTTCGACAGCATCAAGAATTGTAAAATTGCCACGACTTAATGATTGAACTTCCATTCGATTAACTGCTTCAACAATAGCAGGTTGATGAATAAAAGCATCCTCATTAGTAAACCTATTAGCTTTACCATTATAAAGTTCAATAGTAACACCAGATGATATAGCACGAGCTACACTTAAAGTATGAACATTAAGATTAAATCCAAGTCCAGCTTTAAGAACATCAAGAATACCAGAAGTAAACTGATTCATTTGAAGTTCAACTCGTTCACCACTAATATCTAAATGTTCATTAAGTGCATCATTATTAATCCAAACATCATTAACCCAAAGAGCATTTTCTTTTGGCAATAATTGGATATTTTCAGCACCATATCGTTTAGATAAAAATTCTTTATATTTACTTGTTAATCGAGGTACACCTTTATCACTTACAGTGTACATTTCACTTCTATCAGCAAAACCTTTAGGTATCGGTAAAGAATTAAGACTAATCTTACGACGAATACCTTTAAGCAATCTACCATGTAAAGTAGAAATTGTTGCGATTAAAGTATCGAAATTAACAGAATGACCTTTAAGAACTGTTGAACCCATACTCATGTTATTAAGAGTAATCTTATCCATGAGATTATTAGGATTCAAAGTTTTAAGAGTATAATTCCAAAGAGCATTATCACGGTCAGATACAGCTTGAATTTCAGCCATACCATTAGATTTATTTACTTCTTCAGCATGATTTGGATTAGAAAGAATAGCTGTAATAATATCAATCAAATGATTATCACGAGCTTCTCTACTATTCAATTCATAAATACTCTCGTTTTGAACAAAGTCTTTTGTAAAAGCATTAAATGCCTTATCAATATTACTTTGAATAGCACTTAAATAAGGAACAATAGTTTTATCAGTATCCTCAACAAGATATTGGAATTTTGATTTAATAATATCAAAATTACTAATTGTATCAGGAGAAATATCAATAGTGGTTAATTGACTATTAACATTCTTAACAAACTTAATTAAATCATTGATTGCTTTATGAGCATGAATTAATAAATCCGAAGTATAAGCACGTTGAGTTTGAGTGTAATTACCAAAATCTTCAGTAACACCATCTCGCTTATTAGCAAGATATTCTCGAACTAAACTATTTACATCACCATAATTCTTTGCAAATCCATACTGTAAATTATGCAGAATAGATTTAAGAATCTTAGTATATTCCGGATTACTTTTAACATCTTGTAAATCCTCTTTAATTAATTCAATTATATTATTAAGAGGAGATTGATTTGCATTAGTAGGTACTAAATTGGGATTATAATACCGGCTAATCCACTTAACAATAGCATTAAAATTATGACTTGTTAAATTAGTAAATTCTTGTGGAGTAGTGGCTAATTCGATGTACTTTTGCTTAAATACCGACCGTGTGAATTTACCCCCTATTTGGGCCTGCGAGGCATCAAATTTCGACTTAAATTCGACAGGTATATATTTGTCTTGCTCAAAAATTACATTGCGATAGTAGGCGTAAATCGAGTCAATATCAAAGTCCCAGCCAGTACGAGTAATAAGACTTTGTGGAAATATAGCTTGTGTAGCATTATTATTAAGAAAACCAACAACTTCAAATACAACCATTGATTGTTTACCCTCGGTAGGAATACGAATACCTATCATCCGACGAGCTTCAACATCAAGTTTGTCAATATCAACAGTTATAATATCCTTAGTTGTACCATCTTCATTAGTAATAGTTTTAACAGTACCAATATTTTTATAGAAATCCATTTTCCACGGATTAACTATAACTTCTGCATAATGATAATTTCCATCCTCACGATATTCAGCTTGTAATTCAAGACTTCTACCAGTTCGTTTACATTCTTCAATAAAACTTGAAGCATATGTGATAGAACCATTAGCAACAAGTTCATCAATAGTTTTATTGTAAAGTTCTTTATCAGAATAGAACTCATTATGTTTGATTAACTCATTACTTGCAGTAAATATATCTGCTCGAATAGGAGCATGAAATCCGGGAAGATATTTATTAATAACTTGTTTACTTAACATAGAAGCAAGTATCTTCTCTAATTTACCTTTAATAACAGGATAAGATAAAGGCATAATAGGAAGACCATCTTCTTTAATTTCAAGAGCTTTTCGAATAGTTATAGCATCAACATCATCCGATATAATTTCTTGAAAACGATTAACAAGTTTATTTATATCAATTTGAATAGCACCACGAGCATCAGTTCGAATCTCACCATTCTCATCAATACCACCAATATCGTAAAGTAACTGCATAGCATCTTCACGAATATTAGTAGCTAATGTCTTTTGAAATTCATCAAACAGTTCTTTACCAGTAACGTTTTTGCCATCTAATTCATAAATAGCATTATTCCAATCAAGACCTTCCATAATCTGCTTAACTAACTGACCACCTAAAATAGTAGTTTCATCAAGCAAATCAGCTTTAATATCTTGTTGAATAACAAAATCACTATCTCGCATATAAAGAATAGACCTATCATCTACTCGATTTAGTGCTTCAATATCAAGACCACCTTGGTCATTATGAATTTTAACTGGTGTAATACCAGATACTTTAACAGCAGAAATAGGACTAACTTGGTCAATATTATTTTGAATCATCCAATCATATAATTGACCAATAGCACTACCTCGTGTCATACTTTCAAAAAGAACAACAGTTGAGTCTTTTATTTGAACACTATCTACTTCATCAGCAAATATATCAACTTCATTACCAGTTACAGCCGGAGCATGATAAAAATCACCACGGCGACGACGAGTTGTACCAAATAATTTAACTTGTTCTACAACCTTAGCGTAAGATGTAGGATTAAATGTTTTAGTCGGGTCTTGTAAATCAGTAATATATTGATACAAAGGTTCACTTGGATTCCAACGACCAGTGGCTTTCAAAAGTTTGATAAGACCTACATCAGTCATAATAGACTGAGAGTCATTAATTGTAGCAGTAGCACGATAAGCATCCAAAATAGCTTCATTTTGAATACCCATTTTATCAAGAATATTACTATTGAAATTCATATCTTCCATAACAACAACTTTACGAGGAGTATCGTTATGAATTGAATCAATAGAATTAAGACCATTCTTAATAACTTGTGCTACACGTTTATTGAGGTCTACTGTATCTTTATATTCTTCAATATCACCATTAAATATAGCGTTCATACTATGATTATAGATAGTATGATTAAGTAATACTTTAAGTAAACTTAATCGAACACCATCATTATTCATAATATCATAAGTAGCAAGAACGTGCTGACGAGCGCTATTTAACAAACTTTCTTTCTTTAATGTAGGGATAGTATCAAGAGTATATTCTTTACCATCAGCTTTGCGACGTTTAATCCAATCATTAGCTTTCTGATTATATACTTCTTGAACTAAATCTGCTAAATAACTATCGAAAGTAGTAACGACACTTGTATCAGTTTTGATATTAGTATCGTAAATACTTTTAGCAATATTTTTAAAACTATCAACACCAGTTGTAGCATTCCAACGAATGTAAGCAGTTACGAAATCACGAATATTACCAGTATTAGCAACAAGATTTTCATCGTAAGGTTCATTGCGAACTTGTGCAATCATATTACGATAAACTTCTGCAACATCTACATTATTTATCTTTGCAATATGAGCAGGTAATGTGATATTCTTACCATTCTCAATATAAGTAATATTCAAGAACTGAAACGCCTTACCAGTCGGAATACCTTTTGCATCATAAATAGCTCTACCATTCCAATACTTTCGATTATGACGAGTTTTCATTTGAGCAAGATTCTCGTCGCTATTATCTCTTAATTGGAATATAATTTGTCCAAAAGTATTAAACTTAAAGACATCACTATTTACAATCTTTTCGATAGAATGAAAAATATTAGATTCTTCATTTATCGGATTATCTGTTATACGAACAAACTTATTTCGTGCAACAAGATTATCTAAATATTCAGTTACATAAGAATATATGCGAGGAGCATGAGTAGCTAATCTACTACTAATACCATTCATTGGCAGATAAATATTCAATCCACGAGAAATAGCATCATTAATAAAAGGAACTACTCGACTTTCAAAATCTTTTACATAAGCATCATAATCTTCATCAGTAAAATAATCTGTAGTAGTAGGTTTATTCGGAGTAATATTTTCACCCTTAAAACCATCAATTTCGATAGTATTTTTAAGACCTCGAATAGATTCTTGTCCAGATGTTGCTGGAGCACCTATCGCACGACTTTTAGTATTACCTGAGAAAATAAATACCGATTTAGGATGTGCTGCAACAGCGGCAGGTGTATAATTAGAACCAAAAGTCTTAACGTGAATTGAAGTACGAGGTTTAGAAGAATCTTTAATAAATAAATCATCGACTTCAAGTCGTTTTGTAGTCATCATATAACTACGAGGACTATCAGATGTTAAAAATACATATTGACCAAGCATATTAAGAATAACTTCGGTATATGTATAAAGAGCACCTTGTACTTCACGATATTTCAAACCTTTATTTCCAATCTTAACACCATTAAATGCAGATAATGCAAACTGATAACGACGTTCAACATCAGAAATAAATGCAGGATTTACTTCATATTCACCAATACTATTTTTAGTGAATATACCAATACCAGTCTTTTCATCATAAATAAGAATATTATCTTCTGCACCCGGAGCAGTTAACGTAGGGTCATTAAGATAATCTTTAAATATATGTTTAATATATTCAGTATTTACACCAGTACGAGTAACAAATCCACGAAGGAACTTTGTAAGCATACTATCATACTGAGGTGAATAATTAAGTTTACCTTGAACATCAAGATAACTCATATTCGTAAAACTGTTAAAATCATAAGTAGCAATTTGTGCTAATGAATATAAATATCCATTAATATTATGTGCAGGAATTTCTTTACCACGATATGTATTAACACGATGTTTAGTATCATTAACTACATTTTCAAGAAGAGAATTAACTCTTGAATATACTTCATTTGCATTATCATTTGCATTATAATATTGAGTAAGAGCATCACGAGTAATTGCTAATCCTAAGTAATTAATTACAGACATCTGTTTATCTAATAGAGCTGCTTTATCAATCTTACTACGTCTTGAAATAGGTTCAAAAATACGTTTAGATTTAGGATTAGTATAAAGTACATTATTCAGATTATTATACAATCCAAATTCAATATTTGTACTTAAAACACTTTCAAATCTATCAATATATGTTTTAACACCAAATGATTCTCGATTATTCTGATAAATCGTAGCATTATTACCACCTTCTAATGCCATAATATTTACAGGAATAACAGCAAGTTTAATTCCAGAAATATAAGCATTTACAAAAGAATTATCATAATCAGAAGCAGCAGAACCATCATCTTCAAATACTCGTTGGAATATTTCAAGAATAGGAGTAAACTCATCATTTATAGCTGCAAGTTGTTGCAATCTATTATATACATCTTGAGGTTGAATATCGTAAAGATGTGCCTCAATAAGTTTATTCCATAAAACATTAATATCAATAGGAGCAGGAATATACGCTTTGTTAGCAGTTCTATTTTTAAAATTACTCGAACCTACAAGAAGAGCTATTTGAGCTTTAACATGAGATGCTAACGTATTCTTTCTATCAATACGTTCTTTTTGTAAATCATCCCACAATACTTCAATATCTTCAATAGCATCACGTTGCCCCTCTTCTGTACTTTCATCATCAACAATCTGATTATTCTGATAAGCACGCTTACGATTAATACCATAGTTCTTATCAATATAATCAAGAAAATAATTAAAGATTTGACTATTACCTTTATTCAAATCAGTAAGTACATTTGCTACAAAAATATCGTTAAATCTTGTAGGAATAAAATTGGGTCGAACTTTATACTCTTCAAGTTCTTTATTAAACTCAGCAAGAATTAAAGCCTTAAATCCACTACGAGAAATATCTCGATAATTAGCTCCAAAACGAGCTTGTCTTTGTTCCGCAGTAAGACCTTTTAACTTAAAGTAAGCAGCAGTTAAAACACGAGCCATATAAGCATAATCCATCTCATCAAATGTAGCAGTATTTACAATAGACGGATTAAAAGCGTGTTTAATATCAAGACCTAATGCGTTACCAAGAGATTCAAAATCTTTACGAATATCTTCACTATAAGTTTCATCTGTTGAAAGAGCAGCTAATACAGATTCTAATTTAAGTTCACCACTTGTATAAACGGGATAACCCGTAGCTCCATAAGGAGTACGGGCATCCGCTTCTGCATATAAAAACGCTGTAAGAATACGACGTTTAAAAGCATTCTCTAATGATACATCAGCATTATCTTCAGCATAACCTCGAATATTATTATAATCTTTAATAGTAGGTAAAACACCTTTTTCCATTAAAGATGTAATAATATCTTCAATAGGCTTAGTCTTAAAAGACTTCATTTGATGATAAAGACCAGATTTCTCAAGTCTTCCATCAGCAGTTAAACGATAAGGTTCAGGACTACATTGTGCATTCATAAACTAACAAATTTTGTTATTATTGTCATCAATATATTTATAAATAAATTCGATTACATATCCACCGTTTGAAGATACAACATTTTTCTGATTATTCAAAACATTTTCAGAACTATTTGAAAAAACCTGACCAGTGGGCGTCCAACCCACTCCCCCACCGGGTATCACAATATTCGGGCCAATATCAGAAACATCAAGACTATTAAATGTTTCAGAATTATTGTCATCAAACGTAATTTCACCGTCATCATCAAGGAAATCCAATTCAGCTTGAGCTGCTCTTTGATTTTCTGTCAGAGGTACATCAGGCGTTTTAATAGGTTCCGTAACTGATAAATTATCATGTGTTGCATCATTTGTAACATTAGTTTGATTAGTTGTAACTGAGGTTGGCTCCGCTGCTGGGCTTCGCCCAGCGCTCCGCTCCCCGGTGGGAAAGGAGGTTGCACGCCCACTGGTCGGACTTTTTGCGCGTCGGCTATTCACACTATCCAAACTATTAATTACTATATTTCGTACATTATTAAGTAAACTATTATCTGTAATTGTATCTATACCAATAACAGAAAGAATTGCATCAATAATTTTATCCCAAAGACTTTTACGTTTCTTAATCTTCGGAGCTTCTTCTACAATAATTCTATTTGCTAAATTAGCAAATTGTTTATTTGTAAAAGTATAAGTAACTATTTCAGCAGGAGTTTCACTTAATATTTTAAGATATGTACGAAGATAACCAAGTTCAAGTTCAGTTAAATCGCTCTTATATTTAGCATTAAATTCTTTAGAATCAACTTTAAATGCAGTGTCATTAATATCGCTAATTAATGTAGCAAGTTTATCGTATAATTCTTTAGAATTAGCTTGTTGTTCAAAATATTTATGAAGAGATTCATGAGTAATATTAACACCTAAATCGGTAGCAGTAAAATCACGTTTAGTAAGTTTATTACTATTGATAACGATAGTTTCAGTACCTTTATCATATTGAGCAATTATGAAATCTTGTTTACTCGATAGTTTCTTAATACTGAAATTAGTTTTACCATCAGTATAAATTCTATCATATAATTCAGCGATTCTGTTAGCAACATCTTCAGATACAAAATCAGGTATAACACCTAATACTCTAAGACCTGTTACTTTATCATCTGTAATATTAACAAGTTTTTGATACCAGTTTGTTTCAGTATCACTTGTCATTGAACTTAATGTTGTAATTGCTTTAACAGCAAATTCTTTCGTCATATCTTCTGATTCTCGAATAGGATTATCAGAACTTTCAGATTTAAGTTCAAAGAACATTGCAGGTTGAATAGAATCAATAGTATAATTGGTAACAACATTACCATTGGTATCTCTAATTCCAATAACACTTGTTGTTAAAGCGCCGGTGTCAAGAATAAAATCTTGCATCGAATCAAATGTTGAAGAAACAGATTTATCAACGATACCTTGTTGTTTAGCCCAATCAAGTATTTTAGATTTATATTGACCTTTAACTGCTGCATAACCATCATCTGTTTTAACACCGTAAGTATAATGGTCGCCTTGCAATGCAGTAGTAACACTACGTTGCATATTACCATACAGTTTACGGAACAGATTATGATTAAGTAAATCAGTTAAATCTTTACCAGTAATACCTCTTGCTTGCAAATCAATTACAGCGTAAGTTCCTTTGTTAGATTTACTCTTTTCAATAATACCATTTAATTGAGCAAGTTCTCGTGCTGTAAAAGGACTCTTAGCAATACGAACTTTTGAAGTAGTTCTATTAACTGGAATTACTCTACGACTTAATCGAAGTTTAACGGGAGTAAATTTATCACCAGATTTAGTATATTCAATACTAATTCTATTGATATAACTTATTCCATTTCCAAGTATATTCTTTTTACGAACAACTGTTTGGAAATCTAAATGTTTAATATAACGAGTTTTTCCAGTAGCAGGGTCTGTATTTTCATAAAGAGAACTAATGTTAAACCATTCAGCTCCCGGAACTCCACGATTATAACTTGTAATAATAGCTTCCGATAAAGGAGCTAATCGACTACGAATATTAGCATTATGAGCTTTTGTTCGAGTTTTATTAGTATCATCTACAAGAGTATACAGACCAGATTTAGCATCAGTTGGAAGAGATGTAAACGTAGCATCTGAAATAATATCACTCATAGTTTGAGTAACAAATTCCATAGCAGCTATATTAAACAGTGTATCTGCAACATCACTTGCTAAATTACCGCGATGTAACGGAACATAACTTTTTCCATTTTCACCAGCATTAGCTTGAATTTCAGCATACATTTGGAAATGTCTATCAGATGAAGTAATTTTATCTTCAACAATAGGATTATTAAATGCAGTGTCAGTAGTAAGTGATGAAACTAACATTAAACCATCAGCATCAGGCTGACGTTGAATAATATTAACAGCAGGTTTACCATTAACTGTAACAGTACGTTGCATCTCTTCATTTACATTAGCTCGATAACCACTTGAATCGGCAAATGTAATAGGAGATTTATTAATACCTTTTAATACTAAAATTGCAGAACCTTTTTCTTTAATTTCAGTAATAAGTTTTTGACTTTGAATAAAGTCATTTCCGAGTTTAATATTTAGATTCTGATAAGCGTTCTTGATTCTAAGTCCATAACGAACATAATCATTAAGATTTTTAAGTCTTACGTTATAAAACATAGGACTAATAAGATAATAAACCTTATTTAAATCAAGAGCTTCAATATCAAACGCTTCAGGACTAACACCTTCGACTTCGGTATTATATTGGATAGCTCCAATAAAAGCATTGATTATTTCAGAATGTTCAGTTTTTGATGTATTACCATATTTATCTAATTCTTTAATAATTGATTTCAGTTTTGAAACAACTGAATCAGAATTTTGTTGTTCACGAGTTAAGGCTTCAGTATATACTTTATAAAACTCTTTTGTTAAGTTAAATATTGTATCACTTCCACTAGCTTTTCTGATAATAGTATCTATAAATTTAGATGTTCCATAAGAATTACCAAAAGCAGAATCATATTGATTAACTCCACTTTCATCAATTCTACCTAATTGGATTCCATGATAAGTTTCACTATCACCTAAACCAATTCGTTCAATTAATAGTTTCTTACCATTTACATCTAAATTGACATCGACATTACCATCTTTATAAGTAACTTCAAATTCCTGACCTTCGTGTAAAGTTCTTAAAGCATCAAATAATTCAGTAGCCTTGAATTTAACACCATTAACTGTAATGTTGTTTTTAATAACACGAGTTTTAGGATTATAATATTCAGGACTTGTGATAATCTTATAAACTTCAGGTGTAAGACGACGTAAACCTTTGAAACCATTAGTTTCAAATTCACGTTGAATATGAGTTTTGAAGAAATCACTCAAAAACTTACCACGAAGATTTAAGTTACTATCAAGATAAGCACCATCTGTTGTTTGAATCGGATTAGCAATTCGTTTATTAATAATATCAAACAAACGTTTAAGAGCATCAAGTTGTTCTTGTGGAACACCATTCTTACTCATTTGTTGATATATTGTATTAACATTTACATCATTTTTGAAATATTTAAGTGCATACCAGATAGGTTCATAATATTTGATAACATCATTACGACCATCTGTTTGCTGATATATAGAATCAAGAATATCTTCGTAAGTATAAACGTGATTATCAGTAAATATCTGACGACCATCAAGTTTTACAATAGTATTTTCAATAGCATCAAGAGCATTACGCATTGAATCACTAATGTAATAACGATAGTCATTAGTATTAAATTCATCTCTTGATTCAGTATCATCTATAAAGTCAGAAACACTGTTAGCAAGTACATCAAGACTATTAAGAATAGATACATCATCGTTTAATTCAGTACCACTTTCAAAATTATAATATCTCGAAAGAATAGAATAAGCCATTCGAGCATTTCTTAATAAATCAAGAACATTACTTTGACGAACAGCAGTAATAACATCCACACCAGTAAGATTCAAAGCATCAACATCAGATACCAAATAAGGTTGAATTGATTGAGCTAATGTATGAAGTCTTGTACGAGCAGGAAGATTAGGGATAGCACCATAATCTAAAAACTCTTTTGCTAAATTATTTACGGCAGTAGCAAATTCCATAATTTTAGAAGTTTGACTACCAAAGCCATCATCATTTACAAGAGCATCATGTAACGGACTATCTCCATCTTGTCTAATAGCACGAATTTTACTAATAAACCTATTCATCACACTGTTGATATATGCGATATTAGTTTTGTAAAATTCAGTTGTACTTTTAGCTACTTCATTAATAATACTATTTTTGAATAGAGTTATTTTATGATAGAAATCTGAATATCTAACAGTATCAAAATTACTATTAAGATTTTCAAATTTGATTTGAGTAAGACCTTCTATTTGTGCTCGAATTACATTATGGTCTACATTAATATTCTTAAGAGTTAATTTACCATCCGTGATAGTATAATTATTATTAAGAATATTAGCAACGTTAGCAATATAATCAGCAATAGCTTCACGCATCTTAGCGTTTTCTTCTTCACGATAACCAACTATATCACCACCATAAAGATTCCAAATCCAATCTTTGAAAAGATTAGATTTAAGATTGTTTGCAATACGAATATTACTATCTGATAATAACTGTTTTACACGATTAGCTTTTTCTAAATTCTCATTACTAATTTCAGTAGGTTGATATTCATTTATCCAACCAATAAAATTACCAATAATAGTAGTTCGTAACGTATTAAGTTCAGTATTATCAATAGGTGATAATAATGCTTTATAAGTATCACTATTAGAATTAGATAATTCTTTATGTAGATTTATAATAGTATCTAAATAATGATTTTCAAATTCATCTGCTGAAAGTTTATCTTGAATACTATAAAGTGTTTTATAAATAGCATCAAATTTAGTTTGAACTTCACTTCGAATTTCAGTAATATCCATACCTGCAAGTTCTTTTGCAGAATATGTATCTTCTTTACCAGTCGCATCATCTTTTATAGTAACCATTACAGCACTAAAATCGGTTTCGTCGTCGGTTACGACCTCGATTCTTTGCACGGTTTTGGGCGATTCTGCGACATTAAATTTTGAGCCTACCGAATATACCTTATTTTTAATATCGACGGTATTTGGGGCCTCGCTGTCATCGAGAGAGTACGAAATCCCGTTACTGTCTGTCAGCACCTCGGTAGTAACATTTTCGGGTTCTTGACTTGCTTCTTGATTAGTACTTTCAGTAGTTTCTTCTACTTTATCTTTAGCTTTTTCAATCTCTTCTTGTTTATCATAAACTTCTTTAAGTAACTTACTTCGTTCAGCCATAATCTCATCTCGATTATTAACATTTTCTTCGAGAGCCATTACAGCCATACTTAGTTGAGTTCGAGCCTCTTCAAGAGATTTATATGTTTGATTATTGTTATTGCGAGTTTCACGCAAACGTTTTGCAGCTTCATTATATTCAGCTACATTGTTATTTTCACGTTCACTCTGTTCTGCAATATCGCTATTAATTCTATTAAGTCTTGCATCGTAATCAGCTAAATCATTTTCAAATAATTCAATCTTCTTACGAGTATCAGCAATTTCTCCATTATGAATAGCAAGTTCTTGTTCATATTGGAGTTTACCAACTTCTAATTCTGCAATAGTCTGACGAGCATTTGCAATTTGTTGTTGCAGACTTAAAATAGATTTCTTACTATTTTTAATTTCAAGAAGATACGGTTTACGAGCTTTGCGATTAGGTTGTTTTGTACTGATAGCACCTTGATTAGCAATATAAGTATTTAATTCATCAATTTGAGATTGTAAACCATTGATTGTATCTTCAATAGTTTTAATCTTATTTACTAATCGAGTACGTTTACCTTTAAGTGTACTAATCGCTTTATTACGAGTTTTATCTTCAAGCTGAGTTTTATAATCTTCAATAATTTTTTGCAGTTCTTCACGTTCTTGTTCAAGAACAGTCTTTTCTACATTTAAGCTATGGAGTTTACTATCAATAGCTTTAAGGGCTTCATCTCGTTGCTTACGAAGATTAGACGCTTCAATATCGAAAGTTTGAATATCAGTATCAACAATAGCTAACTGACGACGGTAATAATCAAGTAAATAATCATCAGTTGATGCCTGAACTTTAAGAACATTGTCGAAAGGATTACCCCAACTTAAACCCATATTACGAGCATGAATATCTCGCATAATAGTAAATTCTCTACGAAGAGCATCTACAACAGGTCGTTTGTTAGCACCATAAACTTCTTCAAGTTGGGCATCTGATAATTTACTTAATTCATCAAAATATTCAACAGCATAATTGAATCCGTTAGCAGAACCAATTCTACCCATAATACCAACAAGCAAATTTGAAGCAGGGTCAGTAATAGTTCTATTAACTTTCGGAGTACCATCACTATTCATAACTTGATTACCAGCTTCATCTAAAACTGGTGTTTCAGTTACTTTAATATTCATATCACCGTCAAAATCAGCAATAGCTGCGGCAGTATCTTGAATACCATTTATAATGTTAGTAGCTCGCTTATTTTCAGCTTCTTGTTGAGCTTTACCATTAAGTATTCGTGTAACACCATTACGTCCAATAGACATTACACCACCACCGATAGCACCCCAAATAAAACTATCCCATGAAGAAGCTTGTTCAACAAGTCTTCCCATACGAGCTAACGGAGTTAAATCAGCAGTTTCATCTTCAATTCCAAGTTCTTTTTTTGCAGCAATGACACCTTCATTAAGTGCCATATCAACTCGCATCTCTTCAAGACCTTCAGATAAAGCAACAGAAAAGAAATCTTTTGTTTTACGAAGTCCAACACTTGGAATGAGTTTGCGATTAAGTTTAGATGTTTCACTATCTAAAACAAAAGTCTTACCTTGTTGTGCAAGACCTTTTATATTACTTCTTAAACCTTTTTCAATAGAAATACTATTAACTGGAACTTCTTTAATACCACGAAGCATACTATTGAGTTCAATAGCATTAAATAATACTCCATAAGCCCAAGCATCATTGTAACTTTCAGAAGCATAAACAGATGCAAACTTACGAGCATCATCTTCATTGAAACCTAAATCGAGAGCATATTGATATTGTTCATCATAACCACGAACAATTTCTTCCATACTATCAAGATGTGCTCCATATAAAGTACCGATTATCTGTTGAGTATAAGGGTTTTGTAATGCACGACCTGCTTTATTCAATGTAGAACCTAAACGACTAACACCGTTAATCATTGTTCCTAATTTACCAACAGCTTGTAAAGCTCGCATTTGTCCAATAACAGGAAGCATAGATGCGGCCGCAGAACCTACGGTAGGAAACATACTTGCCCACCAAGTAGCATCACCCATACCACCAGCAAAACCGCCTTTTTGAGCTTGTTCTGTTTGATAAATAGGCATTGCTTTACGACCCCAATTTTCAATATCTTTACCTATTCTCTGCCATTCAGAACCAAGACCTTCGTTGATAGCTTTGTCCCATTTATATTTGGCATTATCATTCCATATTTGACTAATAGCACGATATGTAGTAGGAAAGAAATTAAGAATACTACCGATATCAGTAATAGTACCACCGAGAATAGTAGTTCCTAATTGACCAATAGCATTTTTAGTTAAATACCAACCACTTTGATTTTGTGCTCTATTTTCATTAAGAACACTTAAATCAAGATTAGGATTAACTTGACCTTTACCTAATATATCTTCGTATTCAGAAATATTAAATTTTCTAATTGCTGATAGTTTTGCACCATGAGCACGTTCAGGCTCCGGCATACTATACGGTAAAATAGGAGTAGCTCCTACTCCTTGAATTTGTGTTTCAGAAGGAGTAAGAGCTTTTGAACCTGTAATAGGAATCTTAATATCTGTTAAATTTGGCATAGTTTAATATCCTATATTAGCATTGTTTATTTTATTTATTTGAATAGCTTCAGCGGCTTCTTGCATATCAAGAATAATTCCATACTGAGTTAAAATATATTCTGTGATAGGCTTTAATGCTTCATTTATACTTTCATAATATTCAATATTATTAGGAGTCATGCCTTTAATTGTATAAAGACTATTAGGAATTATGTTATATCCAAACTCTCCATAATGAACAGAACCATCAGGATATTTTAATCCACTAATATCTTTTATATAATAACCTTGTGTTGTTCTACCAATTTCAACTTTACGACTATTACCGTCAATACTATTGTAGAAAGGTTCGTGAATATTCAAATCATATTCAACTTTACCTAAATCATCAACAGTTCTTTGAAGGTCTGCGATGTTTGCAACAGCAGGACTATTGTTAGCACCAGTAGTATCGAAATCAATAAATCCCGAAGCATATTGAGATTCAATCATTCCAGCACTACGTTGTAAACCTTCACCACCAATTTTAGCATAAGGTTTAATATTACGGTAATTATCAAGAATTTGACGAGCAATAGTAGACGGGTTTACTTGTTCAGAGAAAATAATATTACCACGAGCAGCACCAGTTTCATCGAAAAGAGTAATTGCATATTCATTACGGCCTTCACGAGCTGCAATTCCATTAGCAATCGGACTAACTTCAGTCTTATAAATATCATAATCAAGACCAAGTTCTTCACCCGAAAGAGGTTTAGAATTTTTAGTAGCGTTACTTTGACGAGTTACACTTGTACCTTTTGAATTAATAGTTGTCGAAGTAGGAAACGCATCAAAGTTCATATACTTAGCTAATTGCATTCCGGTAATACCAATACCTTCTCCAGACGGAGTTTGAACAACACTAATATTACCAGCACCTTTTTTCCAATTTACCATAGCAGCTGCCATGTAATTTTGTTGGAATCTTGAAGGGTTAGCAATAATCTCACGAGTTGCTGTAAATTCAAGAGGTGCATCAGCAATAGCTTTACGATAACGATTTGAAACATTATCTGCTGCATTAGACAGAGTAGATTCAAACTCTTCTTTTGTCATAATATTATCTCGGCTTATAGCAATATCGCCATCAGCAGTTTTATAATAAAAACCACCATCTGGTGTTACAGGAATACTACCTGTTTTTTCATTTCTATTATAATTATTATTTATAAAATCAAGATATGCTTCATAACTTGAAATACGATTATCAAGAATTAATTTAGCTTGAGGGTCAGCTACTTTGTACCAACCTAATAAACCAGATAATTTATCTCGATGTTCTTTCCAAGTATCAAATACAGAATTAAGCTGAATTTCGTCAGAACGAAGTTTAGCTTGAAGATTATTATAATTACGTTGAGCAGTCTGAACTTGTAAAAGCTTACCTTTAAGATTAGCTGCTGTTTCTTCGTCAAGACCTGCTGAATCAACCAATCTTTCAGCAGTAGAAATATTAAGTGTTTTAACAATATTACCATCTCCCGGATTAAGACCTAAAATTCCAAGTTCATCAGATGTAAATATCTGATTCATAGAATTTGAAAGTTTAGTCATTTGGTCAGTAATTTCATTACGACGATTAATGTTTTCTACAACACTATCACCAGTAACTTCAAAACCACTTAATGTATCAAGATACGGAGCATATTGTTGAAGAGTTTCAAGTTCTTTTTGCTTACCTTTTGCACGAGCTTTAACATAAGCTGTATAACCGGGATTAGCAATTAAATCAACCGTAGTTTTAATATCTTGATAAGAATATAAACCTGCGGCAGCACCAGCTAAACTTTGAATGTTATTATTAATAAATTGACCAGATAAAACACTTTGTGTAAAAGCGGTTCTATCAAGATTCTCAATATCATCAGTAGCTCCAAGTACACCCTTAGCGTAACTTTCAAACATTTTATCTACATAATTCTGTAAACCAGCTTGAATAAGTTCAGGTGGAACTTGAGCTTTGTTCTGTAATATATCAAGAACATTAACTCCATATTCCTTATTAACGGTATCTAACAAAGTTTTAACTTCAGCAGGTAATTGAGAATTAACAGTAAACTTACCGTCTTTTGTAGGAGCACCAAGTTCATTTATGTTAATACCTAATCCATTAAGAGCAAACATTGCAGGATTACCAGCGAATAAAGGAGCATAATCTTCTAATTCGTAATCTCTTAAATGTCCACCAGCAGAACTATCATCTTTTACAAATCGAGTAAGAGCATCTTGATTCTGCCAAATAGTAGTAAGATAATTAGTATAATCAGGATTAGATTTGAGTAATGACATAGCATAACTCATAATCTCTTGTTCTGTAATACCTTCTCTTTCACTACCAGTTTTAACAAAGTGACTTGCTAACTTTTCACCATCGAAACCTGTTGCAACATCTAATCCATACTGACGTATCATATCAGGATTAGTAACAAGATTTTCAAATGATACCTTATCAGCTTTAGCTTTTGAAAGAATATCAAATACGTCTTTTTGATATTTATTTACATCGAACTTTTTACCGATTTGAACTCCATTAAAACCACCGCTTACAACAGTATTAGTTTCTGCATCATAAATAATATCAGAAGATTGTAAACGACTACGAAGCAGAAAAGCATTTTGATTTTGAGTATCCCAATCACTCTTTTTCAAATCTTCCATATATTGCTGTTCCAAAGCATAATCAGCTTGTACAGCTTTAAGACCTTCATTAGTCAGAATATTCTCAGTTTGCTTATAAATATAATCATCTGCTGCAAACCAATTATCTTGTTCTTTAAATTCATTAGCACCTTCAACAATCTTAGCTCTTTCAGAATCAAGAACTTTTTGTCCACGAGAAGTTGCTTTAATTTGACTTAAAGGATTAGCAATTCTATTAATATAAGCTTCACGATTTTGGTAATACTTTTGGTTCAAAGCATTTCCAACAGCAGCATATACACTTCCATAATCTTGTAATTGTGGAGTTTTTAATGTATTAGTATCGTATCGACCTATTGTAATTTCTGCCATAATTTTATAATGATTAGTTTGTAAATTAGTTGTAACTCGTATGGCTCCGCCTGCTGGGCTTCGCCCAGCGGCTCCGCTCCCCGGTGGGGCAGGGGGTTGCACGCCCACTTGTCGCGCGTGTTTGTACCACTATTTGTATCATTACAAATATACAAAAAATCGTGAATATCGGACTATCCTATAAAAGAATAATCCGATATATCACGCATCATATTAAGCTCTTTTACGTCTTGCAAGACCACCGCAAGCAAATCCACTTCTCATGTGATTAGTTACTCCACGAGGCCATAACTTTTCATATAAGCGGGCACTTGCGTAATTATTAACTGCTCCGGCAAGACCTTCAACTCCTTGTAACATTCCTTGTAATCCTTGCGTTCTGACTGCCATTAACTGTTGATTCAAGCCGACAGCTTTATTATATTCATTAATAGCGTCTTGATACATAATTTGACTATTAGCATTTCGAGCATTAACTCGTTCTTGCCTATTCAAATCATATCTCTGACGTTGATAATCTTTCTTAGCTCCATATAATTTATTTCGAGCAAGTTGAGCATTAATTGCAAGATTTGCTACACTATTTCGAGCAGTTTGAACATTACTTGTGTTATCAGTAATATATCGAGCAGCTCTACGTTCTTGTGTACCAAGTTCTTGTAATTCCTCACTTATATCATAATCTGTACTATATTGAACAGCATCTACTTTATTACCTTTCGGAACATGAAGTGTAGATTCAAATTCGATAGCTTTTCGATTAGCACGAGTATTAAGAGCGTTACCTACAATTCCAAACAGTGAACTTGCAAGATTCATACCAAGTCCAAATTCATTAAATCCAAACTTAAATGCAGAACCACCGCCAGCACTTGCAGTAGTTTGAATCGGCGGTAAAGTAGTAAGTTTAGGAGCAGAAACTCCTGTAAGACTATAGGGTGAAACATATCCACCAAAAGGTCTTTTCTTTCTTACCATTCCACCACAACGCATAACCGGAGCATCATTACGAAGTCCTAAAGCAGTGGCATAAAGTTCTTGAGCTTCAAACAAATCTTCTGTTTTAGCATCAATAGCTTCAGATTCACCACGAGCTTTATTCATTCTATAAACTAACTTTTCAATATTACGAACATTTGTTCCAGTTTGTAATTTGTTAGTTTTACTCTTATCTAATGCAGACAAAGATAATGTAACTCCATCAGCAAGTTGAATAACTTGAGCTTCTTTTTTACCTTTCATGTCAGTAAGTTTCTTTGCGTAATCAGCGAAAGTACGATTTGTTCCGGGAACTTTAATAGTATCACTGAATACTTGACCACCTTCAGGAGTTTCACGAACAACTTCACCAGCATACATTCGACCATTTTTAGCGCCGCCGCCTTCAATTTCCGAATCTCCATATATGATTCCAGTTTCACCAGTAGCAGGATTATATTGTTCATGTGTTTGACCATAAGCAACAACACTATTAGATGAATTAGGAACTACTTGGCCGCCGGCGTTTAATTTTCTACGACCAATCATTCCACCTAATTTAGCGTAAAATCCTGTACCTTCTGAGTAATTACCAAGATTACTTTGTCTAATAGTTGCAACATCATTTTCAACTTTATCTTGCATATTACCCAAAGTCTGCTGACGTTCCATTTCAGCTTGTTCAGCTAAAAGTTCTTGACGACGACGTTCTTCTTGACGCTTTTTCTTACGCCCAGTAAACAGACCAACGATACCACCAATTAATGCACCAATACCAGCACCGATAGGGCCAAGCCAAGAACCAGCAGCTGCACCAGTAGCAAGCGCCGCAGTTCCACCAACAGCAGCTCCAATTCCTAATCCAGTTCCAGCTCCACTTAAAGCACTACCACCTACGATACCTTCGCCATCAGCACTATATTTAGATTCATCAATATCACTGGCTTGAACTCGTGTACCCCATTGAACACTACCGGGGTCATTAATACTTGTTCCACCCCAATAGAATTTTCTACGAGGAGTTCCAACAAGTCCACCGAATTTAGCACTTCATTATTAATCTTATTTTGCATATTGGCATAAATAGCTGAATCACGAGCCATCAATTGATTTGCTTTTGCAATACCTTGTGCATTCAAATCAAGATTACCGTATTCATAAACATCGCTAAGATGTTTTCGTTTAATACCAACACCTTCATTTTCAAAATAATCTCGATTGTTTTTACCAGCGATTATACTACGATAAGCATCACCAGACATAACGCCGCCAAAGTCTTTTCGCTTACGTCTTACAAGACCACCACAACGAGCAACTCCACGAGCAGTAACAATTTCATTATTGATTTTATTCTGCATATTTGCATAGATAAGTTTATCGTTAGCAATTAACTTATCTACATAATTCTTAACCGGGATTCCAGTATCATCATTCTTTCCACCATGATAGAATAAATCAATCATACCATTACCGAAAAAACTATTACCGGAATTACGAGCCATTCCTAAATAATCAGCAGTAGCATCATGTGTAGAACGAATACCACCGAAATTATATTTTTTACGATTAGTTTTACTCATATCTTCAACATAGTTATCAGGATTATCATCAGTATTAAAATTAGAAAATAATCTATTTCTAATCATATCATAGTCATTAGAACTATTAGTCTTAAATATTTCTAATTCAGATTTATCTCTTCTTTTATTACCAGTAGTATATTCTTTAATAATACTATCTGTATTACGTTCATTAGCACCTTTTAACAATTTCTTATATTGTCTAAAACCAGTTCGACCTACTCGATATGCAAGATTAGACATGAGATTAACAATAGGCTGAGGTAAAGTATTGAAATCATCAATACCATATTTCTCAGAATAAATATCACGAACATCATTGTAGGCTTTCGCCATACGACGATTCAATTCAGCATCAATTTGTTTTCTTGTTGCTTTACCTTTTGCTTTAACAGATTTAGTAAAATCAGAAGTATCATTTAACTTAAAACCGGGGCCAATAGTTTTAGCACCACCTTCATACGAGGGATAAGGATAATAATATCTACCATCTTTTGAACGTGAACGAACAGTTTTAAGTTTATTATTTTCTTTATCACCAGTCAATTCGTTATCCCAAATATGTTGAGAATACTCATTAATATAACGAGTAACTTGACGAAGACTATCAGGATTAACTTTACGATTAGACATACCATTAAAAGTTTAAGTAACACGACAAGTGGGCGTGCAACCTCCTGCCCCACCGGGGAGCGAGGCCGAAGGCCGAGCCGCACAAGTTGTTACAAATTACCTTTGATTATTACGATTATCAAGAATCCATTCAGGATTAACATCAATAAGTTCCCAAAGTCTGTTATTATCACTATTATTAAACTTCATTATACAATAAACATATTGACAAATGAACTTATTAATATCATACCATTTAGCTTTACGTTTTAGTGCAGATTCATCTACAACTAAATCAGTAATCATAAAAGGTATTTGTTTGTGTATATCATTAACATTATTAAATCTCCAAAGATTTACTTTATTAACACCAGTTGTACCATTATACCAAATATCATTAAATTTAACAAGTTTATAACCAGTACATTGGTCATCATTATGAACCAATATAGCATTAATAGTTTTCTCAAATTCATTAATAGTAGGTAACAGATTATTAACAATATCAACTCTGTCTTTCCAAGCAATATTATTTAATAACTTATTATAACTACTATTGTCGTTAAGAATAAATTTAATATATGATTCTTTAACAAGTTGATTATTATTATCATCTTTTAAGAATCGACCATAATTATTTTTAGATATTGCATAAATGCCATGTTTATCAAACCAGAATAATCCATTTCGATTGGTAATACCTACGATAGGATTGTAGTCATGGAATGAAATCCAAGCATTAGCAATAGGACTAAAACTAATTGTGAATTGTTTATTATCAACATTTTGGACTAAATATAAGATATTAGTATCTTCATTAAATGCCCAAATTCTACCATTATTCTTAAATGGATTAACTACATTTTTTACAAGATTACCATCAAACCATTTAAGAGCATTAAGAGCAGTCATATTACTTACCTTATCTCCATTGATATTAAAGATACGCCTATGAACTGCATCAATAACAAAATAACCAATAACATTAACATGAGTATCAAAATAACTTTGACAACCTATATAACCACTGGGACTATATGTAACCTCTTGAGGTTCCATATTAAATATATCAGCTGTACCTAAATACGAAGTACCTTCATCGGTATTAGAAAGTGTATCACGAAGTTGCAATAAATGCAGACCGTATGTCTGTTGAATATAAAGATTTTTATTATCAGTTTTTAATGCAATAATTTCACCTCGATTAAAAGGCATATCTTTATAATCATCACTTCTAAATAATCGCCAATTAAGATTAGCATTTTCAGCACTTTGTAATTGACTACGAATTATACGATAAGGATGGTCTTGAGTTCCGGGAATTTCTTCAAAATAAGTAAATGTTTCAATACCATTCTCATTATAAACAGGAGAATATCCTTTACCAACACTACTATTTATAAAATTATCAACTTGATAACTTAATTGATAAAATTCGCGTAATTCATTACCACGTTTATCGTGATATTTGAAAGATTTATCTACGTTATTAACACTGAATCGAGCAAGAATATTGAATTTACTTTCAAGAGGAACAGTAAATATCCAACGATAAACAGTAGCGTTACTGTCTAATTCTTTTGCTTGAGCATCACCATAACGATAATCAGATGATGGAGCAGTAGCTCGAAGTGTTATATATCCAATAAATGTATCACCAACTAATGAAGTTATTATTTCAGAAGAACCTTTAATATTAATTACATTAGATGCAATTTGAAGTTTCTGATTATTAACATCAGAATAAAGTGTTTCAGAATTATTAATTAAATCGGCAATATATCCTCTTGCCCATTCTTCATTATCTGTACCTTTATTAAATCCATCAAAACCTTTTTCAATACGATAATAACTATCACCAGCAATATTGTTTTGAGAACTAATATTAGCATTAATATATTCAAGTGAAACATCTTTGGTTGCACGAGAAGTATCAATAGTAAGACTATTAATGTCAGCATCTAAGAATCGAGTTCCAGATTCATTAGGATTTGTATCAAATCCATCAAAATCTTCACCTTTCCATTTAGCTGGAAATACTTTTATATCATCATCAAGTTCTTCATTTTTAACAAATTTAAGAACATCAGTTTCAAAGTATAGAGGTTTAAGTTTACCTCGAATACTATTTATCTTATTATAAAGATATTCAAATGTATAAAATCTTGCGTTATTGCCACCAAAAGGATTTTTATAAGTTTGATTCTTACCGAAATTGTTAGTTTCAGTATCTCGCATTGCAAAACCTTGTGTAACAATTCGAGAGTTATTAATATTATGTTCAACAAAGAAATAAACTATAGAACTAATATACTTATTCATTAAGTCCGTTTTACCAGCAAGATTAGCTTTAATATTTATATTAGGACTTAACGTATAAATAGGATTCCATTCAGAAGAAGTAGAATATAATTGAGTTAACCAATTAAATGTCGGAGCAGTTGTTCCATCAACTTTATATCCTAATCGAGCTTCAATTAAAATATATTTAGTTTCTTTTGCATCAAGATTAATTACGAAATTAGTTTTGGTATTAATTGTATTACCAATAAATGTAGATTTACTATCAGATGCTAAAAGATTAGATTCAGAAATTTCATAATATTCAGTTTCAACTTCAGATTCTTCTGAATCAATTTGTTTAACTACCGATGTAGCATCATAAACTTTTGTAGTTAAATTTATACCAGCAGGTATTAAACTATCTCCACCAAATTTAGGACTACATTCAACACCAATTAATTGACTTGATGTACTCTCACTTGTTATCTCCAATACTACAACTTGATAATCAGAAGGATTAACTCCACCTTCAGAATCTTCAGTTGTATACGGTAATGGAAGACTTGGTAATTTCAGTTTACCTTTTGTTAAAGAACGACCTTTTGCTTTAACTGTTGTATGTCCAGTCGAAACTCCGTATAAACTAAAATAACGATTACGAGCTATTGTAGGATTTTCACTGCCAACACCAGTTTTAGCAATTTCATCTACTTGTTCAGCATCATCAATATCGGGTAAACTCTTCCAACTCGGACTTATAATCTTACTAATATTTTCAGATTTATAAGGAATTTTATGAGCATTTTGATTAGTAGAACCTACGGGATAAGCTTCAATATCATAATTATTAGCTTTCCAAGGAATATGATGTATATTTACAAGGTCACCTTTATAATCATAATATCCAGCATAAAGAACATAAACTTCACCACTCTTAAAATAACGTCGAGTACTATTAATATAAGAAGAACTCGGATTCCAACTTAATTGAACATCAAGATTATTCTCTGTAAATTCTTTAAGTTCACTATCAAGTTTACTATAATCAAGAGTTTTTACATTACCTCGAATAAGTCTATTATTGAAATTAACAAGAGTATTATCTCGAATATATGATATATTTTTAATAAAAATATCATCAAGACTTATAGTAGATAAATATGAAACATCACTTACAATATGAGTAGTACTTATACCACTAATTGAAATATCATCAGTTTCATATGATAATTGAGCTTCGTCAGTAATATAAACAATAGCAAATTTACAATGTTTATATTTAATACCACTATTTCTAAAACTAATAGTAATATTTTTATTAATTTCGATACCTAATGCATAATCTTCTTCGTAATTACCACAAACAATAAGTGATGTACTTAAAGGAGAATAGTTTGTATAAGTACCATCATCAAGACGATATTTAATTGCTATTTGATAAGCACCAGTTTTAAGATTACCACCGTCTTTAACTTCTAATTGAAGTTCAGGATAAGTAACATTTGGAATAAGATTAAATGAATCAACTTCATCAACAGTGATGTCATATCCTATTGCAGTATCATCTCCATTATTACCATCATAAAACGGGTCAGTCATATTAATAATTCTTGTTTCATTTGCTGATTCATCAGTTCCCTCAGTAAATGTAACAATCAAATTTTCTTTATAATTATATATATAATCTCCATGAATTGGTCTATCAATACTGAATCCAAATGCACCCGATGTACTATACAGACAACGTTTTACAGTTGGATTATTATCATCAAGATTAAGATATATAATAGCGTCGTTAGTTTGTAAATCAGATTTATCTGCATTATTCCAGTGTTCTACAACGCAAAAAAGTACAACACCAACATTAGTTGGAATTGTACCTATAATATTATATTTGTGATTATCGGCATCACTATAAATATAAGGAATGATATGCCGATTTGTCGGATGATTTTCAAGAATATCATCTAATTCACCTATGAAATCAAATCCTCTTTCATTAAAATAACTTTGACCTTTATTATCAATAGTTATATTTTTAGCATATCGCAAAGATTTATCTTGTGCAATATGAGGTGAATTATCTAAATCAAGACCTAAAACTTTCATAATTTCTATTATTCTAATGTACGAAGAATAGTAGCAATATTCTCTCGACGGTCGTTACTAAATTTATTACAAGAAACTCGAACTTGTATTCTCATTCTATCGAGTTCTATTGCAGGATTTGTATAAGGATTGTTTGCTGTAAGACTTACAACCGGATGTTTATAACCTCTTAATAACATTTGTTTGAGAACATAAAGTTTAAGATATTTTTTAAGAGGGCCATTATTATAAATAAGAGGAACATCCATATTTATAATACTATCATAAACAACCGGTAAAGCTCTATATCTTAAATGAATAGTTCCGTAATTAACGTTAGTATGAATCCAGTTATTACTAATGTAATAATAAGGTTGTTCTTTATCAACAGGAGCATGATTAAAACTATTATTTTTATCACCGGGACTTGTTATATCTGCATTTGGAATACCGGGATAAGGAGTATATGTTGGAACAGTTGTTACCTTTTCAGTAATAGTATCTTTGTTAAATTCAGCTGAATTTTTAAGAACAGCTTTTTTGTTATTTATAATGACGTCAATTATACCACGAAAATCCCACGGTAATTGACAACGATGGTCATCAAATTCAATATCCTTTTCTACATTAACATAAGCTTGAATGAATTTAAGTTCTTCTAAAGCATTTGCAACCCAAATAGGAAAACGACTTACAAAATCATCACTTTGTATATTATAATCGTTATACATATCTGGAATTAATGTAGCACTACTAATGAATATATTATTATCAATCATAAAGCATTATTTTGTTTAGGAAGATTATTTCGATATAGTTTAATAGCTTCGTCAGGATGATTAAAACAAATTGCAAGAATTTTATTGAAACAATTAAGTCTTCGATTTGTTGCAATTTCATCGACAGTTTTACCTTTCATTGCAAAAGGTGTTCTGTCAATAGTTTTTTCACCATTTTCATAAGCACTACTTGTATGACCAAATTTGAATTTATAATAGACACTTTGTGGTATTCGACCTTTGACTTTATGATATACAGCTTTTATACACCAGTCATAATCATAATATATGAAATAAGGAATACCATTTGGATTATCAGCAGTTCGTATATTAATACCTTGTTCTAATAATTTCTTTTTTAAGTCTTTTGTAGCACCCCAATCGACAACACTACATACATCACCGGGCATTGTCTTTTTATAGTAAACATAAACGTAACCTACGGAACTACCAAAAGAATAATTATTACCTTTACATAGTAAATTAGCTATCTCATTATTAACTTCATCTTGCATATAAGTATACATTTCAGAAGGTAATTCTTTAAGAGCAGCAAGAGTTTCTATATCATCATCAAGTTTATCAAGACGTTCATAAACTAAGTAATTATAACTACGAATATAACTCATTAGTTTAGTACCAAGTAGAGCATCTTGTTTTTTATTAAAATAAATCTTACTACGATTATCAATATCGAATACTACTGAAACATCAACACCGGCTTCTTGATATTTAGCAAGATTATCTTTGATATTATAAATACAATCGTTGCGTCGTTCATAAGCAAGATGTAATTGTTTAATTAAAGAATTAAGTTGTATTTGAACTTCTTTAACGAAATCTCTCCAATAATATTCGTTATCAACCATAATGATAGAAACATGATGTTAATCTTGACCATTACCACGTTGAGCAATAGTAGGATTATTATTATTTGTTTTAATATCCAAATCTTGAGGATAAATACCAAATTCAGTTTTAAGTATTTCTTGAATTATACTTTCAAGCATATCATTAGGCAAAGGTAATTCAACATCTTGACCATCTTCATTTTTAAAGAATGAAAGAACTTCATCAGGATTTTCAAATATACCTGTAATCATTACTTCATTAATTGGTCGTCTATCATCAATATCTTTTGTACCAACTTTTTCAGCAATAATTATATGACCGTTTAATATAATATAAGCTCGTGGATACCCGGTGGGAGAGTAGGTTGGACGCCCACTTTGACGTAGTTTAAGAGATGTAATAGAACTTTCATACATATATCCATTACCAACAGTATCACCTACAAACGCAAAAGGCGCATCACTTTGTATGCGTACGGGTGTAGGAACTTTGTACTTTGTTCCTAACAATCTAATTTTATTAGCAACTCGATATTCAGTAGGAAGAATATCACTATATTTCAACTCTTCAACAGGAGCAATAAAAGTAAGTTTAAGAATATCATCTATTCCATTTTTCTCAACGCTTTGTCGAATACGATTTGCAAACATAGTTTTAATCATATCCTTAACACGTTCTTTAAGTTCGTGATTATTAGGTTGATTAACCATGTTTGTAATACGAGCTGCATACTGATTAAGTGTTCCCATATCTTACTTATTTAGATTCAAAAGATTAGCAATAGTATTTTGTTTTTTCCAAATATATTTTTCATCATCAGGATTAAATCCTTCTACGATATTATATTCAAGAGAAATAAAACCAATAGGTGTTTCTTTAATAGGGTCTTTAATAAGAAAAGTATAAGCAGACTTCATACCTCTACTTTCAAGTTCATCTTTATAACATCTGTCTTGAAACTTATATTTACTAACATCATTACAATAATGACGATTTCTAACAAGAAGATTATGAAATAAATAAGGAAAATTATTAACAAGAATATCCTTAAAAGATTTCTTATAAGATACTACACAACAATCATAATCTTCACCAACAACAGTGTATTTATCCATTTCTACACCATTAATGAAATGACCGCCATTATGAAAATAAGCAATATAAACAGCATTAGCGTGAATAGTATCTCGAATAGAAGCACATATCTTATCAAGTTCTATATAACAATTACTTTTTTCAATAGTGAGTTTTTGTTCTTTACGTTTAGGAAATAACCATTCTTTTAGATAAATACCAGCAATCGTACTTATGGATGTTATTATAGCTACTATAATAGCTGTATAATCGAACATAGATAGGCGTATAAGAGGATTAATATTAATAGGTATATTATATTGGGCTACTAACAAATATACGTTAAAATAGTCGATTTCCCACCATATTCACTATAAAAAAGAGGTGCTACATTAGTAACACCTCTCACCATTTCAATTCAATCTTTAACAATATAAATTGTTATATTACTAACAATTTATTTCTTTACTTTCTTACCAGTGGTCTTTTTACCACCTTTCTTTCCACCACATGCCATAGTAGTAATCATCTTAATTAATTAATGATTTTGTTTATAATCAACACCAATCTTTTTTAGAATCGGTTTGAATATCCAACTCCAAGCAACTGGTGCAAGAATAGCAGAATTAATAAGAATTGTAGTATTTTCATATCCACCTGCTATATATCCTGTGGCAATAGCAAAACAACTAATTAGCATAACCAGTCGTTTAGTCCATGTGCCAACAAATTTATCACCATTAATATCATCTATTGCTTTAATAAGTATATATGTTAAAACATTCACACAAAGCATAAATGATAAATCGAAATGAGTACTGAATAACTCAACGAAATGTCCTACGAGTTGTTCCATTTACCATTCATCAATTTCATCGACCACCATATTTCTTATTTGGAATATATTTTAAGAAACTAAAAGGAAACAATTTCTTTCTAAAATCTTTATCAGATTCTAAAGTTCTTGCTTCACCTTCAAAACAAATATCTTTATAAGCTCGATTATAAGGAGGTAATATAATTTCAATTATCCAACTAATCACGTAAGCAATTAAAGGAATAATTGGAGTTAATAATAAGCACCACCAAGAATAATTTGTAGTAAGACTTAATATGATACTTACAATAAGACTGAATATAAATAATACTACTTGTTGATAACTATGACAAGATTCATGTCGTTCAACAGTAGGAGTTATCTTATCTTTGTATTCAGTACGAATTACTAACCACCATAATATCGTCATACATAAATACCCTTTGAACGGTAGGAATTTACAATAGACTTTAATCATGATTTTATTTTAATTGAATTTGTTTATAACAATTAGCGTGTATAGTATTCATAAAATTTTCAGCAACTCCGCTATCATCAATAACTAAACCATCTTCATAACCTTGTAACTTCATTATCTTTTCCCATTCAGATTGTACTGTCATATAATTATAATCAGTTCTTTGTAAAATACTCATAGCACCTGAATAATTATCATCTTCAACATCTCCTAATTTAATAAGACTATGAATACAAATTGGTACTATAAAATCAATATTCACCATACCCATAATGCAATTATATACATAAGTGATATAATCAGAATCAGTATATATAATTGTTACAATGGAAGGTTTCTTTACTTCTTTTTCTTTAGGTACTAAATCATAATATGTAATCTTAAGAGCAGTAAATCTTTGAATAATAACATCCAAACTTGCAGTGAGATAATCCAAATTATCATCTGTCATACTTTTAAGTAAGGTGGCATTCGGAACAGCATACTTAATATTAGCATTTACAGAATTAGTTAAATTATTTACAGTACTAAATATGATAAATACTGGAACTGATTTTGTACCATTCTTAATATCATTATTAAAAAATAAATGAAGACTAACAGATAATTGAGACATATATACACCATGTAAACTTCTATAATTCTTTATAGAAAGTTTAATGTTATTTTCATCACTATTTATATTCAAACTACCATCAGGTGAACCAATAATATTAAATATAGAATCTATAAGCTCACCAAACTGAGCTTGTGTAGGTATTTTACCTGTTTCAAAATATTGTTTAAGCTGACTTTTAGTTGCCATAATATAATTGAATATTTTTGTGTTATTAATAAATTTATCATAATTCGTACTTGATTTAAGATTAAATAGATTATTTATAACAACTAAAAGTCAAACTTAATTTAACTTTTAATTTGTAACATTAACATCTCTCATATATTTATTAATAAAACTCAACAGTTGTGTAGTTCTTAAATCTGTTGAATCTAAAATAGCATATAATTCTTTTTTATAATCATTCACATTTGCAATAGAAGTAAGAATGTAATTATATGCAGTTATAGCACCACCCGATACACCTATTCTAATAGCTTCAGAAACAATAGGGAATGTATCATTTTCAGTAGCATAAACTATTTTGAAATAAGCTCTTGTAGAACCATCAGTTGTTATAAAAAAATGTTCTTCTATAAGATCATTTTTAATAACTCGATGTGTATTGGATAAATGATACCAACCAACCCAATTCCACTTAACAGTTGAAGGAATTGCTCCTACAAGTGCTTCATCATTAGCTAAATATAATTCACCACCATTTTGTAACATTTTAGTCATTAATTCTGATGTAAGAATAGTATATTTAACAGGTGGAGTATTACCATATTCAGAAGGTGAACCAGTATTACAATGTACAATTATATAAGGTAAGTATGTAGCATTTGCTGCATCATAAAAACCTATAAATAAGTAAGATGCTTCATCACCAATAGTAACAAATCTATAACCAAGTACATTAGCATAATCAGGGTCGCTAAAACTTAAAGTATTGTCCCCCCCCCTGTTAACTCACTATTTGGAATCTTACTTATCAAATTTTCAAAATCAGCTTGTGTAGGAATTTTCCCAGTTTGAAACAAGGCTTTAATTTGTGCAATAGTCATAGTAATAATAGTTAAAGTTTGACATATATCAGTTAAACTCTAACTATTATTACTAATAACAGTCAGAGTTTAATATAGTAGTTTTTTACTAAATTTACCAGCGTTTTCTAAATCATTTGCGACAACACTGTCAATAGCAGTCCATTTAGTTTGAGAATTACCAGTACAACGATAAACATATAAATCATTGGAACCACCCATATCAACATTCATTGCGAAAGCATAACCAACATACCATATACCATTTTGCACTACAGGATAAATACGATATGTTATATTGTTTGATTGAATGGTTCGAGGTGACGGATTATTATTAGTAGGTTGTGTGATATTAAACCACGCCCAACCAGAACCTTTAATATTATTAATTAAATCTATTTCATCAGCAGTATTAATATCGCCAACTTCAGATTCAAAATGCGCTCTATCTGTTTTATCTAATAAATGATAAGTTATATTAAAATTGGCACCGCTAACAGCATTATCGTAAAAACAAATAACTGCTACAAGATAATTACCTCCAATTTCATCATCCCAAGCACCAATTAAAAAATAACTACGATTATCATTATAAATATATCTAAGAGATTTAACATATAGTCTATCGGTACTATCTCCATTTCCGAAACCTATTGTTGTATCACCAGCCCCCCCCCAATGGCATACTCAACATACCATCAATAAGGCTGGCAAAATCAGTTTGAGTTGGTATAGCACCAGTGATAAATTTTGCTTTCAAAGCAGATTTAGATAAAGCCATAACTTTTAATTAATTAAGATTAGTAACAATACGTTTAATTTTAGCAAACAAACTTTCAGATTTAGTTTCTACTGCAACTTCAACAGGTTCTTCTGATAAAGTTTGAACATCATTAGAACGAGTATTTGGTGTACGACCAACTTGGAAAATATAGTGGTCAACACCATCACCTTGAATTTGCATATAACCAATACCATTCAGGCCAGCTGATTGAGTAATAGTAACAGATTTAGAAGTAGCTCCAGAATATGAAGCAGTTACCGTAGCAGTTCGAGATGCAACATTATTCTTTGAAGCTGTAACAGTAGTTCCACTTAATGTAAATCCAGTACCACTAATTGCTAACGTTGGAGTTGCAGATTCAGTAGTAGCTGTTCCAGTAGAACCTGATGTATAAACAGGAGTTTTAGTTCTCATACAACTTGCTGTAATAGTAGAAGTTCCACCTGATGCAGCAATAGTTGTAGGATTTGCCGAAACAGCAATATTCCAACTACTGTAATTATAAGAATCAATTTTGTTAGCCGCTTGATAAATATATATTGTTCCACTTGCAGATTTACCATTAGCCGACCAAGTAACAGCTTGACTTTTAACAGTAGTTTGAGCTGAAACAGTTGTACCCTTCGAAGAAGCAGTAGCAGTAATAGAAGCTACATTCGGAACAACATTAGCAGTTCCACTTGAAGCAGCTTCAGTAGTAACATCTTTTGTAGCACCAGATGTATATTCGTAAGTAGTAATTGTAGCAGATTTATTCCAACTTTGAGTACCATTTCCAGCTGTAGCAGTAGCAGAACCACCACTTGCAGGAATAATACCATTTGTTACTGTACCAGCTATTACATCACCATATGTATAAATACCACCAGAAGTAGATTTAACAATTTTACTGTTTGTTATACTCTTAGAAGCCGTAGCTGACTTAGAACTATCTATGTTATTTACAGCTTTTATAGTAACAGTATCAGTAGTTTCATTAGTTCCCATACTACTATGAGTAATCTTATTTCCAGATAAACTGAATCTACTATTACCGTTAGCAGTCATAAAAATTGATAAACTACCACCAACACTTCGTGTTTGATTCGGGCCAGTAGCACCCGAACTATACAAAGCATTATAAGTTTCAGTATTAGTAACAGAAGCACTTACAGTCGCAGAACCACCAGCTGCTGTCAAACCACTACCGATACTTATAGTAGGAGTTCCATAAGCAGTAATTCGAGGATTGTAATTACTATTAGTTACTTTATTTTCAGCTTGATAAATATCAGCATTTGCATTACCAGACTTACCATTAATATTAACTGTTACACCTAAAACACCGACTTTAGTTCGAGATTTAACAGTAGTTCCAAGAGATGGAATATTATCAACACCACTAGTCCAGTAAATATAAGCTTCGCCTTCAGTTATAACACCCGCACCAGTAGTTACACCATTCCAACCATATGTCTGGGAATATGTAACATTTCCGGTTTTAACACTACCACCGCTTGCAGGAACATCATTACAAGTTAATGTAACAACTGGATTAGCATAAGTATAATAACCAGCAGCTTGATTATAAGTAATATCCTTAATAGCAGTTTTACCATTAAGTAATATATTAATTCTAACTACAAAACCATTACGAGGATTTAATGATTGATTGGAAGTTACATATAATATATTATTTGATAACGTAAATCCAGTAACTGGGTTTTGAACAAAGTAAGTTGTATTAGCACCTGTTGTAATATTAGTGGTAGCACCGCTTGTATAAGTAGCCTTCTGAGAATAACTTAAACCATCAGAAACCTTAATATTAATGTGCATACTGGCAGTTAAACTAATAGGGGTTTCTTTAGTTATAATTATATCACCATACGAAACAGTATTAGCTTCTTGTTTAATAACAATATTTGCAGAAACAGTTTGACCATCGAACGTATTAGAGAACTTGCCAGTTACAGTAATACTCCGTTCAGTTCCTACAATAGTAGTTCGATTGCTTGCAGTAACTGTAACACCAGATATAGAAAATCCAGTAGCACTTCCTGATAGAACTGGAGTAACATTATCTGTACTAACTAAATTACCATTACGATACGTTTTAAGTACAGCTGTAATATTTGTAGTTCCGCCTTTTGCGGCAATTTCAGTATTATCACTGTTTAATATTAAATCATATGTATAAACAGATGCTTCTTGTTCAACAGTAAGAATAACTTGTTTACTGGAATCTTTTTTACACTTTCCAATAAACTGCATACTTCTCTTAGAAGTACCTTTTTGAATAGGTGATGAAATTTTAACAGTCTGATTTCCTTGAAAAGAGGGAGATTCAATACTAATTGAATCTCCACTCCCGTCATTCCATTTATTAGTGATAACACTCATAAATAATTAATTAATTTATTCAGCAGGTTCGAACGTCCATTCGTCATTCGACAGAACCTTCAGAGTCTGCTCACCACCACCCTTCGGAATAGTAACAGTTGCGGTAGTTGTACCCTGCGAATTAAGATACAGATAGCTGTCACCAAGAGCCTGAGTAATAGTAATAGTTTTAAGAACAGTCGAACCTTCACCCTTGATTTCAAGAGTTGCAGAACGAGCTTTAATAGTTTCGTTCTTCGGTACAACAATAGTAGCATCATAAGTATATTCTCCAGTAGCACCGGGGTCACCAGTAATAGCAGTACCAGACGTAGCAGTTGTACTACCATTAACCTTAAATGATGTTACATTTGCAATACCGAAGTTAGTTTTCCATGTAAATGTAAGAAGTTTCGAGTTAGACTTACCAGTTACATGAATTGTTTCACCACCTTTAGCAACATTAATAGTTAAACCATCGGGAGTAATAAATTCGTCAGCAGCCTTTTCAAGAACCGTGACTGTAACTGCGTTAGTCTTTCCGACAATCTTACCGGGAACGTTAGTACTTCTATCAGTACGACCAGTATAAGGGTTCACAGAATTAATCTTAATCTGTGCATTTCCAGTACCAGTTTTAGGAACCCATGATAAATAACTCGGAATAGTTGCCATTTGTTTTTTTTTTTGGTCGATTAACTATAATAACAAACTAATTACCAAATTCCCATTCAACTGTATCACTTGCGAAAACAGTTATGGTATCATGATAATTATTATCTTTATTTAGAATAACAAGAGTTTTATCAACAGCTAATTCTACAACAGGTTCATCTATTGGCCAAACTTTTTTACCATTAAGCCACATATCAAGAACCTGCCGACGATTACCATTAAGCATTACGACAGCTTCCGTAGCTCGTTCAAGAAGATTAAGTTGTGCCATAGTTGTAGATTAATATTAACCTTGTGGTGTTTCAAGAGCAGTTACACGACCTTTCAAAGAAGTATAATTACTCTCTAATGTACTTACTTTACCACTTAAAGTAGTAACAGTTTCTTGTAATGTATTAACAGTACTTTCAAGAGTTTCTACTTTTGTTTGTAATTGTTGAACAGTTGAAGATTCAGCCTTAGTGGCTAAACCTTCAATTACAAAAGTAATTAACTTCTGAAAAGCACCAGTTTTC
>OBAH01000384.1_pt1 | contig 39413 bp, 30 predicted proteins | sample 1517491 | NCBI WGS metagenome assembly OBAH01 (sample SAMN04571697, study PRJEB22368) | human gut metagenome | biome: human gut; material: stool | host: Homo sapiens | place: Luxembourg | collected 2012-08-03
GGAGGGCAAATGTAATATGCACCTATCGGAAATCTGGCATAGCAAGAAAAACGACAGTCGCTTATCCCGAACTCAGGTTAAAAGCACAGGAACCTCTAAACTGGCAAGTTTTACATTGTCAGTACAGGTAATCAGGTGAGTAACCGCCAATCTGAGCGTTTTCAACTGTTCGTCAAAGTTGGAAATTTCCTCTTTGACTTCCTGCTTCTGCTCGATCTTGGCAACAAGTTTTGTAATATCCTTCGCCATAACTTACAATTTTAGGTTTAACGTTTGAGTTTAACAACAGGCTTGCAGAGCCAGCTCGCTTTCTTTGCACAGCGACGAGCCCAGTCATCGTCTTTTTCGTTCTTGTCACGTCCCCAACCACTGCCAGGACTGCCACCGCCACCACATGATTCAGCAATTCGGGTTGCACCATCGACATAGCTAGCAAACAGAAGGATGGCAGTCTTGATGCAATTTTCAAGAGCCTCGGCACTATCACTGACAGGTTCAACTGCATCCTTGATGACATTGTAGATGTGGTCAGAAACATAGGTCTTTTGCTCCTTGCCGTTGTTGTCCCAAAGAACGTAAGCACGTGTTTCCTTGGTGCCAGACGACTGAGTTGAAGACTGGCTTGATTCGCCTTGCACATTTGCACTTTGCTCTGGTACAACAGGTTTCGATACCGGCTTTGCCATGCCCATGCCAGTGTCGGTACTGCCAACCGTCACCTGATTAGCCTTGTGGAATTTCAACCAAGTGCCTCTCAGATTCTTCAGCATAAGGTCACGACCAACACCAAGTATAGAAGACTTGTATCGAGAGTTACCCTTCATGATGGTGTACCCATGTTTAACTCCGTCTTTGTCCTCCTGAACCTTTACGTCATAACCAAGAGCCTTGATTCTGTCAACATAGTCGTTCCAGGAGTAAGCTCGCATTTCTGAAAGCACCTTGTAACACGCATCCGTAATCTCGTTGACATTCGCCTTGTGAATATCCTCGGGCAACTCCCAACCCTCTTCAACATTGATGGTGTGGGCAGCCATTGTGCAACGATTACCGATGAAACGGTTTGTCATCAGATTGCCGTCAAGGTCAATGCGATTGATCAGAATATGAAGGTGAGGAATGCCAGACTTTGAATCGTGATGGACACACGCAAACAACTGTGCTCGGCTCAGGTCAAAGGCAGGTACCTTCTTTCCTTTCTTGCCTGACTTTTGTGATGCCTTAACCAACTCATCAAGGAATCGGATGGCATACATTCTCCAGTCCTCGGATGTCCAACCCTTTGACTCTTCAAGGGATGGGGAAACCTCGATGCGGAAGATAGGTTTGCTAACTGGCTTTTTTCGGAACTTTGGTGCATACTTCATCTGGATGACTTGTATCTCATACCACATGCCCAAGGGTGGCAGACCTTCAGACAAGTTCTTGGTGTAAACGATGTCTGCTCTGTTGTGCCTGGTACAGTACTCTGTCATTCGAGCACCGTGTTCTATAGGCTTACATTCGGCCACCATGAGTCTGCAGATATTTGAAATGATCCTGAATATCTCCCCAGCGACGAATGAGATATGTAGTAGCCTCAATCCAGTTGTTCATGAACTCAGCGTCGTGGAAGTAGCTATGCAGCTCCTCCTGAGTCTTTCCACCGAGTGCATTGTGGATATGAACAAGCTCGCTGCGGGCATCCCCAAGAGAGATAAGAGCCTTAGTCTGTTCATCGTTCATAAGCTGATAAAGCATTATTTCAAGCGACTTGTCATGAATATACTGGCTCTTCTTGATTCCAGCCTTAGCAGACTCTTCAAGAATCGTAGCGTAATCCTCAGGTGAGTAGCACACCGTGATACGTGGGTTGCGTACTTTCTTCTTTTTCTTAGCAACCTTTGCTTCTGGTTTTATATTTGAATCCATAGTTGTATAAATCATTGAAATTAAGTTTATAAGAGGAAATGAAAGACAATGCGAGCCTGCGAGTAGTGCAAGAAGTCAGCAGGTCGAAACACTGGGGGAACCCCAGGTGTGTCGGACAATGACACTTCTTGTTTAGCTGACTACACTTTTACTATGCCCTTCGGGTCGTTTTGCAAGACTACGCAAGGTAATCTGGGTAACGTCTTCAAGCTTGTCTAGACCTTACTTAGGAGTGCCATTTTCAAGCATCTCATTGTTTGCATCATCGGTGTCAGATGACACCCTATTTTGGGGCCTCATAATTTTGACACATCCTGGTTGCCTAACTGCATTCAGGAAGTAAGCCTTCTTCCTTCATTTTAAGATACTCATCATAAGTAATCGCGTTCTTGCGGTCTTCTTCCATCTCACGCATCCTGATTTCCTGGTCTCGCCTATCATATGCTCTACTACGTTCTACCAGAAATTGTTTTAGACTTGTAAGAATAACCTGAGGGTCAAAGTAACTATAGAAACGTTCATATTGAGTCGCCTTGAAACGCGCGAAGAATAGCATCAGTTCATCGGTCTTCAGCCAATGATAGTATGTCGCAATCAATTGGGAAAGTTCAAATAGTTGTTCTTCAGATACCTTTTCTTTTAGTCCACAATAGTTGCTTACACTTGTGAGTTGAGGAACCAACCATAGTTCAGCTGCTCTACTTCCATAGGCTAATTTGAGCAATGAAAGTGTTGGCGAATCACCGAAATAGCATTTGTCAGGGGAATGGCAAAGTTCCATCTGGCGACTGGGATTGTGAGACAACAGAAAATCATCTATTGTAGCATCTTTAGATTGTAGTATCTGTATCTTATTTTTCACCAATGGGCTGATTTTCGGCAAAGAGTCTTTGCATGACACCGATTGCAGCATTGGTAATGTCCCGTTTTTCTTCATAAGTTGTAATGTCTTTGATATGTGTTCCATTTGCTTCTAATCTTATTGGTTCATTGATCCAAGTTCTTAGTGTGATGAAGTTCTCGAAGTTCTTTCTGTACTGTTGTGTTCTTATCTGTACATAATTGCAAATGTATTCGTAGCATTGCTTGCGATCTTCTTCCGTAAGAGCATTCCACATGGAACGAAGTTTTACTTGATCACCAACAGGTTTGTCATATAATGCCCAAACCTTTTCAAAGGGATAATCTGTCTCAACTTCCACAACAATTGGGGCAGAGTCCCCCTTGATAATTTGTTCGTTAGAACGATTATCACTACTATTGCTGTTATTCTTACTATTGGTATTACTCTTACTTAGGCAACCATTTGCTTGCGGTGGTTTGCCATCGCAAGCGTTCGTTAGCGCTCTTGTCTTGTAGCGTTTGCGGGCATTCTCTGCATTTTTCTCACATTTTGTGATGTATGCTTCGGTATCGCGATCTATCTGTGCAGCAAACATCATGAAGAGCGCCTTGATGCCTTCTTCTTCCAGTTCTGGTAATATGCCTGTGTTGGCATATTCCAGAATTGATTTGAAGATCCGACCAGCACTCGCATCGCTCAAACAGTTGATTGCAGCCATATTGTCCAGGTACAAGATGATGCTCTTCATCTTTTTCTTGTCTTTCTCTACTGCCATAGTCGTATTTTGTCTATCCTCTTTTACTATTAACATATGCCAGTGCTTCCTCCTCTATCATATAGTCAGCCTTACGACCTCGTGTCAGAATCCATTCATCAATCTCTGACTTCAGGAACAGGTTCTGTTTACCCTTATCACCTTGTTTATGATAAGGTATAACGCCCGTGCTGCACCAACCGTAGATGGTCTGAATAGAAGGATGGCTTGGCAAATAGTCATGAAGACCTTTCACGTCGAACCATATAGATTCTTCGTGAGATGGCTTGGAAAGACTATCAATCTTTGTCTCAAGATAGTCAATCTTTTGCTGGAGTGCCAATATCATCATTGGCATGTCCTCAAATGTAGGTTTACTATTCATATTATAATTTTGCATTAAATGTTGTCTTCAGCGATATGCATGAAGAAACATTCCCGGGAATGCGACAGCAAAATTACAATGTTTTTTATCGACGATTCAATGCGATAATTCTCCCATTTAGTCGCAATAAAAATAGTTCAAAAAAGTATAGTTTTTCTTATCTTGGTTGGCAAAATCCGTTGTTTTTCAACATAAACAAATAAAAAAAGCCACCCACGATATTACTCGCAGATGGCGTTGTTGTGTAAATCCTGTGTAATGATTATATCTATGTCGTAAAATCAGTAGCAATTACGATGGTGTCTGCTGCTTGCTCTTTCTTCTCATCAACAATCTTAGCGTAGATTTGGGTCGTAGTAACCTTTGTGTGTCCAAGCATTTTGCTCACAGTGTAGATGTCCGTTCCGTTTGTAAGTTGCAATGTCGCATATGTATGACGGAAGCAGTGGAAAGTGATATGTTTGGTAATGCCTGCTGCTTTAATCCATCGTTCCAATGGTTTGTTTATCCAGGATGGATCTTGTAGGCCTTCAAACACCAAACGGTCTGGTTCTCCTCTTTCTCCACAAAGTTGATATGCTTGATCTGATATTGGCATATACTGCACTCCTTTTGTCTTCTGCTGAGTGAACAAGATGCGGTAGTGCTCGCCATCCTTGATTATCTCTTTCCATTTCAACTTCTGTATATCACTATGACGCATACCAGTTAATGCAGAGAAAAGTGAAGCTCTTTTCATAATTGGTCTGTCGCAAGGTGTTGCTGCCAGTGTGTTGAGTTCGTCGATAGTTAAGTACTCGCGTTGTTTGTCTGAATAGGCGATGTTCTTTGCCTTAGCTGCAATATCAACAGTAAGATACCCGTCAATGAATGCCTGATGCAGTCCGGCTTTGAATATAGAGAAATATGTAGAAGCTGTGTTGCGCGTGATTGTTCCTTTCTTAGAGCCACCTTGTGGAGCATTGATGAGGAAATTCTTATAATCTTCCAACAGATTCATGTCAATAGTAGAAAAGATCATAGGTTTGCCCTCGGTAAACATCTTCATGAGCTTAACCTCACGATCCCAGTTGACACGGATAGACTTTGAACTGTTCTGATGTCGCTTATCCCTCAAGTCTTCAAAGTACTTGATAAAGTCACATTTTGATCTTTCGTTCTGAGCCGCTTGTTCTGCTTCTGTTTCCGTGTATAGCGATTGGTTATCGTATTCATGCTGACGTATGTCTCGAACCTTATCTGCAAAAATACACGCCTCTTGGTCAATGGTGGATCTACATTGGATGATTCCATTGACATCACGCTTAGGTCTATAGTAAGCCTTACCATCAGCAAGTGTACGCCCCGAACTGTTCTTGTCCCAGATTGGAGTAGTAACAAAACGTCCCAGTGGTTCATGCTTTCTCATTGGTTTCTCTCGTCCTGGAACAAATACAGGAAAGCTCTCAATGATTAGAGACCACTGCTCTTTGTATTCGGACTTGCGAAGTATTACTTTGAATACTGTGCGTTTCATAGGAGTCTTCATAGTTTGATGGATTTATAGAGTTTGTCGATTTCTGATTTTGGAGCGTACACATAGTTACCTATCTGTCGGGTAGGGATGGAGAACTTGCGGATATGTGCCCATACGGATGAATCATGAATCCTAAACTTCTCTGAGATTTCTCCTATGGTATAGCAATTCTCTGGTTCCATATTATAAGTTTTAGGAATAGGCTTTTGGGCAGCCTTCCTTACCTTCTTTCTTCTTGGATAACGCTGTTCAAGGTCTGCACGGTTCAACCTCAGTTGTTTTGTACCAAGGTTGACAGCAGGAATTTTGCCTTTGCGAATCTCGCGATACAAAGTGTCTCGTTCAACGCAATAAACGGCAACGGCTTCCTGAACCGAAAGATATTCTCGTATGTCAGGAATCTCTTTTGCCAACTCTTCGTACTTGGCTTCTTTTGCCTCTCTGTCTTTCTTCCTCTTGTAAGCAACATCGGAACATTGCTTCGAACAATATACTGCATCAATGGTGCGAATTTGGAACACCGCACCACATATAGGGCATTTCCTTCGAATCTCGTATTTTGCTTGTGCCATATATCTATAAAATAAGGTGTATTTGTCTTTTGTTGAACTTCACCGACCAAAGTGTCGCGTGAACGATTTGGTGCAAAATTACGATAAAAATCCGAAAACAAGCCAAGAATGACAAAAATTAATACAAAGAAAAATCCGTGTAACTACGTGAGCTACACGGATTTCATGTGTTTGTTTATTGTTTGCTTATCAATCTTACTTAACCTCCTCGAAGTCTGCATCCTGGATTGTCTCGTCGCTCTTAGCGTCGTTGCCAGCCTGCTGAGCACCTGCCTGAGCATTTGCACCCGGCTGTGCGCCACCCTGATACATCTGTGCAGAAGCAGCCTGCATTACGTTATTGAGGTTGGCGATGGCTGAGTCGATAGCTGCAACGTCGGCTGCCTTGTGAGCGTCCTTGAGCTGCTGGAGAGCCTGCTCGATGCCCGGCTTCTTGTCTGCAGGAATCTTGTCACCGTTGTCCTTGAGGAAGTTCTCGGTGGTGAAGATCATAGAGTCAGCCTGATTGAGCTTGTCGATCTTCTCGCGCTCAGCCTTATCAGAAGCAGCGTTCTGCTCTGCCTCAGCCTTCATGCGGTCGATTTCCTCCTTGCTGAGGCCTGAAGAAGCCTCGATACGGATGGCCTGCTCCTTGCCTGTAGCCTTATCCTTAGCCGATACGTTGAGGATACCGTTGGCGTCGATATCGAATGTAACCTCAATCTGAGGAACACCACGACGTGCCGGTGCAATACCCTCAAGGTTGAACTGGCCGATTGACTTGTTCTGTGCAGCCATCGGACGCTCGCCCTGGAGTACGTGGATAGTTACGGCCGTCTGGTTGTCAACGGCTGTTGAGAATACCTCGCTCTTCTTTGCAGGGATAGTTGTGTTAGCGTCGATGAGCTTTGTCATTACGCCACCCATTGTCTCGATACCGAGAGTAAGCGGAGTAACGTCGAGCAATACGATGTCGCCTACACCGCTCTCCTTGTTCAGGATAGCGCCCTGGATAGAAGCACCAACGGCTACAACCTCGTCAGGGTTAACACCCTTTGAAGGCTCCTTGCCGAAGTAGTTCTTAACGAGAGTCTGAACGGCAGGTATACGGCTTGAACCGCCTACGAGTATAACCTCGTCGATATCTGAAGTCTGGAGCTTTGCGTCGCGCATAGCGTTCTGGCAAGGTACAAGACAAGCTTGGATGAGGTTGTGGGCAAGCTGCTCGAACTGTGAACGGGTCAGAGTCTTAACCAAGTGCTTGGGCACACCGCCCTCGGCTGAGATATACGGAAGGTTGATTTCGGTAGAAGTTGTGCTTGACAACTCGATCTTAGCCTTCTCGGCAGCCTCCTTAAGGCGCTGCATAGCCATCGGATCCTTAGAAAGATCGATGCCTTCATCGGCCTTGAAGCCCTGTACGAGCCAGTCGATGATTACCTGGTCGAAGTCGTCGCCACCGAGGTGAGTATCACCGTTGGTAGAGAGAACCTCAAACACACCACCACCGAACTCGAGGATTGAGATATCGAATGTACCGCCACCGAGGTCGAATACGGCAATCTTCATATCCTTGTTGGCCTTGTCTACGCCGTAAGCAAGAGCTGCTGCTGTAGGCTCGTTCACGATACGGCGAACGTTAAGACCTGCAATCTGACCAGCTTCCTTAGTAGCCTGACGCTGAGAGTCAGAGAAGTAAGCCGGAACTGTGATGACTGCGTCTGTCACTTCTTGTCCGAGATAGTCCTCAGCGGTCTTCTTCATCTTCTGAAGCACCATTGCCGAGATTTCCTGCGGAGTATACTTGCGGCCGTCAATGTCAACGCGTGGGTAGCCACCTTCGTTAACTACAGAGAACGGAACGCGTGTAACCTCCTTAGCGCACTGCTCATAGGTCTCACCCATGAAGCGCTTGATAGAATATACGGTGTTCTTCGGGTTGGTGATAGCCTGACGCTTTGCAGGGTCGCCTACCTTACGCTCACCGTCCTTTACGAATCCAACGATTGAAGGAGTTGTACGCTTGCCTTCGCTGTTGGCGATTACTACAGGTTCGTTGCCCTCAAATACGGCAACACATGAGTTTGTAGTACCTAAGTCGATTCCAATGATCTTTCCCATAATTGTATCTTTTTTTATTTTTATTCTGATTTATAAATTTGTTGATTGATTGAACTTGCGTTCGCCGTATAATATACAAATGCTGTGCCAAAAAACTTGATGCTGAGTTTTGGCTGACATTTTAGTAGACAGAACTTCTGTCAATATGGCACAGGGAAGTAAAAAGGAAAGATTTATATGACATTTTTTGCAAAACGATATAAATTAAGTACTTTTGCAAAACTATTATTCACGTGCGAATGGAAAACCTTATCACAATATGAGATTTACACCTTATTATATATTATACACTCTGCTTGCTTTCCTGACATTGCCCATGTCGGTGCAAGCGGAGGTGCAATCTTCCGACTCGTCAGCCACCCGTCACTTCGTACATCAATTGATGTTCGACTATCGTCCGGGTGCAATTCTTCACACCAACGACTTTCTGCGTGGCAAGAACCCCGAAGTTCGCACCATGAACCATGATATGGGCTATTACCTGAAGTATGCCTTCTCCGCTCCCGAGAATAGTGAGCAGGCAAGCATTTATCGTGATGCCTATCAAGGTGTGGGCATCGGATGGAACGAGTTCAACCCACAGTTGGGCAATCCCGTGTCTGTATTTATACTGCAAGGAGCGCGCATAGCGAGCCTTAGCGACAGGCTTTCGCTCAACTACGAGTGGAATCTCGGACTCACCTTCGGGTGGAATCCGTATGATGCCGAATCTAATCCCGACAACAAGCTGATCGGTTCGCGCGTGACGGCATACATCGGTCTCGACATGTATATGCGATGGATTGCGTCGCGCCATGTCGACATCAACCTCGGATTCAACGTTACGCATTACTCCAACGGCAACACCCAGTTTCCAAACCTTGGACTTAACACCGTGGCATTGCGTATAGGTGCAGCCTATTACATCAACCGTCACACGCCGCGCCTGCTCTATCGCCACACGCATGTGCCACCGGTGCGCCACGACATCACCTACGACCTCATCCTATACGGCGCCTGGCATCAGCGGGGATTCTACGACTACGACGGCAACGCATACATATTTCCCGAGAAGTTTGCCGTGGCTGGATTCAACTTCAATCCGATGTACCGCTTCAACCACTGGCTCAAGGCGGGCATCTCGCTCGACGGCACCTACGACCGCAGTTCCAATATCGTCATAGGTGACAATCCTACTGACGAAACTATCGTTCCGCTATACTCCCGACCGCGTTCGGCGTGGCGCCAGATGGCACTCGGAGCGTCGGCACGTGTGGAATTCTGCATGCCCTATTTTGCCATCAACTTCGGCATGGGCAGCAACTTTCTCAACGCCACCGACGACTTTCACGGCATATACGAGCTGCTGGCGCTTAAGCTGAACATCACCCGACGCTTGCTGTTGCACGTAGGCTACACGCTCAACGACTTCCACAGGCCCCGCCACCTTATGCTTGGCGTGGGCTGGCGTTTCGGATGTCTCGGTCGGTCATAGCCGCAACGCACGAGTCCGACCATACATTCTCAGCCGTCTCAATCATGTCGAGCACGGTGAATACGGGCAGGATGATGCCCATGATGGCTATAGGAGCGCCCACACCCGACATGAGCGAGAGCGTAAGGAAGTAGCATCCCATAGGCACACCGGCGTTGCCGATAGCTGCCACCACCGATATGAAGAGCCACATAATCATCGTGCCCCACGTAATCTCCACTCCGCCGTTCTGCATCACGAACAGCGACGTGACGAAGATGAACGCCGCGCAGCCGTTCATGTTTATAGTGGTGCAGATGGGCAGCACGAATCGTGCCACACGACTGTCAACGCCCAGACGCTCCTCGGCACTCTGGATGGTGACGGGCAGCGTAGCCGCCGAACTCTTGGTGAACAATGCCATGAGCACAGCCGGAGTCATGGCGCGAGCCACGCGTATAGGGTTCAGTCCGCGAGCCATGAGGAACAGTGGTAGCACCACGCAGAACTGCAGCAGATTGCCGCCCAATATCACAGCCACATACTTGCCTATCGACGTTACGACCGTGCCAGCCGTCACCTCAGCCGACAGCTGTGCTGCAAACGCCACGATGCCAATCGGCAGTATGTCGATGAGCCAATGGATGAGCGTAGACACAAGGTTCTGCAGTCCGTTGAGTCCGTTCATCAGCGTGCGCTTGCTGTCCGTCTCGGGCATACGTGCCAAGGCGATGCCTACAGCCACAGCTATGAGCAGCAGCGAGAGCACATTGCCCTCAACCAGCGGGCGCAGCACATTGTCGGGCACAATGCCTATGATGTAGTCCATGTATGAGGCGTCGCCCAGTTCCTGCTTCACCGAGTCGATGCCCGTGTCGCCCTGGATGGCGTCAAGCGGCAGGTTGTCGGGCGCGATGAACCGGTAGAGCAGCATGCCCACAGCAGCAGCAGCCACCGTAGTGAGCAGCGTGTAGGTAAGCGTGTGGCGGAATATGCGGCCCGTATCCTTCTGCGTGCCAAACCGTGCGAGCGTAGTAGTGACGGCAAGGGCTATGGTAGGTATTGCCACAAACTGAAAAAGGCGTGTGTAAATGGTAGCCACGAAGTTGGTGACGCTGTCGATCCATCCCACACCAAGCATTCCGAGCACCGTACCGATGACAAGCGCTCCGAGCCACAACCAGAAGTTCTGCGACTCAGCGCAACTGTGCTGAGCCATCTCTTTTTTATTATCCATTTTCAATTCTTTTTACTGCTTTAAGGGGTATAAGATCCCGTCCGTTTCCAAATGTAGTCCTTTTGGCTTCCAAAAGGAGTCCTTTTACCGTGCAAAAGGAGTCCTTTTACACCTCAAAAGGGACCCTTTTACAATGCAAAAGGAGTCCTTTTGCAAGGCGGTGACACCACGTCAGGAATTTCCAAGGATATATATCCCTTGCGTTATGTTAGCATTATTGCTGAGAATGGATGCAAAATTACAAAACTGTCGTCATTCTTGCAATAGTCTGAATTTGGTATTTTCGCTACGAAACCTATGATTTTTCATCGGAAAAGGCTAACTTTGTAAGCGTAAAGTACATTGAGCGTGCTTGCATCAGATTAACTGACAATAACTGACATTTACTAAAACCCAATCAATAATGAATAAAAACAGACTAACTGTCGCATTGTGCGCACTCGCCATGACCGCCCTCACCGCCAGCGCACAGAAGACAAAGAAAGCCGACCTTTTCCCACTCGGCAATTACGAAGAACTTACCGACACCAAGCCGCACGACTCCGACGCTGCATGGGCTAAGCTCGTTCAGCCCACCCAACTGAGCTGGGCGTCGATTGACACACGCTACCGCCGCCTCGACATCCCGAAGGTGAAGCAGCAGAACATGGTAAGCCTGAAGGCGTGGCGTGGCGAACGTGTCAACGCACAGGCCCTCTTATGGACCAATGTCGACCTCGACGACGTGCAGATAACGGTCAGCGACCTGCGCTCGGGCAATTCCGTCATACCCTCGTCGGTACTCCGCACCAACTTCGTGCGCTACGTCATGACCGACGAACTCAACAAGGACGGTAGCGGATGCGGCTATCGCAATCCTGCCGACTGGGACTCGTCGGTAGTGGCAGACGTGCTCGACATCAACAAGACATTGCCCGTGCGCCGCAACACTACGCAGCCTATATGGGCTAATGTATGGGTGCCGCAGGACGCAAAGCCCGGTAATTACACAGCACAGATTACCGTGAGCGGCAAGAATCTGAAGCCTATGTCGCTGCAGCTCAAGTTGCAGGTCATCAACCGCACGCTGCCCGCACCGCAGCAGTGGACCACCAATCTCGACCTCTGGCAGAATCCTTACTCAGTGGCACGATACTATAAGGTGCCCCTCTGGAGCAAGGCGCACTTCGACGCAATGCGCCCCATCATGAAGATGCTTGCCGATGCCGGACAGTACAGCATTACCACCAGCATCATGCACAAGCCCTGGAACGGACAGACCGAGGACCATTACGACTCGATGGTGACACGCATCAAGCACATCGACGGCACGTGGACGTTCGATTATGCCGTCTTCGACCGCTACGTGGAGTTTATGATGAACGATGTCGGCATCAACCGGCTCATCGCCTGCTACACCATGATACCCTGGGACCTGCGCTTCGACTACTACGACGAGGCTACCAACCGCATGAAGTTTGTCAAGGCAAAGCCCGGCGACAATGCTTACACCGAATACTGGGGCACATTCCTGCGCGACTTTGCCCGTCATCTGCGCCAGAAGGGATGGTTTGACAAGACCTGCATAGCCATGGACGAGCGCCCTATGAAGGACATGCAGGCTGCAATAAAGGTGATAAAGGATGCCGACAAGGACTATAAAATCTCGCTCGCCGGCATATATCACGATGAGATTGAACGCGACCTGTATTATTATTGCATAGCCTACGGCAACGATTTTCCGCCCGAAGTGCTGGCTCGCAGACGTGCCGAGGGCAAGATAAGCACCTACTACACATGCTGCACCGAGGGATTTCCCAATACATTCACGTTCTCGCCACCTGCCGAAGCGGCATGGATGGCTGTGCACGCATTGGGCGGCAACTACGACGGCTACCTGCGTTGGTCGTACAACAGTTGGACGCGCGACCCGCTGCGCGACTCACGTTTCCGCACATGGGCAGCTGGCGACACATACTGCATGTATCCTGGTCCGCGTTCGAGCATACGTTTCGAGCGACTGATAGAGGGTCTGCAGATTTGCGAAAAGATTGTTCAGCTGCGCAAGGAATATACACGCACCGGACAAAAGGCAAAGTTGCAGAAGCTGAACAAAATGGTCAAGAAGTTCACACCGCAAGTTGTGCCCGCCAGCAAGCGCGCCTTGGCAGCGCCGATGGTGAAGGAAATTGAGCAATTGCTCAATTGAGCGCTCTGTTGAGCGCTCGGTTGTGAGTTGTAGTGGTGTTGTGGTGAGATTTGAAATGTTGAGAATTGCACAGCACACTAAAAAGGGAAAAAGTCAAAATGCAAACAATACGGGCTGAAAGCCCAATAAGCTCATAGCCCAGGGAGGGCACCCTGGGTGTACGGTTTGATAACAACAAAACGCCCTGTAAGGGCAAAAGCATTGATAATTAACGCTTTTGCCCTTACAGGGCGTTTTGTTGTTTGGGGCACTTTTACCCAGGGTGTTGCTCTTGGCTATGTGCTTCTGCCCCTTCGGGGCGTGCTGCTTTGGCTTTCAACACACCCTATTTATTTGCTTTCTCAGGCTACGGCGAGGACGCCATTGCCTCCTTTTTATTAGATGAAAATGTACTTCATCACAAACAGCACCGCAAGTATATAGAGCGTGATGTTGAGCTTCTTGAAGTTGCCGCAAATGACATTGATGGCAACATAAGAGATGACACCGCACAGAATACCGTCAGATATGCTGTATGCCAGAGGCATCATGACGATTGTAATGAATGCCGGGATAGACTCAGCCAAGTCGTCGAGGTCGATATCCTTGATTGGCGACAGCATGAACAGACCCACGATGACGAGCACCGGTGTAGTAGCAGCAGCCGGAATCGAAAGGAATACCGGAGCGAAGAACAATGCTATGACAAAGCACATAGCCGTTGCAAAGGCTGTAAGACCCGTACGGCCGCCCTGGGCAACGCCAGATGCACTCTCAACGTACGTAGTCGTGGTGCTGGCACCGAGACAGGCACCGGTCATAGTGGCAATGGCGTCTGCCATGAATGCCTTGTTCAGTCCCGGTATGCGGCCGTCCTTCTGCATCATTCCCGCCTTGGTGCATACGCCTACGAGCGTGCCCATGGTGTCGAACATGTCGATGAAGAGGAATGTGAACACCACAATAAGCATATCGATAGTAAAGATATGGTGGAATTCGAACTTACAGAATATAGGCGCAATCGACGGAGGTGTGTCGATGATGCCGTTGAAATTCGTTATGCCCATAGGTATACCGATGAGCGCAGTGGCAAGAATGCCGATGAGCAGCGAGCCCGGCACCTTCTTGATTACAAGTACTGAGGTGATGATAATACCAATTACACCGAGTAGGGCAGAGCCGCCTGTCAGCTTGCCGATGGTCACGAATGTGGCTGAATTCTCAACGATGATGCCGGCGTTCTTGAGTCCGATGAAGGCGATGAAGAGTCCGATGCCCGCACCGATGGCTCGCTTGAGCGTTGTGGGGATAGCGTCGACGATGAGAGTACGTATCTTCGTCACGGTCATCAGCACAAAGAGGAATCCCTCAATGAGTATGGCTGTAAGCGCAAACTGCCACGAGTAGCCCATAGTGAGGCACACGGTGAACACGAAGAAGGCGTTCAGTCCCATGCCCGGAGCAAGTCCGAAAGGCTTCTTGGCGTATATCGACATTATGAGTGTGCCGACAATGGCAGCCAAGGCTGTTGATGTGAACACGGCATTGGTGTCCATGCCCTGCGATGCAAGGTTGGAGAAGATGCTCGGATTGACAGCGAGAATATACGCCATGGTGAGGAATGTGGTCACGCCGGCCATTATCTCGGTGCGGATGTTGTGCTTCTTGGGGTCGAAGCCAAAGAGTTTTGAAAGCATAGTCTTATCGTTATTAAAAACCTTTTTACTCTTTTACCTTTTTACTTTTTTACCTTTTTCCCTTTTTACTTTTAGGTTCAGGCTTAGAAGTCCCACTTCACGCCAAGGCAGGGACGGCACTTGAATCCGCCGGTAGAACCGAAGTTGTTAGACAGCTCAATCTCTGTACCGAGGCTGAGGTTGTCTACACCGAAGTGCTGACCTACGTTATACCACAGCTGAGGCTCTGTAATGAATACGGTAGACTTCTTGTCTGCAGTGCCGTCTTCGCGGAAATCAACGAGATGGTCTTCCCACCAGAAATCGGCAAAACCGTCAAACTTCAATCCCTTGACACCGAAGAGGTCGTTCATAGCCCATACTGCTGTGAACTGCATAGGAACGTTAGAGTCCTTCTCCTTGATGTTCTTGTAGAGAGCCTTGAGGTTGAGCGTGTTCTTGAAGTCCTTGGTGTGCATGAAGTAGTCGACACCTGCGAGCCACGCATTGTTGATAGGATAAGAAGCAGTGATACCACCGTTGTACTCTACTTGGAGCGAAAGGTTCTTGATAGCTGAGTTCTGCCAGAAGTTAAGGCAGCGTGCTATCTCGAAGTAAGTGCCACCAGGAGCCAAGTTCGGACCTGCAACGTGCTGGTCGTAGTTGAAGTCGTGGTCGATGAAGAAGTAGGTGTTGCCCCACTTGTCCTGCTTGAACATCTCAAGCGTGAGGGTTACGAACTTGCGGTCAGAGCCGAAATCATAAAACAACTGTGCGTTTACCTGTGCTTTGGCCTTGGCCGGTGCAATGAACATGATGGCAAGAATGGCCATCACGAGAGTCAATTTGTTGGCTTTCATTGAATTGTTATTTAAAATTGTTGTTGCAAAATTAGACATAATTTTTGAAATATTAAGCCTTCAACGTCCTAATAATGTACATTAATATACAATTATACGTGGCTCGGGATAAATTTCGGGTAAAAATGTGTAATTTTGCATTACGAAACCAAACAAACGAATGAAATTATATACAGATGCCGAACTGGCACAAATCCTTGACAAGAACATATTTCACCGCATAGGCGAGGTGGCTGACGAATTGGGCGTAGAGTGCTATCTCGTAGGCGGATATGTGCGCGACATTTTCCTCGAACGTCCCACCAACGACATTGATGTAGTGGTGGTGGGAAGCGGTATCGATGTGGCAACAGCACTGCAGCACAAATTGGGAAAGAACCCGAAGACGGGCAGATGGCGCGCCCATCTGGCAGTATATCGCAACTTCGGCACGGCGCAGGTGAAGTATCACGACACCGAAGTGGAGTTTGTAGGCGCACGACGCGAGAGCTATGACCGCTCGTCGCGCAAACCTATCGTCGAAGACGGAACCCTGGAAGACGACCAGAACCGCCGCGACTTCACCATCAACGCTATGGCTGTATGCCTCAATCACGACCGTTTCGGCGAACTGGTTGACCCCTTTGACGGAATATACGACCTTGAGGACGGCATAATACGCACTCCGCTCGACCCCGACATCACCTTCTCGGACGATCCGCTGCGCATGATGCGCTGCGTAAGGTTCTCCGCCCAGCTGCGGTTCTACATCGACGACGAGACGTTTGAGGCTCTCGGACGCAACGCCGAACGCATAAAGATAGTGAGCGGCGAGCGCATTGCCGACGAACTCAACAAGATAATGCGCACCCCACAACCCAGTCGTGGATTCGTGGAGTTGCAGCGTTGCGGACTGTTGCAGCTCATCATTCCCGAACTCTCGGCTCTCGACGTGGTGGAGACACGCAACGGACGCGCCCACAAGAACAACTTCTACCATACGCTTGAGGTTGTAGACAATGTGGCAAAGCATAGCGACAACCTTTGGCTCAGATGGGCAGCGCTGTTTCACGACATAGGCAAACCCAAGTCAAAGCGCTGGGAACCCGCCATAGGATGGACGTTCCACAATCACAACTATCTTGGTGCTAAGATGATACCGGGCATTTTCCGCCGTATGAAACTGCCCATGGATGCCAAGATGAAGTATGTAGAAAAGCTCGTCGACCTGCACATGCGCCCCATCGCAATAGCTGATGAGGAGGTGACGGATTCTGCCGTTCGCCGACTGATGAACGATGCCGGCGACGACATCGACGACCTTATGACGCTTTGCGAGGCTGACATCACGTCGAAGAACGAGGTGCGCAAGAAGCAGTTTGCTGAAAACTTCCGTATGGTACGCGTGAAACTTGCCGACCTGAAGGAGCGCGACTACAAGCGATTGCTGCAACCCGTAATCGACGGCAACGAAATAATGCAGCTCTTCAATATGCAGCCCTGCCGCGAGGTGGGACTCCTTAAACAATATCTTAAGGATGCGGTGCTCGACAACCGTGTGCCCAACGAGCGCGAACCGCTTATGCAACTGCTCGTGGCGAAGGCCAAGGAAATGGGGCTTGAATTGAGATAATCCAAAACGAAAAGTAGGAGGCTATGGCGTCCCCGTCATAGCCTGAGCAGTTGGTTGGCGCATTACTAAATTAGTAATATAATGTGCTTTTTTGATTGCTCAGGCTATGGCGGGGACGCCATAGCCTCCTACGGTTTTTGACTGTTATATATTATAATGTGTCACTCTACATCATTTATGTGTCACTCCATATCATTTATGTGTCACTCCATATAATCGTTGCTACCAAATTCATGGACAATTCGTGATAATTCGTGACCCGAAAAAGCCTACAAATTATTCTTCTTCATGCTCTGCTGCCTACGGTATTCTGTAGGAGACACTCCGAGATGACTCTTTGTGAACTTTCCGAAGAACGAGAGGTTGGGGAATTCCAATATGTCTGCAATCTCCTTTATCGACATATTCGAGTGACTCAGATAGCGTTCGATGCTCTTCACCGTCGACTGGTGAATCCATTCCAGTGCCGTCTTGCCCGTCACCGTCTTCGACACGAACGACAGATACTTTGGCGTTATGCACAGTTCGTCGGCATAACGTTTCACCGAGCGCACCTTGCCTTCATTGGCCGAGAGCAGATCGGCAAACTTACGGAACAGCAGATTGGCCTGCTTTGTCTCGCCGCCGTCGTGCGAATACTGCACATGCGGAGCAATGATGGCAAACAGCTCGTACATAGCACACTGGAATAGGCTGTGCATTATCTCCTTGTGGAAGTAGCCGTGGGGCGACTTTATCTTATGCGCAATAATCGAGTAATACTTCGTGATGAGAGCCTGGCGCTCGTTGTCGAGACTGATAACGGGATTTGTGGCAACATATCCTATAAGGTCGAGCACGTCGCGGTTGATGCGCATGTTGCGTTCGGCAGCCGCATACGACAGTCCGAATATCCTCGACTCAAAGTCGGGCGAAATCATATAGTTGCTATACACATTGTTGGGCAGTCCTATCATCACCTCGCCTGCCTTGGCGGTGTATGTCTTTCCGTTGACGTCGCACTGCATACGACCCTTGACACAGTAAACCATCATAATCATGTCAAGCTTTACTGAGCCGTCTACCGACTTGCCTCCGAGATGCTCGAATATGACAATGTCGCCGTCGGAATAGTCAGCCACACCCATTTCGAGGATGTAGTCGAGGTCGATTTTCTGTGCAGAGTTGTTGTTGATGTCCATATATGTTCCTCCTATATGTTTCTGTTATAACTATCGTTCCATTTGTTTTCAACTACAAAGTTACTTGTTTTTACGTAAAAAAGAATAATATAGATGTCAGTTTTTATGTTATAATTTTCCTTTTGTGGAAAATATTATGTGTCACGATTATACAATTCGACCTATTAGACAATCTTTGTCGGAAGCAGAAAGAAATACGCAAAATACTCGAAAATAACATTTTAACGCCATTTTTGTTGACAAAAGACTCACAAATGTAAGTTGTTTATAATAAAAATTGTAACTTTGCAACCAAATTTCAGGAATAAGTTAACAAACAAATAAACATACAAGACATGAATGTAGCAATTGTTGGAGCGAGCGGAGCAGTAGGACAGGAGTTCCTTCGCATACTCGCAGAGAGAGAATTTCCAATTGACAACCTTGTGCTGTTCGGCTCAAAACGTTCTGCCGGAAAGAAATATACCTTCAAGGGCAAGGAGTATGAAGTGAAGCTCCTTCAGCACAACGACGACTTCAAGGACATCGACGTAGCCTTCACATCGGCTGGCGGTGGCACATCTAAGGAATTTGCCGACACCATCACCAAGTACGGTGCAGTCATGATTGACAACTCGTCGGCATTCCGTATGTGCGACGATGTGCCTCTGGTAGTGCCCGAGTGCAACGCCGAGGATGCCCTCAACCGTCCGCGCAACATCATTGCCAACCCAAACTGTACTACTATCATGATGGTAGTGGTGCTCAAGCCGCTTGAGGCTATTAGCCATATCAAGCGCATCCACATCGCAAGCTATCAGAGCGCAAGCGGTGCCGGCGCAGCTGCCATGGCCGAATTGCAGCAGGAATACAATGAACTCGTCAACAACGAGCCTGTTACTGTAAGCAAGTTCCCCCACCAGCTCGCCTACAACGTGATTCCTCAGATTGACGTGTTCACCGACAACGGCTACACCAAGGAGGAGATGAAGATGTTCAACGAGACCCGCAAGATTATGCACAGCGACGTGCGCTGCTCGGCTATGTGTGTTCGCGTAAGCTCGTTGCGTTCACATTCTGAGTCGGTATGGATTGAGACCGAAAGCCCCATCAGCGTCGAGGAGGCTCAGAAGGCTATCGCTGCCGCTCCTGGATGTACGCTGAAGGACGATCCAGCCAACCTCGTTTATCCTATGCCGCTTGAGACAGCCGGCAAGGACGACGTATACGTTGGACGCATACGCAAGGACCTCGCCGACGACTGCGGACTCACATTCTGGCTCTCAGGCGACCAGATTCGCAAGGGTGCTGCACTCAATGCAGTACAGATTGCCGAGTATCTGCACAGCGTAGGACAAATCTAAACAGGGCGGCTGGAGTCGCTCTTGAAGTACGATATTTGTATTTCTAACCGCCCAAAACTGCGAGTTGAACGCACAAAGAAGTCTTTAGCCCGAAATTCGTGAGTTTTGCGCGTGCAGCATTATGTCGTTATGACACAGCGCGTTACGTGCCGTATGGGTGCGGATGTGCAATTTCAATAAACATAAAAGGAGTCCTTTTCGTAGCAAAAGGGCTCCTTTTTCGTTATAATTAAGCCTTCGTTGCATATCAAAAGTTGTCCTTTTGCCATGCAAAACGACCCCTTCTGCCATGCAAAAGGGGCTTTGTTGGTTGAAAACGGGGCTGCCGCCACCCTCAAAACCGATAAAACCGACTCTCGTAAACTCTAGAATCGATTTTTTGTTTGTAACGATTTTTTACTGCATGTACAATATTTGCATCATGCATAATGGCACTCGAAGCCTGCTGTATGCGCTGTTTAAAAATAGCAAAAAAAAGTTGACAGCATATCTGCATTCGCCAAATTATATGTATCTTTATGCTGACAAAACAAACAGGTTCGTTGAATCAATTTTAAACTAATATATAATATGTATACTTTTGCGTTGCTAAAAACAACCAAGATGAACTATCGCAAGGAACATATCATATACACTATGATGTGGATAGCATTGTACCTTTCGCCGCTTATGAGTATTTACATACGCATGTCGGTCAATCCTCATATAGTTTTTTCATGGGATGAGATAATAAACGCATGGGTATTCAATACCGTGTGGATTATACTGTTTGCCATACACAACTTTCTGCTTGTGCCTTTGCTTATCATCAAGCGTCGCACAGGACTCTACGCGGCATTGGTAGTGGCGCTGCTCGTTGCCACAATGTTTACCCTCAGCGCCATTCGACCCTCACACAGAAAGATGCGCCATGCTACCCAAAGCTATGAATGTTGCGAGTACGGCTGCATGGATGCCCAGATGATTCCGCCTAAGCAGCAAACATTCTCAATGAGAGAAGACGCTCCGCTTGTAATGTTCGGACCGGGCGAGGTGGTGGCTTTCTTCGGCGGACTGCTGCTTATGGGCATGAATCTCGGCGTGAAGCTCTACTTCAGGTCGCAGGAAGCTACAAAGGCTATAGCGCAGATAGAGAAGCACGCCCTCGAACGGCAGTTGCAATACCTTAAGTATCAGGTCAATCCGCACTTCCTGATGAATACGCTCAACAACATACACGCTCTTGTCGACATCGACCCCGAGCGTGCCAAGGTTTCGATAGTCGAACTCTCGAAGCTGATGCGCTATGTACTGTACGAGGGAAACAACAAGCTCACGTCGCTCTCGCGCGAGGTTCAGTTCCTGCACAACTATGTCAGGCTTATGTCGATGCGCTATTCGGGCAATGTACGCATCTCGCTCGACGTGCCGGAGACATTGCCCGACAGCATGCTGCCGCCGCTACTGCTTGTCATCTTCGTCGAGAATGCCTTCAAGCATGGCATAAGCTATCGCAACAAGTCGTTCGTTGAGATAAGCCTGAAGCCCCAAGCCGACCGCCTGCTGTTCGACTGCCGCAACAGCCGTCAGCAAAATACGCAAGACGAAAACATGAAGGGAGGCGTCGGGCTGAGCAACGTGCGCCGCCGACTCGACCTGCTCTTCCCCGGTAATTACACATTAGACATAAAGGAACAAGAAGATACGTACGCCGTACATCTGGACATACCGCTTACCAATTGACAAGCTTATAGCCAAACAGGCAAATTCATAACAATGATCAAGACTCTCGTTATCGACGACGAGCCGCTCGCATTGCAGCAGCTCGCAGCTTACGTCAGGAAGATACCTTTTCTCGACCTTGTAGCCGAATGTCAAAGCGCCATCGAGGCACGCGACATAATAAACAATGAAAGAATTGACGCCATCTTTGTCGATATCAATATGCCCGACATGAATGGCATGGACTTTGTGCGCTCGCTGGCAGCGCCGCCGCTTGTGGTTTTCACTACGGCTTATTCGGAATATGCGGTGGACGGATTCAAGGTTGATGCCGTCGACTATCTGCTCAAGCCTTTCGGACTCGACGACTTCAAGCGTGCTGCCATGCGTGTGAAGCACCGCTTCGAACTCGAAAATCCTACTACTGCCGAGCCTACCGACAATAATGCAGCTGTCAATGCAGCCCCGTCGGTATCTGACGCAAGTTCTGCCGTTCACAGTGGAGTATCTTCCGACGACGAGTCGATATTCCTCAAGACCGAGCATCGAATCGTAAGGGTCGACATTGCCGACATACGCTACATCGAGGGAATGTCCGAGTCTCTGAAGGTTCACATCGAGGGCCATCACCCCATAGTCATGCTGTTCAGCATGAAGAAGATGGAAGAGCGGTTGCCCAGCCACTTCCTGCGCATACACCGGTCATATATTGTCAATATGAGGCATGTACAGGAAGTGACCAAGAACCGCATCGTGATGGATCCGGACACCTATCTGCCCATAGGAGATATGTATAAGGAACCACTCTCGGCTTATCTCGCCGACAAATACTTCGGACGCTAAGGCCTCAGTACGGCACCCTCCTGGCGCTTTCCGTCCATCATTATCTTCAGCGGGCGGGCAAAACGCACTACGCGCACATGTTCGGTCTCCATCACCGAGGGCATTGCGTCGAGCTCGCTCTTGCAGAAGAATCCTTCACCACGGTTCTCGTCGATGGTGAAGTAGCCCACGCCAAACGACGTGAGGTTCTGGAAGAAGTGTGTTCCTTGGCTCGGGTCGACACGATAGTTCTTCAGAGCCACTTCCACTATTACGCGTGCTGCCGATATGTGGGGCCACTTTACGGGTATTCCGAGCCATGAGTCGCTCGAACCCCAGCGTCCCGGTCCTACAAGCACGTAGTTTGTGCCGCTGTCAAGATACGTTTTGTTTATCTTTTCTATTTCGCGTGCTATCATTGGATTGTCCGATGCCGTGAAGCGGTCGTCGGTTTTCACATACACTATATCCGTAACGTCTTCCGTAACGCCGTGTCCCAGCGAGTTGTGCGAGCGCAGAATGCAGTCGGCATCGGGCACGGCCGCCACGTCTTCGTCAAGCATTTGCTTGGAGTCGACGATGGGTCGTATCTGCAGCAGATACAGCGCTCCCTTGCGGTCGGAGTTGATGTTGCACGCAAACTCTATTTCTACGGGGCGACGCATCGACTCAGCTCCATACTTCATCGACAACTGTAGCAGCTGTGGCAGAGGAAAAACGCCGTGCTGCAACACCGAGGCGAAGGTTATCACCTTGCGTCCGCCGTCGTATATTCCGTCGCGTATCACCTGGTCGTATGGGTCGTAGGTCGAGGCGATGTAGTTGAGCGAATTGTCGCGCTCAGCCTCCTTCACCTTCAGGTTGAGTATGTTGAATCCGTCGTCCACCTTGAAGTCGTTGCCCACGTGGCGAGTGTCCAGGGCGTAGAAGCGTGTCTGTGTCTCGCGCAGAGCCGTGTCCAGCTCGCTGGTCTGCAATATCTGGTTGGGATGATAGGGCGAAACGCGCAGCGTCTGACCTCCGTCCACAATGTATTTGCCCAATCCTAAGGCAAGTGAAGCTATGCCGTCTTCGGCACGTTCGTCACCGATAGGGTAGTAGTTGAGCGATCGCAGCACACCCGATATATTGGGATAGTAGCGTCCGTCATACTGCTTGCCCACCACTTCTTGCAGAATCACAGCCATCTTCTCCTGGTCTATCACGTTGCTTGTAGCCGTCATGTACGCCTTCGAATCCTTATAGTATACCGATGCGTACACACCCTTGATGGCACATGCCAGCATTTCGAGCATGGCATACTTGTCCTCAAGATACGGAATCATATATGTGGAGTATATTCCTGCAAAAGGCTGATAGTGGGCATCCTCCAACAGCGAGCTCGAACGTATGGCTATAGGACACTTCACCGCCTCGAAGAAGGTGAAGAAGTCGGCTATCAGCGAGTCGGGCAACTGTGCGTGCAGGAAGTGGCGCAGTATCTCGTCGTCCGAAGCGTCGCTCAGGGCTATCTGATACAGGTTGTTCTGCTCCATGAATTGGTCGAACACGTCGGTGCAGAGCACCACGGTCTTGGGTATCTGCACGCTCGCGCCGGCAAACGTATTGAAGTCGGGATGAGTCTTGATGATGTTGTCGAGGAATGCCAGACCGCGTCCCTTGCCTCCCAACGAACCTTCGCCTATGCGTGCAAAGTGCGAGTAGGCGTCAAATTTCATGCGGTCGAACACAGCCACTACGCCCAGATTCTTCATGTGGCGATACTGCACGATGGCGTCGAATATGATTTCGCGGTGGGCGGTGATGTCCTTCAGACGGTCCCACGTTATCTTCTTCAGATACTCCGATACGGGGAAAATGGCTCTTGCCGAAAGCCAACGGCTCATGTGATTGCGCGAAATGTGATACAGCATCGAGTCGTCGGGTATCTTGAAGATGTTGTCCTGCAGCTCCTTCAGCGAGTGTATGCGCATTATCTCGGCCTTGGTCTTGGGGTCGCGGAATATGAAGTCGCCGAATCCCATGTGCTCCTCCATGATTGCACGCAGGTCGATCGACATCTTCTTCGAGTTCTTGTCGACAAAACGGAAGCCCTCTGCCTCTGCCTTTTCGCGATTGGCACTCTCCGTACTTTCCACTATCAGCGGCAGATAAGGGTTGTCCTTGTGTATATTGCGCAGCAGTTTGAGTCCAGCCTCGCTGTCCTTAACGCCGTCAATGGGGAATCGCACGTCGCTGATGACGCCCAGTACGTTGTCCGAATACTTGGTGTAGAGAGCCATTGCCTCCTCATAGTTGCGCGCAAGCACCACTTTGGGGCGTCCGCGCATTCGAAGTGTGGCGGCATGGCGGTTGAGCGCCTCGGTAGAGAAGCGTTTGCTCTGAGCCAGGATGTAATTATAGAGGTTGGGAAGTATGGAGCTGTAGAAGCGTATGCTGTCCTCCACAAGCAGCAACATCTGCACATTGCCCTCCTGAATGTCGTGGTCGAGGTTCATTTTGTCCTCAATGAGTTTTATAATCGACAATATCAGGTTGGTATTTCCAAGCCAGCAGAACACGTAGTCGAATATCGACAGGTCCTCGTTCTCCATTCGTTTCGTGATGCCGTGCGAGAATGGCGTCAGCACCACGCAATGAATCTTGGGAAAACCAGCCTTGATGTCGCGCGCCACCGAGAATGCGTCGTTGTCGGCATTGCCCGGCATACATATCACAAGGTCGATATTCATGGTGCGCAGCACCTGATAGGCTTCCTCCGACGTGCTCACCTGCGTGAACGTAGGCGGATAGCGCAGTCCCAACTCAACGTATTCGTTGTATATTTTCTCCTCAACACGTCCGTCGTCTTCAAGCATGAAGGCGTCGTAGGGATTGGCTACGATGAGCACGTTGTATATGCGTCGCATCATAAGATTCACGAACGTCACGTCTTTCAGGATAAACTTGCTGTATTCTTGCGGTATCATAGATTTAGTTTCCTCCTATGTCTTTTTTAGGTGTTTAACAATACAAATTTACACATTTAATTATAAAATCAGTAATTTTGCACTGACAAACATTTAATTAGCTTTACACTTATAGGTTTATGACACGTATATTGATTGTTGAGGACGACATTGCCTTCGGAACAATGATGCAGACATGGCTTAAGAAGAAGGGATTTGATGTGGACAAAGCCACGTCGGTAGGTGCTGCCGTGCGCCTCATCGGGGACAAGCTGGCATACGATCTTGTGCTCAGCGACCTCCGTCTGCCCGACCGCGACGGCTTGGAACTGCTCGCATGGATGCACAAGAACAATATGCTTATCCCGTTTATCGTCATGACCAATTATGCCGAAGTGCAAAACGCAGTATTGGCTATGAAGTCGGGCGCTGCCGATTATATAGCCAAACCCATTCAGCCCGACATCCTTCTGAGCAAGATTAAGGATGCGCTGAAGAATGCGGATAATGCAACGGCAGCTGCAACGACACCAACAAACAACACAACAACAACACCTCAACACCACAACACCACAACAAGACACATCGAGGGAAACAGCGAAGCGTCCCGCCAGCTCTACAGCTACGTCAGTCTTGTTGCGCCAACGCCTATGTCGGTGCTCATACTCGGAGCCTCTGGCACTGGCAAGGAATACGTAGCTCGTCGCATACACGAGCAGAGCCAGCGTGCCGGCAAACCTTTCGTGGCACTCGACTGTGGCGCCATACCGCGCGATGTGGCTGCATCTGAATTCTTCGGACACAAGAAGGGCGCCTTCACAGGAGCCGATGCTGACAAGTGTGGAGCCTTTGAGGCTGCCAATGGCGGAACTTTGTTTCTCGATGAGGTGGGCAATCTGAGCTACGGAGTACAAGTACAGCTGCTGCGAGCGCTACAGGAGCGTCGCGTCCGTCCGTTGGGCGGCATCGAGGAGCGCCCCATCGACATTCGTCTTGTGGCTGCCACCAACGAGAATCTGGAGCAGGCTGTGGCTGAAGGACGTTTCCGTGAGGACCTGTATCATCGTCTTAGCGAGTTCACTATATACATGCCTCAGCTCTCAGAGCGTGGCACCGACCTCTTTCTTTTTGCCGACCTCTTCGTACGTCTTGCCAACGAAGACCTCTCGCGCAACGTTGAAGGCTTCGAAGCACGAGCCGCCGAGATGCTCGCTTCGCACACTTGGCCAGGCAATTTGCGCGAACTCAACAACGTCGTCAAGCGTGCCGTACTCGTGGCTCGCGGCCCGTACATCACGCAAGAGGAGCTGTCTGCCGCTATGGGCCCCGTGCGTCAGGAACCCATCACAGCCCTTCACGATGCCGATGCCGAACGCCAGCGCATACTCAATGCACTACAGCAATGTGGCGGAAACAAGTCGAAGGCAGCACGAATGTTGGGCATCGACCGTAAGACGTTATATAACAAACTGGGGTAATCCACACATTTATTGTGGAAAAATTCCACACTTATTCCACACTTTCTACACATTTCCATAATAGTACGAAAACGTTGGTTTTCTTCTTGTGTGTTGATTGTCAATACATTATGCAACGGACGTGTCTTTTTGGCACGCCCGTTGCATTTTATTAAGCGAACGGCACAACAACAATACAGTTCTACACAACGAACAGTTGTTGAAGCCGTGATTCGATTTCGCATATTAATAATAACAATTTAAAAAATCAACAATTATGAAGAAGTTAGTTTTCGCAGCAATCGCAATGATGGTAATGGTATCGGCAAGCAACTCATTTGCTACCAAGTCAGCAACATCTATGAAGGGCTACAACACTGCAGTAGCAGACACTACCGACACTACCAAGACCGAACCGGTAGCAGATACTACCAAGACTGAGCCTACAGAGGAAACTACAGAGCCTGCTAAGGAAGGTGCTCTCGACCTCTCTCTCTTCATCGCTAACGATACTGTAGACGTTGATTCTACTGCAACCGATTCTACAAAGACACCGTCTACACCCGCAACACCGGTTAAGCCAGAGACAGTTTAACAACCCATTAATTAGAAACGAACATAAGAATAAAAAGCATAGTAATAGAATAAGGTAAAAAGCTATTGTCTAAAGGATTGCAAATCGCTGCCACATAAGCTGCACTAATGCTGCTGAGTGGTGGCGGTTTCGCATTTATATACTTGCCAAAACTTGCTAAACTTGAAGTGCATGTTGCTGCTATGTCCGAATAATTCCGTAACTTCGCACTCAATAAAAACAACAACTTTCACGTATGAACTACCGCACGTTACGTCTGAAGATAATCACAGGCTATGCCATACTTGCCATTGTGCTCGTGTTTGCAGCGCAGATGGTGTACGACAGTACGCGTTCGCTGACTGATCTCAACACCGCTTCGGAGCGACTTATGGAGCGACGCAACATTGTCGACAGCCTTGTTTACAGCATGCTTGATGCTGCCAATGCTGAGCGTTCGGTCATGATGGGCGACACGCGGCAATGGCAACGCTTCTCGTCTTCGCTCGCCGAGTCGCAGCATAAGGCTATGCAGCTGAAGCAGCTTGTGTCCGATTCGGTCAAGGCGATGCGCATGGACACGCTTGCCAGTCTCCTTGCTGTCAAGCGCGACAATGCCATGATGGTGCTGAACATACTTGCCGACGCTTCGGGCGATGCCGTATATGCGCGTAAGGTGCACGACTTGCAGAGCGGACGCGACTCGGTGGTGATTCATCCAAACGAGATTACCAGTGCCAACAACCGCGAGACGGTTTACAATATAGTCAGTACCCGACGCGGATTCTTCCGCCGATTGAGCGATGCCTTTCGTCGACAGCGCTCCGACACCATAGCCACTACGATGCAAAGCGGACGTACCGACTCCACAGCCATGGCGCAGGGCATCAACATTGCCGACTCGGTGGCTGAGGCTCTTGCCGACATCCATCATGAGATAAAGCGTGCCGACACTCGCCGACAGGATGCTATCGACAACCGCACGCGTTCGCTCAAGCTTGTCAGCATACAGTTGGCGTGGCGTACTGGACAGATGCTTGAGGACATTCAGAGCGATGAGCACAACGCTATGCAGCGTGCCATCAAAGCCGACATGCAGGCACGACGCTCTACGATGATGAAGATTGCCATGCTGGCATTGCTTGCCATTGGTGCTGCTATTGTGCTGATAGTCTACACGCTGCGCGATATTCGTCGCCAACGACGCGATCACGAGCGCATAGTAGAAGCCAAGAACGAGAGCGAACGGCTCATGCAGCAGCGCCAGCGACTTCTGCTTACCATCACACACGACATCAAGGCGCCCGTAGCTTCTATATCCGGATTTATAGCTTTGCTCCGCGAGTGGGTCAGTCAGCCCAAGCCCGTAGCCTATCTCGACAGCATACATTCGTCTGCCGAACATCTTCTGCAACTCGTGGGTGCTCTGCTCGACTATCATCAGCTTGAGAGTGGCAAGGCAACGACGCATGCCGTGAGCTTTAATCCTGCCCGGCTTGTAAGCGACTGCGCCACACAGGCACGTCCCGTTGCCAACAACAAGAACCTGGAAGTGGTGTGCAGCCTTCGTACCGGTGCCGACTGCGTATGTCAGGCTGATGCTTTCCGCATACGTCAGATTATGAACAATCTTATAGGCAATGCCGTGAAGTACACCGATCGTGGCACAATTACCGTGTCGGCTGCGCTCAACGGCTCTCAGCTCACTATGAGTGTGGCTGATACGGGTAGCGGAATGACCGAGAGCGAACAGCAGCGCATCTTCAACGCCTTCACCCGTCTGCCCGATGCACAGGGCAAGGAGGGTGTAGGTTTGGGATTGTCCATAACCCGCGAGGCGGTCAACATGCTTGGCGGAACGATTCGTGTGGCTTCGCAAAAGGGCAAAGGTTCGAAGTTTACCGTTACTCTTCCGGTGACCGCCGACACCGTTCAGTCTGCCCAACCTGCAACAATTGCCGGAAATACAGTCCCTAACGTGGCTGACAATCCAACCCCTAACATAATAAATCCTGCTTCTATCGCAGCCAGTCCAGCCCCTGATATGGCGTGCGTCAAGTCTTCGTCGCACCCGATAAAGGTCGTTATCGTTGATGACGACCGCTTGCAATTGCAGCTATTGGGCGAGATGATGGCTCGTATGGAGAATATCTGTCTCGACATTCACGTCACGTCGAGTGCCGATGAGGCTATAGAGATGATAGGCCGATTGCGTCCGCAACTGGTGTTTACCGATATAGAGATGCCGCAGATGAGCGGTCGTGAGATGCTTCGGCGTATTGACCGCAACGGAATAAAGACCGTTGCCATAACCGCCCACGACCAAAGCATATACACCGAACTGCGTGCCGAGGGCTTCGATGCTTGTCTTTTCAAGCCGTTCAATGTTCAGACGCTTGCTGCCACGTTGTGCCAGCTTACTGGCATTGCTCCCAGCGTTAGCGTTCCGACTGCATCAGCATCCAGCGCCAGACACGACGCCACTCTCTTCGCACCCCTCCTTGTTTTTGCCGAATGCGATGCCGAAGCCGAGCAACAGATTATTGCAGACACCCGCAAGTCGATTGCCGATTATCTTTCAATGCTCAACGATCCCAACGACACCGCATCCATAGCCAAGGCAGCCCACAAAGCCATGCCGCTCCTTAAGATGCTGATGCCCGATGATGTAGAGTGGCTGGCCGATCTGACTCCAGAAAGAATCGGACAGACTGACGAAGAGAAGCGAAAGAAGCTGTATGAGAAGTTTAAGGGAGTGTTGGAAAAGATATAACCAACACTACCTCAACAGGGGCAAAGCCCCACAACATCACAACTTGTGGGCAACGCCCCCTAAACTCCCCTTCTTATCTCCTTAGGCGTATATCCATACGTCTTGCGGAATGCGTGGTAGAAGCTAGAGGTATGTTCGAAACCGCAGCGGAAGGCTATTTCGTCGGCACTCAGTTTGGGATTTGTCTCGAGCAGATAGCGGGCGCGCTTCATCTTTATTTTCAGAATGAACGTTGCGGGCGAATTGCCCGTCAGCGTTACAATCTTGCGATGGAACTGCCGCGAACTCATGCAAAGCTTCTCTGCCAATGTGTTCACGTCGAGCTGTTGCTTGTCGAGCAGCAGATAGATATAGTCCACAGTCTTGGCGAGGAATCGTCGTTCGGCATCCGTCAGTTCCATCTCCTTCTCCTCCTTCTTGTTGCTTGTGGTTTTCTCGCTGAATTTGTTGCGCAGCGAGTTCTGTCGGTTGATGAGCTGTTCGATGATGGTGCGCAGTTCGTCCATGCTGAACGGCTTGGTCAGATAGGCGTCGGCACCGGCTTCAAATCCCTCAATGCGTTCCTGCTCCGAAACCTTGGCTGTTACTATTATAATAGGTATATGGTTTATCGCCTTGTTGCTTCTTATCTTGCGACACAATTCCAGTCCGTCCATTCCGGGCATCATAATGTCGGTAATGATAATGTCTGGCACGATGTCTTTTGTCTTTTGCAGTCCGTCGTTGCCGTTCGTAGCGTAAGCCACCGAATAGTCTCCCGCCAGCTGTCCGCCAATGAAGGCTGCAATGTCGTGGTTGTCCTCAATGATGAGTGCTGTGTATTGGCTGGCCTTGGCGTCGCTGTCTTTCAGTTCCTTTTGTTCTACAGGCGTCACGGGGTCGAATTCCATGTCCTTCTCTTCCAGTTGCACGTCGCAATTGTTGGTTATTGCTATTTCTATATGGAATTTCGTGCCCTTGCCCACTTGGCTTTCCACGCTGATAGTGCCGTGTACCGACTCCATAATATGCTTCACCAGCGACAGTCCCACACCCGTACCCAGGTTCTGCGAGTCGGACGGTCCCTGATAGAACGCCTTGAACACGTTGTCCATGGTCTCCTTGTCCATACCCTCGCCCGTATCGTTCACGTCAATGTGCAGGATATTGCCCACGCGCACTACATACACGTCAACCTGTCCTAATGCGTGTGTGAATTTGAATGCGTTCGACAGTAGGTTGTCAATCACCTTGTGTGCATAGTCGGGCACAAAGTCCATCACCACATTTTCGTCACCATGCATTCGCAGGGTTATGTCCTTGTTTCTTGCATAAGTGTTGTATGAGGCCACAACCATTGAAATGTAGGTAGTGATGTCGCCGTTGCGCCATTTCAGATCGTTAGCATTCGATTTTATCTTCGATATGTCGAGCAGTTGGTTTACGAGTTTCAGCTGTCCGTTGCCATGTATTTCTATGTCGCGTGCGTATTGCTTCACCTCCTCATTCATGCTCTTGCGCAGCACTTGGCTCAGTCCGAGTATAATGGTGAGCGGTGTTCGGAATTCGTGTGTGATGTTGGTGAAGAAGGTCTCGCGCATTTCGGCGAGTTTCTTCAGTGCCAGATGGTTGCGTCGGTGAATGCGTTGTATGTATATGAACATGCCTATTGCGCCTAACAGTATGGTCACTACTATGCTGAATATGATGGCATAGGCAGAGCGTAGCTTTCGTTCGCTCTTCAGGCTGAGTTGCGCCTTGTTCATGTCTTTGGCCTGTCGGTTGCGTTCAATGAGCAGTCCGGCGTTCTGTATACGGTTCATTTTCTCCATATCCATTATGCTGTCGTGCATGTCAGCCGCCTTTTCGTGCCACTCAAGTGCAGCCCTCGTGTCGCCCATGCGTTTGTATAGCTTGTAGTAGAGCGAGTATATTTCAGCCTTATGTTCGGTCGACTTGATGTTCTGGGCTATGCCTCGTGCTGTGTCGAGATAATGCAGCGCCTTGTTGTAGTTGCCGGTCTTTACGTATATGCCGGCAAGGGCGATGAGCGGATTTATGGCGTGCCACTCGTCCTTCATGGCCTGCATAGGCGTCAGCGCCGTTTCGTATTCGTTGATAGCCTTACTGTAATTGTTGTTCTTTTCGTACAGTTCGCCGAAGTATATATGACAAAGCGAAATGCCGAGTTGGTTGTTTATCTGCAGGTTCAGTCCCATCGACTTGCGGAAGTAGGCAAAAGCCGAGTCCGTCAGTCCTCTTTGGCGGAATATGGAGCCTATGTTGGCGTAGTTTATGGCTTGTCCCAATAGGCTGTTCAGTTCGCGTTCGCCCGCCAGTGCCAGTCGCAGAGCGCTGTCGGCACGTGCATAATTGCCGAGAGTAAGGTATATGTTGCCCAGTCCGTTGAGTGCTACAACGCGGTTTTTGCGTGCTGTGAACGATGAGTCGGTAGACGCTTTGCATATGGCATACGCCCTATAGTGATAGTCTTGCGCTATGTCGAGCACCCCCATGCGTCGGTAGTCAGTACCGATATTGTTCAGAGCCTGCACCATTTCAAGCGTATCGCCTATGGCTTCGGCTTGTTTCAGTCCCTCGTTGTGTGCTTTCAGAGCCTCGTCAAATCGGCTTTCGTTGCGCAGATGTTTGCCTATTTCTCTGTATGCGATGATGCTGCCCAGCATATTGCCCTCGCTTTCCATGCGTTTCTGCAGGATGGAGAGTGTGTCTATATTGTGCGAAGAGGCCATGAGGCTGTCGAGAGTCTTACGTTCGGCATGCGTATTGGTAGCCGGTTTCTTTCCGCAAGAAACCAGCAGCAGTATGATCAGGCACCACAATGTGGCAGTCGGTATATGTCGAGGGTTATACATAGATTCTAAGTTTTGTCTGTGTTTTGTGCATGTGTTTTGCAAAGATAGTGCAAACCGAGCGCAATGAAGCTTGCTTCAATTGCCGAGGTGCAGCCTATCTTATGCAAAGATATTGCAAATATAGCGAAATATGAAGAAGAATCAGACAATTTTATATAGAAACATACAAAGCCCTATACAACCCCCCACAAAGCCCCACCCCCGACCCCTCCCCCGCAGGGAGGGGAGTAGTATGATTTGAATGCTGATATGGTGGGGGATGGAATAACAGTGAGGGCGTCAAAAGTCAAAGCAGCACGCCCCAAAGGGGCAGAAGCACATAGCCCAGGGCACACGCCCTGGGTAAAAGTATCACAAATAACAATGCGCCCTGCAAGGACAAAAGCGTTAATTATCAATGCTTTTGCCCCTGCAGGGCGCATTGCTATTTTCAATTCGTATACCCAAGGCGCTGCCTTGGGCTATGAGCTTATTGGGCTTTCAGCCCGCATTGTTTGAGTTTTGACCACACCCTCCTCCTACAGTTAGCCTATTCCCCCTCCAATAATCCCTCAAATCATACCACTCCCCTCCCTGCGGGGGAGGGGCTTTGTGGGTTTTTGTATGGGGCTTTTTTCGTTCTATTTCCAAAACGACTCCTTTTGCCTTCCAAAACGACTCCTTTTACCTTCCAAAAGGACTCCTTTTGCAACCCAAAACGAACCCTTTTGCAACCCAAAAGGACTCCTTTTTTTAGTGTTTAATTTTTAATGATTAATGTTTAATTTTTGATTGCAATTCGAGGCAATAATATTGAGCATTCAAATCATACCACTCCCCTCCCTACGGGGGAGGGGTTGGGGGTGGGGCTTTGTGTTTTCTGATGTGTATTGATACTCAACCACTTACGCCATTCCGATGTCCGATTAGAGCACTTTTGCTCATGTATTTTTGTCCGATTATCACACAATAATGTCCGATTATCACAATACTTCAGACTGGATAATTCGTAACTTTGCCACAGCAAGACTAAACAAGACTAAAGCTTCTCTACGACTTGGCGAGTACAGCCATCGGACTGTCTGGCAGCACAAGCCCTACAGACTCCGATACTGATGAGAACGTGCTGTCAGTTGACAAGTGGAGGGATTGCTCGGGAGCAGGCGCAGACGCCGTACAAAACTCTCTTCATAACACCTTTATATATTACATCACCAGGCTCCTTCACCCCTCCACTTGTCGGCTGACAGCATTAAAAACCAACCAAAACTTGAAACTTTAAACCCCACTACTATGGCAAGTACTGACAATCATATACTACATGACGGCAGGCAGCGAAAGGCCGACGAGGCGCAGGAGTTTCTTGAAGAACGCGCCCATCTGCTCGATACTATACGCGAAATGATAAACGTGGAGATGGATAGACGCAGAGTCGGGACCGACAATGGCAACTGCCAAAGCAGACATCCATCCGAAACCAAGCCACGCAAACTGACGTTTCTGCAATGGCTGCGCAGTCTGCTGTGAGGCATCTGACATTTGCAACAACACAAAAACTATCACAATATACAATCAATTCTAAAAACCATACGACTATGAGAACATTAAGATCTATTCTGTTAGCCGGCGCGATGCTGCTGGCGACACCTATGTTCTTCAGCTCTTGTGAAGAGGAGGGCTCTCTCATAAAGTTCAAGACTGAAGTGCAAGTAGTTAACGACTTCAACGATGTGGTTAAGGCTATCAACGACGGTAAGCTTTCGAGCGAGCAGGCTATTGCACAGCTTGTTACTGCCATTGACAATATCAAGGGCGACCAAAGCGCAAAGCTTCAGGCCATTACCGATGCTCTTAACAACAATAACAACACGCTCGACACCAAGTTGAACGTGATTGCCGGTGCGATGAAGTCTTTGAGCACCGAGATGCCTACCAAGATTGACGCTCTCGCCAAGGCTGTCGAAAACATGCCTAAGTACGATGAGGTTCTGAAAGCTGTCGAAACGGCTCTTGTCAATATCAATCCTAATGAGCAGCTAAAGCTTCTTGAGGGAGTTCTCGAAAAATACTTCAGCGATGAACTCAAATATCCTGATGATCCTTTATCTTATAAAGGCAAGTTGTATTACTGCATAGGAGAAATAGAGGGTACATTGCGTTATATGACGTATACAGACGATAAGTTTAAGGCTATTCGAAAAGCTATCGAAGCACTTGCTGGCGAAAATGCCAAGCTGGATGGCATATTGGATAATATGACAAAGATAGTAGAGGCAATACAGGCTGGCAATACGAGCGAAAAGGAAGGTTGGGCTGAGATTGCCAGGCAGCTTGCACTGCTTAAGGCGGCTGCTGGCATTGGCGGTTCTACTGACAAGGTAGAATATGTTGACCTCGGTTTGCCGAGCGGCAACTTATGGGCAAAGTGCAACCTCGGCGCTTCTTCTCCGGAAGCGTATGGCGATTATTACGCTTGGGGCGAAGTGGAGCCTAAGCAAGAATACACCAAATCCAACCATAAGTGGTATAAGGAGGGAGCTCCCAGCCAGGGATTCACCAAGTATAACAATGAAGACGGCAAGCTGACGCTTGAAGACGAAGATGATGCCGTAATACAGAAATTAGGAAACGGTTGGCGCACACCTACCTTGGCTGATTTCAGAGAATTGACCAATCAGAAGTATACCACAATTGAGAAAACAACGCTTAACGGTGTTGCGGGCTATCAGATAACGAGCAAGAAGAACAAAAAGTCTATCTTTATCCCTTGCGCCGGCTTTAAGAATAGTGAAAAGCCACAAACCAGAGCAATCTCTGATAACGAAGAAGTAGCTGTATGCATGACGAACCTTCGTCGTATAGACAACATGGTATATAATGCTTGGACCTTTGCTTTCCAGAATGACCGCATTGGCCGTTATGGCAAACGTCGTCCTGACGGAATATCAGTTCGTCCGGTTAAGGGTCCTGGCGTGCCGGTTCCTAACGATTGCGTTGACCTTGGATTGGCAAGCGGACTGCTGTGGGCTAAGTGCAATATGGGTGCAACCGAGCCTACAGACCGTGGCAATTACTATGCCTGGGGAGAGACTTCTACCAAGAAGAAATATGATGGGGAAACTTACAAGCATTATAAATGGGGTGACTATAATTTAAAGAGAATAAAAAAGTATAATGCGGAAGACGGCAAAACGGTGATTGATCCCGAAGACGATGCTGCAAGAGTTAATTTAGGTGTAGGCTATCGCATTCCTACACAAGAAGACTGGAAAGAGCTGCTTGACGAGTGTAATTGGCAAGCCGTTACTATCACACTTCCAGAGATAATGGATCCGTCGCAGACGAAAACCATTGCACGATGGAAAGTGACAGGACCAAACGGAAACTCTATCATTCTACCGATGACCGGTGGTTTCGAATTTGCTGGAGGGTATAGTCATAATGACAAGAACAACACCTACTATACTACAGCTAATTTATCTCCGGCTGAGAAATTGCCAGATGACGACAAATACCGAGAGGCAGTAGCGCTGACATGGTCTTTCTTTGCTGAATCAGACGGAAGTGTCACGTATCCATGGTTTGCATCTACGCGCCGTGTATTTGGTATCGTGGTACGACCGGTATTCGACCTCTACTCAAATAAATAAGTGTCTGAAAAAAAAGATAACGTTTTTAAAAAGGAATTAAGTATGAACACAATACGAACCAACAAGCTCATTACGCTATCATCAGGCAGATGGGCAAGAATAGGGTTCAGCGTATTGCTTACATCGCTCTTCACGGTAGGTGCTCAGGCGCAGACCGTGGGCGAGGGCAAAGCTGATCTGCTGCGCAATACCAATAAGGAGCTGCGCACTAATACTTGGAGCATTTATGCTCAAGGCGGATTGTCGTGGGCTAACGGTGTGTGGTATCCCAATATCGACGCCAAGTCGAGCTACAAGCAGTCGCCTACTGTAGGTGGCGGCATCGACTTCACCATTCGTCCGTGGGTTCGCATAGGTGCCGACTATATCTGGTCGCGCTATCGTCGCGAACAGCGATTCGACGCTATCGACACCAAAGCCAATCTTGCCAAGACCTATGGCAACTACGTCATGAATACCCACAACGTGAAGCTCGGCGTTCAGTTCAACTTCATGGAGCTTTGGCCCATGCGCAAGGCTCAGTGGTTTAATATCTGGATGGGAACCGGTATTGGCGGAACATTCGCACGCGGCAACGAGTATGGCATTTGGGTCGGAACCACCAAGACCGAGAATGGCACCACTACTCCTGTATATGGCGACATCAACATCAGCAACGATGCTACGGTCACCGTCACCGGAAACGTGCTCACAGCCAACCGCCACGAGAAGTTCAACAGACTCTTCATCCCTGCCACTCTGCACATCGAGGCTGACGTAAGCCGCCGTTTCACATTAGGCATTAAGGGCGAATTCGACTGGCTTCTCAATCGTAAGGAAGTTGCCCCAAAGCATCTCATCTACGCCATGGCTACCGTTCGATACAACTTCGTACCGAGTCGTGCAAGCAAGATGCGCAACTATTACGACGGCGAACTGGCTGCTCTCAACGACCGTGCCAACAATCTGCGCCAGGAAGCTGATGCCGAAAAGGCACGTGCCGACCGTGAATCGGCACTCCGACAGAAGGCTGAACAGCAAAACAACGACCTCCAGCGCCAGCTCGACGACTGTCAGAAGAGCAAGAAGACAGCCATTGGAGGCCCCGAACACTACGTTCAGTTTGCCCACAACAGCTCGTACATGAGCCGTGAGGAAATGGACCGACTGCGCTCCTTCGCCCGCAGCGTAAAGGGCGAGAAACTCTCTATACTTGCCGAAGCAAGCACTCCAGGCACACCAGAGTACAATCAGGCTATCTCCGAGCGTCGCCTGAAGCGAGTGGTTAAGGTATTGCTGAAGGAAGGATTCGCCCCCGAAGACCTCCATCCGCAGACAGCCATAGGCTCAAAGAACGGCAAAAAGACCTACGAGGGAAGAAGAGTAACCATAAAGGTAAAGCCCTAACAAGCCCCAATCCCCTCTTTTATCAAAGGCTTAGAAAGGCCTAAAGAGGCCCAGAAATGCTCAATCCCCTCTTTTTATCAAAGGCTTAGAAAGGCCCAGTAAGGCTTAGAAAGGCCCAGCAAAAAAATCACTAAAACATTACAACTATGAGAACATTTAAATCAATACTATTAGCTGGCTCAATGTTGCTGGCTATACCAGCGTTCTTTAGTTCATGCAAGGAGAACGCTCCCGAATTAGACTACGAGATGAAAGTCACCGTAGTCAACGACTTCACCGACGTGGTCGATGCCATCAATCAGAGCAATGTAAGCAAAGAGCAGGCTATCAAGAATATCGCTGCTGCCATCGACAATATGAAGGGCGACCAGAACGACAAGCTCCAGGCTATTATCGCAGCTCTCAACAGCACCAACACCACGCTCGAAAAGCAACTTAATGTCATTGCAGGTGCCATGCAGTCTATGAGCATTGATCTGCCGGCAAAGGTAGAACTCATCAAGACGGCTGTTGAAGGCAGACCCAATTACAACGAAAAACTTGAGGCTGTCAAAGCTGCCTTTGAGAACATTAACCCCAATTCACAGCTCGAAACTTTAAATGCCCTTCTTGATAAATATGGTCAAAACTTCACAAACAAACTCGCTGCTATCTCAGGATGGTTCATGGAAATTGGGAACGGAAATGGCAGTTTGGATCAAATTAGAAAAGCTATCGAGTCTTTAGGTGGCTACGGCGGCAAGCTTGATGCTATCAATACACAGATGACAGCCCTGCTGCAGGCTCTTGAGAGTGGCAACATGAGCGATAAGGAAGCTATGGCAGAGGTTGCCAAGAAGATTAAAGAACTGGAGCTGAATGCTGGCGTTGGTGTACCTAAGGAAACCATGGAGTATGTTGACCTCGGCTTACCAAGCGGTATAAAGTGGGCAAAATGCGACCTTGGCGAAACAAGTCCTGAAAAGTATGGCGACGGATACGGTTGGGGCGAGACCTGGACAAAGACCTCTTGGGAATATTATTATTACTTCACTGACATAGTAAAGGGACAATTCACGAAGTACGATAGCCGTGACAAGAGATTCTTCCTCGAGAAGGAAGATGATGTTGCCTATCTGCGACTTGGAGAAGGATGGAGATACCCGACATGGAACGAAGTGCAGGAATTGTACGATAACTGTACGGTTACGGAGTCTACACTCAACGGATGGCCGGGCGTGATGTTCGTATCTAAGAATAACAACAACTACATCTTCTTCGGATACTGGAAGAAAAGTTCAAGAGGAAGTCGCCGTTGGTCAAGTGCTTTGGTACCAAGCGATCCGTCACTTGCTAAGTGTATGTATTTTATAAAGGAAGGAGATAGAATCGTTTTAAAGCAAGATAATGTAGGAAGAGATGAAGGTCTTTTACCAGTTCGTCCGGTTTACGTAAAAAGAGCAGCAAAAGAATAACAGAACAGAATAACCATATCAACTCCTCTTCCTCCAGTAGGGAGAGGAGTTTTTTCGTTGTATACAGCTGTAGGAGGTTATTGTGTTGTTATGTTGTTGTGTTGTGATTTGATTTGCAAGCTGTAGGAGGAGGGCGTGTCAAAACTCTCTGATTCTTAAAAAATCACAAAGCCCTGACTTTCACAAGCCAGGGCTTTGCTATG
>OBAH01000390.1_pt1 | contig 38849 bp, 30 predicted proteins | sample 1517491 | NCBI WGS metagenome assembly OBAH01 (sample SAMN04571697, study PRJEB22368) | human gut metagenome | biome: human gut; material: stool | host: Homo sapiens | place: Luxembourg | collected 2012-08-03
ATTATGGTCTCAACTTGGAGTGCTGAACAGCCGAAAAAAGGAGGTGGGGTACGTCACTTAAGAGTCATTCGCTAAGCGACGCCCCATGTCCCTTTAGATTTTTTATCTTGTGAGATAAACCAGGAGAGAGGAGTCAGGAGTTAAGCCATTTGCTTGGTTTGCCAAACATTTGGCTTAACTTCTATATTCTTCAATTCTGGATTCTTCTCGTTTAACGTGCTGATTACACGAGGTCTGCGCGACCCTTAACCTCCTCGAGCACTGCCTTAGCGATAGCACTTGACAGAGGAGAGTGATGATCGTACTCCATAGAGCTTGTAGCACGACCAGAAGTGATGGTACGGAGAGCGGTTACATAACCGAACATCTCTGACAGTGGCACCATAGCCTTAACGATACGGGCGCCAGAGCGAGCCTCTTCCATGCCTTCTACCTGACCACGACGCTTGTTCAAGTCGCCGATTACGTCACCCATATTCTCCTCAGGAGTAACAACCTCTACCTTCATGATAGGCTCCATAAGAACCGGACCTGCCTTCGGGCAACCGTTCTTGTAAGCATTGAGGGCAGCAAGTTCGAATGACAACTGGTCAGAGTCAACCGGGTGGAATGAACCATCGGTGAGGACAACCTTCATACCAGTCATTGGATAGCCACCGAGGATACCGTTCTTCATGGCGTTCTCGAAGCCCTTCTGAACTGAGGGGATGAATTCCTTAGGAATGTTACCACCCTTAACCTCGTTAACAAACTGCAAGTCGCCTTCCTTGTAATCCTCGTCCTTCGGGCCGATTGTTACGATGATGTCAGCGAACTTACCACGACCACCAGACTGCTTCTTGTAAACCTCGCGGAGAGTTACCGGCTTTGTGATAGCCTCCTTGTAGTTAACCTGAGGCTTACCCTGGTTACATTCAACCTTGAACTCACGCTTCAGACGGTCGATGATGATGTCGAGGTGAAGCTCACCCATACCAGAGATAATGGTCTGACCACTCTGCTCGTCGGTACGAACGGTGAATGTCGGGTCCTCTTCAGCGAGCTTAGCAAGACCGTTGTCAAGCTTGGCGATGTCAGCCTGGCTCTTAGGCTCAACTGCGATAGAGATTACAGTATCTGGGAATGTCATTGACTCGAGCACGATAGGATGTGCCTCGTCGCAGAGAGTATCACCTGTGCGGATATCCTTGAAACCTACACCAGCGCCGATATCACCAGCGTCGATTGACTCCATAGGAATTTCCTTATTTGAGTTCATCTGGAACAGACGTGAGATGCGCTCCTTCTTGCGTGAACGTGGGTTGTAAACGTAAGAACCAGCAACAACCTTACCTGAGTAAACGCGGAAGAATACCAGACGGCCCATGAACGGGTCGGTAGCAATCTTGAACGCAAGAGCCGAAGTAGGCTCGTCCTCAGAAGGCTTACGATTCTCCTCTTCCTCAGTGTCAGGGTTTGTACCTACGATAGCGGCTGTATCGAGAGGTGAAGGAAGGAATGCGCAAACGTAGTCGAGAAGCGGCTGAACACCCTTATTCTTGTATGAAGAACCGAGGAGCATAGGAGTAAGTTCCATTGAGATTGTACCCTTGCGGATAGCTGCGATAAGCTCCTCCTCAGTAATTTCCTCACCCTCAAGATACTTCTCCATGAGAGCGTCGTCGAAGTTGGCAGCAGATTCTACCATCTTGTCATGCCACTCGTTAGCCTCGTCAACGAGGTCGGCAGGAATTTCCTCAACATCGTACTCAGCACCCATTGTCTCGTCGTGCCACAGAATAGCCTTCATCTTGAGGAGGTCAACTACACCCTTGAAGTTCTCTTCAGCACCGATAGGAATCTGAATAGGACAAGGATTAGCACCGAGGATGTCCTTCATCTGCTGTACTGTCTCGAAGAAGTCAGCACCTGAACGGTCCATCTTGTTAACGTAACCGATACGAGGAACGTTGTACTTGTCGGCCTGGCGCCATACTGTCTCAGACTGTGGCTGAACGCCGTCGGCTGCAGAATAAGTAGCAACTGCTCCGTCAAGTACGCGCAGTGAACGCTCTACCTCAGCGGTGAAGTCAACGTGTCCCGGAGTGTCAATCAAGTTAATCTTGTATGACTTGCCAAGATAGTTCCAGTTACATGTAGTAGCAGCAGATGTGATAGTGATACCACGCTCCTGCTCCTGAGCCATCCAGTCCATTGTGGCAGCGCCGTCGTGAACCTCACCAATCTTATGAGTCTTACCTGTGTAGAACAGGATACGCTCAGAAGTAGTGGTCTTACCAGCGTCGATATGCGCCATGATACCGATGTTACGAGTCAAATGTAAATCGCGATTTGCCATTTTTCCTTTTACCTTATTATTATATTAGAATCTGAAGTGAGCGAATGCGCGGTTAGCCTCGGCCATACGGTGCATATCCTCCTTACGCTTGTAAGCACCACCCTGATTGTTGTAGGCATCCATAATCTCAGCAGCAAGCTTGTCAGCCATGCTCTTACCACCACGCTTGCGGGCGAAAGCGATAAGGTTCTTCATTGAGATGCTCTCCTTGCGCTCCGCACGAATTTCTGTCGGAACCTGGAAAGTAGCACCACCGATACGGCGGCTCTTTACCTCAACCTGCGGAGTGATGTTGTCGAGGGCCTGCTTCCAAATCTCGAGAGCCGGCTTCTCTTCCTTAGCCATCTTCTCCTGAACGGTGTCAAGTGCATTATAGAAGATTTCGTATGAGGTATTCTTCTTACCATCATACATCAAGTGGTTTACAAACTTAGAGACCTTCTGGTCGTTGAATTTCGGATCCGGAAGGATCACGCGCTTCTTTGGTTTTGCTTTTCTCATTTTGTTTCGAAAAAATTTGTCTGCGTGGGGTTGTTTCTTACTGTTCTTCAACGCCCTCTCTTGGGCATTTACTCAACCTGTCTATTAACAATTCTCCAGCAAAACGATTTTAAAAAATACGTCCGACAATTAAATTATCTTCTGATTACTTCTTGGCTGCCTTAGGACGCTTAGCTCCGTACTTTGAACGACGCTGTGTACGGTTTGCTACACCGGCTGTATCGAGTGTACCGCGAACGATGTGATAACGTACGCCAGGAAGGTCCTTTACACGACCACCGCGAACCAATACGATTGAGTGCTCCTGAAGGTTGTGGCCCTCTCCCGGGATGTAAGAGTTAACTTCCTTAGAGTTTGTCAAACGTACACGGGCAACCTTACGCATTGCCGAGTTAGGCTTCTTAGGTGTTGTAGTGTAAACACGAACACAAACGCCACGACGCTGAGGACATGAATCCAGAGCCGGTGACTTGCTCTTGTCTACGAGCACCTTTCTGCCTTTTCTTACCAACTGTGAAATTGTAGGCATAATTCTAATTTTTAATTTATATATTTTTATTTCAATTGTCGATCTTATAAAACAGCTAGTATCAAGCCGTTTTCGGGGTGCAAAGGTACGAACTTTTCTTGAAAATACCTAATATATAAAATTACAATCTTACCGCATACATCTAAATTTACGGTTTTACAGGTTATATTAACAGTTATTTACCTTTATTGAGCATCATTCCATGCTTTTCTGTTGCTATATATTATGTAATGTGATGAATGTCAATCATAATTGACCATACCGATATTTCTTAATTCGACAATCACATCCATCTTGAGCATGAGCGCAAAGAACTCCATAAAATCAAGCCGGCTATAGGTCTGAACTTTTTCAAGTGCCGACCTATACTCTTCCACCCACGCCAGATGTTCGGTATCAAGCTGCTTGAAATCTGTCAGAACGGACATAATATCTTGTATTGACTCTTGTACCAAAATATGATCGTCATCCATTTCGAGTCCACATTGCCATAACATCGACTTACGTTTATTCTTATCATAATCAATCATGCCTCGGAATATGTATCCGAACGAACGGTCAAGTGCATTAGTATGGTCTACCGAGTTGATTTTCAATCCGTCGTTTGAGGCTAACGCATTGACATACTGCTGATATCGCTCATATTCTTCAGGACAGTTCTTTTGCAGCTTGACAAGTTCATCAATGACCTTTGGCAAATTGATTGCTATCTTCTTCAGATGTTCTTTGATTATTATCTTAATCGAGCGCACGAGGAGTGCATCCACTCGCTGTTGCATCGTCAGTTCAGGCTGTTTAGATATAAGAAAATGGCGTTTGAACGCTTCACGCCAACAGTGGTCTTTCTCTTCCTTGAGCTGCGCCTCCATGTTGCACGCATTCCTTACAAGAAAGAGCGGTTTGAATATCAGATTGTCATAATCACGGTTCACAGCATCGTCATTGATAGTTGGTCGTGAGAGATGATTGCACGCCACATTGATTTCAATGTTATAGTTTCTGAGCAGCAGTCGCATTTCCGAAACAGTTGCAGCCATCTGCGGATTGATGTCAAGCACAAAATCTTCGGGTGCAGCTTGAAGCTTAAGGATATGGCTTTCAGAAGGATACGCTTTCCGTATACCGTCCTTTGCGTTGTCATCGGCAAAGAACTTCATCGCCGTAGTCAGCACTACTACCAGATTGCGGTATTCATGTCTTGTCAGGTCACGGAACTTGTTTATCTGATCTTTGACAGGAACGTTTCGCGTATTGCTCTCGGTCTGGCTCTGCGACACATACGAACGGAACGTATAAAGCAGCGAGAACAACGCCAGTACCACGCCAACTATGCCGTAAAAGTTGAGGTTGCTCCAGAAGAAGCTACCGTTCACGTCACCTTTTACTGCCGTCACCTTGGCTGGCCACGACACTATCCATTCGTCGGAAAACAACAATACGACGACGCACAGAAAAAGCACGGCTGAGACGCATTGCCAAAATAGATTGCTGGTTTTCATAGATTGTAGAAGTTATGGTTATAATGATTTTGCAAACTTACACAAAATCAGTGAAAATCAGAACCCTACAACAAAAAAATGCAACAAAACGGACAAGAATCTTGTTACTTTTACTTACATTGCTTATATTTGCATTACTATTTTCCAAGTATAATATTAACCATAAAAGCATCAATTATACATTACATTTATGATGCTATTAATGTTTAACAGATGAAAAAGATTATACTTATAATAATCTCATGTCTATTCGTCTTGGCTGCACACAGCCAAGACAAAATGTTTGTATCGGAGCGCATATTCATAGCATTGGCAGACCAATTTGTCCTTAAGAACGACACGGTGAAGATTATGGGACAGTTGTTGTCAACAGACTACAACGACTTTTATCCATATAGCAGATATGTATATGTAGAACTTATCGATAGGCACAAACAAGTTGTTGAGCGCAAGAAAATACGTTGCAACGACAACGGAGCTTTCTTCACTTCCATCCTTTTACCTGACAAGAGTCCAAACGGCATATACTACGTACGTGGCTACTCACAATTCATGCGCAATCGCGAAAGCCATCAGTACCCCATGGTGCCACTTTATGTGGGTGTCATGCCACAAGAGCAAGAAACGAAGGAAAAAATATATGCGGGGTTCTTTCCAGAAGGCGGTCATCTGGTAAAGGGGCATGTTCAGACTGTTGGCATATATATTTGCAACGAACACAAAATGCCATCTGCAACCAATTTCGTCATCTTGAACAATCGGCGCGATACAATATGCAGCGGAAAAACTGACACTAACGGACTTGCGTCAATATCATTCATACCCGACGGCAATAGATACTTGTTGTCTACTGAAACCGACGACAAAGCAACACATAATTTTCTGCTACCAGAAACCATGCAAATACCGACATTAAGAACTGCAGTCAACCGCAAGAGACTTGTTTGCTACGTTCTGACAGATACTGACGACAAAGAACCAATTGACTCCTTGGAAATAGCTATATACCACTCCAGCTTCGGCATCAAAAAGCTACAACTGAGAAAAGGAGTCTGCATGGCTGACTTGTATGGATGTACACCCGGACTTATTACATTGTGGCTATGCAATAAAGCAGGCAACATTCTCGCCCAACGTGTATTGCGGATCGGTGGCAGCAACATTTCAACAAGCACTAATGACACCATCGGGAAAAGTTCGGTATTTGTAAGATTTCTCCCCGAAAAAGCAGGCAAAATCAGCACAGCATTCGAAATGCTTAATTTCACCGACGAACTGTTGTCACCAGTACCTTTCCCAGAGACATACTCTGACAGCTCAAACATCCAAACTGACCAGAATATCAATACATGGCTATTGTCTGCCAGCAACAAGATGATTGGTGCAGATGCTTTGAGAGCAGACAGCATATCATACAAATATCCCATAGAGCAGGCGTTATGTATATCAGGAGTCGTGAGAAATGGCAAAAGACCTCTACAGAATGCCAATGTGCAAATATACAATGTGCAGAACAACGATGCCGTATCGGTAAGTACCGATGCAACCGGACATTTCAATGCTACAGTCAACGACTTCGTGAATGGCAGCAAGTTATACATACAAGCATACAACAGCAAAGGAAAAACCGGTACATTTACCTACCAACTTGACGAAGAAGACTATCCGCCAGTGACGGACATTTCCTACAACGTACCATTCGCCCAAGAACTCACCGACGAGAATCTGGCAAAGATCATAGAACCGATAGACACGGTGCGACGTCATAAAGTGTCAGAAGTAGTAGTAAACCGCAAACATCCGAAAGAAAAGCCATACGAATGGGTACGCACCAGAAATGTGTTCAACTACTACGACCGTGAATTCCTTGACAAGCACCCTAACATACAGACAGTAAAGGACGCTGTACTATATACGTCAAAAGTGATTGTCAGCAACCAAGACAGGTCGATAACGTGGAAAAGCAACAAACTGCAAGGGCTAATGCCGCAGCATCTAAGAGTAGAAAAGATGCTCAGCGATGACGACGATCCCATAGTATACAGCCAAATAGCTGTTGTAGTGAACGGTCTGAAAATAGAAAATGGAATAGACGGCATTCTGGGATGGCCCATAACCGACATCGAATCGATAGAGCTTGTCAGTCCTTTAGATCCACGCTCATTATGGCATTATGCCGGCTACGGATTCTTTGACATTAAAATGCGCACAACGGTAAGAACGACACCGGTAGTTTCCAACGGGGTCACCATCCAGCCTCTCGGAATAGCAACACCCACAGAGCCTTTCACATGGCAACCGCCAACAAAAGCCGGTACATACAGAATGATTGTGGACGTAGTGTCAGCCGACAGAAGCATACGGCATGTTGTCAAGACCATAAATGTAAAATAACAAGGCTATACATGCCGCTAAGCTCTGACAAGCACAGCTTTAACTTGGGGCATAATAAAAGGCAGACGAATCCTTGCGACTCGTCTGCCTTATTTTTTGCATAGATATTCCAAATCTTATGCTTCAGCCGGCTGCTCAAACGGAGTAGCTGTGCGTGGCTGCTGCTGTTCGGGCAGATTGATCTTGCCGAAGTTCTGCTCGTATTTTACGATATTATCGTTGAGGGCCATCAGAAGACGCTTTGCGTGCTCGGGAGCCATCACTACGCGGCTACGAACCTGCGGCTGCTGCATACCTGGAAGCATGCATGTGAAGTCGAGGATGAAGTCTGAAGAAGAGTGAGTGATAAGCGCAAGGTTAGCGTATACTCCTACTCCGATTTCCGGCTTCAGCTCAATCTGAAGACCCTGGGGCTGCTGATTCTGGTTGTTTTCTTCCATTTTCTTATTTGTTTAGGTTTAAAAATACGTTGTTTAACTCAAAACAATACGCCCCGCGCAGCCATAACCTTGCATGGTTTGGCTTCGTGGGGCATAATGTTTGTAATGCAAAGATAGCATTTTGTATGCTAACCTGCAAATTTTTATACGATTTATTTCATTTTCAATTTCACAAAAACGGGATAGTGGTCTGACGGCAATCGGCGCTGTGCCGGGCGGAAGTCTATCTCCTGCGGAGCGTCGCTTGCCTTGTTTGCCTCATCTACTTTTGGCGCTGTCCAATAGCAGTCGGTGAGAATTGCGTAGTTGTCTACAAGGAATTTGGGCGACACAAACACGTGGTCGATACGGCTGTCGGTGTAGGTATCGTTGTTGTAAGCATTGAAAGTGCCGTTCTCGGCATAGCGCAGACGGGCTGCGGTATAGCTGTCGCGGAGCAATCCCGAATTGGTGAAGATGGCATATATCTCGTTGTTTTGGTCTACATTGAAGTCGCCCGTGAGTACAACGGGGGCGCTGCCTGCTATCTCGCGTATCTTTCGCACAACGAGTTTGGCACTTTCCCTACGTGCCACTATGCCCACATGGTCCATGTGCAGATTGAAGTAGAAGAACATCAAGTGCGAACGTTTGTCCTCAAACTTTCCCCAAGTACAGATTCTGATGCACGCTGCATCCCAACCAAGATTCGGTCGTGTGGTATCTTCAGCCAACCAGAACTGTCCGTTGTCAAGCAGTCGGATATGGTCTTTCTTGTAGAATATGGCGGCATACTCACCCCCACGCTTGCCGTCATCACGACCTACACCTATATAGTCGTAGCCGTCGAGCGTAGCGAGCATGTCCTTCAACTGCGGATACAGAACCTCTTGTGCGCCGAAGACGTCGGGCTGTTCGAAGTTGATGATGCCGCAAACGCGCGGACAACGCTGTTGCCAGTTGTTTCCGTCTTTAGCATCCGACTTGTTCTGATAGCGTATATTGTACGAACCGACAAAAAGATTTTGGGCTTGAAGACCCACTGCTGCCATGACAAGCAGCAGCGACATAATGATTTGTTTCATTTTTTGTTTTTAGGTTTATTATAATTATGGTTGAAGTCTTGTTCAACTGCGCTTGCGCTGCGCGTCCCATATCTCCCAACTGTTGATAATGTTCTGCCACAGAATGTAACAACCAGGACCTACCGACGACAGTGGTGTGAGATAGGCACAGGCTATCCATATTGCAAAGGCGGTGTTTTTCTGTCCGAGTGCCTGACCGGCATTGACGGTCTGACCGAATCGCGAGCCTATTGCCCTACCGCAGCCAAACTGAAACAGGCACAGCACAAGCGAACAGAAGGCAATAAGCAGCAAGAACGTTATGGTAGTCTGAGCATGCAGTATATTCTTCATCGTGGTGCCCGACACTATCAGCAACGAGCATCCCCAAAGATAATAGGACAAGTCTTTCACTGATGTGATGCGCCTACAGAGTTGCTGTGCATGATGCTTCACCAAGTATGCCAACACCATCGGCACCACCAACACCATGAATACCTTATATAATATAAGGGTGAAAGCATCGAGAAAATGTATGTCGGCTGCCTTGTCTATTATCGGGAAGCAGACGGGAATGAGCATTGCGGTGATAAGATTGGAGACGAAGGTGTAGGTTGTCATCTCCTCAAGGTTGCCTCCGAGTTTCTGTGTAACCACTGCTGCTGCCGAAGCACACGGACAGATAATACATGTGAGAACGGCTTCGGCAAGCGTCAGACTGTCACCCGTAAGCTGGAACGCCACAATCACAGCTACCACTGCCGACACCGTCAATACCTGAAACACGCCAACCCACAAATGCCATACTACTGGCCGCAACTTATGGAAGTCGACCTTGCAGAACGTCACGAACAGCACCAGGAACATGAACGTCGGCAACATAGTATCGAACACCGGTTCGGCTGCCAGTGCGAATCCGTCGAGTGCAGGCACGAGTGCAAAAATTAGATAAACGGTTATGCCGGTACCAATAGCCACCGGCAAAGTCCAGTCTTTTATAAATCGGATTATCTGCATGTCGTCATTACTTTGCGTTAAGCAAAGGCAAAAGTACAAAATAAATGGCAAAATAAATGGCAATATAAAGGGGCAAATATCAATAAATATGGTTCATACGATATTAGCGGCAACAAATATACACCGGCTAACTGCTCAGGCTATGGCGAGGACGCTATAGCCTCCTAATAATATAAACAAAAAGATGGTTCTTTCCAATTATGGAGTGATACATCCATTAACTAAAAGCTAAATGCAGGAGGAGGGTGTGTTCAAAAGTCAATTATATGGGCTGAAAGCCCAATAAGCACATAGCCCAAGGCAGCACCATGGGTTTATGGATTGATAAAAGCAAAACGCCCTGCAAGGGCAAAAGCATTGATAATTAACGCTTTTGCCCTTACAGGGCGCATTGTTATTGGGGTTACTTTTACCCAGGGCGTTGCCCTGGACTATGGGCTTCTGCCCCTTCGGGGCGTGCTGATGTGACTTTTGACACGCCCTCGCTTCAATCAGTTTAAGCCTCAAGCTTCTTCTCCAGACGCTCGCGTATTGCAGCGATGAATCCGGCAGAAGTCTTTGTCTGTGGAGTAACGCCTTCCATAAGTCCGGCGAGGTCCTTGGTCACGATGCCTTCGTTGAGAGTTTCGAAGCAAGCAGCCTCAAGCTGGTTGCCGAAATTGACGAGTTCGGGCAGATTGTCCATCTCACCGCGCTTGCGCAATGCGCCGCTCCATGCGAAGATGGTAGCCATCGGGTTGGTAGATGTCTCTTCACCCTTAAGGTACTTGTAGTAGTGACGTGTCACAGTACCGTGAGCAGCCTCATACTCATACTTGCCGTCAGGCGAAACGAGTACAGAAGTCATCATTGCCAATGAGCCGAATGCTGTAGAAACCATGTCCGACATAACGTCGCCGTCGTAGTTCTTGCAAGCCCAGATAAATCCGCCCTTCGAACGGATAACGCGAGCTACAGCGTCGTCGATGAGAGTGTAGAAGAACTCCAATCCGCGCTTCTCAAACTCTTCCTTATACTCCTCGAATACCTCGTAGAAGATGATCTTGAACTGAGCGTCATACTTCTTAGAGATGGTATCCTTTGTAGAGAACCAGAGGCTCTGGTTGGTGTCAAGAGCGAACTTGAAGCATGAGTGAGCAAACGAGCGTATTGACTTGTCGGTGTTGTGCATAGCCTGAAGCACGCCAGCGCCCTTGAATGTGTGCACTACAACCTCCTCGTGCTTGCCGCTTTCGCCGTCGAATACGAGCTTGGCAACACCCGGCTCGTCAGCGCGAATCTCAACGCTCTTGTATACGTCGCCGTATGCATGACGTGCGATAGTGATAGGCTTCTCCCAGTTGCGTACTGCCGGATGAATGCTCGGGATAGTGATAGGAGTACGGAATACGGTACCGTCGAGAATAGAACGGATAGTGCCGTTCGGACTCTTCCACATCTGATGGAGCTTATACTCGTCCATACGCTGATGGTTAGGCGTAATGGTGGCGCACTTAACAGCCACACCAAGACGCTTTGTAGCCTCAGCAGCATCCTTTGTAATCTGGTCGCCGGTCTCATCACGTTTAACCAGACCGAGGTCGTAATATTCTGATTTGAGGTCAACGAACGGAAGGATAAGCTCATCCTTGATCATCTTCCACAATATACGGGTCATTTCATCGCCATCCATCTCCACAACCGGAGTGGTCATCTGAATTTTCTTTTCCATAGCAGTATGATTTTTGAGTTTTGAATTTTGAATTTTGAGTTTTGAATTGTTGCCGATGGCAATTAGGAGTTTTGAATTTTGAGTTTTGAATTGTCGGCTACGCCGATTTTGAATTATCCAATTTGGAATTGGCATCCGACAATTCAAAACTCAACATTCAAAATTCCTAATTGCTTCATCGCTTCGATGAAGCATAGTAATTCATCAAGCATCCGTCTGCCAGGATCTGGCGCTCGTTGGCGGTCAGATTCTGGAAGTAGAGGTGTATAGGCTTAACGCCTTCCTTGGTGATTACCTGAGCGTCAATCTCCTCCTTGCCTGCGAGCATAGCCTCGCGAATGCCAGGGATGAACACCTTATCGCCCGGTTCATAGTTGAATTCAACATCCTTAGCGATGGTGAACGGAACGATACCCCAGTTGATACAGTTAGAGCGGTAGCGCTTTGTAGCATACCCGTAGCAGATGTTGGCATCGCCACCGAGCACCTTCTGACAGCTGGCAGCCTGCTCGCGTGCCGAACCGTCGCCCGGACGATTAGCGAATACGCATGAGCCGAACGATGTGTTCTCAGCAGTAGCGCCTACAGCCTTCAATGCCTCAGCCACATTCTCGCTTACATTACCCTCACGGCGTGCGAGGTCCTGCTTCTGTATCTCCTTGCTCAAGCCTACGTATTCAGGTACACGGCGTGAGAGAGCAAACTCAGAGAGCTTCAACGGATTAGAGCGGTAAGAACTTGTCTCGCCTGAAGGGATAAGCTCATCGGTCGTTGTAACGGGGTCGTGGATAACGGCAGCAAGCTCAACGAGCATGTTCTCCTGCATCGGATACATCTTAGGCCAGTCCTTGATGTTCGGACCATAGCGCAGTTCGGTCTCAGGACGAGCCTTGCCGAATCCGTTGTAGACGCGGCACTTGTATATCTTGTCGTCGTAAACGTATGGCTTGTGTGTGTTCTCATACTCAACGTCGGTAGCAGCTGTGATAACGCCACCGTTGGCAGCAGTAGCTGCGATAGAGCGTGCGTCCATAAGGGCTACGAGTGAGAGCTGGCCCTGACCTGGCTTCGATCCCTCACGGTTGGGGAAGTTGCGGGTTGTATGGCGTATACTCAATCCGTTGTTTGAAGGCACGTCACCTGCGCCGAAGCACGGACCGCAGAATGCGGGCTTCATCACAACGCCTGCCTCAATCAAGTCGGCTGTGATGCCCTCGCGTGTCACTGCCATCGAAACCGGAGTCGACTGCGGATAAGCCGAAGCTGTGAAGTAGTCGTTGCCGATGTTCTTGCCCTTGAGGATGGCAGCAGCCTCAGCGAGGTTGTCGTATGTACCGCCCGAGCAACCGGCGATGATACCCTGGTCGGCCTGCACCTTTCCGTCAACCACCTTGTCAACAAGATGTACGTCCACCTTATCGCCGAAACGCTTCTTTGCGTCTTCCTCTATGCGTGTAAGTATACCTACCGGGTCGGCCTGAAGCTCGTGGATTGTAACAGCGTTCGACGGATGGAACGGCAGTGCAATCATCGACTCCTGTGTAGAGAGGTCGATGCGTATCATCATGTCGTAGTAAGCCACGTCGCCCGGCTTCAGTTCGCGATAGTCCTGCGGACGCTCGTGTATTTCGTAATGGTGCTTCACCTCGTCGTCGGTAATCCAAATTGAGCTCAAGCAAGTGGTCTCGGTGGTCATGATATCGATGCCGTTACGGAAGTCGATAGGAAGATTCTTGACGCCAGGACCGGCAAACTCCAGCACCTTGTTCTTCACAACGCCGCTCTCGAATGTAGCCTTAACGAGCGAGATGGCAACGTCGTGCGGACCAACGCCCTTCTTAGGTGCGCCCTCGAGCCATACCAATACTACCTCAGGTGCGTTGATGTCCCATGTGTTCTTGAGAAGCTGCTTGACAAGCTCGCCGCCTCCTTCGCCTACACCCATATTGCCCAACGAGCCGTAGCGTGTGTGTGAGTCGGAGCCGAGTATCATGTTGCCACACTTCACCATCATCTCGCGTGCATACTGATGAATGACAGCCTGGTTGGCAGGAACGTAGATACCGCCATACTTCTTGGCAGCCGAGAGGCCGAATACGTGGTCGTCCTCATTGATAGTTCCGCCCACAGCGCAGAGTGAGTTGTGGCAGTTGGTCATTGCATAAGGCAGCGGGAACTCCTCGAGTCCGCTGGCGCGTGCTGTCTGAATGATACCTACGTATGTTATGTCGTGCGACATCATAGCATCGAAGCGAATGCGCATCTTGTTGCCCTTACCGCCGTCGACATCATGCGAGCGCAAAATGCCGTATGTGATAGTATTCTCGCGGGCCTCATCGGGGGTCATACCCTGATAGTTGTCGCGGATTTCATTTCCGTTGAGGAGATAGACTCCATGATTGATAAGTTCCACCATAATGTCAATGTTTTTAGATTTTCAAAATATAAAGTTAGTAATTATTTATCATTTAACGTTGTTTGCGTTAACAAAATCACCTAAAATGCATTAAAAATACACTTTTTCGGTATATTTGCTGCAAATTATTCAGTCTTTTCGCGTTATTCCGAACAAAAAGACAACGAGCGCAAGCATGTCGGCACTGCCTCCAGGCGAGATGTTACGACTAACGAAATCGCGGTTCAAGTCGTCAATTCCTGCTTCGGAGAAGTCCTCAAGCAGGTGTCTTGCCAGGGTCTTCACGTTGAGCATCGTGTCGTAGTCGGTGCGATATACGATGTTGGTATCGTCGAGGTCGCACATGATACGCAGCAGGGTCTTGTGCTTCACGTACGAGTCGTCGCCCTTGATGCGTGTCTCGTAGAACGGAAGCCATTCGCCGAAGAGCTGGCTGTAGCCTTCGCGCGCATTGTCGAGCGCACTCTTCAGACTGCCTCCAGCCTGGGCTGCTTGTTTGGCTTGGCTGCCGTGTGTGCCTCTGGTGTCGGGGAAACCATTGGCAAGTTGTATTATTATGGCAGAAAGCAGGTCGCCAGGCACGTACTCTTTGCCGTGAGTTGTTGTTGCCACTTTGCCTCTACCTATTATATATGTGGCTGCGGTGAGTGCCAGTCCCATCGAGAAGAGCGCTCCCTTGTAGGTATTTACGCCTCCGGTAGACTTGAACATGGCTTTCTCTGCCTCTAAGCCTATGCTTACTATGTCGTCGTGGGCGGGCAATTTGGGGCTGTCATAGCCCAGTGTGGCGAGCCTGACGAAGTATGGATGCATTGCACGTATGCTGCGCATCATCAATGCATGGTCCATGTCGCGGTGTGCACCGCTGTCGTGGGTGTCGACGAGTCCCGGCTTCGGGGTGGTGTTCAGTTCTGCCTTCAGTGCCCGTGTTGCCAAGTGGGCTACTATGTAAGGTACGGTGGTTGGCGGAACGAGCCGTGCAGCCAGTGCGAGATGATTCTCTACTATCGCCTTGCGCACTCTCGATGCGCTCACCGCTACCCCACTCTGTTGCAGTCGTGCCACCTCGCGCACGTCGGGCAGCATACTCTTCATCAGTTCGTTGTAGCGTCGGGTCAGCGGGTCGTCGGGTTCGGTTCCCACGAAACGCACCGTTGCGTCCAGTGCCGGAGCTATATGTCGTCTGTATAGGTCAATGTCGAGTGTCATCTGAGTGTCTGACGCATCCGAAAGACTCTTCAGGAAGTACGTAGGGAACGTGGTTGCGCTGATGGAGTATTCGCTGCCGTCGCACACCACCACATTATTAATATGCGCCACTCCCCTGACAATCATTGCCTTGCGTTCGTCGTAGCCGAACATCGAGCAGTCTTCTCTCACCACCAGTATATATAATGTGTCCACTTGTTGCGCCGCCTGCTCTATCAGATAGCGGTGGCCGAGCGTGAACGGGTTGCTGTTCATTATGATTATGCCGCTTTGCGGCATAATCGGTTGTGGGGTTGAGGGGTTGAGGTGGTGAAGTTTGCTATTGGATTCTTCACTTTTCACTTTTCCCTTTTCACTTTCCAACTCTTCACTATACCTCTTTATTCCTCCAATGCCCGTCTCCATCAGTATAGCCTTTGGTGCTTCGGCGAGGAGTCGGAACGACATGCTCTCGAACATCTTTTGGTTTTGCGGTTTGGTGAAGAGTTTCACGCATTGATGTCCGTCGGCGTTGGCATGTGCAATGAGGTGCGACACAATCTGGTTGGCTACAGCCTCGCCCTTGTGTCCGTCAGCCACAGCCACGCATTTTATTACGCCTCCTTTCAGTCCACCACCGGCTACTATCTCGTCGGTAGTATCGTCGACAAGGGCGGCGTAGTAGTCTACATCGTCAAGACGCAAGCCGTTGTCGCCCAGAAACTGTTCTATGCGTCGACGTTGGCGCGGTATGGATGGATTTAGCTGTATCAGTTCCAATGTGAGTACGGATTGTTAATGTTAATGACTTTTGTTAGTTGTTTGATTGCGTAAAGATTTAAGTTGATTGCTTCAGGGCATAGTCGTCAGTCATCTGCCTTATCCTTGCCCATATCTCTTCTTGTGTGTGCCACCGCATTCGCATGCAGTATCTGGCTTCATGGTCGCATACGAGACAGCGTCGGGGTTGCCCTCCCACTCTGTCGCGCGACACCGGGATGCCTTGTGCGTCAATCACGTCGATGTCGAACAGTCGGCCCAACGGATGTGTGTCCTCAATCTCTACTGCCACTCGCTTTGCTTCAAGCAGTGGCATAGGGGTAATCAGATAGGCTTCATAGCCAGTATTAAGGTCGCGCTCGATAAGGCATCCCTCATCATTAGTTTTCAGTTCATTGGTTAGTAATTCAGTTTCAGGTATCAGTTCATCACTTCTCATTAATTCGTCTGTGTTCTTCACTCTTCGTTCTTCACTCTTCACTCCGAACGCCTTCTGCATAGCCTCAACGGCAGCATGCGCTACAGTGAGCGACTGAAGGTTACGCTTCACGCTTCCTGGCATAACCACCGTCAGACACACCAGTGTCTTTCCCGAGTGTTCAGCCATCAGCTTCTGCTGCATAGCATGGCGTGCATCGCGGCTCGCCAGAAGTTCGTCAAGCGTAATAGGCATATTTTTCATTTCATTAGTTATTTACTGAGTTGTTGCGTGTCAATGGCATTGAGCCATCTGCACGATTAGGTATCTCTCACAATGCTATTGTGAGGGCGATCTTGAAGCGAAATGAAAAGGGAATGAGGGCATCCACCGCAAGGGCTAATAACACTATCCACGTAAATACGAGAACACTCCCTTCCACAAATTGCTGAAAAGAACCGCCTTCGATACTTACGCTCACGCGAGTGGTATGTATAGATTTAATTTTATGGCGTAAAGTTACATCATTTGCTCGAAACAAACAAATTTTTACGCCTAAAAATTCGTATATTCCGCCATTATAGACTACTTTGCTTGACAAATGCAAAATCATAGGAGGCTATAGCGTCCCAACAGTCAAAAAAAAGGACTCCTTTTGGGTTGCAAAAGGGCTCCTTTTGAAGTGCAAAAGGACTCCTTTTAGAGGGCAAAAGGACTCGTTTTGGAAGACAAAAGGGCTCCTTTTGCAAAGGGGGTAAGCCACATCAAAAAACCGCTCAAAACCCGAGCATCACGCACTGAAGATTTCCTTGTGCGTCAAACTCGTGGTTTTGAGCGGTTAAGAAATGCAATAATGTCGTGGAGCGGTGCTCCAGTTGGGTTGGTGTTATAATGAGATGGTGTTATGGCTAACCATTACTTCACCTCTTTATATCTTATGTCAACAATTCGGGCAAAGCCCTTATATTCCCATACACGGTCGGCGTCGCCTACCTTATCCTTCTTAAGCGAAAGATTCAGTCCGCCGTCTCCTACATTATAGAATCGGAGAATACCACCGTTGACACCAGTGTCGGATGTGTCGTACGAGCCTATGATGAGGTCGTTCTGACGGTCTAGATATATCTGGCGTGTTTCCTCATCCTTCTTGCCCAAGAAGCTTTGGCGTATGCCGGCACCAGTACCCCACGGTTCATCATAGCGGTTGAACTTGAGCATCGTTACCTCCTCATTCGTGCCAAGGTCGATTTCGGCAGAAGCCTTCGTAGACAGATTGTACGCATACACCTTATTCTTATATGCATAATAAATCACGGCATACTGCGAACTTGCCGCAAAACATGTGGCTTTGTCGAAATCGGGAGCCTGAATGTCCATAAAGGCATCGAGCTGCTTGAATTCGTCGGTCAGCAGACTGACAGCATACACATGGCGCTTGTTGCCGTCCTGCATGATGCTGTACACTGTTCCCGACGACTGGGCGGTGTTGAGCATACATACGAGATCCATACCTGTCTGGAAGCTGAACTTCTTTCCTTCGGCAGGATCAGCCAGCGGAGCGCATTTCTGGGTAATGCCGGCAGGGTCGTCGTTGGCTGCGCCCTTACTGTTCCATCCGATAAAGCGCTTGTTGTCTACATCATACAGCAATGCACATGCGTATCCGCTATTCAGACCATCGAATCGCAATTCGGTAGCACCAACATATGGAGCCACCTTATATTCAGGCGTTCCACCTCGTGTTGAGGTGTTAATGGGATACTCAAATGCTGCAGACATGTTGGTCGACTTGTAGTTGTAGGCATAAGCATTGCCCTCTGACGACACACATATAGCCGCATTAGGACGGCCCATTGCCTGATAAGCCAAAGTTACATGATTGACTATGTGGTCGTTGCTCTTGGTTATGAACTGATTTGCTTTGAATTCATCAGCAAGAGTCAGCTTGCCAAGCTCGCCATAGGCATAAGCATCGGCTGTGGGCACTACATACGAGTCGGTGCTGGAGAACATGAATATGTTGCTGAATCCACCGTATGTACGTACATATCCTATCTTGGTGGCGTGATGCATAGCAGGAACGTCTTCAGCCATCGGCAATACGTTGTATGCTGGCATGATACGGTCGAGCGAAATCTGCGACAGCATGTCCATGCGCACCTTCTCGTCCTGTCCCTCATTGCAAAGCACAAGCCATCCTTCGGAAGTGATGGTAGTGGCGCGAACGTCAAAGGGGCAGATTGTCTGCACGCCTGTGCGATTGTCGGTAACGGCAAAATAGCAATTGTTGGTTCCAGCGTTCATCTCTGCCAGCACATAAAGGTCTTTCTGGTCGCCCAGTTTCACCCACTTGCCGTCCGAGTCCTTACGCATATAGGCAAACGAATAGTTGGCATCGTCAGCCTTGACATCACCGTCGATAGACGATGTTACTACCGGCTTCAGGTCGACATACTCGGCATTGGCGAGTACGGATGTCAGAGCCGGAATGTTCTCTATAGTTATTATGTTCGCATCGCTGTATGTGTAGTTGCCCTTGTCGTCCGAGCAGGAAGCCAAAGACATTGCTGCACACAATCCGATGACGGGCATAAGCTTGAATATTGTCTTTTTCATCATCATTCGTTTTTAGTTCTGATTTTCAGTAGCATTGTCATAGTTCACCTGATAGTTGGCGCCAAGCTGCATATAGCTGCCGTCGTCCTCAAGCATAGGCTGTCCCTCGTCGGCACGCTTCTGCAGTTCCTTCTGCAATTCGCGAGCGTAGAACGGCATACGTCCTTTACTGATTCTGCCCGTAGACCACTCCCAGTCGTCGGTAGAGAAACCGAAGAAGTCGTTGATGAACACATACTTGGCGGCTGTCCACTGTCCGAAGTAAGTACCGGCATTGACCTCACCCCAACGGCGTGGCTGCTGATAGATCTCACTCATATAGAAAGCAAAGCGCGAACCGTCCATCTCCTTGGCAGTGGTGTTCGACCACACATTGGTAGAGCGATACTTCTCAAGCACCTGGAAGTACTTGTTGGGCAGGAGTTTCAGACAAAGCACCTGCTTCTTCTCCTTGATGTTCTGACTGCGCAGGAAACGTACGCCAAACGTTGCCTTACTCTGTCCTGCCTTTATCTTCAATGTATCGAGATCAATCTCATAGTCTACACCTTCCACCATTGTCGTGCTGTCGGCATCGATGGTAATCTTGCACTCGCGGTCGTAGTCGACCACCTGTCCCATCATCTGTATTGTGGCCTTGAAGGTAAGACCTGCGACATTCTGGTTGACACCTACAAACGAGTAGTCGGTAGAGTTTGAATAGCCCACCGCACCGTTTGCCGAAGAGTACGACTGCACCTGGAAGTATATCTTAGCATCGTCCAGCTCGTACAGATCGATGGTCTCATGCTTGCATGACACAAACATGCTGGCAAGAGCCAATATTGATAATAGCCATTTGTATTTCATTTCCATTCTGTTTTTAAGAGTTCAACACTTTATAATTTAGCGGTTGTCCAGCTCGCTCTGAGGCAACGGTGCCACAAAGCGCTTCTCCTTTTCGGCATCTGTAGCCTTGTCTTCATAGCTGTATGTAGGAGGTATGAACGGAGGGAATCCTGCACTTACCAATACCTTTATCTCCTTGCGACCGTTATAGTCGTTGTCAAATCCCATATTACGACGCTTGAAGTAGAAGAATTTCTGTCCTTCGCCTACAAATTCGCGGATGTAGTCGAGCGTAAGGTAGTTCCAGAAGGTTTTCTCGGCTGTAGTGGTAGGATACGAACCAAGTCCACGGTTCTCGCGTACTGTGTTGAGATAGTTCCATGCTTCCGCCAGGTTGCCGTTACGCATCATACATTCAGCGGCTATGTAGTAAGCCTCGCTAAGCTTTATCAGCGAGCAGTATGTTCCGTAGAACTTCTGTACCTGCAGCACGCCGGTCTCGTCTTCTTTGTTGTTCTCGGCATTGTTCTTACCAGCATCGTTGATGTCCTTGAACTTTGTGAGCTTCATAGAAGACTGACCTTCGAGTGTTTCGCCCAACTCCCACTGCGACTTGTAGCGGATGTCTTCAGCATCGGAGCTGCCAAAGAGCTGGCCATCTACATATCCCGAACGTGGGATGAGCAGACCGGTACCGGTATTGCTACCACCAAATGTACCATCGTAGATCAGGCCACGGTTCTTGTTGTAATAACCAAACAACGATTCGGTAGAGAACATACGGTCAGGGTCGTTGTAGTTGCCGAGCAACTTTGCCTTGTCAACTGCGGGGAAGAAGCCTTTCACCTTGGCATCCTCGGTGAGTTTCTGAGCCTCAGCAAGTGCGTTGTCTACGTCGTCGCCCCACAGATAGGCGCGTGCTGTAAGCAGAACAGTAGCGTAGTAGTTAAGGCGCAGCTGACGATAGCGCATTGAATTGTCAAGGTTCACTTCGTCGTATTCGGCACGCGGACCCTCTGTAATGACGGGATCGGACTCGGCAAGCAGGTTCTCGGCTTCCTTAAGGTCGCGCAAGATGTAGTCGTTGAGAGCGGTCTTGGCATTGTGCATGGTGAGTATCTGAGGCTCGGTGGTGTCGTTGTACGGTATGCCACGACCCTCAGGGTTCTTGCTGTATATCGGACCGAACCAACGCAGCATGTCGAAATGTATCATGGCACGTGCTGCGAGCATCTCTCCCTTCAGCATCTTGTATTCGCGCTGCGGAAGCACCTTCTTGCCAGTGGCATCCTTCTCGATATTGTTCAACACTACATTGATGTTCATGATGGTGGAATATGCCTCATTCCATGTGCTGCTCAACACTGCCGATACGCCCTCTTCGGTATAGTCCCAATTGGTAAGGGCACGCAGATACTTATAATAACTGCCTTGGTTGCTCTGCTCTACTATATAGTATTGTCCCAGCAGGTCAAGGTCACCGTAAGAAAGAGTCTTGCCGTAGAGATTAGAACCCGACATGCGATTGTAGACACCGTTCACTGCTGAGTAGAATCCGTCCTTGGTAGAGAACTGCTGTTCCTCGCTCTGCTTGTCGTTGGGCTGGGTGTCAAGCCAGTCGGTACATCCGCTTAGCATTGCGCAAAGCGCTACCGACAGTGTTATTATATATTTATTGAGTTTCATAGTTGTGCGGTTTTTAGAGAGTTAGTGATAGTGCGAACGAAACGCTGCGTGCGTATGGATATGACGTACCACGCTCCTGCTTGATAGTAGTAAGTCGGAAAATGTCGTTCATGTAGGCGTTCAAGCGTATTGAACCCATTCCGCAACGGCGGGCAAGTTCGGGTGAGAACTCGTATCCGATACGCAACGACTCCAACGACCATGAGTTGTCGCGCTGTACGAAGCGTGACGACATAGGTGTTGACACCGAGTTGGCAATGTCCTTGAACTGTGCGTGATCGCCAGGCTTCTGCCAGCGGTCGTAGAGTGCACGCTTGTCCTGATTGTATATAAGCGAGCTGGTGCTGATATTCTCTACCTTATTAAACAGTACTGAGTTGAACGAGTATCCACCAATACGATAGCGGAAGTCAGCGCTTACCGACAGTCCCTTCCATGAGAACGATGTGCCGAGCACACCCTCAACGGTAGGACGGCTATTGCCTACTATCACCTCATCATCATAAGAGAAGTCATAGGTCAGTTCACCGTTCTTCTTGATGAATATCTCGCGTCCCGTTGCAGGGTCGATGCCTGCCGAGCGTACTACCCAAATATCGTCGGTGCTGGCTCCATCATAATAGCGCTTGGTAGAGCGGTTTTCGCCCTCTCGCTCTTTTGAGTTGAACGACTCAAGCTTGTTGCCTATGCCCGACAGCTTTGTAGTACCGGTGCGCAGCGTACCACGAACGTTCCACCACAGACGGTTCTTTATCTGGCGTATGAGATAATATGTGGCTTGGCCGGTGAATCCCTGCGAGGTCTGTTTGCCGAAGTTCTTGTATATCTGATTGTTTGTTGCACCCGACGAAGCCGGCATATCAATGGTGATAAGCAGAGGGTCGGTAGTCTTGTAATAGTAGTCGCCCACAAGCTTCAAGCGGTCGTTGAGGAGCGTAATGTCGAAACCTATGTTGCGGTCGATGGTAGTCTGCCACTCCAGATTAGGATTGCCAAGCTGTGCCATCGAGGTGGTCATTCCGAAATAGTTGAACGAATTGAAGTTGTAGCGGAATGTGGTTATTGTGGCTGACGACGAGAAGTTTTGGTTGCCAGGATTACCTACTGAAGCACGCAACTTCAAGTATGTGATGCCAAGACTTTTCAGGTTGTCCTTGATAAACTTCTCGTTGTGCAGGTTCCATGCCAGTCCGACTGCCCAAGTTCCAATATAATGCTTGATGCGTCCGAACACTGACGATCCGTTGACACGGTAGCTGAAGTCTATAAGATAGCGATTGTCGTAAGAGTAGTTGCCTATGGCATAACCGCTCACGGCACGGCTTATCGACTCGCTGTAGCCTGGCTTACCTCCTTCGGGATAACCGTTGGAGAACGACGGAAGGTCGTAGTCGCCCACGGGGAAGCCTACTGCCGAATAACCATTATAAGTACTGTTGGTCTGCGACAGATATCCACCTACTGCAAAGTTGAACATATGCACATCGGCAAACACCTTGGCATATGTGGCTGTGAGCTCGCCCTCATACTTGTTGGTCTTGGTCTGTCCCCAATTGTACGATCCGCGCTTGGTGTATTCGGTTTCGTAATAAGACGTAGAGCGTGGCGAATAGAATGTCTTACTGTCGCTGCTGGTATGCGTAAAACCAAAGCGACCACGTATCTTCATCTCCTTTATAGGTGTGTACTCGGCTACAAACTTGTCAGAAATAGAGTATCCTCCACTCTTGCTGTAGCTGTTGAGCGAAGCATCGTAGAGAGGATTGGAAGCCTTTATGTCATCATTGTATTCGAGCCAACGCTCCACCTCACCATTCTCGTTGCGTTTGGTATAGTAAGGATTGGCCTTGGCATACTCGGAGAAGCTTACCATCGGGTCTTGGCTATCAATATTGCTGATAGAGAACTTGTTGCTAAACTGGAGCTTATTGAGACGGTAAGTAAGGTCGATGTTTCCGCTTATGTTGTCACGCTTGGATTCTTTCATAATACCGGTAACACCGTTATAGGTTAGGCCCAAGCCGAACATGAACGCACCTTCACCTCCGTCTGCATATATAGAATGGCGATGATTGAGGCCCGTACGCAGCGGTTCGGACAGCCAATAGGTGTCAACGCCACGAGCTATGTCGGCCAACTTATCGTTGTACGACTGCATAAGACGTAGCTCTTGTTCGGTATTGCTGAAGTTGCTATAACGTCCTACCAATTTCTCGAATTCGAGTTTCTCGGCAGCGTTCATAAGGTTATAGCTGGTAAGGTCGGCCCACTGTACATTGGCTGAGCCATTATAAGAAAGGTGGAGGTGGCCCGACTTAGGCTTGATTGTCTCTACTACCACAACGCCGTTAGACGCTTTGGAACCGTAAATGGCAGTAGAAGCAGCATCCTTCAAAATTGTGATTTATGCAATACGGTTCATGTCAAGGCCGTAAATCGCCTGAAGTGACGACTCAAAACCATCAAGAATAAAAAGAGGTTGGTTGGGATCTTCCGCCAACTCATCACGTGTACTGATAAGACTGGATTTTCCACGGATTTCAATGTTAGGCATACGGTTAGGGTCGGAACCGAATTCGCTGTCAAGCACATTGAATGAAGGGTCAAGGGTTTTCAAACTGGCAATGGCATTCTGCGTACCTACGTTCTTAAGCTGATCGCCCGAGAATGTGGCAGCCGAACCGGTAAAGCTGTTCTATATCTTGTTGACAACACCGGTTACAACAACGTCACCGAGTTCGTTGACATCATCCACCATCACTACCTTAGCACTGGCTTGACCGTTATAGGTGACACGCTGAGGTTTAAGACCTACCGAAACGAAGCTTAACACGCTTCCTATCTTGATAGGTTTGGTGATAGTGAAATTTCCGTTTACATCGGTCACAGCGAGCAGTGTCTTACCATTGGTATAAACACTTACTCCCGGAAGACCCACACTGGTGTTGTCCACTACTTGTCCACGTAAAAAGACCTTTCCTTGCTGGCCTTTAACGGAAGACGGTTTCGTCTGATGACCACCTTGCGAATAGGCAGCAACAGGAATCGACAAGGACAAAGCTGATGCTAATAGCACTGACAGTCCTCTTGATGTGAAATTCACGTCCATACTGTATAGTTATTTATGGTTAGTTATAAATGTTGTTTAGGATATATTGTGTATATATAAACAGCGATTTGCTGAAGTATCGTTCCACAGCGATAAAGTTAATAATTTTATCGAAATGATATTAATTTTTAGCACTATTTTTTTGAAAAAGTGCCGCTAAAAATGAAATTATTAGCGGCAAAAAAGGAATATGGGCTGCTAAAAACGAGCAAAAGAATGTATCGATATTGTCTCTCAGTACCGATTTTAATACCTCATAACTGATACTGGAGTTTCAATTGAATGGTACTGGAGTTTCAATTGAATGGTACCGTAGTTTATATTGAATGGTATTGGTGGTTATATTGAATGGTGAATTATAACACGCCCTACCCCACCTTATAATATAGATGTGATGCGCGTCAGCATTTCGTGTGCTCCGAGACGTTTGCGGAGCGACTGGATGGCTCTTAGCTTATGCACTCTGACGGTTTCTTCGGCTATAGCAATACCGACTGAACTGTGTCTTCAGCAGCCTCGCTACTGCCGGTTATACGCACAGCATAGTATGCCAAAGACTCGTAACAAGCGTCGTAAAGCTTGTGGAAGTCCTCGGAAGTAGAAATGTCCTGACATTTTAATACTGCGCCCATACCCTTATGTTTTACCGTAAAAGTGAGTTAAATTCCGTGTTTTCAGGTGCTGTTTTCGGGAATTATTCCGTGATTAACAATAAAAAAAGAGAGTTTGGAATGTATAAGCCTGCTATGGCTTTCAACTCCAAACTCTCCGTGTTTAACTTAAATATATCACTTTACTTTTACTCTTCGATGTTCTTGATTACATCCTGTACCGAACCGTCGCGGTTGAGCACTACGCCTACTACCTTGTCGCCGAATGGCAACGGAGCTGGTGTGCCGATGATAGAGAGGGCACGGTCGCGAAGCTCTTCAAGTGTAACGAGAGGCAAGCCAGCCTGACGCATGCGCTCGGCGATGTCGGGACGCAACGGATTGACAGCGATGCCATACTCTGTAACGACTACGTCGACTGTGCGACCCGGTGTGATGAGTGTTGTAACCTCATCGACGATGCACGGGATGCGACCGCGAAGCATAGGACAAACGATGATGCTGAGCGCTGAATCTTCTGCTGTGTCAGGATGACCGCCTACCGCTCCGCGTATAATACCGTCGCTTCCTACGAGCACGTTAACGTTGAAGTGAACGTCAACTTCAAGAGCCGAGAGGATAACGATGTCGAGACAGTGGGTAGCCGAGCCTTCCTCGTGCATACTTGCATACTCGTAAGAGGCTACCTCCTTGTGTGTCGGGTCGTTCTTCAATGACTCTGCAGCAACCTTATCGAACGACTGAACGTCGATGAGGCGCTCAATGAGTCCCTCTTCATGCATCTTAACCATGTGGGCTGTGATGCCACCAAGTGCGAACGAAGCCTTGATGCCCTGGTCAATCATGCTCTGGCGGATATACTTGACAGCTGCCAACGAAGCGCCACCCGAACCGGTCTGGATAGAGAAGCCCTCCTTGAAGTAGCCGCTATTGACAATAACCTTGGCAGCCTGCTTTGCAAGAAGGATGTCGCGCGGGTTCTTTGTATCGCGAATAGCACCTGAAGCAATCTTGGAAGAGTCGCCTACGCTGTCAACCTCAACAACGAAGTCGACATCGTGCTCAGAAATCGAGTTAGGTGTATTGGGATAGGCAACGAGGTCGTCGGTGAGAATCACAACCTTGTCGGCATAGTGAGCGTCGGGCAATGCGTAACCCAACGAACCGCAGATACTCTTGGCGTTGGGCGAACGCGAATATCCGCAGGCGTTGCCGAGAGGATCGGAAGAAGAAGCGCCGAGGAATGCCACGTCGATGTGGAGTTCGCCAGAAGCGATGGCTTCACCACGTCCACCATGCGAACGGAACACTACGGGATGCTCCATAAGGCCATGTGAAATCTCACGAGCTAAATCGCCACGCAGGCCAGAAGTGGAAATCTCGGTGATTACACCATTCTTTATATGGTCGATGAGCGGAGCGTGAACGTCCTGCAAGCTTGAAGCAGCAAGATGAAGGTTCTTGAAGCCCATTGCAGCGAGCTTGTCGACAACCATATTGACAACCTTGTCGCCTCCACGGAAATGATGATGGAACGATATAGTCATACCGTCGCGCAGTCCAGAACGGCGTATTGCCTCCTCAAGTGTGACGAGTTTGGGGCTCTTGCGCTGCAACTCCATACGCGGAGCAATCTCCTTGAGCTTCGGCTCAACTTCGTTATATACACTCTTGCCCATAGCCTGGGCCATCTGACCTATGAGGGTCTGTCTTTCTTTCAGTGTGCTCATGCCAAGTCCTCCTCTTTAATTACGCCCGAAGCCATGGCGAGGTCAATCACGCGCTGAGCGCGGATAACAACCGGGCGGTCAACCATTTTACCATTAACGGCGATAACTCCTGAGCCCTTGCGTTCTGCTTCCTTGATGGCGGCGATAACTGCCAGGGCCTTGTCGATGGCCTTCTGTGTAGGTGTGAACACCTCGTTAATAATCTCAATCTGACGTGGGTTGATAATCGACTTGCCGTCGAATCCAAGCTGATGGATAAGTTCTACCTCCTTGCGGAATGTCTCCATATCGTTGAGGTTGCTGTATACAGTATCAAGAGCGTCAATGCCGGCAGCACGTGCAGCCACAACGATGGTCTGGCGAGCCATAAGCAGCTCCATACCTTCGGGCGAACGCTGTGTCTTAAGGTTGGCGCAGTAGTCCTCAGCACCAAGAGCGATGCCCATCATGCGCTTTGAAGCGGTGGCGATGGCGTAGGCGTTGACAACGCCGAGTGTGCTCTCAATAGCCGCCATAATCTGTGTGCGGCCGAGGCAACCAATCTCGCGTTCCACCTTTTCAATCTCGCGCTCTACCTCAACAACTTCTTCGGCGGTCTCGGTCTTAGGCATACGTATAACGTGAACACCAGCCTTGACAACGGCTTCGATGTCCTTCTTGCCATAAGGAGTATTTAGTGGATTGATGCGCACTACCATTTCGGTGGTGCCATAATCGATGGTCTTCAATGCGTTGTGCACCAACAGGCGCGCAGCGTCCTTCTCGGCCATAGTGACTGAGTCCTCAAGGTCGAGCATAATGGAGTCTGGACGGTAGATATACGCGTCCTGCATCATGCCTGGATTATTGCCAGGCACGAACATCATAGTTCTTCTTAGTCTCATAGTTATCTTTTCTTAGGTTAGTCTTTCCACACATCGCATCCCGTTGCTCTTACAGCAGCCGCAGTGGTGCGAGCGCGTATAGTGCAGTCGAGCGCGCCTTTATCGGTGGCGTGTACCTCGGCCTGAGTGATGCCAAGACCTTCGAGTGTCTCGTGTATCACGTTCTTGATCTGGTCGCCAAATTGAAAGGCAACCGAACTCTGAAGCTGGATGTCAAGTCCCGGGCGGTCGCTCGGGGCAATCTGAATCATAATGTCGCCGGACTCCATGGTTCCGGCAGTAGCCTGTTTTAATTCCATAGGTATAGCAGTTATGTTATTAAAATAAATAAAATCATCAGGTTTTATCTGCGGGTAAAGTTACACATTTAAAATGTAATGGCAAGCGAAAACGCAATATTTTTTATTGATAAAGGCTCTATTTCTTTGCCGTTCAGCGCAAAAGCAGTAATTTTGCACACAGTTATGGACAAAAACATAAAGAACATTATCTTCGACCTGGGCGGAGTGCTCGTCGGTCTGAATCCCGAACGTTGTATCAATGCGTTCAGAGAGATAGGATGCGGGGTGCTCGCATCGTATGTTGAGGAACACCGTACAGAGGATTTGTTCCTCGAAACCGAACTTGGACGCATCGGCGAGGGCGAGTTCTGCAACGAGGTGCGACGCATTGCCCATACCGACACGCCCGACAAGGACATAGTATGGGCGTGGAACCAGTTGCTAACGGGCATTCCTCACGAGAAACTGTTGCGCCTGGCGCGTCTGAAGCAGCAGGGTTACCGACTGTTTTTGCTGTCGAACACCAACTCAATGCACTGGAACCGCTGTCGCGACTACTTCTTCACGGCATGCGGACTGCGTGCCTCTGATTATTTTGAACATATTTTCCTCTCGTACGAAATGCACTTGGCAAAGCCCGACGTGGAGATTTTCAACGAGGCTTTGGCCGTTGCCGGCATCAATGCTGCCGAAACAATTTTCATCGACGACAGCGAGGCTAACTGCATCGCTGCCGAAAAGGCGGGCATCAGCACCCTGCACGAGACATCGGGTCACCGATGGCTGTACGAGATTTAAGGACATAAACATTTCAGCAACATCAATCCATTGGAACATAACGCATCTTTTGCGGCTACTATAGGTTTCTTCGACGGCGTACACAAGGGACATCAGTTTCTCATAAACCGACTCAACGAAATGGCTCACCGCATCGGCCAGCAGTCGATGGTAATCACCTTCGACCGCCATCCGCGCCAAGTGGTGCATGCCGACTATGTGCCGCAGCTCATCACACCGCTCAACGAGAAACTGCAATTGCTCAACCTTACGGGTGCCAACCGCATCGAGGTGCTCCACTTCGACACAAGTATGGCAGCGCTGTCAGCTCACGACTTCATGCTTGAGGTGCTGCACCGTCAACTGGGTGTGAGCACGCTGCTCATCGGTTACGACAACCGTTTCGGTCATAACCGTGCCGAAGGCTTTGACGACTATGTGCGATACGGCAAGGATATGGGCATCAATGTGGTGCAGAACACACCGATTGACGTGGAGGGAATGCGTGTGTCGTCGTCGCTCGTGCGCCGACTGCTTGCCGAAGGCGACGTAAGCACTGCTGCAACATTTCTCGGACGGCGATTCGAAATAGAAGGAACCGTGGAGCACGGGTTTGCCGAAGGACGCAAGATCGACTTCCCTACCGCCAATCTGCACCCCGACTGCGACTGCCAACTATTGCCCGACGACGGCGTTTACGCTACGCGAATATGCGTAGACGGCGGTCCGTGGCTCAAGGCGATGACCAACATCGGAACAAACCCGACATTCGAGCGCTCTCGACAGACTATAGAGACGCACATCATCGACTTCAACGCCAACATATACGGACAGCATGCACGTATAGAGTTCTGCCAAAGACTGCGTGGCGAGCAGAAGTTCGGCAGCGTAGAGGAGCTGAAAGCCCAGCTTCAGCGCGACCGTGAGGCGACGCTGGCATATAGGTATTAACAATCAAAAGGTACATATTATGAAACGTACATTATTGGATACGGCATGGTATCTGGCAGCATTCCTTATTATACAGTATGTCTGCATGATGGCAGCAATGATAGGTTTTCAGACTAAAGCCATCACCCCAATGGTGAACATCGTGTCGACTATCGCAGCCAGCATTATCACAATAGCGCTGTACGGATGGCGTCGTTGGGCTCCGCTCAACTCAATCTACCTCAACACGCGCCCATGGTTCACACTGTTCTGGGTGGTATGCCTCACCATTGGAGCCGCCATTCCGCTTACGGCAGCACTTGATGCCACCGGATTGCAGATGCCCGACGTATACAAGCAGATGTTCAAGGGCATGATGCACAACGACTTTGGATTCATAACAGTAGGCGTACTGGTGCCGATAGCCGAAGAAATGGTGTTCCGCGGAGCCATACTGCGCCGCCTGCTCGACCTTACGGGCAACGAGAAGCGATGGATTGCCATCGTCATATCGGCGGCATTGTTCGGTCTGGTACACGGAAACATGCTGCAAGGACTCAACGCTTTCGTTATGGGCGTGCTGCTCGGATGGATGTATGTACGCACCCGAAGCATCGTGCCGGGCGTGGTGATGCACTTCACCAACAACAGCCTTTCGTATATTATGTATCGCATGTATCCCGGAGCCGACGATATGACACTACGCGAGTTCTACGGTGGCGACATGACCAGAGTATGGCTGAGCGTGGTTTTCTCGCTCATGATATTCGGAGCGGCATTGTATCAGCTGAATATGCGGCTGAAGAATAATTAGCATATACATTATTTATTATATACAGATTTAGATTTTTACATTGAAGACATTTGAAGAATTGGGCGTAAGCGAGGAGATTCGCCGCGCCATTGAGGAGTTAGGATTCGAGCACCCCATGCCGGTCCAGGAAGAAGTGATACCCTATCTGCTGGGCAACGGCAACGACGTCATTGCTCTGGCACAGACCGGTACGGGCAAAACGGCGGCTTTCGGAATTCCGTTGCTCGAACGTACTGACCCCACAAACCGCAACACGCAGGCCGTAGTGATATCGCCCACGCGTGAATTGTGCCTACAGATTGCCGACGACCTCAAGTCGTTTGCCAAGTATATCAAGGGCATCAACATCGTAGCCGTATATGGCGGCACTTCCATTATCGACCAGATTCATGCCCTGAAGCACGGGGCTCAGATTATAGTGGCTACTCCGGGACGACTCATCGACCTCATGCACCGTGGCGCAGCGAAAGTGCAAGAGGTGCGGAACGTGGTGCTCGACGAGGCTGACGAGATGCTCAACATGGGCTTCTCCGACTCTATCAACGAGATATTCGACAACGTTCCTGCCGACCGCAACACCCTTCTGTTCTCGGCTACTATGAGTAAGGACATCGAGCGCATCGCTCTCAACTATCTGCACGACCACAAGGAGATTGTAGTGGGATCGCGCAACGAGGGTGCCGAGAACGTCAACCACATATATTATATGGTTAACGCCAAGGACAAGTATCTTGCCCTGAAGCGCATTGTCGACTTCTATCCACGCATATACGGCATCATCTTCTGCCGTACCAAGGCCGAGACGCAGGAAGTAGCCGACAAACTCATACGCGACGGATACAACGCCGAACCGCTGCACGGCGACCTTTCGCAGCAGCAGCGCGACATAACCATGCAGAAGTTCCGCCAGCATATCACACAGTTGCTCGTTGCCACCGACGTGGCTGCACGTGGTTTGGATGTCGACGACCTTACTCACGTCATCAACTATGGTATGCCGGGCGACACCGAGAGCTACACCCACCGCTCAGGACGTACCGGACGTGCAGGCAAGAAGGGCACGTCTATCAGCATCATCCACACCAAGGAGCGCGGACGTGTGCGCGAAGTGGAGCGCACCATAGGCAAGGAGTTTGTCGACGGAACGCTTCCTACACCGCAGGAGATTTGCTCGAAGCAGCTCTTCAAGGCTATCGACGAGATTGAGAAGGTGGACGTTGACGAGGACCAGATTGCTCCGTTCATGGAGGACATCAACCGCCACTTCGAGTATTTTGACAAGGAGGACATCCTGAAGCGCATCGTTTCGCTGGAGTTCGGCAAGTTCCTCAAGTACTACGCCAACGCTCCCGAGATTGTAAAACCTTCTACACAGCGTGACCGCAAGGACCGCAACGAGGGTCGCGACGGACGCAAGCGCGAGAAGCGTGCACCGGAGTCGGGCTATCGCCGACTGTTCATCAACCTTGGCAAGGACGACGGTTTCTATCCGGGCGAGGTGATGCAGTTCATCAACCGCAACGTACACGGCCGTCAGGACGTAGGACATATCGACCTGCTGGGTCGCATATCATATATTGAGGTGCCCGAGGAGGATGCCAACAAGGTGATGCGCGCTCTTGACGGAGCCAAGTATCGTGGCAGAACCGTACGTTGCAACGATGCCGACAGCACTCCTTCAGGCAAGGGCGGACGTACTCGTCGCAGTTCTAACGAGCGCAGTCAGCGCGCCTCAAACGAGCGCAAGACTCGCGCAAACCGTGGCGGTTCGCGCTACGAAAGCGGCCGTCAGGACGATTGGCGACAGTTTATCGACAATCCCGACATCAAGCTTGTGGGCGACGAACCCGACTTTTCGGAGGAGGGATGGGCACGCCGCAAGCCTCGCAAGAAGAAGTAATAATAAGTGATTAATCACAGTCGGCGCTGTGATTAATCACACATAATATTGTCTAAAAGGGACTCAAAAGTCTAAAAATATATGAAAACTTGATGCGTATGCATAGTTTTTCGTAACTTTGCACACGAAATATCCGTGTAATGAAATGAATTTCACGATGATAGCATCACCTCTCATTAGAATTCCGAATATGACAAAATCGCATATCTTGCTCGCTTTCGCTGCGGCTACAATGACGCTTACTTCCTGCTTTAAGGAAGAACCGCTCAATGCCGAATGCGACATCGAGAAAGCTTATATACATGTTGACGAACCGCTTGATATGTTCGTCAAGAAAACCGATACATTGGCTACTACCGACCAGACTGCCAATGTAGTGACGTTCTCGGTGCGCAAAGGCACCGACCGCACAGCCGTGGCACCATTGTTTCAGATTACTCCGGGTGCTACGATTTCTCCTGAAAACGGTTCTACTCAAGACTTTTCTAATGGCGGTGTTACTTATACCGTGACTTCTGAAGACAAGGCTTGGAGCCGTACCTATACCGTACGTGTCAACGAAGTGGCTGACCATTCACCCTTATACGATTTTGAAAACTTCTTCCTCGAACCAGGTAAGAGCAAGTATTACATCTGGACCGACCTCACTGAGGACGGCACACGACTGCTCAACTGGGCTTCGGGCAACGCTGGTTTTGCCATTGTGGGTGGTAATAAGGCACCAGATAAATATCCGACAGCTCCACTTGAAGAGGGATATAAGGGTCATGGTGTATGCCTTACAACCCGTTCAACGGGTACAGCAGGCAACTTATTCAAGATGCCTATCGCTGCAGGAAACCTTTTCACTGGCGAATTTATTGTCAAGACAGCCACATCGAAACCTTTGGAGTCAACCCATTTCGGCTCAGGCGACTTCTGTGTAATTACCAAGAAGCCTCTTAAATTTAGCGGATATTATCAGTATACTCCGGGTGAGACAGTAACTAACCGCCAAAAAGAGGAACTTGAGGGATTGGTAGACAAAGGCGACATCTATGCCGTATTGTTCCGCAACACCATAAAGGACGAAAATGGCAACGACCAAGTGTTCTATCTTGACGGCACCAACGTAAAGACAAGTCCGCAGATTGTGGCAATTGCCGAGGCTGGCGAGATCAATGAAACGGAAGAAGGATGGAAGAAATTCGACGTAGTATTCAAATATCGTACGGAAATCGACCCCGTAGTACTTGCCAACCGTGGCTATAGCCTTGCTGTTGTATGTACATCGAGCATAGAGGGAGCCAACTTCCAGGGAGCTGTGGGCAGCCAACTGCTCGTTGACGAACTCCATGTACTTGTCGACGAGGAATAAACAGTCGGCTACAAGCAACAACATCTAACACCGCAACAGATATGAAAAGATATATTCTTGCCTTATTGCTCATAGCACTTACTACAGTACAAAGTATGGCAATAGGCATTTTCGACGACCTGCGCTATCACGTGCGACTGGGCTACAACATCGGTGGCACAGCCCCATTGGGTATGCCTGCATCTATACGTACACTCGACAAGTACACATTGGGTAACAATATGACCATCGGACTCGATGCCTACAAGCCTTTGGCTGAACGTTGGGGACTTATGGCTGGATTCCACTATGAGAACAAGGGTATGCGTACCGATGCCCGTGTGAAGAACTATCATATGGAGATGCGCTACGGCGACCAGGTGATTGAGGGTATGTTCACGGGTCAAGTGGTTACTAAGGTGACGGAGTGGATGCTTACCATGCCTATACAAGCCACCTACAACGTGTCGAAGAAAGTACGCCTTAAAGCAGGACCTTACTTCTCTTACGTAATGTCGAACGACTTCTCGGGCTATGCCTACGACGGCTATCTGCGTGAGGGCGATCCAACGGGACAGAAAGTAGAGTTGGGACATGACGAAGGAGAGCGTGGCGACTACGACTTCACAGACGACTTGCGCCACTGGCAGTTTGGTGTTGACGTGGGAGCTGACTGGTATTTCTCAAAGCGCGTAGGCGCTTACGCCGACTTGGCGTGGGGACTTTCAGCCATATTCCATAAGCGATTCAAGACCATAGAGCAAAAGCTCTACCCCATCTACGGCAGCGTCGGACTGATGTACAAACTGTAATATAACATTATATAATATAAAACAAGACAACAATTTTATAAGAAAGGAATAATTATGAAAAGATTTTTACTCCCGGCTTTTGCGCTTGCTCTCGCAGTAAACGCTAACGCCACAAGTTTTAAGGCTAATATGACTGCTGAACAGCAGACAGAAACTCAAGCTGCCAAACAGATAAGCATATACAAAGGCAAACTTGAAGTTATTGACCTAGGAGACCCTACAGATGCAGCAATCACTGTAACTGAAGAAGCCGACGGCAAATATTCATTTGTTCTTAATGACTTCAATATTGCTTTGGGTGATGATGCGAAAATACTTATTGGCGATGCTGTAGTTTCCAACCTTGAAGCAAAGACTCAGAATGGAATCACAACACTCGAAGCTACTGACAAGGACGCTAAGGTTGTTGGTGGTATCAGCGGTCAACTCCGAGATGGTAAGGTTGTTATGACAATAACAGTAACCATTGAAAATGGCATTATGACTGCCGACATCAGTAAGATAACTGTAACATTTATTAATGGTGATGCACTTGAAGTTGCAGCTAAATTCACGACAGAGTCAGTCGTTAATTATTATAAGTCTGCATGCCAAATAAATGGTGGGTTTGATGAAACATGGGTAGACTGTATTCCTTGGGATAGCAAAGCAACCAATGAAAAAGTAGGAACCCGTCCGGTTGATTGGAACATTTCAAATGTATGTGCAATCAATGTTCCTGTTGCAGGTAAGGTAACATATACAGTTGGAACATCCATTGACAACGGCAACGGCAAAGCAGTTAAACTTACAAACAAAGAGGCATTTCGCAATGGTATACCAGCATATCTCACATTGGGCACACCATGGGCTACTGCTAAAGGAAAAAGTGCAGCAAATCCTGATGGAGGAACCTTTGGTGGTAAAAAGTTCACTTATCGCCCAGACGCAATAAGCTTTGACTATCAGCATAACACTGAAAAGGGAGCGGAGAACGCCACAGCTATTGCATATATGTGGAAAGGTAATTGGACACAGACAAATGTTCCTGCGACTACAGATGCCGGAGTCGGCGCTAATCCCCAAAAATGCATAATGGTCAACCGTGACCGCAATGTCCTTGGCAACGAAACATCTGCTACATTAGGCGACCCTGCTGAACCATCAAAAGACGCAAAGCTCATTGCCAAGTTAGAGCAGCCAATCTCAGAGAGCACTAAAGGCACATGGAAGAGCATGACAATACCTTTCACATACAATGATAAAACAGCTGTGCCTGAGTATATCAATGTGATATTTGCAGCCAACGACTACTTCGGCGATCGCAAGAGCATTATCAAGGGAAACTCACTCACCATCGACAATGTTAAGCTTGTGTACTATCACGCTCTTAACAGCCTGACATACAACGGCAATAAGGTTGCCAACTTTGATGAGGGAACAACAGAATACACATTGAATGGTAAACTTGCAGAGGACTTCGACAAGGTTGAGTTCACTGTAAAGGGTGTAGGTGCCTCTTACGACGTAGCAAAGGATGAGGCAAACAACGTTGCTACAATCACCGTAAAGGGCAACGACTACGACGTTAACCCGTCAAGCAAGACCGTTTATACAATCAAGTTCGACGGTACTGTAGGCATCAACGGCATCACAACCAGCACCACTACTGCCAATGGCGCAATCTACGACCTCTCTGGTCGTCAGCTTAAGACTATGCAGAAGGGCATCAACATCGTTCGCGGTAAGGACGGTAAGATGATCAAGGTGATGAAGTAAACACGCCGACAACGACAGTTCGCAATAACAACTGCGGCACAGAAGCAATGCAAAAAAGCTTCTGTGCCGCAGTTTTTTTTATTATAGCAAGTAAAGTCAAAAGTCGAAAAGACAAGAACAAGGCAATCTGTAGGAGGCTATGGCGTCCCCGCCATAGCCTGAGCAGTTAGCTTGAGTATTCTTGTTATTAATCATTTGCGACGTTGCTTGCTCAGGAGGATGTGTCAAAAGTCAAACAAAGCGGGCTGAAAGCCCCAAAAGCACATAGCCCAAGGCAGCGCCTTGGGTGTACGGATTGAAAATAGCAAAACGCCCTGCAAGGGCAAAAGCATTGATAATTAACGCTTTTGCCCTTGCAGGGCGCATTGGTTTTTGTGATACTTTTACCCAGGGTGTTGCCCTGGGCTATGGGCTTCTGCCCCTTCGGGGCGTGCTGCTTTGACTTTTGACACATCCTTCTCCTACTCATTGCTTGCGGCATTATTCTCCGCAAATTTGCGGAGAATAAACCAGTTAATCTCCGCAAAACTTGCGGTAATGGCCGATAAATCGTAAATTTGCCAATAAAACATTTCAGATATGGCACACAAATACAACGGAGCAACACAATATATATGGCAACACGCCGATTGGCCAAACATGACGGTAGACATGCAGGCATTGGCAGGTCTTGTTGCTGAGACAAACTTGCTGCGCGGTCAGCTGATGGGACGCGTGTCGATGTTCGGCTTTGAAGAGCAGAACACATCAATGCTCGAAACGATGACTTTCGAGATTGTACACTCGTCAAAGATTGAAGGTCAGATGCTCAGCGCCGACAGCGTGCGCTCTTCGCTTGCCACCCAACTCGGATTGAAATACGACGGATTGCCCCCAACCGACCACTACATAGAGGGCGTTGTACAGGTGATGCTCGACGCTACACACAACTTCAGCCGTCCACTTTGCGATAAGCGTATGTTCGGATGGCACCACGCTCTGTTTCCTAACGGATACAGCGGAATGTACAAAATCAATGTAGGCAAATGGCGTGAAGGCAAGGAGGCAATGCAAGTGGTGTCGGGAGCGATGGGAAAGGAACGTGTACACTATGAAGCTCCGCCTTCAGAAGAGGTGCCACGAATGATGAACGACCTGCTCGAATGGATTGAGGCGGACGACTCCAAGACCGATCCGCTCATAAAGGCGGCTATAGCCCACTTATGGTTTGTCACCATTCATCCCTTCGACGACGGCAACGGACGTATATGCCGAACCATCACCGAGATGCTGCTGTCGCGGGCAGACCATACGGGCAAGCGCTACTACAGTCTGTCGTCGCAGATTCTACAGAACCGTAAGGCTTACTATGACTGCCTCGAGCATGCGCAGAAGGGCGGAATGGACGTGACGGAATGGGTGGCGTGGTTTCTCAGTACACTGAAGGACGCTATCAACGCATCGCTCACCAAGACCGAGAACGTTGTACGCAAACGCCAATTCTGGAACCGGCATGAGCAGACGCCGTTCAACGAGCGCCAGCGCAAAATGCTCAACCGACTGTTTGACGGATTTGAAGGCAAGCTGAATTCTTCAAAATGGTATAAGATATGCCATTGCTCGCAGGACACTGCAACACGCGACTTGAACGACCTTGTCAATAAAGGCGTACTACGGAAAACCGATGATGGCGGTAGAAATACAAACTATGAATTGAACGAATAATACACTTACATATATGAACGTAAAGATAGAACCCTCATGGCACGAGCACTTGCAGCAGGAGTTTGAGCAGCCTTACTTCGCCCAGCTCACCGACTTCGTGCGCCAGGAATACACCACCCAGACCTGCTATCCGCCGGGTAGCCTCATCTTCAACGCCTTCAATCTGTGTCCGTTCGACAAGGTGAAGGTGGTGATAATAGGTCAGGACCCTTACCACGAACCTCGTCAGGCGCAGGGACTGAGCTTCTCCGTTGCCGACGGAGTGCCGTTTCCGCCGTCGTTGCAGAACATTTTCAAGGAGATACAGAACGACTTGGGCAAGCCGATTCCTGCCTCGGGCGACCTGACCCGTTGGGCTAAGCAAGGTGTATTGCTGCTCAACGCCACTCTGACTGTACGTGCCCATCAGGCTGCATCGCACCAGCACCACGGATGGGAGACGTTCACCGATGCCGCCATACGTGCCCTCTCAGCCGGTCGCGAGCACCTCGTATTCATTCTGTGGGGCGGTTATGCGCGCTCCAAGGCGCAACTCATCGACCGCTCACGCCACTTCATACTCGAATCGGTTCACCCCTCACCGCTCTCAGCCAACCGCGGCGGATGGTTCGGCAACCACCACTTCTCACGCTGCAACGCCTATCTCGAACAGAACGGAATAGCACCGATTGAGTGGTAGGGGAAGGGAAATAACACGAATCGCACGAATAACACAAATCTTAAAGAACAGCAACATTCGTGAGATTCGAGATATTCGTGGTGAAAGATAAACAACACGAATCGCGCGAATCACACGAAT
>OBAH01000443.1_pt1 | contig 35547 bp, 29 predicted proteins | sample 1517491 | NCBI WGS metagenome assembly OBAH01 (sample SAMN04571697, study PRJEB22368) | human gut metagenome | biome: human gut; material: stool | host: Homo sapiens | place: Luxembourg | collected 2012-08-03
ATTTGGAATTCGTTATTTTTAGACAGTTTAAAAAAACTTAAACTGTTTATTCGATTTCATGATTTCAGCCATTCTTCTTTGTTACAATCAGAAACGTTTTATCAAGGAACAGTTCCGGGCTATTTTAAAACAGGATTATCCAGGAGAATGGGAAATAATTATTTCGGACGATTTTTCTCAGGACGGTTCTTTTGAATGCCTGGAAGAAATGGTGGAAAAAGAGGGAGAAGGACGGCGTATTATTCTCCACCGTAACGAAAGCAACCGGGGAATTGCAGGGAATTTGCAATGTGCCGTTCATTTGTCCCGGGGGGAATGGATTATCAAGTTTGACGGCGATGACATCGCACGGGAAGACAGGATCTCCTCGTTGGCATCTCTGGCGGAAAAATATCCCGGTCATCTGGTTTACTGCCATTCTTATAATGAAATCGATGAAGATGGACAACCCGCTTATGGACGCATGTTGCCAGATTCAGATTCCGTCGTCGTCAAACCCTACAGGGAATGTATTTTTGACATTTCCCATGTTTACAGCTGTTTTGGCGGAAATGCCATGTACCACAGGTCTTTGTTCAGCGACTTCGAATATTTGCCTTCAGGGCCCGGCATTGCGGACGATACAATGCTGTCCATGCGCGCCTATTTGAAAAAATCAGGCATGGTCGCATCCGGCAAACGGTGTTCGTACTATCGGAGACACAACAGTAATATCTGCAATTTTAAGAGCGGGAACCCCAGGACAATCCTGATCAAGAGATCGGAATTCCTGATAACAACCTGGATAATGATTATGAAAGAGGTATACGGAAAGCATAAGTCCGGGGAAATAACATACCAGGCCGCCGATCGCCTGATGAGGCTGATTCAGGCGGAACAGAGAAGGCTCCTGCTCTTCCCCTATGCTTCATTCGATAACAGCCTTCTTACCAAACTCAAATGGTTTTGGAACATTCTGCAATGCAGGCCGAGGCTCTGGCTGGTCAGCATTCCAAGATTGCTCCCGTTTTGCCTGCTGCAAAGGTATTTGAACATTAAAGACCGGATAAAAAGTCTTCCTTTTTTTCACTAACAGCAGGGAACCTGCATAAAAAACAGGAAAAAAAATAAACGTACCGTCATCCTGCTTCCCTCCATCATCGGGAAAACAAAAAAGCCGTTCCGCCGGACAGGCCTGCGCGGAACGGCCAGGAAAAGAAAACCTTGACAAGGTTAATACCTGTAAAAGTCCGGCTTGTAAGGACCTTCCACCGGAACGCCGATGTAGTCCGCCTGCTCCGGACGCAGGACAGTCAGCTTGCACCCTATCTTGGCGAGGTGCAGCCGCGCCACTTCCTCATCCAGCACCTTGGGCAGCACTTCCACGCCCACGGAACGGTCTTTACGGGTATTCCACAATTCCAGCTGGGCCAGCACCTGGTTGGCGAAGCTGTTGGACATCACGAAGCTGGGATGGCCCGTAGCGCAGCCCAGGTTGACCAGCCTGCCTTCCGCCAGCAGGTACAGGCTGTTGCCGGACGGGAACGTGTAGCGGTCCACCTGGGGTTTGATGTTAAGATGCCTGATGCCGGGATACGTCTGGAGCTTGTGTACCTGGATTTCATTGTCGAAATGGCCGATGTTGCAGACAATAGCCTGGTCCTTCATCTTTTCCATGTGTTCGATGCGGATGATGTTGCAGTTTCCCGTGGTGGTCACGTAAATATCCGCCCAGCCCAGCGTGTCTTCCACCGTCAGCACGCGGTAGCCTTCCATAGCTGCCTGAAGGGCGCAGATGGGGTCTATTTCCGTCACGACCACCTGGGCTCCCATGCCGCGCAGGGACTGGGCGCAGCCCTTGCCCACGTCCCCGTAGCCGCAGACGACGGCCACTTTGCCGGCAACCATCACGTCCGTGGCGCGCTTGATGCCGTCCACAAGGGACTCACGGCAACCGTACAGGTTGTCAAACTTGGACTTGGTTACGGAATCGTTTACGTTGATGGCCGGAATCAGCAGACGGCCGGCTGCCTGCATCTGGTACAGGCGGTGCACGCCGGTGGTCGTTTCCTCGGAAACGCCTTTCAGCTCGGGAAGCCAGCGATGAAAAATGCCCGGAGTCGCCTCGGCAATTTTTTTCAACAGAGCCTTGACGACTTCCTCTTCTTCCGATTCCGACGGGGTATCCACCCAGTCGGAGCCTTCCTCCATTTCATACCCGCGGTGGATAAGCAGGGTGGCGTCTCCGCCGTCGTCCACAATCAGCTGCGGCCCCAGCCCGTCCGGAAAGTTCATGGCCTTCCACGTACAGTCCCAGTATTCCCGCAGCGTTTCCCCCTTCCAGGCGAAGACGGGGGTGCCGGATTTGGCGATGGCGGCGGCGGCGTGGTCCTGGGTGGAGAAAATGTTGCAGCTCGCCCAGCGGACGGAAGCGCCCAGAGCCGTCAGCGTTTCTATCAGCACGGCCGTCTGCACCGTCATGTGCAGGGAGCCCATGATGCGCACGCCCTCCAGGGGTCTGGCGGCAGCGTACTTTTCGCGCACGGCCATCAGGCCGGGCATCTCATGCTCCGCAATATCCAGTTCCTTGCGTCCGAAATCCGCCAGGCCGATATCGCGCACCTTGTATTGTTCCGTTTCTGAAAACATGTCTGTAAGCGTTGTCGTAGGATTAATGAAGAAGTTGTTTCAGGAAGGCCAGGCGCGTTTCGTCCAGCTGTTCCCAAGGCAGTTCCGGATTAGTGAAATGCCCGTAGTGCGTCGTCTTCCGGTAAATAGGCTGAAGCAGATTCAGCTGTTTCACCATATCCGCGGGCTTGAAGGAAAAGATGTTTTCCAGCGCATTTTCAATGGATATTTCCTCCACTTTCCCGGTACCGAACGTATCCACCCGGATGGAAACCGGAGCGGGGTAGCCAATGGCGTAAGCCACCTGCAATTCACATTTGTCCGCCAGTCCAGCAGCCACAATGTGCTTGGCAACCCAGCGGCACATATACGCGGCGGAACGGTCCACCTTGGACGGGTCTTTCCCGGAAAAGGCTCCGCCGCCGTGGCGCCCCATGCCGCCGTATGTGTCCACAATAATTTTGCGGCCCGTCAGGCCGGAATCCCCGTGGGGACCGCCCACGACGAATTTCCCGGTGGGGTTGATGAAATATTCCGTCCTCTCATCCAGAAGCTCCGCAGGAAGCACATTTTTAATGAGTTTGACGCAATATGAGTAAATCGTGTCATGGTCCACGTCTTCCGTGTGCTGGGTGGAAATAACTACGTTTTCAATATGCGCGGGACGCCCGTCTTCGTCATAGGCCACAGCCACCTGGGACTTGCAGTCCGGGCGCAGCCAGTCCACATGCCCGCGCTTGCGCCTCCTGGCCAGCTCAATGAGCAGTTTATGCGCAAACACGATGGGGGCCGGAAGCAGCTCCGGCGTCTCATTCGTTGCGAAGCCGAACATAATGCCCTGGTCTCCGGCGCCCTGCTCCGCATGGCCCTTGCCCTCCGCCTCCCGGGCGTCCACTCCCTGGGCAATATCCGGGGACTGTTCCGTGAGCAAATTCGTGAAAAAGACGGTATCCGCATGGAAAACGTCGTCGTCCTGCCTGTTGCAGTACCCGATCTCCCGAATGGCCTGGCGGGCGATTTTTTCCGGATCGATCACCGCTTTGGTCGTCAGCTCTCCGGCAATGATGACCATATTGCTCTTCACCAACGTTTCACATGCAACGCGGCTAGTTTTGTCTTGAGCCAGGCAGGCGTCTAAAATAGAGTCGGAAATGTAGTCGGCCACCTTGTCCGGATGGCCTTCTCCAACGGATTCCGACGTAAAGATGTGAGGGGTGTTTCTACTCATATCGATAAATCTCGATGTGTTGATATATTATTCCGCTATGAAGTCAACCCTAAAAACGCTCAAACTCCTGGCAGATCCCACCCGCCTGCGCATCATCAACGTTCTGAATGAAGAATCCCTGAGCGTCGCGGAACTTCAGGAAATTCTCGGCATGGGGCAAAGCCGCATTTCCACCCAGCTGGCCCAGCTCCGGCAGGAAGGGGTGGTGGAGGACGCCCGTTCCGGCAAAAACGTCTTTTACACTCTTTCCCTGGCAGGTGATCTGCACAATGTAGCCCTGAAAGCCTGCGAGGAATTGCCGGAGGCGGCAACGGACCAAAAAGCCCTTCAGGTTATCCTGGACAAGCGCAAAAACCGCACCCAGGCCTATTTTGACGAAGTAGTGTGCCGTCTGGGCAAGAACTACGCGCCCGGCCGTTCCTGGAAAGCGCTGGCCGGTGCTCTGCTCCGCATTCTGAACTATGACGTAGTGGCGGACCTGGGAGCCGGGGAAGGTTTCGTTTCCCAGCTCATCTCCCCCAGCGCCAAACAGGTGATCGCCGTAGACAACTCCCCCAGCATGGTGGAGCTGGGGCAGGAGCTGGCGCGCAAACACGGGCTGGACAATCTGGAATACCGCCTGGGCGATATCGAAGCGCCGCCCATTAAACCCGGCACGGTGGATCTGGCCCTGCTCAGCCAGGCCCTGCACCATGCGCAAAAGCCGTCCAGAGCGCTGGAAGCTGCGTGGGATATCCTGAAATCCGGCGGTTGCCTGGTGGTGCTGGATCTGCTCCAGCATGGACAGGAGGAAGCCCGTGAACTTTACGCGGACCGCTGGCTGGGCTTCACGCCCGCCGCCCTGGAAAGCATGCTGAAGGAAGCGGGATTCCGGAACATCCACACGGATATTGTGGACAGGGAGCCGGACCCGCCCCATTTCCAGACTCTGATGGCCGCCGCCTGGAAACCGTGACGTACAGCCGTCTTAATCCATTTTCCTTCCGGAATAGCCGGAGCGGACTTTCCGACATGCCTCCACAAGATTCCTCACGGTACCGGCATGCCATCCATGAAAAGCCGCTACATCCCGGAAACCCTGTCTTCCGGAGGCCTTTCCGCCGGAAAGGGGCGGCTTCCGGATTGCAGGGCTTCCCGCATTCCCCGGACAATATCCATCATCTGCCCTGCAGACAGCTCCTCCTTACCCTCAATTTCCTCATCCACCAGCGCTTTCATTTCCTCCAGCAGATGCTCCGGTTCCAGACGGTAAGTAAGCAACACCCGGAACAGTTCCCTTCCGGCAGCCTGCAAAGGGACCGCAGGAAAATCCGCGACACTGTTCAAATCTTTTTCTTCAAAGGAATTCAGGAGCTTTGCATACCGCAGGAAAGCGCGCCTGAATTCCTCCGGGCATCCGTCCATATCCACTGAAGCCAAATACCGGCGGAAGGAAATCTCCGCCGCCAGATGCACGGCCTCATCCCCCGTGGATTCCGCCAGCCACGTTTCCTTTTGCTTCAGATGCACAAGCAGGAGGACCTTCCTCATGGCCTCCCTCTGTCTGCCCTTGGGGCCACTTTTCAGTTTGACCAGGTCCAAATCCAGATCCGCGGCGGGAGACACACCCAGGGAAGCCACCATTATGACAAACGGCAGCCACCTCCTCATGCATTCCCGAATATGGACCATTGCGGTCAGCCATTACATGAAAAACGCCGGAAAATCAACCCAAATCCAGCGCCTCCGGCATGAAGAAAATCCATGCCGGAATGTTGTGCCCGCCCAGAGGAACACCCGGAACCGAGATCATTCCGACATAAGCTCCATCCCTCCGTTTTCCAAGCGTTCCGGGCGGGAAAAGAAGGAAAAAACGATGTCCGCATCCGCACCCGGCTGTTGGCCGGGAAGGACGGCTTCATGCCAGCCGGAGAGATTGACGGACACACGGGCATATGAGAAAAAGCCGTCTATGCTATTCGCAGTAGTGATTTTCCTTTCCGTGGTCGTGCTCGGTGTCATTGCCGCGCTGCGTTTCACCAAAGGCATCATTCCCCTGCGCACCTACGAATCCCGGGAACTGCCCGGTTTCCCCGGCCCGGCGGGATTAATCCACCGCCTGGACGGTGCGGAAAAACGCCAGCGGAAACTGGAGAAAGCCCGGTTTCCCGGAGTGGATGAAAACGGATTCATCAGCCTTCCTCCGGCATGGGAAGGCAAGGTGACCGCAGGCCGGCTGGCCTGCGTAGCCCATACCTGGGCCATGAGCAGCCTGGTCCGGGAAGACCCGGAGGCGGCAAAAGCCCGCAAAACCGCCTCTGCGCGCGCCACGATGATTCCCTTTTTCACAGCTCTTATCCTGCTGGGAATGCTGACGGCCGGACTGTTGAAATTCCAGATCGCGCTGGCCATCGGGCTGGCCTGCTGGGCCTTTTTCACTTTCTCCGCCCTTCCCTCCCAGTTCCGCGAATGGAAAGCGGCGGAAATAGCCAAATCAGGGCTAAAGGAAGCCGGGCTGTGGCCCGTGCTGCCTTCGGACGCCATGGCTGTGGAACAATGCCTGAAAGCGTTGTCATGGTGCCACGTGGCAGGCTTCCGGCGCATTCTGCCCAGATAGCGGTTTCCCCGGCGATGAAGCGCATTTTTCCGGTCAAACCGGCCTTTGGGAGAAAAAAATCTTGAAACGGGGATGCGTGTAACCCACTCTTTCATCGTCGTCAACTTTTCCTTACCGTTTCCATCTCTCCATGAATGAGTCCGCAAACCCCATCCTCAAATATTTTTCGGAATTCAAGATCCTGAAAACCGTATCCAAGGATTTCTGGCTTACCAACGTCGTCCAGTTCTTCGACGGAATGGCCTATTTTTCCATGATTACGGTATTCGTCCTCTACCTGACGGACTATTGCAGCTTCAACGATGCGGACGCCGCCCTCTGGGTAGGCCTGTACACCCTTTTCATCTCCGCCTTCGTCTTCGCGGTGGGTTCCATCTGCGACATCATCGGCATACGGCGCACTTACCTGATCGGCTTCATCATCCTCATTGCCGGGCGCCTTATCATGGGCTTCGGTCCGGACCTCAGCCCAACCGTGGACTCCGGAAGGCTGGCCGTCATGGCGGGCATTCTGATTATGTCCTTCGGCACGGCGTTCATGTCCCCCGTCATCCAGACTTCCATCCGGCGCTTCACTCCGCTGAAAGCGCGTTCCACGGGCTTCAATATCTACTACCTGCTGATGAACATTTCCGCCGTCATCGCGAACGTGTTCCTGATTGAATTTTTCCGCAAGCACTTCGGCGCCGTGGACGGCGGATACTGGATTATCAACTTCGGAACGCTGATGGTGCTGCTGGGCTGCATCACCACCCGTTTTATTAATGAAGACAACTACTCGGAACCCAGCGAACGGGAGGCGAACGTCAATGCCCCCCTCCGCAGACCTCTCCAGCTCTTCATGGAGGTGTGGAAGGAATCCGCCTTCCGCAAACTTATCCTCTTCCTTGTGCTGACCATGGGCGTGCGCATCGTTTTCACGCTGCAATTCCTGGTGATGCCCAAATACTACGTGCGGACGCTATATGACGACTTTGCCATAGGCTCCATCAATGCCGTCAACCCGGCCATCATCGTCTCCGGCCTCATCCTGCTCATTCCGGTGCTGGGCCGCTTCTCTACCGTTGGCCTCATGATTGCGGGCATGTCCATCTCCGCTTTCTCTCTCGTTTTCATGGCCATTCCCATTGAATGGTACTACCTGGTGCCCGGCATTGAAACGCGCTCTCAGGCGTATCTGGTAGCCATTGTGGCGCAGATCCTGGTATTCGCATTCGGGGAACTGCTCTTCTCCCCCCGCTTCTCCGAATATGTGGCGCGGGTAGCTCCGAAAGACAAAGTGGCCTCCTACATGTCTCTGGCGGCGCTTCCCATGTTCATCGCCAAACCCATCAATGGCATCATCGGCGGCCTGCTCGTCGCCTACCTCTGCTATGACGGCATCTGCGCCAAGATGGATACCGGGCACATCGGCTTCTGGGACTCCCCGGAATTCATGTGGACCATTTACCTGGCCATGGCCGTAATCAGCCCCATCGCCATTATCATGACCCGCAGGACCATCACCTCGGACCATCCCGAGGAAGACGCGGCATCGCCACCCATCAGCGCCATTGAAGCGGAAACGGATCCCGCCCTGACGGCGGAAGAATTTACGGAAGCCAACTCCTGAACTTACGAGACCATGAACCAGCACACGCGCAACATCATTGTGGATTCCCTCATCCTGGTAGCTTTCAGCTCCCTCCTCGGCGGTCTCAGCCTGTTGGTCTCCAAATCTTTCTCCGGAGATCCCAACCCGGCCCTGGACCTTATCACCGTAATGAAGAAAGCGGAGGCCAAAGAAGTCAACGCTTCCTCCGAACAGGAGGAGAAGGAAGCCCGAGTCAAGGGGATGAAGGAATTCGAACAAACCCTGAAGGAAGGGGAAGAACTGGCTGCGGCAGAAGGAAAGGCTTTTGTCAACATGACGGATCCCCATGGCAGAACTCCTGTCATGTGGGTATGCTACGCCAACTACAACAACATTGAGACCACGCTGAAGCTGGAAGCCACTCGGGCCCCCTATCTGGACCGGCTTCTGGAAGACCCCCGCGTGGAAATCGACCGAAAGGACAAGGACGGGTGGACCGCGCTGCACTGGGCTTCCTGGAGCGGGCTGGACCGCCTGTCCGACATGCTGATTGAAAGGAAAGCAGACATCAACAACCGGGAGGGCAACGGCTTTACGCCCCTCATGCTGGCAGCCATGCGCGGTAATTTCCAGGTGGCGGCCCTGCTGCTGGAAAAAGGAGCGGATATGACTGCCGTCAACAAATTCGGGAAAAACGCCCTTCAACTGGCGGAAGAAGGAGCTCTCGCTTATCAATCCAGCTTTGACCTCACTAAGACGGAAGTTTCCAAAGCCCCGGTGGATTCCTTCATCCGCGCTTATGAAAAGGCCGTGGCCGGCCTGCCGCCCGAACACGCCCCGGAATTCATGGAAGCCATGAAAAAAGCCGTGGGACGCCAGTCTTTCGTGGAAACAGGGTACGTCCTCCAGCTCATCACGCGCTCCCTGAGTTCCAAAAACCTGCTCACGGAAGAACAGTCCGGAAAATTCCGGGAGGAAATCACCGGAGCAATCGCGGAAAACTCCCGGATCATTGATGTCCGCGGCGTGGCTTTTGAACACACCGTGGACCTGCTCCGCAAAGCGGCGGAAAAATAACGGCCTTTCCTTCAGGGTTCAGACATCCGCCACTTTTGCTCTTGACGCTTTCACGGCTCCTTTCTAGGATTCGCGGCATACCATGGTTAGAGCATTGCGCACCGGCATCATGCTGCTCACCCTTCTGCTGGTCGTCGTAGGCGGAACGGGTATGGTTTCCGTGTGCCCGTGTCATGAAGAAATTTTCATTTTTTCCTGTTCCTGCCATCAGGATGCCGCCCCCTGCGAATGCCACGGGGACGATGTGCCCCGCACCGGCTCTTCCAGCCCTCTGGCCGGGCACCTCTGCGAACACCGGCAGCTGGAGATTAATGATCTGACGGTTCCCGTTCCTCATGCACCTCTGCCCCAGCCTTACGTCATCTGGCAGACATTGCCGGATTTCCACCATCTGGCCCGGCCTCTTCTTTTAATAAGCCAAACATCGGATTCCGCAACACCGGTTCCCCCTGACCCCTTCAGGAATACCGGCCCGACGCATGAAGGCTTTCAACTTCCCCTGCTGATTTAACGGCTCTTTTTAGAAACGTCCTTAAGGGCGTTTCCTGCGGTACGCTGCCTTTAATACGGCGGCCGCTTTTATTTGTTTCCGCGGAATTATTCGCCGCATTGTCCAAACCTGATTGGACCGAACTGTTTTTATTATCTTTTCCATCATGAAATCCACACCATTCTTCGCCGGAATAGGCCTGGCAGCCCTGCTCAGCTCATGCAGCGTCTACCACAGCGCGCCTATCGACCTGAACGCGGAGGAAGCCTCCTGGAAAGAGGCGTCCAGCGTAGATTCCCCTACCTCAATCACTCAGAACCAGGCTCGCCAGATCGGCCTGGTCATGAATCCGGATCTGAACAAAGCCCGGCTGAAACTGGCTTCCAGCAATGAAGTAGCCAGGCAATCGGGCTGGTGGAACGATCCCTCCTTTTCCTGGGATATTGAACAAGTCCTCCAGGAAAATACGGTCAACATGTCCGGCAGCCTGGGCTTCACCATTCCCGTAACCGGCCTCCCCGCCCTGGAAAAAAAGGTGGCGGAACAATACAAGGAGGCCGACTTCTGGACCCTCCGCCAGGCTGAACTGGATTTTCTCAGTTCCCTGGACCAGGCATGGAGCAAACTGGCCGTTACCCAGCGCCGCAAGACGGTCATCCGGGAACGGCTGAATGCCATCCGGCGGGAAAACGGCATGATTGAACAGCTTATCGGCGCGGGGGAAGTGGATTTTTCCTCTCGGCAGGTAGCCTCCCAGCGGATGAATGACGCTATCCGGGAACTCCAAACCGTGACGGAAACGGAATTGGAGCAAAAAATGGAACTCGTCAAGCTGATGGGCCTGCATCCTTCTGCGGTACGGAAACTCGGTTTCCTGACGAAACAGAATTTCCAGCTTCCCGCCGCCGTACCGGCTCCCGGCCCTTCAGCCTTGACCGCCTCTCCAAAAATCAAGGCACAACTGGCGACCTACGCCACCACGGAGACATTATTCAAAACGGAAATCCGCCGGCAGTACCCGGAACTGGAGCTCGGCCCCTCCTTCACCCGCGACGAAGGAGAAAAGGAAGTAGGCGGAGAAATAGGGTTCAATCTTCCCCTTTGGAACCGCAATCGCAAGGCCATTGCAGAAGCCCGAGGCACACGGGACTTGTCCAGACAGGAAACCATCCAGCTTTGGAAAACGGAATTATTCAACGCCCGCCAGCTTGACGCCAGCCAGCAGATGGCGCTCCGCCACTGCCGCACGGAACTCCAGCGCATGGAATCCTTCGCCGCCTCCGTCCGGACCATGGAAAAGCTGCACGGCATTGGGGAAGCATCCCTGCTGGAACTGGCGGAAAACCGCCACCAGCTTTACGAAAGCCGCCTGGCTTTCCTGGACAATCTGGACAAGCTTCTGGCCGTTCAGGCCCAGCTCCGCTACCTCACCCACGCCAACCTTTAATCCACATCAACCCTCCACCATCTTTAATGAATATGAAACATCTTTATTTTTCCATCATGCTGGGACTGGCTCCTGCTTTCTGTCTCCATTCCGCACGCGGAGAACAGCCTGCCCCTGCAGAACACAAACACGAGGACGGTTCCGCCTGCACGGCGGATCACGGCCATGACGACCATCAGCACAAGGCAGGGGAAACCTGTACTCAGGGCCACGCCCACGAAGAACACAGGCATGCGGACGGAGCCGTCTGCACAGGCGACCATGAACTGGAAGGTCACCAGCACGCGGAAGGGGAAGCATGCACGGGCGACCATGAACGCGAAGAGTCTGCGGAAAAAAATTCCAGCCAACCGGGGGACATGATTCCCGTGCATGTGGATGAAAAAGCGCGCCATTCTCTGGACATGCGCTTTGAGAAAGTGGAGGAAACCTCCCACGGAGCGGCGAAAACCCTTCACGGGCAGATGGTCATTCCTCCCCATGCGGTAACCACATACGCCCTTCCCGCCGCAGGGCGCGTGACATTCAACGTCAAATCCGCACAACAAGTGCGCAAAGGGGAACTGCTGTACACGCTGGCATCCCCGGATATTGTGGAAATGGAAGGAAACGCCTCCCAGGCCAGGGCCGCGCTGGACCGTGCCGCAGCAGAACTCGGAACCCTCAGGGAACGCCGGGCCCAGTTGGAAAAAATCGGCACCCGCAACAGCGAACTGAATACTTCCATCCAATTCAAAGAGGCGGAAATCCACAGCCTCCGGGCTGCCCTGAACGCCAGCAACAATAAATTGAAACTGGTGATGGAGTCCGGCGTATTGAAAAATAACCTTCTTTACATATACGCAGCGGCGGATGGTTCCGTTCAGTCCGTGAACATGACCCAAGGGGCCTGGGGAGAACAGGGCGCACCTGCCCTCGTCATGACCAATAAAGGGGATCTGGAATTTACCACGACCATTTATGGGACGGATCCCGTCCATTATGCAAAAGCCCGGCTGGCTCTGACCAGCGGTAAAAACACGGAACTGCTGAACGGCTCCCTGAGGGTGGCCGAACAGGTAGATCCCGCCACCCAGTCCAGGGCCCTGTATTTTACCCCGGACCGCATACCGGAAGGGACACATGCCGGCCAGCTGGCCCGGTTGGATCTGTACTCCCATGACGCCGCCACGGAGGGCTTCATTCCCGTCCCCAACAGCGCCGTCGTCAAGGTAGGGGTGAACGACGTGGTTTTCATCAAGGCGGGAAACGATACATTTGTCATGAAAAAAGTGGAAACACTGCCTTCCCGTCAGGGAAAAACGCCCGTCAAGGGACTGATGCCGGGACAGACTATCGTCACCAAGGGCGGGTATGAATTGAAATACATCCTGCCCACCGGAGAGGCCGGAAGCAAAAAAGCAGCCGGGCACTTCCACGCGGACGGCCAGTTCCACGAAGGAGAACACTAAACGATGTACAAAATAAAAGATTAAGGAACAAATACCCCGAATTCCTTTGGAATAAACCCTTGAATCTTAGGTATTCAGCAATCAGAATCCATGAACTTTCTCATTTCATTCTGCCTGAACAACAGGATTACTGTGATCCTGCTGACGATTGCGCTGGCAATCATCAGCATTTTCGTGGTGAAGAACATTCCCGTGGACGTATTCCCGGAACTGAAGGTCCCGCGTGTCACCATCCAGACGGAAGCCCCCGGCCTTACTGCGGAAGAAGTGGAACAATACATCACCATTCCCATTGAGTCCGCCATGAACGGAACCGCCGGAGTCAAAGGCGTCCGCTCCTCCTCCGGCAGCGGGCTTTCCTTCGTATGGGTGGATTTCGACTGGAACAAAGATATCTACCAGGCCCGGCAGATTGTAACGGAACGTCTTGGAGCAGTCCGGGAATCCCTGCCGGAAGGGACATCCCCGGAGCTGGCCCCCATCGTCTCCATAACGGGGGAAATCATGCTCATCGCCCTGACTGGAGACAAGGATACCTCCCAGCTGGACATGAGGCAACTGGCGGAATACAAGCTGCGCACGCGCCTGCTGGCCATTCCCGGGGTGGGGCAGGTCACGGTGCTGGGCGGGCGTCTGCCGGAATACCAGGTGATTTATGATCCCAACAAACTCAAACTGGCCGGGGTGGACCTTTCCAGCCTGAAAACGGCTATTCAGGAATCCCAATCTTCCGTCCCCGCAGGGTATCTGGAGGATGTAGCCGGGCAGGAACTCCCCATCCAGCAGGATACCCGCACCGCCAATATTGAACAGCTCAACCGCGCCCTGGTTCCGGACCATGCCTCCGGAATACTCCGGCTCCAGGATGTGACGGAAGTCAAGATAGACGGTGCGCCGCGGCGGGGAGATGCCGGATTTATGGGGGAAGACGCCGTAGTGCTTTCCGTGCAGAAGGTGCCGGGAGCCAATACTCTGGCCCTGACACAGGCCGTGGATGCAGCCGTCAGGGAATTCAGTCAAAGCCAGCTTCCCAAGGGAATGAAACTGCACACCGCAGCCTATCGGCAGGCGGATTTTATTGAAATGTCCCTGGATAACGGCACGGAAACCCTCCTCATTGCCGGAGCGGTGGTCATGATCGTCATCTTCCTGACGCTGCTGAACCTTCGCACGGCCATCATCACGCTGATTTCCATGCCCCTGTCCATCCTGTTCGGGATGATGATGTTCCCCGTCTTCGGGCTGGCCATCAACATCATGACCCTGGGCGGCCTTGCCGTAGCCGTGGGAGACGTGGTGGACAACGCCATTATCTTCGTGGAAATAGCCTGGAGGCACCTGAACAGGAACGCCGCCCTGCCGAAAGATAAGCGCAAGAGCAAGTATGAGGTTCTGATGAAAGCCAAGAGCGAAATCGTAGGCTCCATTTCCTTCTCCTCCGTCATCATCCTGCTGGTATTCACTCCGGTGCTCTTCCTGTCCGGTCTGGAAGGCCAGTTTTTCCGGCCCCTGGGGATCTCCTACATGCTGGCCCTGCTTTCTTCTCTTATTGTAGCTGTCACCATTACTCCGGTTCTCTGTTACATATGGTTCAAGAAAAGCAAAAACGCCGCTACTCTGGAAAGCGGGGATTCCTTCAGCTCCCGCCTCATTAAACGCATTTATGCCCCCATCCTGGAATTCTGCCTGCGCTTTTCCAAAACGGTCTGCGCCATCATGACGGCCATTACGCTGCTGGCCCTGTGGCTGGGTTCCACGTTCGGAACCAGTTTCCTGCCGCCGTTCAACGAGGATTGCTACACAGTCTTCGTCAGTACGGTGCCGGGAACTTCCCTGGATGAAACGGAGCGCATCTCCCGGAAAGTGATGAAAGATATTGAACAGATTCCGGGGGTTCTCAGTGTCACCCAGCGCACGGGACGCGCGGAAAACGACGAACACGCAGAACCCGTCAGCGCCTCCGAGCTGCTCGTGCGCGTGGATCTGAAGAAAGACCAGAAAGAATTGCGCGCCGCCATCAAGAAATGCATTGACGGCATCCCCGGCACCAGCTCCATGATCGGCTATCCGCTGGCCCATCGCATCAGTTCCGCTCTGTCCGGCTCCAACTCGGAAATCGCCATCAACATTTACGGCACGGAGCTGCCCCAGCTCCGCCTGGCGGCCCGGAAAGCCAAGGAAATTCTGGAGAACATGCCGGAAGTGGCGGATGCACGCGCCAACCGGGAAATTATGGTGGATACCATTCGCGTGCAATACAATCAGGAAGCCCTGGCTTCCTACGGCCTGACCATGGCGAATGCTGCGGAACAGGTTTCCACGGCCATGAACGGACAGAAACTGGGAGAAGTCATCAAAAACCAGGACCATTGGAACATTGTCCTGCGCATTGACCCCAGACTTAAAACGTCCATGGAAGATGTCAAAAACCTGGAACTCATTTCCCCCAATAAAAAAACCGTGCGCCTGGACGACGTGGCACAGGTGTACCGGGAGGAAGTTTCCAACCTCATCCTGAGGGACAACACCATGCGGAAAGCCATGATTTCCTGCAATCCCTCCCCCAATTCCAACCTGGGAGACCTCGCGAAAGCCTGTCGGGAACAATTGGACCCGGTAATGAACGCCATGGGCTGTACCGTAGACTATGACGGCACTATCAAAGCACGGGAATCCGCATCACAACGGCTTTACGTCCTGGGCGCCATCGTCATGGTGCTCATCGTACTGCTCCTTTCCTCCGCACTGGGAAGCGTCCGGCGCGCCATGCTGACTCTGGTGAACATACCGCTGTGCCTGGTGGGCGGCATCGTAGCCGTTTTCCTTGCCTCCCCCGGTACGCTGTCCTCCCTGTTTGGAGGAACTTACATTCCTCCCATTCTTTCCGTGGCTTCCATTGTGGGGTTCGTGACCGTCATCGGCTTCGCCATCCGCAGCGGCCTGATTCTGCTCAACAGGTACCGGGCCCTAGAACATCAGGGGATGGAACCCGCGGAAGCCATACGGGAAGGTTCTCTGGAACGCGTGGTCCCCATCATCATGACTTCCCTGACTACCGTGCTGGGGCTGCTCCCGCTGATCTGGGCCATTGACCAGCCCGGAGGCGAACTGCTCGGCCCCCTGGCCATCGTCCAGTTCGGCGGGCTGGTGACAGCCACCATCCTGAACCTGCTTATCATTCCGGCCACGGCCAAACTCTTCTCCCGCTGGATTGCCTCCCGGCGGAAGGAATTGAAAGCAACCTCCTGATTCATTCAGGACTCCGGCGGCGGGACCGGGGAGAGGATGAGCCCCGGTTCCGCTTTTTACAGCAACAGACATAACGAGTCCTTGCCTTGCAGGCCGATAAGGGGCACACATGGAGGTTCAAGCTTCACCTTCATGCCCAAACGGAAATCCACCAGAGAGCACCTGCTCAATACGGGTGCCATGATTGTCGGGGAATCCGGGCTGCGCGCCCTTACCGTTCGCGGCCTGTCCCTGCGGGCCGGCACCAATACAGGGAGCTTTGTCTATCACTTCGGCAACCGGGAAGCTTTTCTGACCGAGCTTCTGGAACGCTGGTACGAACCTCTGTTCACCGGCATCAGGACCCATGCCAACATTCATCTTCCGGCCTTTGAAAAACTGGAAGCCATCCTGGGAGACGTCATGGAGTTCCTGCTGCGTCACGGCCAATTCATTGCCCAGCTGGTTCTGGACGCCCTGGCAGGGGAACAGGCGGCCATCCGTTTCATTTCAGGAATCCATACGCGCCATCCCCTTGTGCTGCTGGAAACCATACGGGAAGCCCAGCAGGAAGGATCCGTGCTCATGGGAGACCCCATGAACATCCTCATTTACCTTGTCTGCTGCGGGGGAGCCCCCTTTATCCTTTCCGGACAGCTCCAAGTGCACGACTCCAAAGCAGCTCGGCCCGTTCTCGACTTGCTGGGTTCTATCCTCAATGATCCGGAAAGCGCCAGACAACGCATGACCTGGGCGCTCCGCGGCATACGGCGGGTCTGAGATTTCAGCAAAGGGGCAGACCGGAAAAACGCGTCGCCTCCCGGCCCCCTGCCGAACCAAAATATCGCCGCCCTTACACGCACGCTCCCTTCTTACCTCCGCCATTGGGGGCGATGAGGCGGACGGGGAGGCGGAGGAGGAGGATTATGGTGGCGCCAGTCATTGCGGTACCTGTCCTTGTCACGGTCATGCTGGACAGCCGCCCCAATAGCAGCGCCGGCAGCCAGCGCCCCCACACCGATGGCGGCGGCTCCACCGGGCGTTACGGAACTGTTCCCGTAGCTGTCCGTCGTGCAGGACGGCATGAAAGAAAGCGTCATTCCCGCCAGGGGAAGAAGCCAGAATGATTTAATATGCCTGTTCATGAGATAAAAAATAAGGATTAACACCGGCAGCCCGGTTACATCCGGTAAGCGCGGAATCCCTTGATGATTTGTTTAAATATGTCACAGTCCTGAACGGAATTCCCGGAATCATAACAGCTACGCGCGCAGCAGGCTTTTCATTACCCCCCTGTTCCGGCGTTCCTGAATACGGAAATCCGCATGCACTGTAAAAAAACAGACATGCGGATGGAAAAAGCGTTCATCTTCCGGAAAACTTCGGAAACGTCCGTAGGATTACTTCTGTTCTACCACAGGCTCAATACGAACGGGACTCTGGATATCAAACAGGCTCTTGCGCAGCAGGTAGCCTCCGCTCTGCAAGGCAAATGCACTGGCCGGAAATTTCTCCGCCAGTTCACGGTAAAAGGCGCCTGCGGCGGCATTGTCTTTCTTAGCCCGGGCAATGTCCCCCAGGCACATGGTGGCAAAACCGGAAAAAGTAGGATCTCCCGCATCCACCACGGAACGGAACAACCCTTCCGCCTCATCCGCTTTCCCCCGGTTCATCAGACGGCAGGCCAGGGTAACGGAAGCCTGGGCTTTCCATTCCTCCGTGGGAGCGGAATCAATAAAAGCTTTCATTTTGGCCACGCCTTCATCCTCCTTGCCGGCGTTCCACAAGGCAATGGCCTGAAGGTAAGAGGCAGTGACGGCGGCGCGGGAACTGTCAAAGTCAGCCACCACCTGCTGAAGCCCCTGTTCGTCCAGGGAAATTTCCCCGGTTGCCGGGGATTCCGGCATAGCGGCCACCAGAGCGGCGCCTGCCTTTCTTTCCATGGAATCCTGCACGCCATTATAAATAATCCATCCGGCAGCCCCAAGGACGCATAGCAACACAACCAGCGCAACCTTGCCGTAATGTTCATCCAAAAACTGTTCATGCTTGGCCGGGCCGACGGAAATTTCCGCAAACGCACTTCCGTCGCCCATCGGCATATTGTCCATGGCCCGTTTAATATCCTTGATATCCATAATATGTTGAAGAGGGTTCTACCGTGTTGTCCCAACCAAATCAATCAGCTTTTTACTTATCTTCGCCATGTTCCAAAAGCTGCAGGGAATCCTTCAGTCCCAGATTCCTGTAAATTTCCCGCGTTGCCCGGCTCTGGTTAAGCGTATAAAAATGAATGCCGTCCACATCGGAATCCAACAGTTCGGCGCACTGGCTGGAGGCGTATTGGATGCCTACCTCCTGAATAGCGTCCGGATTGGAACCCGCACGCTTCAGCGCCTTAAGCAACCTGGCCGGAAAACAGGTGCCTCCGGAAAGCTCTGCCATGCGGTTCATGCCGGACAGGCTGGTCACAGGCATGATTCCCGCCAGGATAGGCACCTTGATGCCGGCCAGCAGACAGCGTTCCCGGTAATCCAGGAAAGAATGATTGTCAAAAAACAGCTGGGTGCAGATATAATCCGCGCCGGCATCCACCTTGGCTTTCAGGAAATCCATCTCGCGCAGACGGTTGGGAGTGGCCGGATGACCTTCCGGGAAGCCGGCCACGCCTATGGCGAATCCATCCGGATCCGGGTGACGGCCGGATTCATTATATTCACGGATAAACGTCACCAGATCCGCCGCATGGCGAAAAACATCCGCATCGCGGTTGTAATCCTTCGCTCCCCGGGGAGGATCTCCCCGAAGTGCAAGAACGGCCCGCACTCCAGCCCGGGCGTATTGGTCCAGGATATTCCATACCTCCTCCCGGCTATGCCCTACGCAAGTAAGGTGGGGCACCGTAGGAATACGGGATTCATGCTGGATGCGCAACACCACTTCGCGGGTAAGCTCGCGGGTGGAGCCCCCTGCACCATACGTCACGCTGACGAAACTGGGGCGGTAAGGCTCCAGTTCACGGATAGTCTGGTACAAGGCCGATGCTGCCTGCTCGTTTTTGGGCGGGAAAAATTCAAAGGACAGGCTGGGACCGGCGCCCGATTGCAATCTTTCTCTCAGGTGCACTTCTCTTTACTTGGCTTGGCTAAATACGGATCCGCATCACGGCTCCATGGGAATCATCACCGGTTTGGGAGCTTCCACGGGGACGGGGGTGGAGGGAGAAGCCATACCGGACTTGTCTTCTTCCGTCATGTTTTCCTGCCAGCTCGCAGGCGGAACAATGACTTCATCCCCCGGCTTGATAGGTTCCTTGTCATTATTATCAAAAAGCGTATTACGCTTCACGTAGGACTGGAACACTTTCCCGTCCGGGTCAACTCCGTCGATAATCAGGGATACGAAAATGCTCCCGCGTCTGCGGATTCCCAGCTCCTGCCCCACTTTCAAGTCAGGTTGGCCGATGGACTGGAACAGGACCAGGTTGGCGTCACGGTAGTATTCCGTCACACGGCCCACCTGCTCCGCATCCTTGATTTCATTAAGCCATTGCAGCCGGGGATCTCCCTTTTCCATGCTCTGGCGTTCCAACAAATCGCGTTCTTCCTCCGCCAGGGCATGACGCTTCTTCAGTTCTTCATTCTCCTTCTTCATCCGTTCCAGCTCCGCCGAGACATGAGCCAGTTCCTCGCTCACCACAGGATCCGCCACCACCACCGGCTGAACGGCGGAGGCAGGAGCCTGCGTGGGCATCGGAAGATACGGGGAGGAATTGACAGGTACCGGAGCGGAGGCCATCTGCTGCTGTTGCTGAATCACATCCATTCTTGAAGAAATATTCACATAAATCATTCCCAGAACGGCCAGCACCACCACCAGAAACGCCAGGATAAGAATGCGGAAATTACTCATGTCGTCAAACGGTAGAGAAATTATCAAACGTAATTAATAGGAATAATTGAGATAGAACTGGAATTGTCCTCCGCGGTCAATGGCATTGTTCTTCTGAATCGGAATGGCATAGTCCACTGCCAGCGGACCGATGGGCAGGTTCAGGCGCAGGCCAATCCCGTAGTCGGAAACTATTTTGGACGTGCTGAAGTCAAAAGAGTCTCCGTTGACAAAACCGATGTCATAAAACACCGCGACGCGCACTTCTTCAATCACAGGAATGGAATATTCAAACTGGCAGAAGAAGGAGGAACGGCCGCCCATCGTCTCATCACCGCTCAGGGCGGGATTGTACGGCGCCACGTCCCGGAAACGGAAACCGCGCATGTTGTACGGCCCGCCGAGGTACAGGCGCTCAAAAATGGGCACATCGTGGTTGCCATAGGAATCCACGGTAGCCGCACCGGCATTGATGCTGAAAATGGTGTCTCCGCGCAAATTCCAGTAATAGGAGCCATTCACGCCGAAATTGTATGTATGCACATCGCCGCCCAGGCCGGAATAACCGGCCAGCACTTCAAATTTGCCTCCCTTGCGGGGGAAAATCTGCGCGTCGCGGGTATCAATGGTGTAGGAAAGCTCCACATGGCTGCGCAGGTAGTCTCCGTCCTGTTGCCAGAAGAAGATAGGAGCGTTCCCTTCGGCGTCAATACGGTACTGTTCCAGGCGGTATTCCAGTTTCACGTAATCCAGTTCCCCGATCGGCTTGCGAAGAGAAATGGCAAAGCCATAATTCTGCTGGTCGTAATAATCGGAAAAATATGTGGAATTGCTGTAGAAGATTTCCGTCCCGAAGGCCAGCTTGCGGTGCAGGAACCACGGATCCACCCAGGAAATGCTGGCATCCTGCGTTTCAAAACCGACACGGGCGTTAATCGCGAAACGCTGGCCGCCGCCCACGAAAGAGGACCAGTCATACATGTCAAAATTGGACTGGGTGATGCCAGCGAACAGGTAAACGCTTTCAATAGAGGAAAATGCCACGCCGATATTCAGGGACCCCGTACGTTTTTCCGCTACCTCGATATTGATATCACGGTAGCCGGGCCGCGTGGATCCCACCTGGGCTACGTCCACCATGTCAAAATAGTTCAGGTTCTGGAGGCGCTTCTGGGCGGTATCCAAATCCACGGCGTTCATGGGGTCATTGGACTGGAGGGGAAGTTCCTGGCGGATGACGTAATCCTTCGTGCGGTTATTCCCGGTCAGGCGGATATTGCCTACGCGGTAGGGATTGCCTTCCGTCACATGGTACACGATGTTGATTTGCCCGTAACCTGTCTTGGGATCAACGCCCACTTCCTGAATGTCCGGACGCACGGAGGCGTCCGCATACCCCCGGGAACCGTAATAACGGCGGATCATCGTCACGTCGTCGGCCACTTTCTGAGCGGAATAGGTATCCCCGTTGTACATGCTCAGGCCGGGAATCAGTTCCTGAGCCGTAAACACCTTGGTGGGGCCGAAGGCAACCTGGTTGACCTTGTAGCGGCGCCCCTCGGTAAGGGTAATTCTCATCGTCAGCTTCTGCTCATTGCCTTTGCCGGCGTCAAAATATTCCACCTTGTCCAGCTTGACGCGCAGATAACCTTTATTGCGGTAATAAGTCACCAATTCCGCCAGATCGTCCTCCACTTGTTCACGGTCAATGCGTCCGGATTTGGTAATCCAGGTCAGCCAGCCCTTCTCCTTGGTTTTCATCACCTGTCGGAGATCCTTGGCGCTGATGTGTTCATTGCCCACAAAGTCAATCTTGATAATATTGGCCTTCTTTCCTTCGTTAATGTCGAAGACCACATCCACAAAGCCGGGCCGTTCCGTTTTCTGGTAAAAATAGGAAACACGTACATCCGGATACCGGGCTTCCTGGTAATAAGTGCGCAGCTTGGCAATAGCGCTGCTCAGGGCCTTGTCGCTGAGAGCTTCCCCCCCCTTCAGCCCGCATTCCTCGGAGAGGTCCCTGTTGTCGAACGCGGTATTGCCGCGGAACCCCACGCCGCCCAGCAGATTCTGGGCCGCCATTTCAAACACCACCGCCACGCCGTCGCCGGAAGGCTCCACGGCTACTGTTGTATTGCCGCCTACCAGACCGCTTTCCAACAACCGTTCCAAGTCCTTGTTGACCACTTCCGGGGAATAACTGGTGCCCGGCTGCGTAGCCAGCAAATTTTTCAGACGGTCTTCGGACACGGTCTTGCCGGTGCTTCTGTACCGCACGGAAACGCTCTTCACAGGCCGCCCCTCATACGCCTGGTCACCGGGAAGAAGCCCCGTGCCCGGCCCCAGTTCCCGCATTACCTGTTCCGGAGTCATCACGGAACCATAGGCGCCTCTGTTAAGGGAAGTTTCATCCTGGGCCAAAACAGCCGAACACGCTATCAAGGGAAAGGAAACACACAAAAAAACGGGACGGATCATGAGCGCTGAACTTAATGCTTGGGATATAAAGGACTTTTCCTCTTGCATAGTCAAGACGTGATTCCGCGTAGAACACAGTTGCCCCGTATTTCTTACGCCGCGTGCGCATGCGCGCTCAGGAGGGCAATTGTGTCATTCCCGTGCAATAGCTTGCACTCCAGATACCCTCTCATTAAAGTTGTCGCCGCTCGTGTTTTGACCGCTGCCGCCATCCCGGAGCTGAAACAGAACCACTTTCAATTAACACTGACCGTATTATTTATGGAAATCAACGTTGATATTCAACCGGACTGCACAGCCACGCTGAAAGCTTCCATCCCCGCAGAAACCACGGCTGCGCGCCGCGCCTCCATTGTAGATTCCTATGCCGCCAAAGCCAAGCTTCCCGGCTTCCGCCCCGGCAAAACACCCAAGTCCATCATTGAAAAGCGCTTCAAGAAAGAAATTGAAGAAGAACTGCTGGACACCCTTTTTGAAACGGCCTGCTCCACCGCTCTGGAAGAAAACCCCAAATTGAAAGTGCTCAACTTCGGAAAGCCGGAACAATCTCTGGATGACCAAGGCAACTACACCGCTACCAGCACGATGACCGTGGTTCCCGAATTTGAATTGCCGGAATACAAAGGCATCGAAGTCAAGGTTCCCTCTTCCGAAGTAACGGAAGCAGACGTAGAGGAAGCTCTGAACTCCCTGGCTGAACAAATCGCGGAATTCACCCCTGTGGACCGCGCCGCCCAAAAAGACGACGTAGCGATTATCGACTTCAAAACCACGTTGGACGGCAAGCCCGTAGCGGAAGCCGTAGGCAAACCCGTAGGCTTCCTGGAAGGCCGTGACGGCCAGTGGATGAAGGTGGAAGACGATCAATTTCTGCCCGGCTTCGCCTCTGCCCTGGAAGGCCTGAATGCCGGTGACAGCAAGGATATCACCGTCACGATTCCGGATACCTTCCCAATTACGGAGCTGCGCGGCAAGGAACTCGTATTCCATGCCACTGTGAAAGAAGTACGGGAAAAACAGCTTCCGGCCATGGATGACGCTTTTGCGGAAAAAGTTCTTCCCGGCAAAAACCTGGAAGAATTGAAAACTGCCCTGAAGGAAAACCTGGCCCAGCGCAAAGCCATGCAAATTGATGAAGCCAAGGCCGATCAGATCACGGAAAAGCTGGCGGACATGCTTGACTTCAACCTTCCGGAAGCTGTCGTAGAACGTGAAGTGTACGGCATCCTCCAGCAGAAAATGCAGCAGGCCATGTACAGCGGAAATGCCCCGGCAGACATGGATAAGTTTGTGGAGGAAGCCCGGGAAGAAGCCAAACAGGAGGCCAAGCGCAACCTCAAGGTCTTCTTCATGCTTCAGGAAGTGGCGCAGGTAGAAAAAATTGCCGTCACGGAAATGGAGCTTTACAACGAAGTGGCCCGCCAGGCCCGCCAGCAGAAAAAGAACCTCAAATCCTACATTCGCGAACTCCAGCGCGAAGGCCGTGTGCATGACATCAGAATGAGCCTGCTGACAGCCAAGGTTCTGGACTTCCTGACAAAAGAGGCCAAAGTAACGGTAGACGAGCAGTAACCCCTCCTCTGCACAAAACACCTTACCAGGGGGAGTTGGCGCACACATGCCCGACTCCCCCGTTTTGCGTCCTGCGGACGGGTAACATACATTGAAAAAACAACATCCAATCTTCCATAAACATGTTTCAAGACCAATCTTCCAAATCAACCCCCGCAAACTCCTATTATGTGCCCATGGTGGTGGAGCAGGACGGCCGCGGCGAACGCGCCTTTGACATTTACTCCCGTCTCCTGAAAGACCGCGTTATCTTCATCGGCTCCGCTATTGACGACGATGTGGCGAATTCCGTCATTGCCCAGCTTCTGTTCCTTCAGATGGCTGACCCGAAAAAAGACATCCACGTCTACATCAACTCCCCCGGAGGATCCGTCACGGCGGGTCTCGCGATTTACGATACGATGCAATTCGTCTCTTGTGACGTAAATACATATTGCCTGGGCATAGCGGCCTCCATGGGTTCCGTCCTTCTGGCTGCAGGAACTCCCGGCAAACGCTTCTGTCTGCCGAACTCCCACGTTATGATTCACCAGGTTTCCGGAGGTGCCCAGGGAACCGCTTCAGATGTGGAACGCACCATCGGCTTCATGTTCAACCTCAAAAAACGCCTCAACGGCATTCTGGCCAAACATACCGGTAAGACGGAAAAGCAAATTGAAAAGGATGCTGACCGCGACAACTACATGACTGCCGAGGAAGCCGTGGCCTACGGCCTGGTTGATAAAATTCTGGCGCATCACTCTGATGACCAGGGCGACAAGAAAAAGACCAAGGCCTGACCCTTTCCCTCCGCCATTTCTCTCTCTACCTGAAAAACCATGTCCGGTTCCACCCCTCATCTTCCTGCCTGTTCCTGCTGCGGCAAGCCCGGGAACAAGGTGGACAAACTCATCCAGATTGCGGAAGACTTTTACATCTGCAACAATTGCGTTGAAATTTGCGTCAACATGATTGTGAAGGACACAGGCCTTCCGATGGCAACCCGTTTCATCCGCGGCATCCTGAACATGGAACCCTCCGCGTACGCCATGTGCCAGGCGGAAGCCCGCAAGGCGGCAGCCGCGGACATGCTCAGGGAAACGGCGGCCGGCCCGGCCTCCTACGAAGGCCCGCTGCCTACCCCGGAAGAAATGTGCGCCACGCTCAACCAGTATGTCATCGGGCAGGACTACGCCAAGAAAGTGCTTTCCGTAGCCGTGTACAACCACTACATGCGCCTGCGCCAAAGCGCCGTCATGCTGGAAGACAAGTCCCTGGACGATGTGGAAATTGAAAAATCCAACATCCTGCTGGCCGGCCCCACCGGTTCAGGGAAAACCCTGCTGGCGAAAACGCTGGCGAAAATGCTCAACGTCCCGTTCTGCATTGTGGACGCCACCACGCTGACGGAAGCCGGTTACGTAGGGGAAGATGTGGAAAACATCATCCTGCGCCTGCTTCAGGCTGCCAACTTTGATGTAGCGAAAGCGGAACAGGGCATCATCTATGTGGATGAAATCGACAAAATCGGACGCAAAACACAAAATGTCTCCGTTACGAGGGACGTCTCCGGGGAAGGCGTGCAGCAGGCTCTGCTGAAAATCATTGAAGGCACCATCTGCAATGTTCCTCCCACCGGAGGCCGCAAGCACCCGCAACAGGAATACATCCGCGTCAATACGGAAAAAATCCTCTTCATTGTGGGCGGCGCTTTCGTCGGCCTGGAAGACATCATCCGCAAACGCCTCGGCGCCACCCAGATGGGATTCGGAGCCATCACGGAACAACGCGACCGCAAGGAATACTCGGAAGAGGAAATACTGGCACAGGCCATGCCGGAAGACCTCTTCTCCTTCGGCATGATTCCGGAATTCGTGGGACGCCTGCCCATCTTCTGTCCGCTCTCCAAGCTGGATGAAAACCAGCTCGTCCGCCTTCTTACGGAACCCAAAAACGCCCTGGTCAAGCAATATTCCAAACTGCTCGCCATGTACGGCGCCAAACTGGACGTGCAGCCGGACGCCCTGAAAGCCATGGCCGCCGAAGCCATGAAACGCGGCACGGGAGCCCGCGCTCTGCGTTCCATCTTTGAAACCCTCATGCTGGACGTCATGTACAAAGTGCCCAGCATGAAGAATGCGGATACCGTTACCATTACCAGGGCAACGGTTACCGGCAACAAGCCGGCCCAAATCCACCAGGCCTCCTAACCTCCCCTCCCTGTTCTTCCTCCATGCCGGAATCCCTTACCGTTCTGGGAATAGAATCCTCCTGTGATGAAACGGCAGTCGCCATCCTGCGTTCTGCCGGAGAGGAAAAAGCTCCGGAAATACTCTCCTCCGTCATCTCCTCCCAAATTGCCATTCACCGCCAGCACGGCGGCGTAGTGCCGGAACTGGCTTCCCGCAACCATTCAGCGGATCTTCCCGGAATCATCCGGACCGCTTGCCGCGAAGCCGGAACAGCTCCTGCGGACATTGACGTCTTCGGCGCTACGGGAGGCCCCGGCCTGGTAGCTGCGCTTCTGGTAGGCAACAGCACGGCCAAGGCTCTGGCTTTGGCATCGGGCAGACCCTTCGTCTCCGTCAATCATCTGGAAGGCCATCTGCTTTCCCCCTTCCTCAAACGCCCCGGCGGTCCCGTTCCCCATCTGGGCATGGTCGTCTCCGGAGGTCACACCCTTTTTGTGGATGTGCGCGGCGTAGGGAACTACCGCCTGCTGGGCCGCTCTCTGGACGACGCAGCAGGGGAAGCCTTTGACAAGGTAGGCAAAATGCTAGGCCTTCCCTATCCCGGAGGGCCGGAAATCGACCGCTTGGCGGCGGAAGGCGACCCGGAAGCCTTTTCTTTCCCCCGGGCCCTGATGAAGGAGCATACAGCCAACGTATCTTTCTCCGGCCTGAAAACGGCCGTTCTCTATACACTGCCCAAAATTACGAAAAACGGCGATCCTCACGGCCTGCCCCGGCAAACTCTGCGCGACCTCTGCGCTTCTTTCCAGCGGGCCGTGACGGACGTCCTGATTCACAAGGCGCTGAAAGCTTTGCGCGCCTCCGGTCACCGCACCCTTTCCATCTCCGGGGGCGTCTCCTGCAACAGAGAGTTGCGTTCCCGCCTGAAAACCGCCTGTGACCGTGAAAAAGTGGAACTGGTTCTCCCGGACTTCGACCTGACGACGGATAATGCCGCCATGATCGCTTATGTCACCTGTCTCAAAGCCCGCAGGGGACTGTTCCACTCTCTGGATGAAGACGTTGACCCCAATCTTAAATTGACGGAGGATTTAAACAGATCCAAACATTCAACACATTCCTGATAAATATATTATACATGAACCCCCTGTATTTGCGGCATAAAGCTGAAAAAATGTTCATGTTTTCATTGACATCCCGCATCTAAAAACGTAACATAGCGTCCGCTTTTCGTCAGGCAACACGGGAGGATGCTATTTATCCGCTAGAACCGCAGGTTTGGGCGGATTTACGACTTCTCTAGGAGCAGCGAAAGGCGGAAGAAGTCTATGCTTCTGTAGCTCAGGGGTAGAGCGCATCCTTGGTAAGGATGAGGTCGCGGGTTCAATTCCCGCCAGAAGCTCCATCTTCAAGCTAGACCCATAGCAGCCCAAACCTAAACATAATATTATGGCTAAAGAGCAATTCCAGCGCAACAAGCCCCACGTGAACGTGGGCACCATCGGTCACGTTGACCACGGCAAAACCTCCCTTACCGCCGCCATTACTTCAGTGCTCGCTAAGAAGGGTTTCGCCGAAGCACGCGGCTATGACCAGATTGACGCCGCCCCCGAAGAACGCGAACGCGGCATCACCATCTCCACGGCTCACGTTGAATACGAAACGGAAAACCGTCACTATGCCCACGTTGACTGCCCCGGACACGCCGACTATGTGAAAAACATGATCACCGGCGCTGCCCAGATGGACGGCGCCATCCTTGTGGTTGCCGCCTCCGACGGCCCGATGCCGCAGACCCGCGAACACATCCTCCTTGCCCGCCAGGTGGGCGTTCCCGCCATTGTCGTTTACATGAACAAGTGCGACCTGGTTGACGATCCCGACCTGCTTGAACTCGTGGAAATGGAAATCCGCGAACTTCTCAACGAATACGAATTCCCGGGCGACGACACCCCCATTATCAAGGGTTCCGCCGTTAAGGCTCTGGAAGGCGACGCCGCTGCCGAAGAATCCATCATGGAACTTATGGCCGCTGTTGACTCCTACATCCCGCAGCCCGAACGTCCTGTGGACCAGCCCTTCCTCATGCCTGTGGAAGACGTATTCTCCATCTCCGGCCGCGGCACCGTGGCTACCGGCCGTATCGAACGCGGCGTCATCAAGAAGATGGAAGAAGTGGAAATCATCGGCATCAAGGACACCCAGAAAACCGCCGTTACGGACATCGAAATGTTCCGTAAGCTGCTTGACGAAGGCCAGGCCGGCGACAACGTTGGTCTGCTCCTCCGCGGCCTGAAGAAGGAAGATATCGAACGCGGCCAGGTAATCATCAAGCCCGGCACCGTGAAGCCCCACAAAAACTTCAAGGCAGAAGTTTACGTCCTGACCAAGGAAGAAGGCGGCCGTCACACCCCGTTCTTCAACAACTACCGCCCGCAGTTCTACTTCCGTACAACGGACGTGACCGGTTGCTGCACCCTTCCCGAAGGTGTGGAAATGGTGATGCCCGGCGACAACGTCAACCTGGAAGTCCAGCTCATCACTCCGATCGCCATGGAAAAAGCCATGCGATTCGCTATCCGCGAAGGCGGCCGCACCGTGGGTGCCGGTCGTATCAGCGAAATCCTTGACTAAGTTCCTCAGGAACTTGTAGAGGAATCTACATCAGGTTTAATGAGGGGGCCTCCCCGCAGGCCCCCTCATTTCCCACGAAAGAAGAGACTCCAACAGGTCAGTAGTTCAATTGGTAGAGCGTTGGTCTCCAAAACCAAAAGTTGGGGGTTCGAGTCCCTCCTGACCTGCCACTTCTTTCCAAATACACCACCCCACCTTGAAGCATGTTTCGCAAGATTTCTCAATTCATCGCCGAAGTTAAGGGCGAACTTAAGAAGACGACCTGGCCCTGGGAAAGCGACCCCAAGGTGAAAGGTTTCAAAAAATTCCGCGAACTCTGGGGTTCCACTCTCGTCGTACTGATTGCCATGGTATTCCTTGGCGCGTTTGTTGCATCGTTCGACATCTTTCTTCACAGCGTGGTCAACTATCTCATCCAGTTGGCAATCTAGTTTTACTCTCCCCACTTCTTTCTCCGATCATGCCCAGTACCCCAGAGCCTCACGAACAATGGTATGTCCTTCACGTCCTCTCCGGACAGGAAAACAGCGTTCGTGACCGCATCATCCGCAAGGCGAAGGACGCCGAGCTTTCCGACTTCATTTACCGGGTGGAAGTCCCCACGGAACTTATTTCCGAAGTGCGCAACGGCAAAAAAACGGAACGTCACAGCAAACTCTTTCCCGGGTACGTTTATGCCAACATGTACCTGCTGGAAGCGGACGGCACCCTGAACAAGGACCTTTGGTACTTCATCCAGCAAATTGACGGTGTCATCAGCATTGCCGGCTCCCGCAACGCCCCCCTCCCCATGCGCAAGCGCGAGGTGGAAGACCTTCTGCCCCTGTTGGATGCGGAAGCCGTTGCCGCCCGCCCCAAGGTGGAATTCGCCGTCGGCGACCCTGTGCGCGTGTGCGAAGGGCCGTTCCAGAGCCAGGAAGGCACCATCGAAGAAATCGACCCGGAAAAGGGCAAGCTGCGTGTCAGCGTCTCCATTTTTGGCCGCGCCACGCCTGTGGACCTGGAATACTGGCAGGTGGAAAAAGCCTGAATCTTCTTTGCGTCTCCCCCTCCATCAGTCCCCTTCCCGTTTATTTTCTCCGCTAACAAAGCAAAACCATGGCAAAAGAAATAACCAAAATCATCAAGCTCCAGATCAATGCCGGAGCCGCTAACCCCTCCCCGCCCGTGGGTCCGGCACTTGGTCAGGCCGGTGTAAACATCATGGCATTCTGCAAGGAGTTCAACGCCGCCACGCAAAAGCAGGCCGGCGATCTCCTGCCGACCGTCATCACGGTTTACAAGGACAAGTCATTTTCTTTCATCACCAAGCAGCCCCCGGGCAGCGTGCTTCTCAAGAAAGCCGCAGGCATCGCCTCCGGCTCCGGCGAACCGAACAAAAAGAAAGTCGCCACTCTTTCCAAGGCTAAGCTGATGGAAGTTGTCAACACCAAACTCCCTGACCTCAACACAAAAGACCCTGAACGCGCCGCCCGCATTCTTGCCGGCCAGGCTCGCCAGATGGGCATTGAAGTTGAAGGTATGTAACACTCACCGCAGGAGGATTAAACCAGTCCGAACGCACTGCCAAATACACACATGTCTACCAAACGCAGCAAGCGATATCAAGAAGCAGCAAAGCTTGTTATTCCTAACAAGAACTACAGCATCACGGAAGCCGTGGAAACCATGAAATCCTTCCCGGCACCGAAATTCGACCCGACCGTCACCGTCTCCTTCCACCTGACTGTGGACCCCCGCAAATCCGACCAGATGGTTCGCGGCAGCGTTTCCCTGCCTAACGGCACGGGCAAAAACGTCCGCGTCCTCGTCTTCGCTCAGGGCGATGCCGCCAAGGCCGCCCAGGAAGCCGGAGCCGAATTCGTGGGGTTTGAAGATCTCATCAAGAAAGTCCAGGGAGGATTTGTTGACTTTGATACGGCCATTGCCACCCCCGACGCCATGACGGAGGTTCGCAAGGTTGCCCGTGTTCTGGGTCCGCGCGGCCTGATGCCCAACCCGAAAACCGGTACCGTCACGGACGATACGGCCAAGGCTGTGAAGGAAGTGAAGGCCGGCCGCGTTGACTACAAGGTTGACAAGAACGCCAATATCTCCGCCGCTGTAGGCAAACTGTCTTTCTCCAACGAAAGCATCGCCGAAAACATCGCTGCCCTGATTGATTCCGTCGTCAAGGCCCGCCCGGCTTCCGCCAAGGGCGCCTACATTGAATCTGTCACCGTTTCATGCGCCATGTGCCCCGGTCTGCCGGTTGACACCGCTTCCATCGCCAAACTGTAACCCGAACCGATTTAGCACACCATGAATCCTGACAAGCGTATCATCATTGACGACCTGACCGCTCGCGTCAACGCCTCCCCGTTCCTGATCGTCGTGGACTACACCTCGATCACCGTGCCTGAGTTCACCAATCTGCGTTCCGCCCTGGCCGCCTGCGGCGCTCAGTGCCACGTAGCCAAGAACAACTTCATGCGCACGGCTCTGACGGATGCCGGCCTTCCCGACATCGGAGAACACCTCGTCGGCCAGACCGCTTTCGTGACCGGCGCATCCGACGTAGCAGGCGCCGCCAAGGCCATCAACACCTTTGCCAAGGCTTCCAAGAAAGCCGAATACAAGGTGGCGATCCTGGATGGAGCCATTCTTTCCGCGGACGAAATCCGCGCCATCGGCGAACTGCCTCCCCGCGATCAGTTGCTTGCCAAACTCCTTGGCACTATCAACGCGGCCGGTTCCGCTCTTGCCCGAGTTATTCAGGCATATGTGGACAAAGAAAACGGCGGCAGCGAAGAACCCGCCGCCTAATACCAACCCCTTGACCGGACGGTCCGGTTGCACTCTAGCCAAATGTGTGAAAACCGGACCCGACTCTCCTACAGGTTCCTTGTCGGAACTCCGGCCGGAGAACTGAAATGCCAAGTTGGCTCTTGGCGCGACTCGAAACCAAACTAGAAAATAATACAATGGCTGATATTAACAAAATCGCTGAAGAACTCGGCACCCTTACCATCCTGGAAGCTGCCGACCTCGTCAAGCTCCTGGAAGAAAAGTGGGGCGTTTCCGCCGCTGCTCCCGTAGCTGCCGCCGGCGCCGCCGCCGCTCCTGCCGAAGCTGAAGAAGAGAAGACCGAATTCAACGTCGTCCTGACGGAAGCCGGCGCCAACAAGATCGCCGTAATTAAGGCCGTCCGCGAAGTGAAGGCCGGTCTCGGCCTGGTGGACGCCAAGAAACTGGTTGAAGGCACTCCCGCCGTCATCCTGGAAGCCGTCTCCAAGGACGAAGCCAACGCTGCCAAGGCCAAGCTGGAAGAAGCCGGCGCCAAGGTGGACGTCAAGTAAGCTTTTTACTTCCCGCGCAACAGGAGAAAAGCCGTTTTTCTCCTGTTGCGCTTCCTCGTCTTCACATCCCGCGTGATCGACTAGAGGCTTTTTATCCCGTAAAACGCTTCCAGTCGGTTCCGCCCTTCAGGGAAAGGACCGCCCAGCCCAGCATCCGGGTTCTTCAGGATGCAAACCATAACATCTCCGCCACAGCAGCCCATGTCAAAGCGACTCTACTTCGGGAATATCAAGGAAGTCATCGAACCTCCGAACCTTATTGAGATTCAACTTCAATCATACTTCGATTTTCTACAACAGGACACGCCGGCCGCGGCCAGGAAAAACATCGGGTTACAAGGCGTTCTGAAGGAAATCTTTCCTATCAAGAGCTATGACGAAAACATTGAGCTCGACTTCGTCTCCTACGACATTGAACAGCCGAAGATGAGCGATTACGAGGCCATCCGCGCGGGGGAAACCTACAGCGCCGCCCTTCAGGTCACCTTCAAGCTCAAATCCGACAACGAGTCCAAGGAAGAAACGGTTTATATGGGGGAACTCCCCATGATGACCAACCGCGGCACCTTTGTCATCAACGGCGCCGAACGCGTCATCGTGTCCCAGCTTCACCGTTCCCCGGGCATTTGCTTTGAAAGCGCCCAACACCTGAACGGGAAACTGCTTCACTCCTTCCGCATCATCCCGGACCGGGGCTCCTGGCTGGAAGTTCAGTTTGACACCAACGACCTGCTCTACGTTTACCTTGACCGCCGCCGCCGCCGCCGCAAGTTCCTTGCGACGACGTTTATGCGCTACCTGGGCTTCAAAACGGACCGCGACATCGTCAGCCAGTTCTACAACATCCGCACGCTTCCCCTGAGCGAAGACATGACGGAAGAAGATCTGCACAACCTTGTGGCTGTGGACACGATCAAGGACAAGGATCTGGTTCTTGCCAAGGCTTTCGAACAGCTCAATATGGGTGTGGTTCGCCAGCTCCTCCAGTTCGGCATCAAGAAAATCGACGTCATTGACCAGAGCGAGGACGACGTGCTGATTAAAACCCTGAAGAAGGATCCCGCTCACGACGAAGAATCCGCCCTCAAGGAAATCTACAAACGCCTGCGTCCCGGAGATCCCGCTACTGCCGCTCAGGCACGCACCCTGCTTAAGAGGCTTTTTGACGATCCCAAGAAATACGACCTCACCCGCGTGGGGCGCTACAAAATCAACCAGAAACTCGGACTGGACACCAGTCTGGACCAGCGCCTGATGACGGCGGAAGATTTCCTGGCCGCCCTCAAATACCTCCTGCGTCTCAAGAAGGGCGAAGGCATGGTGGACGACATCGACCACCTGGGCAGCCGCCGCGTACGTGCCGTAGGCGAACTCATGGCCAATCAGTGCCGCGTAGGTCTCGCCCGCACCGAACGCCTGGTCAAGGAACGCATGACCCTCATTGACCAGAACATTGAAGGCGTCACGCCCAGCAAACTCATCAATCCGAAGGCCCTCAGCGCCGTCGTGCGCGATTTCTTCGGCCGCTCCCAGCTTTCCCAATTCATGGACCAGATCAACCCCCTCGCGGAATTGACGCACAAGCGCCGTCTCTCCGCCCTGGGACCCGGCGGCCTGAACCGCGACCGGGCCGGTTTCGAAGTCCGGGACGTGCATCCCTCCCACTACGGGCGCATTTGCCCCATTGAAACGCCGGAAGGCCCCAACATCGGCCTGATCAACTCCATGTGCACCTACGCCCGCATCAATGAATTCGGGTTCATTGAAACGCCTTACCGCAAGGTGGAAAACGGCCGGGTCACCAATACCATTGAATACGTCACCGCCGATCAGGAAGAAGGCTATCTCATCGCCCAGGCCAATAACCCGTTGGACGAACAGGGCAACTTCACGACCTCCCGCGTAACCGCCCGTGAAAAAGGCGAATTCATCGAAGTGGATCCGGCAGACGTGCATTACATGGACGTTTCTCCCAAGCAGCTCGTTTCCATCGCCGCCGGTCTTATCCCCTTCCTGGAACATGACGACGCCAACCGCGCCCTGATGGGTTCCAACATGCAGCGCCAGGGCGTGCCTCTGATGGTAGCGGAATCTCCATACGTGGGAACCGGCATTGAAGGCAAGTGCGCCAGAGACTCCCGTTCCGTCGTTCTGGCGGAAGCGGACGGCATCGTGGCCTCCGCCACGGCTGAAGTCATCATCACCACGAAAGACGGGGAACTGCCCGTGCGCCCGGAAGTGTTCCTGTCCGATCCCGACAGTGTGCGCACGGACCGCGACAATGGCGTTTACGTCTATCCCCTGCGCAAGTTCATGCGTTCCAATGCCGGAACCTGCATCAACCAGCGTCCGATCGTGCGCCGCGGCGACAAAATCAAAACCGGCGACGTGCTGGCGGACGGACCGAACACGGACCAGGGCGAACTGGCCCTCGGCCGCAACGTTCTGGTAGCCTATATGCCGTGGAACGGCTACAACTTTGAAGACGCTATTGTCATCTCCGAAAAAACCGTGAAGGAAGACACCTTCACCTCCATTCATATCTCCGAATTTGAAGTTCAGGCCCGTGACACCAAGCTGGGCCCGGAAGAAATCACCCGTGATATCCCGAACGCCGGTGATGAAGCCCTGAAAAACCTGGACCATGACGGCGTCATCCGCATCGGCGCGGAAGTGAAGCCCGGCGACATCCTCGTCGGCAAAATCACCCCCAAATCGGAAACGGAACTGGCCCCGGAAGAACGTCTCCTCCGCGCCATTTTCGGTGAAAAGGCCGCAGAAGTGAAAGACACATCCCTCCGCGTCCCCTCCGGCTGCACCGGCATCGTGATGGATGTGCGCATTTCTTCCACAGGCTCCGGCCACCACCGCGGCGACCTCGTCGTGGACAGCGCGGAGAAGAAAAAGCAGTTCAAGAAAATCAACGACGAACACAAGAAGAAGAAAGAGCAGCTTATTGACCAGTTGACCAAGAAGCTCTCCGACATTCTTCTGGGCGAAAAAATCCCGTTGGACGTCGTCAACGAACAGACCGGTGAAATCATCATCCCGGCCAACCGGAAAATCACCAAGACCCTGCTGCGCAAGCTGGCCCTGGTTCACGACCACATCGAAATCGAGCCCAGCCCGATCCGCAACAAGATTCTGGAAATCATCACCTCCTTTGAAGGCCGCTTTACGGAACTGGATGACGAACGGGAACACCGACTGGATCAGATGGAATCCGGAGACGAATCCGAACCCGGCGGACTGAAAGAAGTCAAAGTATACATCGCCGCCAAGCGCAAGCTCGGTGTGGGTGACAAGATGGCCGGCCGCCACGGCAACAAGGGCGTTGTCGCCAAAATCGTTCCGGAACAGGATATGCCTTTCCTCGCGGACGGCACTCCGGTGGACATCGTGCTGAACCCCTTGGGCGTGCCTTCCCGAATGAATGTGGGACAGGTGCTTGAAGCTCACCTCGGCATCGCTGCCAGAGCCCTCGGCTTCAAAGTGGCCACTCCATCTGGAATTACATGTCCGAAGCCAAGAAGGTGGACGGTTTCACATGGATCGGCGACGGCAAGGACGGAACCGTAGGCGGGAAGAGCACCCTTTATGACGGCCTGACCGGCGAACCTTTCCACAACCCGGTGGTGGTAGGCCAGACCTACATGCTCAAGTTGAACCACCTGGTGGCGGACAAGATTCACGCCCGTGCCGTGGGTCCGTACAGCCTGGTCACGCAGCAGCCCCTGGGCGGCAAGGCCCAATACGGCGGCCAGCG
>OBAH01000458.1_pt1 | contig 34744 bp, 23 predicted proteins | sample 1517491 | NCBI WGS metagenome assembly OBAH01 (sample SAMN04571697, study PRJEB22368) | human gut metagenome | biome: human gut; material: stool | host: Homo sapiens | place: Luxembourg | collected 2012-08-03
CTGTACAAACACTCGTGCTTGCGAGGCTGTTTGTCCTAAGAACGAGTCTATCGCCAACATCGCCCGCCTGAACCGTGAGTTCTTGAAGGCAAAGTTGGCAGATTAATCTTCTCTTATCGAGATTCTTTTTTCCTCTGACGGATGATTTCCATCAGAGGAAAATCAAATGAAATATTAGACCTCACACTATATGCTCTTTGCGTAAAGTGCTGAGGTCTAATTGTTTTTTTTGTGCACCCGAACATTCACTTTTTATGGAATGTTACGAAAAATAATCCACGGAAAACATGTAAGTAATCATTATTTTCATTATCTTTGCAACCGAGAATAACTAAATAACAGCTTATGCCAGAAATATTAAGACTGTTCGGAATGCGCTTTTACTTCTATTCTCGTGAGCATGAACCAATTCATGTCCATGTGAAAAATGCAGATGGAAGAGCAAAGTTCGAGATAACAGACGATGCTGTGGTTCTTGTTTATAATAAAGGATTGAAGAACAAGGATATTAAAGCGGCTGAAATGGTTCTTGAAGAGAATCACGACTTAGCCATTGCAAAATGGAAAGAGTATTTTGGCAGTAGCGTAGAAGAAGGAGGTGAAAATGAAGATTAAAAGAATTTGGTTTGCCGATGACCGTATTTACGGCGAGACAGACGATGGAAGAGTGCTGTGGCAGTCCTTGCTTTATTATAAGCGTTTGAAGAATGCTACTCATGAGCAACGTGAAGATTATGAGATAGATGACGAGGGCATTTATTGGCCCTTGCTGGACGAGGATGTTTCCTTTGAGAGTTTTGAATACGAAGATCCAGAACCTACAGGCATTTCCTTGATTTTTTTATCTCATCCAGAACTGAATGCTGTAGAGATTGGTAAACGTTTGGGAATTAGCCAAGGTTTGATGACACAGTATGTGAATGGCACTAAGAAACCATCTGCTGAATGTGAGCGTGAAATCTTGCAAGAAATAAAAAATACCGCTAATGAATTACAGTTAGTTTGTGTGTGAATAGAAACTGCTACATCTTGTGGCAGTTTTTATTTTGTCCATTTGTGTGCCCGAACATTCTCTTTTCTTGGCTCTACGCTTTGTGCCTCCAGAATCAACTTGATGGGTTAAGGTCGCAATTAGCGACCTTAAAACTTATAATGTAATACCCTTTTCGAAAGAAAAATGGAAAAGTAATAAATTTCTTCCGGAATATTTGGATGCAATTAATATTTTTCTTACTTTTGCGGCATGGAAGAAGAAAATATACAGCAGGGCTTATGTTGAAGTTTAATGAAGAAAAACTGGCTAAGTTGCGAACATTTGATGATGTTTTGCAAGAAAAATATGGCGAGCCTAATAGCGAGGCTCGCAAGGATTTTGATGCCAGGGCCAAGGCTTGGTATTATGCAGAGTTGTTAAAAGACGAGCGTAAGAAACAGAAGATGACGCAGAAGGCTCTTGCCGAGAAAATCGGCAAGAAGAGAGAATATGTCTCTGCTCTGGAAAAGGGCCAAACGGATATGCAACTCTCCACTTTCTTGAGAATAGCAAATGCTTTAGGGCTGCAATTCTCGCTGGTAGTCGGATAAATGCATCGTCATAGACAAGATAAAGGGAGATGACAACGATGAACCAAGCTACTCAAGACTTTATTCACCATCATCAGGACGACGACGTCCGCAAGCTGGCTTTCCTCGGAAGCAAGAATCCTGAGGTCAATATGCCTTTTGCTCTCGACCAGATACGTGGTCGACAGATGGCTCGTATCAAGTTGCCTCGCTGGGCCAGCATCGACGGCATCATTTATCCGCCTCACATCTCGATGGAGCAATGTTCGTCAGAGCAGACTGCGCTCTATAAAGCCGAATTGGCTGCACGATTGTTGGGAAATTCTTCTCTTTCCTCTCTTCGAGGAGAAATCGTGCCCCAAGGCGATAATTCCAAAATTTGCGAATTTGCGACCAAGAGCACAGTTGATTCAGAATTCGCTCAAAATGAAGGTACTTGTGAAAAGCAACAGATATTAACAGAAACGGGTGGTTGTGTTAACAAAACCAAAGGCGATACTTGCTCAGGAGATTCTGTTGCAGAAATTGAGTTTGTTGACCTTACTGGAGGCTTTGGAGTCGACTTCTCTTATATGGCAGCCCGATTGGGCGCTAAGTCGATGTATGTAGAACGGCAAAAGCATCTTTGTGAAGCGGCGAAGGAGAATTTTGAACGATTGGGATTAAAGCATGTCGTCGTGAAGAATGGAGATGGAGTAGAGGTGCTTCATGCGATTCCGAATCATTCTGGTCTTCGGGTAATCTATATAGATCCAGCCCGTCGTGATGATGCCGGCAACAAGGTGGTAAGTCTTCAAGACTGCACACCCGATGTAACCAGGCTTCAAGAGGAAATGCTCCAGAAAGCCGATTTTGTAGTCATCAAACTGTCTCCGATGCTCGACTGGCATCGTGCTGTAAGCGAATTAAGGTGTGTGAGAGAGGTTCATGTTGTTTCTGTGAACAATGAGTGCAAGGAGCTCTTGTTGGTGCTCTCAGCGCGAAATATGGACGAAAACAGTCGCCTTCGCATTTGTTGTGTCAACGATACTCAGTCGTTTGTCTGCGATGATGCCGAAATGGCTTCTTCTGTAACCCGCATAGCAGCAGCCGACTTAGATTCGGCCCAATATCTCTATGAGCCGAATGCCTCGCTGATGAAAGCAGGCTGTTTCGGAGTTCTTTCCGAGCGTTATTCTGTCTCGATGCTCTCCAAGAACAGTCACCTTTTCGTGAGCCAGTTTTCTGTAGCTGATTTTCCAGGCCGTTCTTTCCGTATCCGTGCCGTTTCTTCCTTCAACAAGAAAGAACTCAAGCGCCATTTGCAAGGCATTGTGAAGGCCAATATTGCCACCCGCAACTTTCCTCTCTCTGTAGCAGAATTGCGCAAGCGACTGAAGTTGAAGGATGGAGGCGAAACCTATATCTTCGCCACTACCTTGTCTGACGACAGTCATGTGCTGCTGATAACGGATAAAATTTTAGAAAACGCATGAAAAGTTAGGAAATTCTTTCTGAATGTTTGGAATTTATCCTTAATTTTCTTAATTTTGCAGAAGGCATGAAGCCGATACAAATAACAAACTGAACCCAGCGAAAGTTGAGTAACAAAAAAAATAAGCTACCATTTATGAACAAATTAAAAACAATCTTTTTATTACTTGCGTTTATCTTGGCGATGAACATGAGTGGTGTACAAAACATCAAAGCGGAGAACTATCCTTATAAGAGCGACTATCTTTGGCTCACTGTGCCCGACCATGCCGACTGGCTCTATCAGACCGGCGAGAATGCCAAGGTGGAGGTGAGTTTCTGCAAGTATGGCATTCCCCGTGATGGCGAACTGAAATATTCCATAGGCAACGACATGCTCCAGCCCGACAAGCATGGAAGCGTGAAGCTGAAAAACGGACGTGCCGTCATCAATATGGGAACGAAGAAGACTCCAGGATTCCGCGACATGAAACTCTCTGTCAGTCTCGACGGAAAGACCTATGAGCATCATATCAAGGTGGGATTCTCGGTCGACAAGATAAAACCCTATACGCAGGAGCCCCAGGATTTCAGAAGTTTCTGGCAGAAGAACGTGGAGGAACTGAAACAGGTGCCTATGTCTTATACCAAGGAGTTGTATAAGGACTATTGTACCGACAAGATAGACTGTTATCTCGTCAAACTCCAGATCGACAAAATGGCCCATTCCATGTATGGCTTCCTGTTCTATCCCAAGAATGCCCAGCCTGGCAAGCATCCCGTAGTGCTCTGTCCTCCAGGAGCAGGCATCAAGACCATCAAGGATCCTATGCGCAACAAGTATTATGCCGAGAATGGCTTTGTTCGATTTGAGGTGGAGATTCACGGCCTCGACCCACGCATTTCGTCAGAGACTTTTGGCGAGATCAGTCGTGCTTTCAACGACCGTAATGGCGGTTATTTGGCCAATGGGTTGGAGAACAAGGACATTTATTATATGAAGCATGTCTATGTAGGCTTGGTTCGTTGTATCGATTTCCTGACTTCGCTTCCCGAGTGGGATGGCAAGAATGTTGCTGTGCAGGGCGGCAGTCAGGGCGGAGCCTTGGCCATTATCGCAGCAGGACTCGACAGTCGTGTCACCCAATGTGTAGCCAATCATCCTGCTCTTAGCGACATGGCGGGTTACGCGGCTAAGGGCGGAACGGGCGGTTATCCACACTTCTGCCGTCAGCCTCAGATATTGAGCAATAAGGACTGTCTCAACACCCTGGCTTACTTCGATGTAGTCAATTTTGCCCGTTACGTCAAGGCTCCTACTTATCTTACATGGGGCTACAACGATGTGACCTGTCCTCCAACAACCAGCTATGCTGTCTGGAACACGCTGAAATGTACTAAGGAGAGTCTGCTTACCCCGATCAACGAGCATTGGACGACAACAGAAACCAACCGCGGACAGATGGAGTGGATAAAAGCACATCTTCTGAAATAAGCAGCTAAGCAAAATTGGCTGAAAATGACGGAACTGTCCTATTTGCGAAAACTCAGTAATCTGACAGGCGGAATCAGTAGATAAAACCAATATTGAGGCAAAATAACCCACCAATATACTTGTCAACCTCATAAAAAACTGCAAAAAAAATAGCAATATTTGGCTGTTTGACCAAATATTGCTATTTTTGCATGCTTTAAAGTAACAAACTAGTTTGAGATAATGTCATTAATAGAGATTCGAAAGGTCGAAAACAAGAAGGACTTGAAGACGTTCATCGACTTCCATTACGACCTATACGAGGGCAACGAGTATGATGTGCCCAACCTGTTCAGCGACGAAATGAATACCCTCAGCAAGGACCGCAATGCCGCTTTTGAGTTTTGCGAGTCCGAATATTTTCTTGCCTATAAGGACGGAAAGTTGGCGGGTCGTGTCGCTGCTATCATCAACCACAAGGCCAACGAGCGCTGGAACTGCAAGTCGGTGCGCTTTGGCTGGATCGACTTCATCGACGACCGTGAAGTGTCCAAGGCTCTTCTGCAGGCTGTAGAAGACTATGGCAAGTCTAAGGGAATGGACAATGTGGTAGGTCCGCTTGGCTTTACTGATATGGATCCTGAAGGCATGCTTACCTGGGGATTCGACCAGTTGGGCACCATGCCCACCATCTACAACTATTCCTATTACCCCGAGCATATAGAGGCTCTCGATGGCTACGAGGTCGACAACAAGTACGTAGAGTACAAGCTCATCGTGCCTGATACCGTGCCCGAGAAATACGCCAAGATTGCTGCCATGATAGAGAAAAGATACAATCTGCATGTGCGCAAGCTTACCAAGAAAGATGTTTTCCAGGGCGGTTATGGTCAGAAGATTTTCGAACTGATCAATGCCACTTACAAAGACCTCTATGGCTACTCCGAGCTCTCGCAGAAGCAGATAGACCAGTTGATTCATTCTTATCTGAGTTTCCTCGACTTCAATCTCATTACCTGCATCGAGGACTGGAGCGAGGCCGAGCACAAGATGGTGGGCATCGGCATCACCATACCTTCATTGGCAAAGGCTCTGCAGAAGTGTCGTCGCGGCCGTCTGTTCCCCTTTGGCTGGTGGCACGTGCTGCGCGCCATCAAGATGCACAAGACCAAGATTGTCGACCTGCTGCTCGTAGGCATCCTTCCCGAGTATCGTGCCAAGGGAGCCAATGCGCTTCTCTTTGCCGACCTCATTCCCCGTTACCAGGCTTATGGCATCGAGTGGGGTGAGACCCAGGTGGAGATGGAAGCCAATGCCGGTGTGCAAGGTCAGTGGGGAGTTTTGAACCCCATCTTGCACAAGCGTCGCAATTGTTACAAGAAGATTATCAAGTAAAGGAAAATTCAACCAAGCTTTCTTTTTCCCAGGAAGCTTACATACTTTACAGATTCTCAGAGCCAGTGAATCTTGAGAGTACAACAACATAACAATCTTGAAAAAAATATAGGAGGAAAATATGGCAGAGGAAAACAACAATACAGTACAATATACTGATGACAACATCCGGCACTTGAGTGATATGGAGCATGTACGTACCCGTCCTGGTATGTACATCGGACGTTTGGGCGATGGCAATCTGCCCGAAGACGGCATCTATGTGCTCTTGAAGGAGGTGGTCGATAACTCCATCGACGAGTTCAAGATGGGCGCCGGAGCGCGACTCGAAATCGACATCGAGGACAATCTTCGTGTCAGCGTGCGCGATTATGGCCGAGGCATTCCGCAGGGCAAGCTTGTCGAGGCTGTCAGCGTGCTCAATACTGGTGGCAAGTACGACAGCAAGGCCTTCAAGAAGAGTGTGGGCCTGAATGGTGTGGGTGTGAAGGCGGTCAATGCCCTCAGCTCTCATTTCGAGGTGAAGTCTTTCCGCGAGGGAAAGGTGCGCCATCTTGTCTTCGAACGGGGCATTCTGAAGAGCGACAAGACCTCAAAGACCGAGGATGAGAACGGAACCTACATCTTTTTCGAGCCCGACAACACTCTCTTCAAGAACTACAGTTTCCACGATGACATCGTGGAGACGATGCTTCGCAACTACACCTATCTCAATACGGGCCTTACCATCATGCACAATGGTCGTCGCATCCTGAGCCGCCACGGTTTGCAGGATCTTCTTACCGACAACATGACCAATGACGGCCTCTACGACATCGTCCACATGAAGGGCGAGGACATCGAGGTGGCTTTCACCCACACCAACCAGTATGGCGAGGAGTACTATTCCTTTGTCAACGGTCAGCACACCACGCAGGGCGGAACTCATCAGAGCGCCTTCAAGGAGCACATTGCCAAGACCATCAAGGAATTCTTCGGTAAGTACGAGTATGGCGACATTCGCAACGGCCTGGTGGCAGCTATAGCCATCAATGTCGAGGAACCCGTCTTCGAGAGTCAGACGAAGATCAAGCTCGGCAGTACCACGATGACTCCCAATGGCGGCGAGACCATCAACAAGTATGTGGGCGATTTTCTGAAGAAAGAGGTGGACAACTATCTGCACATCCATAAAGACGTGGCCGAGGTGCTGGAGAGCAAGATCAAGGAGAGTGAGCGCGAGCGAAAGGCGATGGCTGGCGTCACCAAGCTGGCGCGCGAGCGTGCCAAGAAGGCCAATCTGCACAACCGCAAGTTGCGCGACTGCCGCATCCATTTCAGCGACGCCAAGAACGAACGCAAGGAGGAAAGCTCCATCTTCATTACAGAGGGCGATTCTGCCAGCGGAAGCATCACCAAGAGCCGCGACGTGAACACTCAGGCTGTGTTCTCCCTGCGCGGTAAGCCGCTCAACAGCTTTGGTCTTACCAAGAAAGTGGTGTACGAGAACGAGGAGTTCAATCTTCTCCAGGCAGCCCTCGATATAGAGGACGGTCTCGACTCGCTGCGTTACAACAAGGTTGTCGTGGCTACCGATGCCGATGTCGACGGAATGCACATCCGTCTGCTTATCATCACCTTCTTCCTGCAGTTCTTCCCCGACCTCATCAAGAAAGGCCATGTCTACGTGCTGCAGACGCCTTTGTTCCGTGTGCGCAACAAGCGAACCAAGATAAAGAACAAGCAGGCCATAGCCGATGCCGATGCCAAGTTGGGGCCGAAGGAGAAGAAGAGCGACTTCATCACGCACTATTGCTATAGCGACGAGGAGCGCCAGCAGTCCATCCGCGACTTGGGACCTGATCCTGAAATCACCCGATTCAAGGGTCTCGGCGAGATTTCTCCCGAAGAGTTTGCCCATTTCATCGGTCCTGACATGCGACTGGAACAAGTCACTCTGCACAAAACCGACCAGGTGCAGAAACTCTTAGAGTACTACATGGGCAAGAACACCATGGAGCGCCAGAACTTCATTATCGACAACTTGGTGATCGAGGAAGATATTCCAGATGAAGACTCTGATCCGCTGGATTAGAATTGATAGTCACGGGTTAACAAAAAGGCACGGATTTGTCTTAACTCCTCAGCGACCGTAGGGAGCGATAACTCCTTTAACTCCTTTAACTTCTGAGCTTGCGAAACTCAAGTAAAATATGAATTTATGAAGAAATATCTATTGTTTGCACTGGTGGCATTCCTGGCAGTAACTTCTGCCAGTGCCCAGATGCGCATCAGAATGGGCAAGAACAGCCCGATAGAGAAGTTGGGCAGGGCAGAGATAGCCATTGCCAATCTCTATGTCGACAGCGTCGACGAGAACAAGCTTGTCGAGGACGCCATTCGTGGCATGTTGGAGAAGCTCGACCCGCATTCCTCTTACACCACAGCCAAGGAGACACAGGCGATGAATGAGTCGCTCAACGGCTCTTTTGATGGCATCGGTGTGCAGTTTAACATGGTCGACGACTCACTCCTCGTCATTCAGCCCGTTGTCAACGGGCCTTCCGAGAAAGTGGGCATCATAGCCGGCGACCGCATTGTGGCAGTCAACGACACAGCCATCGCAGGCGTCAAGATGAGCAAGGAAGAAATCATGAAGCGCCTTCGCGGACCCAAGGGAACCATAGTCAACCTTACTGTTGTGCGCCGTGGCATCAAGGACAAGCTTTCCTTCCGTGTCAAGCGCGACAAGATACCAGTCACCACGATGGATGCAGCCTATATGATTCGCCCCGGAATCGGATACATCCGTCTGGGCAGCTTCGGAATGACCAGCCACAAGGAGGTTTCTGTCGCTATGGACTCGCTCAAGAAGAAAGGCATGAAAGACCTCATCTTCGACCTTCAGGACAATGGTGGAGGCTATCTTCAGACGGCAGCCAAGATAGCCAACGAGTTCTTGGAGAAAGGCGACCTCATCGTCTACACCAATGGCCGTACAGCGCCTCGACAGGAGTTCCGTGCTGAGGCCAACGGACGCTGGCGCAAGGGCAAGCTCGTGGTTCTCACCAACGAGTTCTCGGCTTCGGCAGCCGAGATCGTGTCGGGTGCCATACAAGACCAAGACCGAGGCGTTGTCGTAGGCCGTCGCACTTTTGGCAAGGGATTGGTGCAGCGTCCTCTTACCTTTGAGGATGGAAGCGAGATACGTCTCACCATAGCCCATTACTATACGCCGAGCGGCCGATGCATCCAGAAGCCTTACAAGAAGGGCGAGCGCGAGGATTATGCCATGGATCTCGACAACCGCTACAAGCACGGCGAGTTCACCAACCAGGACAGCATCCATCTGTCCGACTCTCTGAAGTATTACACCCTGCGCAAGCATCGTGTGGTTTATGGCGGCGGAGGCATCATGCCCGATTATTTCGTGCCGCTCGATACGACCAAGTACACCAAGATGCACCGCTTGCTTACAGCCAAGAGCATCGTCATCAACCACAGCCTGAAGTTCATCGACGCCCATCGCCAAGAGCTGGAGAGCCAGTACAAGGATTTTGGTAAGTTCCTGGCAAGCTATGAGGTTCCTCAGAGCCTTGTAGAGGAAATCATCGCCGATGGCAAGAAAGAGAAAATAGAGCCCCGTGACGCCGCCGAATTGGCTCAGACGAGGAAATACCTGTCCATACAGCTCAAAGCCCTTGTAGCGCGAGATATTTGGGATATGAGCCAATATTTCCAGGTTTGGAACGAGACGAACGAGATTGTGATGCGTGCGGTGAAGCTGCTCACTACGGGGAAATAGCATAAGTAGGAGAGCCAAATCTTCCAATATTCCAGTTCTTCCAATATTCCAATAAGCATTTGATTTTTCAAACCCTTTTTTAGAGACTCTATAACTACTTAATAATTAATTAGTTATATATATATAATAAAAGGAAATGGAAAATGCAAAAAAATAATTGGAAGAATTGGAATTGGAAGATTCGATAAGGTTTTCTTCCTCTAAAAGGCTTATTCTCAAATGGTTAGCTTCTCTGTGCGTATTCCAGTTACAGGGGCAGCAGAGGACAAATCCACTAAAAAGAGAGGATTTTGACACTTGAAACAGTGCAAAATCCCCTCTTTTTTATTTTTTATTCAAGTTTCGCAAGTAAGCCCCACACGCCCTGAAAGGGCAGAAGCTCTTAGCCCAGGGCATCGCCCTGGGTTGTTTGGGGCGGTAACCTGTCGCCCTGTAAGGGCAAAAGCTTTAAAACTCCAGGCAATATATAAAGCTGTTGCCCTTACAGGGCGCATTGCTGATTGCCATTATACCCAGGGCGATGCCCTGGGCTAAGAGCTTTTGGGCCTTCAGCCCGTACTTGAACCACATGCGAAACTTCAGTTTTGAGTCCACTTTAAAAAGTAGTTTTTGGTTCTTTTCCCTATAAAATGCCATTTGATTATCAGATGGTTACATTTGAAGAAATCATCAAAAATGACTTTTTCAAGTGGGCTCAGTTTTTTATAGTTGGGAAAATATTTTTTCCCAGTTGGATAAATCAAATGGAGTCTCTTTAAAAATTAATTTTTCCCATGCATTTTGTCCCATTTCAGGTAGATTCCTGCAAGAATTGTGCCCGAAATGCTGTGCCAGGCGCAACTAATGGCACAAGGAAGGACGGCAAGTGGCTGGGCGGCAAAGAAGTTTCCGGCCAGGACGGTGGCAAGACCGGCGTTCTGCATTCCCACCTCGATGCTGATGGTGCGCTTCTTGGCTGTGTTGAAGCCAGCCAGCTTACCGGCCAGCCAGCCGAGGCAATAGCCCAGGGTGTTGTGGCAGAAGACGACGGCAAAGGTCCAGAGGAAGAGCATCATGCCGCGTGCCACGAGGTCGTCGTGAACGGTAGAGATAACGCCGCCCACGATAAACGCCAGGCAGGTGACGCTGATGCCGGGCATCAGGCTCTGAATGGTGGGGAAACACTCCCTCTTGCCGTAAATGTAGTTGAGTGTGCAGCCGATGGCTACAGGGATGATGGTGACGAGCAGAATGCCCTGGAACATGCCGATGGCGTCGATATGGATGATTTCGCCGGCTGTAATCTTCATCAGCAGTGGCGTCATGACAGGAGCGAGGATGGTGGAGGCACAGGTCATTCCCACCGAGAAAGCTACGTCGCCATGACAGAGATAGCTCATGATGTTGCTCGACACACCGCCAGGACAACTGCCAACGAGCAGAATGCCGAGGGCAAGGGCGGGGTCGAGGTGCCATACGTGGACAAGGAGGTAGGCCACGCCCGGCATGATGATGAACTGGGCGCAGGCACCGATGAAGACATCAAGGGGGCGTTGCGCCAAAATCTTGAAATCGTTGGTGGTGAGAGTCAGTCCCATGGTGAGCATGATGATGCCGAGAATGACGGTCTGGGTGATTCCGCGTACCCAGTCGAAGGTATGTGGGAAGAAGAAAGTGAATACAGCTACTCCTATCACGAAGATGGAGGTGTAATTGGCCAGCACACGGCTGAGCGCCTGAAATAAATGTAACATAACCTATATATTTTTAGAATGTTTGTCGCCCTCTTATAAACGTTCTGTTCGGAATGTGGATGCAAAAGTAGTGATTATATTTGTTGTGAGCAAAGGTTTTTGTCGATTTTTTCGTGAATTCCTTTTTATTTTTGATACAATTGTGTAACTTTGCACAAAATATAAGATATTACGGAATGAACGAAGATTTTGACATAAGAAATGAGTCGGTTTCGCCTGCTGAAAAGGAATTCGAGAAGGCGCTGCGACCCTTGAAGTTCTCTGACTTCAGCGGACAGACGGGCGTGGTGGACAACCTGCAGGTGTTTGTCGAGGCTGCCAAGTATCGCGGCGAACCGCTCGATCATACTCTGCTGCACGGTCCACCAGGACTGGGCAAGACGACGCTGAGCAACATCATCGCCAACGAGCTGGGCGTGGGATTGAAGATTACATCGGGCCCTGTGCTCGACAAGCCGGGCGATCTGGCAGGCATTCTTACCTCGCTGGAACCCAACGACGTGCTCTTCATCGACGAGATTCACCGTCTGTCGCCCGTAGTGGAAGAATATCTCTACTCGGCCATGGAGGACTATCGCATCGACATCATGATCGACAAGGGTCCGTCGGCTCGCAGCATTCAGATCGACCTCAATCCCTTTACCCTTGTAGGAGCCACTACCCGCAGCGGTTCGCTCACAGCGCCTCTGCGTGCCCGTTTCGGCATCAACCTGCACTTGGAGTACTACAATCCGCCGACGTTGCAAAAGATCGTGAAGCGCAGCGCCATGCTCCTGAAAGTGCCTATCGAGGAAGAGGCTGCGGCTGAGATTTCGCGCCGCTCACGCGGTACGCCCCGTATCGCCAACTCGCTGTTGCGCCGTGTGCGCGACTTCGCCCAGGTGAAAGGCAACGGCACCATTACCTACGACATTGCTGAGTTCTCGCTCCGTGCGCTCAACATCGACCAGTATGGTCTGGACGAGATTGACAACAAGATTCTCACCACCATCATCGACAAGTTTCATGGCGGACCGGTGGGCGTGGGAACGATTGCCACAGCCATTGGCGAGGATGCCGGAACCATCGAGGAGGTGTACGAGCCTTACCTCATCATGGAGGGATTCATCAAGCGAACCTCGCGCGGCCGCATGGCCACTAAGCTTGCCTACGACCATCTGGGACGCAATCCCTATGGCAGCAACATCATGCAGGGAGACTTGTTTGGGTGAAGAACGAAGAGAGAAGTATTCAATAGTTTGAAGCTTCAATCTTCGTTTCACACAATATAATTTAGATTCTAAAAAAGAAGGACAAGAGAATTCTTCACTCTTCACTTAAAAAACATGAGAATAGGAATATTTACGGGTACCTTCGATCCATTTACGATAGGACATCAGAACATTGCGGAGCGTGCTCTGCCGATGTTTGACAAGCTTGTGATTGCCGTGGCAATGAGCAAGCTGAAGCATGCTAACGAGGAGATAGAGAAGCGTGTGGAGGACATCAAGGCTGTTTTCCCGAAGGAATGTGCAGAACTGGTGGATGCAGGAGATGCTTCTAAGGGATTCCGCCTGGAGGTGGTTTCCTACGATGACCTTACCATCGACCTGGCGCATCGTCTGGGAGCCAAGTTCTTAGTGAGAGGCGTAAGAAGCGCCAAGGATTTCGAGTATGAGCGTGAGCAGGCTGACATCAACAAGCAGTTGGGCGGTGTAGAGACCATCCTGCTATTCTCTGATCCCCGCTACAGCAGCATCAGTTCCACGCTCGTCAGGGAGTTGAGATTCTTCGGAAGAGAAGTGGATGAATTCCTGCCTAAGAAGTGAAGAGTGAAGAACGAAGAGTGAAGAATTCAAGAGCTTAAAAAAAAGATAATAAAAATATTATAGTATATAAATGGAGAATAGGAACGAAAAGGTGTTGTCTTAACTCCTTTAACTCCTTTAACTCCTTAACTCCTTAACTCCATAAGAAGTATGATAACATATAGTGTAGAAGGCGTGAAAATGCCTAAAATCAAGAAGCGCGAAACCAGCGCATGGATTCGAAAAGTGGCTGCTTCACACGGACGCAAAGTGGGCGAGGTGGGCTACATGTTTGTAGACGACGAGAAGATTCTCGAGGTCAACAACGAGTATTTGGGCCATGACTATTACACCGATGTCATCACCTTCGATTACGATGAGGGCGATGTCATCAACGGCGATATTGTCATCTCGCTCGATACTGTGCGCACCAATGCCGAGCAGTTCGGCAAGACCTACGACGACGAGTTGCATCGTGTCATCATTCACGGCATCCTGCACCTGTGTGGCATCAACGACAAGGGCCCGGGCGAGCGCGAGATCATGGAGGATAACGAGAACAAGGCTCTCGCCATGCTCGAAGGTGCTTCGATATTGAAACAGTAAAGACGTCTTTTGTGTGGAATTGGCAGGAAAGCAATCTTGCAGCATTCTCTGTATTGCTATGTGCTCTCCAGCCAATCCTGACACTTAAAAATCGCCCCATTATTTATCCCTTTTTCGACTAACCGACTTTTCATTAACTTCCACTTAAATCGAAAGGCTGTTTTTGCGTAAACAGCTTGCTTATAGAAGGTTGCTGTCTTGCATTATGTACACGAATCCACTATTTTACTAAGTGAAATAGCTTTTGTTTGATTTTTTAGCTATCTTTGCAGAAGATTAGCTGCACTCGGCAATTTGAAAGCAAGCTTTCATTGCGCTCATTTGCAAAATCTTTGCAGAAGATTAGCTGCATCTCAGCATAATATTCAAGCAAGCTTGATATTCTGCATTCGATTTGCATAATCTTTGCAAAAGAAAAGATTAGCTGCATTCGGCAAAAAATAATATCAATATAACCTATGAAACAATTAGCATTATCCTGCGTGTTGTCGCTGACAACCGTTTTCTCAGTTCAGGCGCAGCAGATGCCCGTCTATTTGGACGACACCAAGCCCGTAGAGCAACGCATCGAGGACGCCCTCTCCCGCATGACCTTGCAGGAGAAAATAAGAGTTATTCACGCCCAGAGCAAGTTTTCATCGGCTGGAGTTCCACGATTGGGATTTCCTGACTTCTGGACTGACGATGGTCCACACGGTGTGCGCCCCGACGTGCTGTGGGACGAATGGGACCAGGCAGGACAGACCAACGACTCGTGTGTGGCTTTCCCTGCCCTTACCTGTCTTGCAGCCTCCTGGAACCCTCAGATAAGCCGTATCTACGGCGAGGCATTGGGCGAGGAGGCTCTCTATCGTGGCAAGGACATGATCTTGGGACCCGGCGTCAACATCTACCGCACTCCCCTCAACGGACGTAACTTCGAGTACATGGGCGAAGACCCTTATCTCGCCTCTGTCATGGTAGTGCCCTACGTACAGGGACTGCAGTCGAAGGGCGTGTCGGCATGCGTGAAGCACTATTGTCTGAACAACGACGAGGAATATCGCCATCAGGTGAACGTGAAGGTGAGCGACCGTGCCCTGCACGAAATCTATCTGCCTGCCTTCAAGACTGCCGTTGAGCAAGGCAAGGCATGGGCCATCATGGGCGCATACAACCTGTATCGCAACGAGCACAACTGCCATAACCAGTACACCCTGAACAAGATTCTGAAGAACGACTGGCAGTTCGACGGAGTGGTGGTGAGCGACTGGGGTGGAGCCCACGACACCGACCAGGCTGTGAGGAACGGACTCGACATGGAGTTCGGCTCCTGGACCAACGGATTGAGCTGGGGCGCTTCCAACGCCTACGACAGCTATTATCTCGCCCGTCCCTATCTGAAGGCCATACAGGAAGGCAAATACACCACACGTGAGCTCGACGAGAAGGTGCGTCGCGTGCTGCGACTCTTCTATCGCACCACGATGAACCGCCATCGTCCTCACGGCTTCCTCTGTTCCGACGGACATTACGCCACAGCCCGACAGATAGCCGAGGAAGGCATCGTGCTGTTGCAGAACCGCAACCGCGTGCTGCCCATCAACACCCAGAAGGTGCGCCATGTGCTCGTGGTGGGCGAGAACGCCATCAAGATGATGACCGTGGGCGGAGGCAGCTCCTCGCTCAAGGTACAGCGGGAGATTTCCCCTCTGCAGGGCCTGCAGGCACGACTGGCCAAAGACGGCGTGGAGGTTGACTTTGCCCGAGGCTATGTGGGCGATGTGACTGGCGCTTACAATGGTGTCACCACAGGTCAGAACTTGGAAGACAAGCGCAGCGAGGCAGAACTCATCGCTGAGGCTGTAGAGAAGGCGAAAGCTGCCGACTGTGTCATCCTCTTCGGTGGACTCAACAAGAGCGACTATCAGGACTGCGAAGGCCACGACCGACAGCAGTACGAGTTGCCCTATGCGCAGGACAAGCTTATCACAGCTCTGGCTGCTGCCAACAAGAACTTCGTCTATGTCAACATCTCGGGCAACGCTGTGGCCATGCCTTGGCGCGACAAGGTTCCCGCCATCGTGCAGGGCTGGTATTTAGGCTCTGAGGCGGGCGAGGCTTTGGCTGCTGTCCTCACGGGCGACGCCAACCCATCGGGCAAGCTGCCCTTCACCTGGGTGAAGTCTTTGCAGGATGTGGGCGCCCATGCCCTCAACACCTATCCCGGAACCTGGCGAAAGGAGGGTGGATCCAAGACCGAGGGCAACATCATCGACGAGGAATACAAAGAAGGCATCTATGTGGGCTATCGCTGGGCCGACCGCGAGAAGCAGCGTCCTGTGTTCGCCTTCGGACACGGTTTGAGCTACACCCAGTTCGCCATCAGCAATCTGCGTGCCGACAAGGCATCGATGACAGCTGCCGACTCCATCACCTTCACCGTACAGGTAAAGAACATCGGTCAGCGTGCCGGATCTGAGACCGTACAGCTCTATGTGCACGATGCCAAGGCCTCGGTCGACCGTCCGCTCAAGGAGCTGAAAGGCTTCTGCAAGGTGAGTCTGCAGCCTGGCGAGAGCAAGGACGTCAGCATCACTCTTGGCAAGGACGCCCTCAGCTTCTACGACGAGACCACAGCAAGCTGGAAGGCTGAGCCAGGACTGTTTGAGGCCTGGGTAGGCAATGCCTCCGACAATCTGAAGTTGCGTAAATCTTTCCAACTGAAATAATCCCCGAATAATCATTAAACTTAAGCTGGTTCAGAAGTTATAGAAGTTAAAGAAGTTATCACTCCCTTCGGTCGTTAGAAGTTAAAGCCAACAGCCTTTTTGGTTGAAGATTTAGCTGTAAAGCATATGGCTTTAACTTCTCTAACTTCTTTAAATTCTTTAACTTCCCCATTTGCGAAAGTTGAGTAATAAGATATCAGCATGAAAAAGAATCTGTTATTAGCATCATTCATCCTGTTGGGGACTTTGCTGTCTCCTTCAGCCTTTGCCGCGCGCAAGAAACTGCCGCCCATGAACGAGTACGTCGGACAACTCATGTCGCGCATGACGCTTCAGGAGAAGATCGGCCAGCTCAACCTCATGGTGGCGGGCGACATCACCACGGGCAGCACTATGGACACTCAGGTGGCGGGCGACATCGCTGCCGGCAAGATGGGAGGCGTGTTCAACATCAAGGGCTTCGACAAGATCAAAGCCCTGCAGGACGTGGCCATCCGCAAGAGCCGACTCGGTATTCCGCTCCTCGTGGGCATGGACGTCATACACGGCTACGAAACCATCTTCCCCATACCGCTCGCCCTCTCCTGCTCGTGGAACGAGGAAGCTCTGAGACAGGTGGGCGCTGTGTCGGCACGCGAGGCAAGCGCCGATGGCATCAACTGGACCTTCTCGCCTATGGTCGACGTGGCTCTCGATGCCCGCTGGGGACGCATCAGCGAAGGCTTCGGCGAGGACCCATACCTCAGTGGTGTCTTGGGAGCAGCCATGACTCGCGGCTATCAGCAGGCTGACATGAGCCGTGAGACCATCGTCCCCAAAGACCACATCATGGCTTGTCTCAAGCATTTCGCCCTCTATGGAGCCGTTGAGGCAGGCAAGGAGTACAACACCACCGACATGAGCAAGATACGCATGTACAACCAGTTTCTGCCTCCCTATAAGGCTGTGGTCGACGCTGGTGTGGGAAGCGTCATGTCGTCGTTCAACCTCATCGACTATGTGCCTGCCACGGCAAGCCATTGGATGATGACCGACGTGCTGCGCAAGCAATGGAACTTCCAGGGCTTCGTCGTGACCGACTATGGCTCTATCGGCGAGATTCTGCAGCATGGCACAGCCCGCGACCTCAAGGAAGCCTCCGAGCAGTCGCTCCTGGCCGGAACCGATATGGACATGTGCTCGCAGGGCTTCGTGAGATTCCTGGAACAGAGCGTCAAGGAAGGCAAGGTGAGCGAGGCTGACATCGACATCGCCTGCCGTCGCATCTTAGAGGCTAAATACAAGCTGGGACTCTTCGAGGATCCTTACCGTTACTGCGACAGCAAGCGACATAAGACCGACATCTTTACCGCTGCCCATCGCCAGACCGCACGCGACATTGCCGCCGAGACCTTCGTCCTGCTCAAGAACGACCGTCAGCTGCTGCCCCTCAGCAAGCAGGGCAAGATAGCCCTCATCGGTCCCCTGGCCGACACACGCAGCAACATGAGCGGAACCTGGAGCGTGGCTGCCACCCCCGACCGCTATTCCTCTCTGCGTGAGAGCATGGAGAAAGCCCTCGAGGGCAAGGCGACGCTGCTCTATGCACAGGGCTGCAACGTGGTGTACGACGAACAGGAGCAGAAGGACGGTGAGTTGGGCAAGACCATCGCCCGAGGCGACGATGCGCAGATGGAGGCAGAAGCCCTTGAGGTTGCACGCCAGGCTGACGTCATCGTGTGCGCCATGGGCGAGACTGCCGATATGAGTGGCGAATGTGCCAGCCGCACCGACCTTCGTATGCCCGACGCCCAGCGCCATCTGCTCGCTCAGCTCGCCAGGACGGGAAAGCCTATCGTACTGCTCAACTTCTCGGGTCGTCCCACCGTCCTTACTTGGGAACAGGAGCATCTGCCTGCCATCATGAACGTGTGGTTTGGCGGTTCTGAGGCTGCCGATGCCATCTGCGACGTCATCTTCGGCGACAAGGTGCCTTGTGGTAAGCTCACCGCCTCTATGCCCAAGACTACAGGACAGGAGCCTCTCTACTACAACCATCAGAACACGGGCCGTCCCGTGCCCGACGACAATCCCCGTTTTGCCAAGTTTGCCAGCAACTATCTCGACGTGCGCAACGGTGCTCTCTATCCCTTCGGCTACGGCTTGAGTTACACCACTTTCGAGTATGGACCGCTGCAGATCAGTGCTGACCACACCGCCACTGTCCGTGTCACCAATACTGGCAGTCGCGCTGCCGACGAGATTGTGCAGCTCTACATCCGCGACAAGGTGGCAAGCATCTCCCGTCCTGTGAAGGAGCTGAAGGCATTCCGTCGCATCCACCTTGCTGCTGGCGAGAGTCAGGATGTTAGCTTCCAGATAACTCCCGACATGCTGAAGTTCTACAATGCCGACCTGCAGTATGTCCTCGAACCCGGTGAGTTCGATATTATGGTGGGGCCCAACAGCCGTGACACCAAGAACGGAACAATCAGTGTGAAGTAAAGTCATCCCCCTAAGAGCATCCTTTTGGGTCATAATAGACGACCGGCGCCGGTCGTCTATTGTGACCTTTCTTGGTCGTAATAGATGCCCCCTGCGGGGCTCTTATAGCACTTTCAAAATGCTGCGATGCCGCTTTTCTTTTGCAAAGGAAATGCAAATCGAATGCAGAATGTCAAGCTTGCTTGAATATTTTGCTGCGATGCAGCTTTTCTTCTGCAAAGATACAACATATTTCGGCTGTTTGTTCAAAAACGGAATGACTTGTTAAGCAAAACAGCGAAAGAAAGGCAAGAAGCAGCGATGTAAGTTGTTGTGTATGTGTAAATTACATGGGCAACGATTTTTAGCATCCTATTTAGTTTTTGATGAACAATGCGAAAAGTAGAATAGTCATTTAGTCATTAGTCATTAGTCATTTTCGCGTTTTAGTTCTGCTGAGGGGAAATTCCCCCTCTCCTTAGAACGTTCCGATCTTCCTTACATCCTCCTCGAAGGAGTCTTTGTCGTTGATGGCACCTTTCTTGATATGTGCTCTGTAGTTGTAGATGGTGTTGACACTGTAATGCAGGAACTCCGCTATTTTGCTGCTGTCTGTGATGCCCAATCGGATAAGGGCGAAGATGCGGATATGGGTGGAGAGTTGTTCCTTCTTGGGCTGTTCTATGCGCTCTTCTGGGCGCAGCAGGGCATTGAAGGAATCGAGGAAATGGGGGAAGAGATGGAGAAAGGCGGAGTCGAAGTTGGTGTAGAATTCCTCTAACTCCTCTTCCTTGAAGTCCTGTGGACGTGTCATTTCGTACAACTCGTCATACTGGCGTGCCTTCAGTTTCTTGTGCACTCTCTTGCGCAGATCCTCTATCTTGTTGATATAGATGGAGCAGAGGCTCATAAATCTGCCCACATACTCTTCCTTGACACGGTTGGCGTCGGTGAGTTCGTGGTTGACCACAGAGAGCTGGCTGTTGGTGCAGGAGAGCTGCTCGTTGAGCGACTTGAGCTGTGCATTGAGCTCGTGCAGTTGGCGGTTGGTCTTGGCGAGGTCGTCTCTTGCGATGGCGAGTTTATGTCGCTGTCGGCTGACGTAGAACACGCCGATGAGGAGCATCAACGCCAGGATGCTGATGATGCAGAGGGTATAGTTCTGTCGCCTGTTGTACTGGTCGTTCTCGTCTTTGTACATCTTGGCGATGACCGACAGCAGGGGCGATATCTGGGCCAGTCGCTGTCGTGAGCCGAAACGGTTGGCGCTGATGCTACTGAAACTGATGTACTTGTAGGCTCTGTCGACATCGTTGAGGCCCATGAGCTGGTTGGCCATTTCCCACATGGATCCTTGGTCCATGACGCCGTTCCTGATGTCGCTGAGGACTGATTCTGCCAGCCAGTACATCATGCGGGTGCTGTCGTTCTCTGCCTTGTATGCTAAATAGCGGTAGAGGGTGACGAGGGCGTAGGGATGCGACCCTTTCTCTACGTGGCTGAGCCACTGGTCGTTGATGCGCATGGCTTCCCGATTGTCATGGGCATTGAGGGCGTCGAGTTCACGATACTGAAATACCGAATTGCTGGTGGGGGGAAGGGCAGCATACATTCGTTGCCGGTATTCGGCTGCCATGGCGCCGTATTGCGCCTCGGGGGTGATGGGGTTGCGGTAGTATATGATTTCGCCGTATACGTGGTTGTAAGCCATATAATACGTGCCCTTGGCAATGTTGTCAAGCTGGGTGGTGTCGATGGCGTTGAGGGTGTTGAGCGCCTCGATAAACTTGCCTGTGCTGGAGCAGCGGATGGCGATGAGTGCCTGGCACTTACCTACTTCTGAGTGCTTGCCCGTCTGCCGGGCAATCTTGATGCAGCGTTTGAGGTAGATGATGGCAGAGTCGTTGACGAAGGGCGTGTACTCTTCGTATAGCCGATAGGAGAGTTGGTATTCGGCATGTAGGTTTTTGGCTTGCGAGAGCTGTTGCTGCAGCTGTCGGATGCGCTGTTCTTTGCGGCTGACGTATTGGGCAGAGTGGTCTATCGCCTCGTCGATGCAGTGGAGCAGGGAGTCGACACTCTCTGGGGTCTGTGCATGACCAATGAGAACTGACAGCGCAAGGAAAAGTTGCGTAGTAAGGATGAGTTTTATGCTTTGTTTAGCTTTCTTCATTTTCAGGTATTTTGCTGTTAGTCTGCAAAAATATGAAAATTTTTTAAAACACGCAAGAACAAAGCAAAAAATAATGATAGTTGAGGTGTTTTTCAGGAGTTTCTTCAGGAGTTTTTTCAGGAGTTAAAGGAGTTAAGGAGTTAAGGAGTTAAGACAAATGTCTTGAGGGAATATTTAATTAATGGAGTTTTTTCAGGAGTTTCTTCAGGAGTTAAAGGAGTTAAGGAGTTAAGGAGTTAAGACAACTGTCTTGAGGGTTTAATTAAAGGAGTTAAGGCAACAGTATTTTGGCGTAGTTTTTTAACAACAAAGCATATGTCTTAACTCCTTAACTCCTTAACTTCTTAACTTCTTAACTCCTTAACTCCTTAACTTCTTTAACTCCTTAACTCCTTAATGAGATGCAGGGGAAAATTACTTCTGGAATACGCGAACGTAGTCCACCTCCATGGTGGCAGGTAAGCAAGATGGGTCTACGCCCTGACCGCCGCCCCAGGTACCGCCCCAGGCGAGGTTGAGGATGGGGTAGAAGGCTGCATCGAAAGGCCATGCCTCCTTGCCGCTGCCGTCGTTGCGATAGGTGAGGAGTTTCTCGCCATCCACATAGAAGGTCATGTATTCTGCTGTCCACTCCATACCGTAGGTGTGGAACTCGGTCTGTGAGTTGCTGATCTTGCGGCGTGCAGACTCGATGGTTGTGCCGGAGTTGTTGTACTTGGTGCAGTGGATGGTGGAAACAACCACGTCGGGGTCGTAGCCCACAGACTCCATGATGTCGATCTCGCCATCACCAGGCCATTGCTGCCAATTGACAGGCATCATCCAGAATGCGGGCCATGTGCCCTTGCCCTTAGGGAGCTTGATGCTTGCCTCGATGTATCCGTACTTCCAACCTGTGGACTCACGAGCGTAGAGACGAGCGCTCTTGATGGTGCCGCCATCGTCGAGGAGGTTGATCTTCAGTGTTCCGTTGGAAACCTGTGCCACCTTGTCCTCGCGCACGTAGGTCTGCAACTCGTTGTTCACCCATCCGGCTGGCTTGATCTCGTAAGTCCAGTCTGGTCCCAATTCGTTGTCGCTGAACTCGTCGTTCCATACGAGGTTGTAGCCCTCGATAGGGCAGGTGATGTTCTGTCCGCCCTTGGCCTGGGTGACGGTGATGTTCTGGCGTGAGCCGCCCGACCAGATGGTGACGTTGCCAGTGCGCTCAGCGCCCAGGTTCTCGCCCACGGTGACGGTGATGGTGGCTTTCTTGCCTACGGGATTGGTGGGTGTCACCTTGATCCAGCTGTCGTTGGAATAGGCGGCAAACTCGTGGGTGCTCTCCACCTCAGCGGTCTGTGTTCCTCCTTCCTTCTCGAAGTTCAGCGCGGTGGAAGAGAGGGTAATGGTCTCGGCCGAAGCGTAGCTGATGTCGGTTTCGTTGTTGCTGCAAGCGCTGAGGCTTATAGCAACAGCGAATATTGCGCTAAAAATCATTATCTTTTTCATGTTAGTATGTTTATTGTTCAAGTTTTCAGGGGGAATTCCCATGAATTCCTCACCTGAGAAACTTGAGTTTTGATGAAATTACTGAGCAGTTTTCTGGAAGATGATATCGTAGATTTCTACCTTCTCGCCTTCTGGATTTCCTCCAAAGTCGAATACCAGCTTGAGGGCATCGGCCGCACCGACCTTGAGGACGGAAGCAGGAACCTTGACCTGATATTCCTCGCCTGCCTTGAGGTCGTAGTTCTTGATGAAGAAGAAGTTGTCATCGCTGGAAGTATCTGTTATCTTGATGGTTACGCCCTTGATGTCTTTCTTAGCCAAGAACTTGCACGAGAAGTCGTAAGGCGTGTCAGCCTCGCCAGGAATGTCGGTGATGAGGTGAACCTGTGCCTGCCACTGTGCGAAGGTCGCTGTAGGCAGCTGTACGGTGTAATGGCCCTTGTCGGCAGTGAAATCGGGAGCGTCTATCTCGGTCCATCCTGGAGCGTAGAAGAAGAAGGTGGTGAAGCCTGCGTCGCCCTTGTCGTCTACATGGCTCTTCCAGATATTGGAAGCGCTGTTGTAGTTGTATACGGTCTTATCTTCTTCCTCGGCAGGTGCTTCCACACCGTCGCACTTGTGTTCCTGCAAGTCGATGTTGCTGATGGTGAGCTTGGTGTTGTCGGCATTGCCTCCGCCGTCGACGACTAAGGTGACGTTGTCCATGTCGATGCCATCCATGTCGCTACGGTAGAAGAGAACTTCCTGGTTGGCCTTCAAGTCGATGCGCTCTGCAAAGTAGAAGCTGTTGTCGTCGCCCGTTTTCACCAGTTTGAGTGTTACACCCGGATGATCGGTGGTAGAAACGAGCTTGCAAGAGAAGTCGTACTTGGTAACCGCGTTAGTGGTCATGTCGGTGAGGAACTTGACCTGTGCCTGCCACTGTTCGGTGGTTGCTGTAGGCAGCTCAATGGTGTAGGCACCGTTCTTCTCGGTGACGGTTGGATTGTCTATCGGTGTCCATCCCGGTGCATAGTAGAACTCGTTGGTGAACTGGCAGTTCTTCCACATGTTGCAGTCGCTGTTGGAGTTGAAGCCCTGGAAGCCTTCGCTGGCGCAGGTGAGGATGTAGTGCCATGCTATGTTGCCATCGTCCCATACGAGCACCATGGTGCTGCCGGTAATGCTCTCTACACGCAGACGGAGCTCGCCGTTATAGGCTGCGTCGGCTGGGATGTAGGGGAAGCAGGTGTTGGCAGGCATGACGAGGTAGAGGTCGTCGCCCTCGGCACTGAGCTGGTAAGAGCTGTGCTGTTCGCTGACAGGCACCATGTAGTCGGTGTCCTGATGATAGTCGGGGAAGATAGAGCAGCCGGTGTTGACATACATGGTTCCGCCAGCGCCTGGGTTGTAGGTATAGCTGTAGTCGGAGCCAAAGGTGAGTCGGTCGTCGTACACACCGAATTCGGCCTTCTCGTTGGCTCCTGCCTTCCACCACTCAGTGCCGTCGGTTCCTGAAGGTCCGCACGCTAAGTGGGCGGGTTCGGTGGCAGCGATGCGCCACTCCTTGCCCGACAGCTTGCCTACGATCTCGCTGAAGTCGACGAGGGTGTTGGTGACGTGGAATGTGGTCTCGCCCATGCCCTGCGACATACCGTTGCGGTTGCCCACACGGTAGTAAACCTTATAGTCGCCCGAATTGACCCATATCTTCTGCAGTGGGTTGACGGTGGAGTAGACGGGGTTCTTGGTTACTTCCTTGCCGTCAACAGGAATGTACCACATGGGGTAAATGCCGTCGCCCTCCATGTGGAAGGTTACTGTGTTGGTCTCGTCGTCGACGCTGGCAGTCACCTTTGCGTTCTCTGCCAGTGGCAGTCCTGCCTCTGATACGCCGTCGAAGTCCTCTGGGCTGCACGCGCTGAGTGCCAACCCTGCTGTGGCAGCGATGAGGAGTGCCTTGCTGAATATGTTATGTTTCATAATTGCTTGAGTCTTTATATTAATAGTCGTTTTGTGTCAGTGTGCCGTGAGATGCGTCAATTTCACTCAAAGGAATAGGAAGATATTTCTTCTTCTCGGTCCATGTGTTGGTGCGGTAGCCGTAGGCATCGGGTACGAGTGTGGTGGCAGCCTTTCCTGTGCGGATGAGGTCCCAGTAGCGCTTGCCCTCGCCTACAAACTCCTTGTGGCGCTCGTCGATGATGTTGTCGATGGTGGCAGCCTTGTTGTCGGTGAGTCCGGCACGGTGGTGTACCTTGTTGAGGTATTCCTCGGCATCTGCCATGTTGCCGCCTGTGCGCACGATGAGCTCGGCTGCATTGAGCAGGGTCTCTGCGAAGCGGTAGATGCGCAGGTTGTTGTTGAAGTTGAGGTCACCGTCGGCTTTCTGGTCCTTGTTGTTTTCTTTATAGGCGAGATACTTCTTGAGCCAGAGTCCGGTGTATTGCCAGCTCTTGGTGTCGCAGTTCTTGTCACGTCCGTCGAAGATGGTGGCGTCCTTGCGCACGTCGCCCTCGTCGAAGAGGTCTAAGGTCTCGAGTCTTACAGGCTCAAATCCCCAGCCATTGTCCACTCCGTCGCTCTCCTTGTAGTCGCGTGGAGAGATAAGGCGAGGATAGACGGTTCCGCCCGCATTGATGACTCCACCGCCCCAGGCACGCACGGCTCCGTCGTCCATGTAGCCTATCTCGAAGATGCTCTCTTTGGTCCACTCGCCACTCTCGAGGAAGATGTTTGCATAGTCGGGGTTGAGGTCGTAGTCCTGCTTGTCTTTGATAATCTCTTGCATATAGCCTAATGCCTTGGCGTAGCGGCTCTCGTCGTTCTGGTACATCACCATCTCGGCATAGATCATGTAGGCGGCAGCCTGGCTCATGCGTCCCAGGTTCTTGTCGTCCCACTTCATAGGCAGGGCGTTGAGGCCGATGGCGCTCTCGAGGTCGCTGATGACAGCCTCGTACACCTCGTCGGCGCTCTTCTGCTCACCGATGTAAGGCGACTTGAGGTTCTCGAAGTAGAAAGGTATGTTGCCATAGAACTTCCACACCTGCATGTAGTAGAAGGCGCGCAGCACCTTGGCTTCGGCCATGAAGGTGTTGTAGTCTGCCTGTGTGAGGGCAGCCTTGGCCCACTCTATATAGGTGAGCACGTCGTTGGCGTTGCGTATGCCCTTGTAGCTCTGGTCCCAGATGCCTGTGAGGGCATCGCCTGGGTTCTGGGTGCTGGCATAGTTGGACATCTTCTGTAGGAAGAGGTTGTCGGAACTGGTTCCGCCGCCTACCCACACATCGTCTGCCATGATGTCGCTGCACATCGTCAGCGGAGCATACTGCGCGTTGTTCCAGTCGTACTGGCGCATGGGGTTGTAGGTGGAAGCCACAGCTTCCATGATGTGCTCCTTGTTGCTGTAATATTCCTGCAGGGTGGTCTTGTCGGGAGGTGTCACGTCCAAGAAGTCATCCGAGCAGCTTGTCAATGTAAGGGGAGCGATGAGCGCTGCCATCAATACATATTTATATATTTTCTTTGTCTTCATAATGATAAGTTTTTTAGAGGTTTAGAATCCAAGGTTGAAGCCCACGGTGATGGTGCGGCTCTGAGGATAGACACCATAGTCGACACCCAGCGAAGTGGCTCCTGTGCTGTCGCCTGATGAGATTTCGGGGTCGAAGCCTGCATACTTGGTAAGGGTGAGGAGGTTCTCGGCTGCTACGAAGAGGCGCAGCTTGTTGACGAAGAACTTCTTGGTGATGAACTGTGGCAGGGTGTAGCCCAGCTGGATGTTCTTGAGTCTGATGTAAGAACCGTCGGTGATGTAGAGGTCGCTGCTCTGCCAGTTGGTTCCGTCGTTGATGACGAAGCGTGGGTACTTGTTGGAAGTGCCTGGACCTGTCCAGCGGTTGAGCAGATAAGAAGGAAGGTTGGCTGGTTGCACGTCGGTACGGCGTGTGGCATCAAAGATGTCGTTGCCGGCAGTGCCCTGCCACATCATCATGAAGTCGAAGCCCTTGTACTCGGCGTTGAGGGTGAAACCGAAGGTCCAGTCGGGCATTCCCTTACCTATCTTGGTGCGGTCGGCAGCATCGATGGCTCCGTTGCCGTCAACATCGACGAAGCGCACGTCGCCAGGCACAGCCTTAGGCTGCAACATCTCGCCGTCCTTGTTGACCCATGCCTTCACCTCGTCCATGGTCTGGAAGATACCGGCTGTCTTGTAGCCGTAGAAGTATGGGAATGGTTCATTGTTGGAACCGCGTGTGATGGTTCCGGTGTTCTGCATAGCACCGAGTTCCAAGAAGCCTGAGGTGTTGCCGAGGTTCTTCAGTTTGTTCTTCAGATAAGAGGCGTTAGCCTTGGCGTGGAATTTAGCCTTACCTATGTTCCACTTGTAGCTGGCTTCGAGCTCAAGACCCTTGTTCTCCATGTCGCCCACGTTGCCAAGAGGAGCGCCGGCTCCCACATAGTTAGGGATAGGCATACTGATGATCATGCCGTTGGTCTTCTTGATGTAATAATCGAGGCTGAATGTCAGGGCGTTCTTAAAGAATCCCAGGTCGATACCGAAGTCGGTCTGTTCGCTCTCCTCCCACTTCAGGTCGGGGTTGGCAAGTGAGCCTGCCTGTACACCATTGACAACGGTCTCGCCCTTGCCCAGGATGGTGTTATAAGGCGAAGCTGTCCAGGCTGCATAGGTGAAGTCGCCGATGTTGTCGTTACCGTTCTTACCCCAGCTACCGCGAATCTTCAAGTTGCTCAACCAGTCAGGAGCATGGAAGTAAGGTTCATTGATGACGTTCCAACCCAAAGAGAAGGAAGGGAAGGTGGCGTAGCGGTTGTTGGCACCGAAGCGTGAGCTACCGTCGCGACGTACGGTGAACTGTGCCATGTAGCGCTCGTCGTAGTTGTAGCTGGCACGGAAGAAGTAAGAACTCAGTGTGTGTTCGTAAGCGGGACCGCCGCTGGCAGACATCTCGCCACGGCTCTGGTCGGCACTCGTATTGTTCATGAAAGGCTTGTTTATGTCCTTGAGGTTCTGCAATGCACCATAGAGGTTCATGCCTGTATTCTGCATCGCACTCTGACCTGCCACCAGGTTGATGGTGTGCTTGTTGAAGGTCTTGTCCCAAGTCAGCACGTTCTCCAACTGCCATACAGTGCCGCGGTTGCTCGACTGGTGGGCGTTGGTGATAGTGGCCTTATTGTTTCCAGAGAGATAATAGAGAGGTGTGTAGCCCTTGGCTCCCCAGAATCCGAGGTCGGCTCCGTAAGAGATGCGGTATTTCACGCCGTAACCGATGTTGAGGTCGGCAGAGAAGTTGGCTACAAACTTATGGCTCCAGCCCAAGTCGCCAGGCAGCGAGAGCATGGCCAATGGGTTGTTCATTTCCTGATAGCTGCTTCCTGGAACTGTGTACATACGTCCGGCTCCATCGTAGAGCATGTACTGCTCGCCATAGAGATTGCTCTGAGCTTCGGCTGCTGCACCGCTCACTGTAGGAGTGAGGATAGGAGAGAGGTAGAGGGCTGAACCCAATGGAGAACCATACTGAGAGTTGGCGTCGATGGCCTTGCTCTTGACACGTGAGTAAGAGATGTTGGCGCTGATCTGCAGTTTGTTGAGCCAGTCGCGGTCCTTGGTGTCGTCGAAGAGCGTGTAGCTGGTATTGCTGCGAAGCGACAGACGGCTGTAGTTGCTTCGGTCGTAGTTGCCGCCTACGATACCGTCCTGATGATAGTAACCCATAGAGAGGTAATAGTTGATCTTGTCGGAAGCGCCGCTGACGTTCACCTCATGGTTGACAACACCGGCGTTGTCGTTGAACACTTCGTCCTGCCAGTCGGTGCCCTTGCCGTACTGATAAGGATCGGCTAGAATAGGAGCCTGTCCTGCGTTGACAAGACCTTCGTTCATCATCACAGCATACTCGGTGGCGTTGAGCACATCGCGGTGCTTCCATGGGTTCTGCCAGCCGTAAGAGAAGTTGTAGTTCACGTGTACTCTGCCCTTCTCGCCGCCCTTGGTGGTGACGAGGATGACACCGTTGGCAGCACGTGTACCGTAGATGGCGCCAGAGGCAGCGTCCTTCAGCACCTCGATGCTCTCGATGTCGCTCGGGTTCAGATAGTCGATACCGCCCTCGATAGGCATTCCGTCAACGATGTAGAGAGGGTTGCTGTTGTTGATGGTTCCGATACCACGGATACGAACCTGAGAGGCAGCACCAGGCTGACCTGATGAGGAAGTGACGGTAACACCTGAGGCCAAACCCTTCAGTGCGTTGTCGACACGTACTGCCGCCTTGCCGTCGAGGTCGTCGGCACTCACCTTGGCGATAGAGGCTGTTACGACGCTCTTCTTCTGAACACCATAACCCACTACCACTACGTCTTCGAGGGTGCGTGAGTCTTCCTTTAGCGTGATTTTCAGCTTGTCGGAAGCCTTCACCTCTTGAGTCACATATCCTATATAAGATACGACCAATGTTGTGTTGGGGTTGGCTTGAATCGTGAAGTTACCGTCCAAGTCGGAAACTGTACCTTGCGAGGTACCTTTTACTACTACTGATGCACCGATGATGGGTTCGCCACTCACGTCGGCGATGTTACCCTTACAGGTAATCTGTTGCGCCTGCATGATGGTTGCCACAAACAATGTCAGCATCACCATTAATAACCTTGTTGGTTTCATAAGCTAAATGATTAGATTTTAATTATTGTTGTGTCTCGTTATTATTAGGTATGATGTAGGTGGACGACTTTTTCGTCTTCTACCGAAGCATTCGTTTTTCCGCTTGCAAATGTACTAAAAAAAATAGTTGGTAACAACCCAGTGATAAATAAAAGTGGATTTGTAAAGTAGAAAGTTTTTCTTATGTTTCTGATTATCAGTGCTGTGCGAGAAACTTGAAAATCGAAATCAGTGGACGCTTTGTAAAGTTGAACTTCGAGAAAAGGGCGTTTTCATCCTTCTTGTGTGTTGACAAAAAGTAGAATTGTGTTTTTGTGCGATTTTGCTTCTGTTCGTATGTTGTCCACTTTCTTCTTATCCTTGATTATCTTTTAAACAGTTGATTATTAGTGGCTTGTGAATCTTATGGCACTTCAGTTGTTCCACTTTTCCATTTTATGCCGAAAAATGGGTGGATTTTTTGCTTAATTTTGCGGCAACAATCTGATTTTTTTAATAACTTTAAAAACTTAAATGCGTATGAAACATTTGAATTTACTTCTGTTTGCATCTTCCATGATGTTCGTGGCGCCTGCTTATGGTCAGAACTATAAACAGGTATGGGCGGACGAGTTCGACAACGTAGGTTCAGTAGACGAAAGAACCTGGAACTTTGAGACTGGAAACTATAACAACGGATTTGGCAACTGGGAGTTGGAAAACTATTCGAAGGCCAACGCCACCGTAGGTCTCGCACCCGACGGAACCACCAAGGCACTCATCATCTCTGCTAAGCCCGATTTTACTTCGGCACGACTCTTCACCAAGGACAAGGTGTCGTTCAAATATGGTAAGTTGGAAACACGCATCATGATCCCTAAGACTGCCAATGGTTTGTGGCCTGCCTTCTGGCTGCTTGGCAACACGGGAACATGGCCTTCGTGCGGTGAAATCGACGTTTTGGAGATGGGACATGCTGACGGAATCAAGAACGGCACTCAGGAGAAATTATATAGCGGCGCTTGCCACTGGGGTGTTTATCAGAATGGTGGCTATCCCAACTATGGCAAGTTCACTACCTCACCTACGAGCCTGCAGGACGGCAAGTTCCACAAGTTTGTATTGGAGTGGACGCCCGATGTCATCAACATGTATCTCGACGACGCAGCTGAACCTTATTATAGCATGGACATCAGCGACAGAAGTCAGAATACATCGCCAGGCAACTATTTCAACAAGCAGTTCTATATGCTCGTCAACTTGGCGATAGGCGGCACCTTCACAGGCGTGAACGATCGTACAGCCGTTACTGCCCTCCATTCTGGCGAGAAGAAGATGTATGTAGACTATATTCGCCTTTACCAGAAGGAGGGACAGGAGTGCTACACCGTCAACGGAAAAACCGTCGATAATATGAACGAAGACACACATTTCGAGGACACAACCACCGAGTTAGGAGAATATGGCTACAAGTCGCTCGATGCTGCAGGTAAGTCGGTCTTCGACTTCTCTAAAGGTTCAGACTACGTCATTATCAGCGCTTCCACCGGTGTAATGCAGCAGATGGGTGAGAAAATCAAAGCCGACTATTCGGTAGACAACACCAATCAGCACCTCTATATCTGGGACAACACCTATACGCCAAGCATTGGAACAGGTGTCAATTCCTTCGGACTCACCGAGGATTACTCTGTTTTTACCGTTAATACCAATGTAACATGGTCAGGATTGGGCTTTCACGGATTGAAAGACCTCTCCATGCTCGACGACAGCTACTATCTCCATTTCTCGATGAAGGGCGACGATGCTCTCTTGCATGCTTCTCATGCGATTCGTGTAGGTGAGGCCAGATTCACTATCGGCAACAACCCTGTGGAGGGCATGATTTTGGGCGACTACAAACGCGATGGCGAATGGTACAGTTTCGACATTCCTTTCAGCAAGCTCAAGAAGATGGCAGGAACTGTGTTCCCCGACAAGGACGGTGGTGCTGCTGCCTATAGAGAGAATGCTTTCTGCGCGCTCAGTGGTGGAAATGCTGGTACAAAGCTTACCTTCGACAACGTGTTCTTCTATAAGAAGCAGGGTGGCAGCGAGACTCCTGATGTCGACGCTACGCTCGGAGAATTTGGATCCAAGTCGCTCAACGCCGAAAACCAGTCGACTTTCGACATTGCATCGGGTTCCGACTACGTACTCATCGCCACTGGCAGCACCTTTGCCAATCAAGTAAAGGACGCGGGCAAGGTAAAGGCCGACTACAATGTCGACAATAGTCGCTATAACTTCAACCTCTGGGAGGGCACCATGACAGGCGCTACAGCCACAGGCACCAACAGCTTCGGCTACAACGAGGAATACTCCTGCGTGCAGGTTGCTGGCGGAAAAGGTTGGTCGGGCGCAGGCTATGCTCCTGCAGCAGCCACCGATATGAGCATGATAGACGACAGTTACTGGCTCCACTTCTCAATGAAGACAACCAATGAGGTCAGCAAGAGCGCTCCTTATGCCATCGTCATTGGCGAGAATGCTCACTTCACCATTGGCGCTGCTCCTTTCGAAGATGGAGGTAAGAAATATGCAGTACTTGGCGATTTCTATCGCAACGGCGAATGGTACAGCTTCGACATCCCAATGACAGAAATCAAGAAATATGGCACTCCTGCCTTCTGGGGTAACAGTTCTTACAAAAATAACATCCTGAGTGTCCTTGCTGGCGGAACCAACGGTGTAGAGGTGAATCTCGACGGTGTCTTCTTCTACAAGAAGATTACTACTGGTATCCAGGCTTCTACTGCTGATAAGAAACAGCAAGCCAAGGTGCTCGGCATCTACGACCTCACTGGCCGCCGTGTCAGTGATATGAATGCTGGTGGCATTTACATCGTACGAACCAACCAAGGAAACTTTAAGGTGAAAAAGTAACTCAACTTTCGCATATCAGGAAGTTAAAGGAGTTAAGGGAGTTAAGGAGTTAAGACGTATGTCTTGCTGCTTAAAAAAATACGCCAAAAAGACTGTTGTCTTAACTCCTCAGCGACCGTAGGGAGCGATAACTCCTTAACTCCTTTAACTTCTGAGCTTGCGAAACTTGAGTCAGGTACAAGGGGGCGTTTCTTCAAGATGAAATGCCCCTTTTATCTTAATATTTTTCAAAACGAAGAAAAAGATAAACAATAGATAATCAGTTACTTATGCTCTTTTTGTTGCTTCGTGAAGCCACTTTTTTACCCACAGCCGATAAACGTAATGATAAAAAGTGTAATTTTGCAAGCGAAAACTTAATAACTGAACTTTCGCATATCAGGAAGTTAAAGGAGTTAAGGGAGTTAAGGAGTTAAGACGTATGTCTTGCTGCTTAAAAAAATACGCCAAAAAGACTGTTGTCTTAACTCCTCAGCGACCGTAGGGAGCGATAACTCCTTTAACTCCTTTAACTTCTGAGCTTGCGAAACTTGAACTAATAATAATTCAAAATTAACTATTATGAAAAAAAATCGTATTTTATTGTTTTTAACGTTATTCTGCGTGGCAATTCTGAAAGTCCATGCACAAAACATTCCTATTGAGATAGTGAACAATTCCGTTTTTCCTGACGACAAGGTATATGTAGCTATCATTGGAAGGAAAGTGATTAATGATGCTCCTATTTATTATGACCTCGAAGCCAACAATGCAAGTGATGCTGCACTCAGGGCCCTTACTGTCAATACAAACACTCTGCATAAGGTCAACGGAGATAGAGGTTATGCCAATGTGTTTACGACGCTGAATAAGATAAAAAACAAAACCATTTACGTAGATAAAACCCATGCTTGCCGTATGTTTTTTGGTTTCAATTCACCGCTTTACCTACACGTAAACGATAATAATGGTGGGTATGCAGGAGCTGACATGCAAAACCCTTCCGACCCGAATATCGATCTGCGATGGGAACTTATTGAATTTACTTATGATAGGTATGGTGTGATGTTTATCAATACCACACGTGTTGATGCATTCCAATATCCCATGGGATTGGAACTATATGGAAATGCTTCGGCAGGTGCCAATAATCCATACACCAAGCGTGGAGAGGTGAATACCTATGAGGAGATTATCAATCGCTGGAAGACACAAAACGAAGGTAAGATCTTCTCTAACTGTCTGAAGAACAATATAACCCATGATAATTTGGGAGGTATTATTATGCAACCATCTAAAGTGGCAGAGGTGAAGAATAAAGGATATTTCGATGACTACATCAACCGTATCTGGAGCGAGTTTCGCACTAAAGACATACACGTAAACATGGGCAACCAATTAGGTGTTTGGCGTGGACGTGTGAATGGCAACAACTTCGTCTTAACAAGTGTGTCAGGACCTCGTCAAGGGCAGACGGCCATTGTAGGCAAGCCTACCTCCATTGATGTGATAGAAGGTGCAGGAGAGTTTGCAAGATTCCATGGCAACGATGCAGATCTTCCAGTACAAGCCATGTTCTGTGGAGCGATGAATCGTGGAGTGATAAGAACAAATCTTGCAGATGGCGAACTGCAGGATTGGGGAGATACAAGAAGCTTCTTCAACACCGATGTATATAACCCTTATGTGAAATTCTTCCATCAGAAAGACATCAGTTACGACGGTTATACCTATGCCTTCGCATACGATGACACATTTGACCAAAGTGCAACATGTGCCACCAGTCATCCAGAACGTGCCGTGGTAACTATTGGTGGATTTAACGGACAGTCTGGGACAGATCATCCTATACCAGAAGTTACTGCTGCTCCTATCCCTCATCACACAGCTGACAATGTGAAATCGGTTTATAGTGATACTTACACTTCGCTTGTTCCGGGTATGTTTATTGGCTCTTGGCAACAACAGACAGCTACACAGAGCGTCAGCCTTGACGGCAACAATACACTCAAGTGTTCCAACTTTAATTATGTCGGAATTGAGTTTGGTGGTCCTGAGATAGACGCAACAGATATGGAATATCTCCATTTGGATATCTATCCTCTATCTTCTTTTACGATCAATGTATACCCAATATGTCGTAACAACAATGGGAGTGTAAACGACCAATTGAAAAAAACTATTAATCTCATAGCTAATCAATGGAATAGCATAGATATCCCTATGAGTGATTTTGTTGGACTCAACGCTTCCAGGATCTTCCAGTTCAAGTTTGATAACGGTAAAGGAGAGACCTTCTATCTCGACAATCTGTATTTCTACAAGAATGGTTCTTCGAGCGGAATAAGTAGCATAGAGACCCACACACAGGATAATCATGCGTGGTACAACTTGCAAGGTCAGCGTATGAACGATGGTGCAGGCTCATTGCCAAAGGGAGTGTACATACATAACGGAAAGAAGATTTTAGTGAAATAACATAACTGAAGTTTCGCATATCAGGAAGTTAAAGGAGTTAAGGAAGTTAAGGAGTTAAGACGTATGTCTTGCTGCTTAAAA